>Ga0187843_10002011_pt1 | contig 12618 bp, 23 predicted proteins | sample SpaLakP09_SKY_43_FD_134516 | JGI IMG/M metagenome (GOLD analysis project Ga0187843, IMG submission 134516) | Oligotrophic lake water microbial communities from Sparkling Lake, Wisconsin, USA - SP09_SKY_43 | ecosystem: Environmental > Aquatic > Freshwater > Lake | place: USA: Sparkling Lake... | reverse complement strand
CTGTGGCACCTGGATAGGCAAGTTGCAGAAAGTAGGACACTTCTGATCAATCTGCTTTGGCACTGTGCCCAGCAAGTCATTGATATTGACCAACTGCAGTTGCCTCAACTGTGGTCAGCGACGGCGGCCCAATGAAAAAAGCCGCTTCCCTGTTGGGAGCGGCTTAATTTTGAACAATGATCTGGTGGCTTTGCAATGCTTATAATCCTGCGGTTCCAGTTTACAATTTTCTGTAACCATAATTCCACGCCTGGAAGCGGTTTTCATACTGCTGACGCCACTCCAACGATGGGATAATTCGTTTTTCAGATTCTGATACCTTAAAGATAGAATATGGATTATCTATCATGTTCGCACCTTTACTTTTAGCTTTGGCACCCTCTACGAACTCTGGCATATTTTTGGCCTGATCGTTAGATAACAAAGGTGAGTCGATAGATGATGCTGACATTAGATTTGGCATAATTTTTCCCTTATTCATATAAAGTAGGAAATGCGATCATAAAATAAAAGGCACTATTGATTCATGCTACATCAGCATAATAGGTTTTCAAGTGATTTCAATGTCTTCAAATACGATTGCATTTCCATGAATATGGCGGCCGGTCACATTAAGACCTTTCTTCCGCGGCCAGGTAAGATAGATTTCAGTTGCTGCCGAGTTAATTGGCAATCCCTGAGCAATGCCGTTTTCATTGACAAGCATGCACGTTCTCTTATCGTTGAATAACACCCATACTTGTTCAGGAGAACCAGCAAGAAATTGGGTGCAAATTTCACGTTCTGGAATGGTGCTGGAAGGCTCTATTCGACTCGTACCATCAGCACATAGGTAGTGGATTTGCTGCATATTTTCCTTATTATTTCGTCAAAGCATGAACGTGCCACATACCGTTTTTACGCGGCTTACCATCTGCGGCTACAAGTTCCGCAAGTTGTCGAGCGGGAATATTGCGAATTTCTCCGATGCGTTCCGCTGGGCCACGCCAAAATTCATCGTTCCCAAGGATTTCATTCTTGACTTCAACAATAATAATCATGCCTTTGTCCTTTTCAATCAGATAGATGCAGGTGGCGCACCGGTTCGATAAAACTCCCCGGTTGGAAGATGAAAGGCGATCATGGACTGACCGTCCATGCGAACAATGATGCTCGGCCCGATGCTCTCTTTTCGAGACTGCACGTCGCGCCCATTTGGAGTGTCCGGCGTCACTTGATATATGGCACCATCTGAGACATCACGTAGGGTCCATGTCTTCTTCCCGATCTGGCCAGTTTGAGCGACGACTTCAAACTCAGCCACCATTCCGTCAGGCAGCACTTGAATTGAAGCCCGTAAGGCATGACCCACATTCACGGAGCCAGTACCCATCATCATCCCTCTTGGTACATCGATTTCATTATTCATATTTTTCTCACATAAAAATGGTTTAGGCTTGATCAAATGACTTTAGCGACTCTCAATAATCCGAAATCAGACAATACCTGGAAAGTGACAATTTTCGGTATTGAATAATGAGATAGCAGCTGAACGGCGAAACCCCATGGATCCGTGCTGGTTTTTATACTGAATTGGCGAATGACGACATCGATCACTCTCGTCCTGTTGGCCCCGTCCCAGTAATCCCGAATCGTGGTGCCGGCGTTTTCGATTTCGGCATCTTTCGCCCACATCGATCTCATTAACTGTGTTTCGTTAAAATTTGGGTTGATGGCCTGACACTCTAATTCAAAAGCACGAATTTCCGTTAGAGCATGCTCATCAAATCGGTCGGTGGGCCTGATGCTCTTGACTGCAATGTTTGATTTTCTTTCGCGAAATTGCCTATCTTTTTCCTGTTGAAATTTTCTCGCAGCTTCTAATTTTTCCAATAGTAGCTGGTCATTCTTTAGCTTTTCTTTTGCCTCATTGGCGTTTTTTATTCTTTCATTTTCTTCGAATCGCTGCCGAAATTTCTCAAGTAATTTTTCGGTATTTTCCGTAAGCATCTGTCGCTCTTCAGCGGTCAGAACTGCTCCTGTTGAATGAGATTGATATAACGGAGACTTTAGGTTGGGCGGTAGTTGGTTATATTTTTTAGCGAAACATGATGATCCATATAATTTCAACTCATGATCTTCCCGCACGACATGAATTTCTTTGAAGACCGAGCTTTTGCAATTTTCGGCCTGGCAGTAAATCCGCTGCGAATGATCGACTTCGACGATCATCAAGAGTTGAATATTTTTAGGTGAGTCGACTTCCATGCGATCAAAGGTCCCTAATTGTTTTCATCTCGGCCAATATGAACTTCACGCGTCAATTAAGGCAATCAGCTTGAATGTTTTCTGCGGCGACAGCTCTCGCAGTTCGTTGATTCGTGCATCCGCTGTTTCGAAATCACGCCCGTTGAACTGCTCTGGCTCATCTCCGCTATTTGATTGAATTTCGTATCCTATCACCGGCAACGTCGTTAATGTGTACATGATTTTTCCTCAAGAGTACAGCTCTTCTAGTTAGGTATGAACTCGCTGACCATCGCAACCTGCCGCCAGGAGCTATGTTCCAACCACGACCCATTCAGTCGTTTAGCGTAACCAGCCGAAGCCGGTATGGGCGTTGGGAACAGGGAGTCTTTGCGGGTTCCATGACCGTCAATTCGGCCCACAGCAAGTGCATACCTAAGTTCGGTAGCCACTATCCTCGAATGACTTCACGAATTTGGCCAAGAACTTCGAATTCATCTGGGTTTGTTCTCACCCAGCGGTTTTCGTTTTTGACTCGATCCCGATCCCATCTATCCACCCTGTCTCCGTCAACAAGCACGTAAATCATATGATTGGATGGTGTGGCATGGGCTTTCACTACAGACGATGCTTCTACTGTGGATGCGACATCAATTATTGTGTCACTCCCCGAGTTATCACGAATGACCACCGATATGGCATCACATTGCTCAAACTTATCAAGTTTATTCACCAAGATTATTTTCCATTTCGTGATAAAAAGTGATGTCGAATCTCGGTCAGTCCTGTTGGCAATTCGCCACCTGGTAACCGATGAAATTCGTCAACGACACAAAAACGTTTTTTAGGCGGATCTTCCACTTCCATCCTTTTGGCTTGCCCTTCAATCAGTTGAAGTTCATTTTTACGCGCTGTTTCAGAATAGTTTTTCATCATTATTCTTCGATAAATTTAAACTAATTGCAGATGCATGCTTTTTACAGCACTTTCCGTTACTTGCATGGCCGGATTCATCAACATGACTTCGAAGCCCATTTTCTCAAACCAATATCTGTCAAAAAGCTTTCTCGGATCAGGAGGCATCAACAGGAAACCATTGTCTTCCGACCAGAATTTCCGGCTAACTGGATGTGCGTAATCGAAGTCGCACAAACTGTCTGGATAGCACAGAACCATAAATCGCCATCCTGCATCTGGTTCGTTCGGCCATGTATATGGTTCGCTGATATATTTTATTCGCTGGCCTTCACTGTCAAATCCTGTTGCTCCGTAAACGAAGGCTCTGATGTGCCACATTTCAACGACATGACCTTTTCTTTCCCACTTTTTCACAAGGTAGGAGAAAGCCTGTTTTCTCAACCAGTCTGGCAAGTTCGCAAGATAGCAGGACATCCCTTGTTGATACCAATCCTCAAACTCCATTGATGGGTAACCAGATTCGATTTCAGCATTTAATAAAAAGGCTTTCATGACTGTAATTTATCAGACTGACTTCTGAATTCTGGAACGAATGGCAATAGCTGCTCGCGCCATATCCAGACCCGTTGGCATGCCGACATTTAAAACTTCAAATTGAGCAGGATTCAGATCGCTCTGCAATAGCAGGACAAAGCCGCGAGGGGCGAATTCAAGTTTACCGCGTCGGATGTGCTCCGCGATAGTTTCAAGACTATCAGCGAGTTTTGCACGCTGACGATCACCAGGAGATCCAAAATCGATTTGAGTAACTTTTGCCATACTTTTCCATTCTATTAATTTGGATACAGATACCTTGCCACCTCTGTTCCAATTTTTATTTATTTTCATATGCCGCGGCCAGAGCAGCACAGTCGCCATACCATTTGGTTGATCCGTCAGATGCCGCATAACGAATTGTGCCATTAGGATTTTTGTCTCGCCAAGTCCGTTTGGTTCCTGCTACCGATACCCATTTGTACCGCTTACAATACGTAGATTCAGAAATATATTGTACATTTATTACTTATCTTAATCAGCCGATATTTATTCGCACACTGGATCTTGAACACCATGATTACCCGCATGATATTCCTCAGCTGCTAGCAGCAGCGGTGCCCATTTCAAATAGTTTGCTCGGGTCCGTGAATCTTGAAAAAACTGGCGATAATCGCCTAACTTGTATGCGCTCACGTTGAACAAACGATCTGCTGGGACGATGATGGACGTAAATAGCAAGTCGTCGTAGTTTCTGTCGGATCTCGACTCACGGTACCAAGTGAATTTGGCCTTGCCCGAGCGCGGTTTCCACTCAGCCATACGTGCCATGTAGCCCGGCCCATCGTTGCCGCGCGGCTTGAATAGCTTAGGGCGGTATTCGGACTTGTTGCGCCAGTCGTTATCTCTGCGGCGGCACTCTTTTTCAGCCTCCTTTTCCTGCCAGTACAGGTCTTGTCCGATCACGATGGAATCGGCGGTCATCAAGGCATTGCAGCGATCACGGTACGCTTCGAAGTCCGGTGCTTCGCCGTCGTGCAGCACGTTCGAGCCGTCGTAGACCAGCTCGATTGATGCCGCGAAGCTCGATGGCGACCACACTTTCACAGGCGGATGCGGATGCAAAACTTTTGAGCGGTCGAACAGCCCTTGGATAATGAGAGCGATACGGTTGTGCTGCTTCATTTCGGCTGCAAACCTGTCCGAAATATCGTCAAAGTAGACGTTGCTCGGGTCGAACGGCGACCATTCTTCCGGATTGAATCCGCCCCCGGTATCACGATGTGGATTGAACCACTCATAGACGCGGCGCGGGTTCGCAGCCTCCCAATCTTCTTTAGGATTTTCCTTCATCCACTGGTCGGACAATTCTTTACGGGTTTTCTCTGCCTTCACACGCTCGTCATAGTCATCGCGGGAAATAATCTTATCGACACTGCCAGCGAACATTCTAACCATGCTTGGTCTGCTGGGGTCGAACGCGCCCCGGTCAGGGAAAATACTTTCACCGAAGTCCAGATCATTCGACAAGCGATACAGTTGGTCGCCGTTGCGGATATAGAGAAAAGTCGCCTTGTCGGCCTCACGCATGTTCATGTTAATGAACAGGGACCGGATTGATCCGTCCCAATCAAGATCACGCGAATGACGGCGCACGCGCATGGCGATCAAGCACCTCGGTGCTGGCAGCACCCGGTTGAGATTTTCATCCTTCGCCAACCATGCATCGAATTCTTCAATCTTTGCGAAGTGCATACCACCGTGCTGATAGTTCAACAGGCACTCTTCATCCATGTAGAACATGCGTTGCATCACGCGCAGCTTTTCATGGAATTCCGCAGGCTCGCCATCACGGCATTTCACAATGTTTTCCATAAGCCCAGCGTAAAGGCTCACGTTAAAAATTCGGTCTTTGATTTCGCCGATGGTGCCCTTCATGCTATCGGCCATCGCCTGCATAGGCAGCGAATTGGCAGTCATCCACGCTGCCACAGCTCCATGTGCATGTTTAATTTTTTCGAACAGCTCGGGAAGCTGCTTTTTCTCCGCCAGCACAAGCGCGTTTTTGTAGTCGTCAAGATGCGATTGCCCGTTGAGCACCATCAGGGCGTTGTCGCTCTTATTGGCCTGAGCCTCACCCAGCCTTGCCTGTTTGGATATTCCGAGCCGGGCCGTGATTGCTCGCACCTCGCTCATGTGCTCGTCGGCGATGGCTTGATAGTGTGCCACCTTGTCGCTGATGACTACCTCCGGATTAGGCTCGAATCGCAGTCTAGTCCAGAAGTCGTCAAAATGAATACGGGCGCTATACGTGCTTTGACCATCGGATGGGCCTTTAATTCGAAGGTAGTTGCTGCCTACATGCGTAGTGCAGCCGAACCAAATGAATTCCTTTCCATTATAATCAGTTGACGTGACCCAATACCATTGACCAATTTCCAATGAGACAGGTGTTGGCCCCATGTTTGAATCCTGGCGTGCTGGATCGTTATCCGCGGCAATAACAGTCAGGCGGTGGAGGTTATCTTGAGTGTTCATACTCTCTATCCTTGCGTTTAGTGACGATCACATAAAGGGCATAACTCAAATTCCTCACTGCCCTTTAGATAAACACCTGCCGAGTACTTATTGCACCGAATACAGCGGCGCAGAACCATGCAACCGCGCTCTAATTTTGCTTGAAAACCTTCGCGCTGTACTGCTCTGAAAAATGGCGTCAAGAATGCATCGGTTACAGCTGCGGTTCCATCAAAATGCACGACCCCGGCCTCTTTTTCCTGCAAGATAGTTGCCGCCAGCGCCTTGGCTTCGATTTCGATATTTGTTTGCCTGAGTGTCTGCATTTGACCGCCTTTTCATTACTCGTAACAGGTGCCGTACTGAGAAATATCAACGGCTTATTTTTAAATTGAACACACAACACAGTATAGTCCGTTGCTTGTAACTACACAACAATTATTGCACCAGTCTACGGACTATTTTAATGGGTGATTTTTTCCTATCGGCGAGATTGTGTGACGCTTTAACTCTGGCGACAAATAGCTTGTTCGATCACATCACCACGGCAATTCTTTATGGACATCAAATGCCCGCCATTTTCGACCATGCGGGAATCCTTACCAAATCGACTGGAAGGAATTTGCACCAGCCCCTAAACGCCAAAAGCCCGGACCTCATTGAGGACCGGGCTTCTTAGTTGATGCAATGGTTTATTGCTGCGATATCAATCGCACACTCATTTGCGAGCGAGAGACCGCTTTTTCGTTCGAGCGGCCTTATTTTGCCGGCTGACGTTCGATGAACGTTGTAACTCCGCTCTGACCTGCCGGAAAGCACCGACAACTGGCGCAAAATACAGGCGCAAGTCGTTTTTGACATCCTGCTTGAAAGATTGCATAAAGCTAGTCATCTAAAAACTCCTTAATGGATTTGTAACCCTGAATAACCAGGTAAATTAAGAACATTATTGCATCAAAAACAAGAATAACACTCTCTAATATTTCCAAAACTCGAATTACAAAAATAGAAACGTGCATTTTTTCGAGGAAATGCACCAAAAAATTTAAACCAACCGCGGGAACTGCGACGACTATAAATATAGCAGTTCCTACGAAGCTGTGCTTAACGAAATGGGCAATGGGATCCCACCAGTGTTTAATCGTATTAGACAAAAATCATTCCTTTACAGATGTGATGACTTTGGGAAAACATCAATGAATTTGATCTGTTCGGCCGTTACAATTTGGTTGCGTAACACTTCGATATACTGCGCCTTTGCCAGTTCAAACGCTTGCTGTTGTTGATTAACCGATGGCACTGGCGGTGGATTGTAGTAATCCCGAATATTAGTGACAGCGGTGTATTTTGTGTACCGGTTCATATGCTCCTTCAATGTATTAGTGGATTCAATGTAAATGCTGAGCGCTTCCGCCCAGCAGCTTGACGACAAAAAAGGAAATGTCTTGAGTGGAAAAAAGATGCCTTCTGGGTTCAGCACCGGAAAAAAGCCCGGCCATCAATGATGGACCGGGCTTTTGAGTGAAGCACGAATATTAATTCGACCTAAATACCGTATGGGAGAGATTCAATTTTTCCTGCCGCCATTAAGCTCAACAATTGAAGTATTTCCATACGTGGAAATACCCCATACCTGCATCACTTTACAATTTACTTGGCTACTGGACGATCCTGTTTAAGGTTAAGCCTCGTTGCATTGGCAATCAAACAGAGTCTCCGTTGATACCAGTCACACCGTGCCTGTAAATCGGCCGGCATTTCCGATTTGTCCGGAAAGCACCATTCGTTGACGGACTCCAATGACCTTGAAAACTGGTGCATGGCATCCAAAACAAGGTTCATCGTTTCTACTGGAGCATGTCGTTTTTCATTCGCTTCGAGTGCTTTTAAGAATTGAAGTACCCATTCAGCATTTCCAATGGCATTACTGACATTCTCTTTACTAGAATTTACAGCTTGATTATTTAAGTTCATGCCGTACTCTCCCAATTAATTGATGGTTCTTTTTAAGAACCATGTCGTGTTGAACAAAGGAGGAAATGGATTGGCGAAAAAAAAGCCCGCACCTTAAAGAGGTACGGGCTGTATTTTTTGAACCAGCTATGCTGGGGTATTAACCAGGTCACTTGCAGCTTGAGCCGCGGAGAACTTCATCGCGACTTTGAATGCATGCTGGGTAAAGCGGTCGCCATTTGGGGTTCTTTGTAAATCAAGGCATTTGGTCATGGTTTCAACAAACTGACGCGCTGCGGCGGTACGATTAAAAGTTTGACGAATGCAGCGTTCTGCTATTTCTTTCACTTTTGGGGTTTCATTGATGTATTGGGCTACACGTTCAACAGAAGTGGTTTTCATATTTTCTTTCCAAAAAATATTGCAGGGAGTATTGATCAGTTCAAGGATATCGCTGATTGCCAGTAATTACTGGTTGCTGTATTTTCTACGCACGCACATTCTCTGCAGGCAAAAAGAGGCATATTTTTATTTCAAAAAGTAATGCATAGCAAAGCATGAAATGAATTAAGAAAAACCGGCTTCTCTAACGAGAGCCGGCTTTGGTTTGTATTACAAACCAGTGATAATGCCACTAAGAGCGACAAACATTTCTTTGGTAATTTCTTGAAATGTTCCTGGCTTTACGAAAACTGATCCAGCATGAAAATAGTATCCATCACCTTGTTGATCGCCGCTATCATTTTCATAAAATCGTGATGCAATGGTGTCTAAATATTTTACAGGATCATCGGCGAGAAAACGGCGGGTGTGGGTATATAGGTATTCACCGTTTCGTTCTTCCAATTGCCCGATAAAATACCGTGGAGCTTTCTGTTCTTCAGCCGCTGGTTCCGGCTGAATTTGATTGAGTTGCGTCAACAAGGTATCGACGTTACCGACAGTACACCACAACTCTTCCCCGGTGTTTTTAAATGGAAAAAAGGCTTTAATGTTGCCGTCAGCGAAGATTTTTGCATGACAACCTTCAACGCGATATTCAGGTTCGAATGGTTTATGGATATATCCATTTTTACCAACTTGCTCGCCTTCGTTCAATTGCTCTCCAGCAGCTAGAATATTCCCTGTATCCTCGTAAAATTCATAGCCAAGTGAATACCAATTCACAACGTAGCTCAGCTCATTTTCTTTCATCATTGCAGCACACTTTTTAGCCAATTCCAAAAAGCTTCTGCTTAAATAGACCTCAATTATGTTTGGATCGGATGTCCAACTTTGATTGGATTCGCAATTGTCAATTTGAACAGTTAAAGTAGTCATGGTAGCACTCCGTTAATAATGCGTAGATTAATAAAATCATCCGCGGGTTATATAAAGGAGGATATGTTTTGACAAAAAAAAACCCGGTTCTCTGAGAGAGCCGGGTTTTAGTGAAAAACTCTGAATTTACACCGGGGAATCATTTGCCACCGGAGTATCTTCATCTAACCATCCGGGAAGTCCGGATCGAATGCATGAAGCCATCGAAGCATGCGTCCCCCCATCGTCGGCCTCTACGTTGACCATACGAACATCGGCAGGTCTTCCGCCATCCCAGGTGTTCATGTACGCCTCAGCTTCTTCCTCGCTTTTAAATGTGGCTGCTGAGGTCTGGCCAACTGCATCAAGGTTAGACCAAAATCCAAACCCCATGCAGGACCCGAGATAAATTCCATCTTTTTCGCTATAGATAACGACTGCCATTTTCATCTCCTCGTTCATAATTTCTGCATGCGTAATTGCAGCACAGGAAAATTGATCATAGTAACACTCCATCAATATTGCGTTGATTAGGAAAATCATCCGCGAGTTACATAAAGGAGGATATGTTTTGACAAAAAAAACCCGGTTCTCTGAGCGAGCCGGGTTTTAGTACTTTACTATACAATTCTCCAGACACCTTTCTGTTCTGAAAAATAGTCACCGCTACTGTTTAAAACCTGGCGGATCTTCGCTTTCCAATTGGAATTTTCGCTCAGTTTTTCAGGAGCATTCGCCTCGACAGCTTTGTACACGTCGGACAGATGCGCTTGCCCACCAAGTGACATCATGACATTGCGAATGACAGATTTCCAGGTGCCACGCAGACGTGCCGCCTGTTCCAGTGCGATAACGCTCAGCAACTGCATTGTCGAGTTCGCTTTTCGTTTGAAAAGCAGGATGTATTCATGGGTAATGAATGGGAGTTTCATTTTCCCATAACTCTTTCCGCTCGATTGCATGTTGTGTTGTGCTTTGATGAGTACCCCGGCTAACTCATCGCGAGGCATTCGGCAAATAATATCAGCTTGATAGCTGCTATAAACGCCATTACGTCGCCAATCGCCAATTATTGCCCCGTAATACCCCCCCACCTTTGTTGCCTCACGCTGATTTAGCATCGCCACCTGCATTTTCTGACAGAAGTCTTCATCATTGATGCAACGGGAAAGATCATCGGGGTGAGATTCATTACCCCAAACGGAATTACTGTACAGGACCTGGCCAAAATAAGGTGGATGGGCTAACACTAAGTCGACTTCTTTACCAATGCGATTTACGATCGAATCACGGATGATGTTAAATCCAGAATGCAGATCAAGACCGTAAGCTTCGATATTCATGTCTTGAGCAACTTCTATGCTGGTGCCGGAGCCTACCATCGGATCGCAGAATGACGCGGGATTAAGTGACTGGAACAGCACTCGGTAAATGTGGCCACTGCAATTTCCGCGCCATTTATTATTTCCCCACGGACCGCGATTGGGGAAACTCAGGATGCTTGAACCCATGTCGACCGGTTGTGACAATAAACTCTGTACAAGTTGCATGTGTTCTTGTGTTTTCGTATTCATGATAATCCTTTAAATCGATTGAGATTGAAATTTGACCTGACATCATTTACGTGTCAGAGCTTCCCTGCAAAAGAGGAAATGCATTGGCAAAAATAAAGCCCGGCTCACTGAGTGAGTTCCGGGCCGATGCGTTTTATACGCTGATTGCTATTTGGACTTTGGCGTATGCCAAACTTCCAGAGCGCTACGTCTACCTGCCACTTTAAGTTGTAGGCCAGCCTGACGTTGTTCTACGCAATGAACCAGGTAATGAACTCTGGCCATTGCCGGTCCGGAACGAGGAGATTTCCAGCGCGGTACTCGGTGTATATCAATTTTTAGCAGTTTGGCCGCTTGGATCACATCCTCAGTCACCAGTTCGAGCGATTCGAAAGCATCGATCGCATCGTGGATATGTTGGAATGCCAGCAATTTGCGGAACCGCAGACCAACGCGATAAGGTTTTGTTACCCCCTCCTCATAATGCAGAAATAGTCGTTCGCCGGCGAGCGTGAAACTACTGCGCAGTATTTCTAAGGTTTCCATGATGAGTCACCATTGAGTTTATCGGACAGCCGGCAGCCAGCATAGCCATAATGGATTCCAGTTTTTTTAACGATTCTTGATGTGGTACGTTGCTAGGAAAATGCACCAAACAGACTTCCATGGTAGGTTGCCCCTGTTCGTTGCAAAGCAACACCTGGCGGTAGGTGTGAAACGTGTTGCGGCCCGATCGTAAATTCGTTGTGTCGGTTGTTCGCGACAGAAAATTGCCTATTCGAATATCTTTCATCTTGTGGCTCCTTGATTAATCAAAAGAGGACATGTGTCGATAAAAAAAAGCCCGGCACCTTCAAGGGCCGGGTTAGTCGCTTACGTGAATCAATAACGGTAAGCACGTCGTTCGTCATTGCGGGATTTTTGCCGCGCATCATAAATATCGGCGATCAGCGTCAACTCGGCCCGCTCGGTGAAGTCTCTGCCACTGTTTGTGGCAAGTGAAGGGCGATAATTTGGATCCGTCTCTTCGACCAGCTCGTCCATTGAATCGAAAGCACTATGCAACCGAATTAATTGCTCCAATGGGTATCTGATATGTCGACTCCATGCCAGAACGGTCCATTCCCCCACCCATGGGTCGTACCCGCCATCTGAAAATTCGCATAAGTTTTCTGCGAAGTCCCAGCCACCGGTGAACGATATCGTATCAACCTCAGGATATTCCTTTTCAACAAGCTGAATAAGTTGATCAAAATCACTGCCAGTTGGGGACTTCCCGCTGTAGTAATTTTCGTTGTAAGGCGGTACCAGTCCCTTTTTATCGCTTAGCGTGATCAACCAAACACCACGACTGCGAAGAAATCCTTTCTGGCATTTCGCCCGTGCTTCACTTTTGGACTGACTGCGTGCAGCCTTGATTTCTTCATTCAATGCGGCAAACGTTTCATATACCTTAGCCATTTCCGTTCTCCTTTTTGAGTTAATACAATTTATTTAAACCATCGTGATTTCCAAAGGAGGATATGTGCTGACATAAAAAAACCGGCTCCTCAGGCGAGGGCCGGCCTTATATGTCGTAGTGGGACAAAGTATGTGTGACTGGTACTGCAAGATTGCG
>Ga0187843_10002008_pt1 | contig 12626 bp, 11 predicted proteins | sample SpaLakP09_SKY_43_FD_134516 | JGI IMG/M metagenome (GOLD analysis project Ga0187843, IMG submission 134516) | Oligotrophic lake water microbial communities from Sparkling Lake, Wisconsin, USA - SP09_SKY_43 | ecosystem: Environmental > Aquatic > Freshwater > Lake | place: USA: Sparkling Lake... | reverse complement strand
GCTACGTGCTGTCGGCCTCGGACGATGTGGCGCTGCGCACGCTGGAAGAACTGGAACGCGACGTCATCCAGCTGTACGGCGGCGTGGCGGCGGAAGAACTGTTCTACGGCGCGCGCGGCATTTCGGTCGGCAGTCAGAACGACATCGAAAAAGCCACCTCGATGCTGGACCTGATGGTCAACAAGCTGTCGATGTACTCGCGCTCGAAAATCGACCACAGCCAGTTCAAAGACCAGGAAGCCGATCTCGGCCAGGTGGAAGCCAAGGCGGACGAGCTGTACAGCTACACGCTGACCGCCATCGCCGACTACCGCGAACAGATCGCCGAACTGAAAGGTGTACTGATGGACCAATACGTGCTGTCGAAAGACGCCATCTTCGCGCTGCTGGAGCAACAGCAGCAACGTACCAGCACTCAGGCGGTCCTGTGCTGACCGGGCGCCACGCCAAACAGGCGCCGATACTCTCGGCTAAACTGGGACGGACTATCGTATCCCACCGCAAAGCCGACGGCCGCCACATTCTGCGACGAACTCAGCAGCAGGGAGCGCGCTTGCTGCAAACGTATCTGCTTCTGAAACTGAATCGGACTCAGCGACGTCACCCGGCGGAAGTGCCGGTGAAATGAGGTCGGGCTCATGCCGACTTGCCCGGCCACATCCTCGATGTGGAAGGGCTCGGCGTGATGCTGGCGGATCCAGCGGATGGCGCGGCTGATCTGCGCCATCGCGCTGTCGGCCAGGCCCAGCTGGCTGACCATCGCCCCTTGCGGCCCCTGCATCAGGCGCCAGAAAATTTCCCGCTCGATGGCCGGCGCCAGCACCGGCAGATCCGCCGGCCGCTCCAGCAGACGCAACAGGCGCACCACCGGTTCCAGCAAACCATCCTCCAGCGTGCTGACGGCAATGCCGGGCGGCTCGGCCAGGGCGGCGCGCGGCAGCCCGGTCTCCAGCATCAGGGCGGTGATCACGTCCGGCTTCAGCGTCAAGCTCATGCCGAGGAAAGGCTGGGCGGCACTGGCCTGCGACACATGGCCGCTGACCGGCAAATCCACCGAGGCCACCAGATACTGACCGGCCTGATAATCGAAAGCCTGCGTACCCAGCACCAGATGCTTGGCGCCCTGCACCACCACCGACAGCACCGGCTCGGTCACGTACGCCGTCAGCGGTGTCGGCGCATGCGCGGCTGCCACCAGCAGGCCCGGCAACGGGCGCTGTACGCCATCCGGGCCGGCGTGGCGGGCGATCAGCGTTTGCAGTTCGGAAAAAAGCGTGGCGTCCATGGTTGGTCGGATTATGCATGAATCTGGCGGTTTTGCGATACCTCGTCCGGATGAGCTCGGCGTTCAATGACGCTATCGACTTAACCTTCAAGGAGCTCATCATGCACAGCGTTACCTTTCCCAGCAACGGCCTGACCATCGCCGCCCACCTCTATCTGCCGTCTGGTGACGGCCCGCACGCCGCCATCGTGGTCGGCCATCCCGGCAGCAGCGTCAAGGAACAGAGTTCTGGCCTGTATGCGCGCCAACTGGCCGAGCTCGGCTACATCGCGCTGGCCTTCGACGCCGCTTACCAAGGCGAAAGCGCAGGCCTGCCACGCGGGCTGGAAGATCCGGCGCAACGGGTGGAAGACTTCAAGGCCGCCGTGTCCTACCTGAGCACGCGCGCCGACGTCGAGCCGCAACGCATCGGCGCGCTCGGCATTTGCGCCTCGGGCGGCTATGTGACGACGGCGGCCGCCACCGATCACCGCATTCAGGCCGTGGCCACCGTCAGCGCGGCCGACATCGGCCGTCACCTGTCGCGCGGCGCTGATGCGCAGCAGAGTCCGGCTGTACTACAGACTTTGCTCGACACGGCTGCCGCCGCCCGCACCGCAGTCGCCCGTGGCGGCAGCCTGGGTGCCCTGCCGCTGTTTCCAGCCGACGCAGAACAAGCGCGTGCCGGCGGCCTGCATAGTTTTGAGGGATGGGAATATTACTGCACGCCACGCGGCGAACATCCGCGCTCGGCGCGCACGCTGACGTGGGACAGTGTGGATCGCATCGCCAGTTACGACGCCTTCCGCTTCATCCACCTGATCGCGCCGCGTCCGCTATTGATGATCGTTGGCACCGAAGCCATCACCGCGTGGATGAGCGAGGAAGCCATCGCGCAGGCGCAGGAACCGAAGGAACTGTATCGTATCGACGGCGCCACCCACGTTGAATTGTACGACCGCAAAGTCGCACTGGCGGTCGGCAAGCTGGCGGAGTTTTTCAGACAGCACCTGGCGTCACTGAGCGAAAAGGCGTAAATAAAACGACATCGTCTGCGGCACGGATAGCAAAATCGACACCCACATCAGGATCTCGACGCGCCGCAGCCTTGCGTCCATTTTCTCGACTTTTTTCTCCAGTGCCTCAACGCGTCGTTCCAACGATTCAACACGTCGCTCTAAGGCTTCGACACGTCGCTCAAGCGCTTCTACTCGTTTCTCCAGCGCTTCCACTCTGCCAACAAGTGCGCCCACCCGCTCTTCCAGCACCGCAACCTTGACGATCAATATCGCCACGTCCTTGCGCAACTCCACCAGCTGCTCGCCGTGAGTATTGATCAAGCCGTCATGCTTATCCTTGACGAGCCTCTTCAACTCATCAACATCCCCCTCCAACGCCTCCACCCGCTCGGTCAGTTCCATGGCAAGCCTCCTAGCGAAGAACTGCCATTATCCTCCCGTGGCTGCCACGCTTCGTTTGATTTAGCTCAGACTTTCATCGGCAGAATCACCATCTGCAAGCCCTCCAGATGCAGCCTGCGCTGCGCCGCTAAAGCCGCCTGATTGTGCAGCAAGCGCGTGAACCAATTATCCGAAGCAAAGATCAGTTTGCTGGTAAAGAATATCGAATGCGGAAACTCGCGGCTGATCTCCTCGCACATGCGCGTCACCTCCTCCACCGCATCCGTGCCAAAGCCCAGATATGACGACGCCGCCATGCCATGGCTGTGACAGAAATCGACAAAGAACTCCAGCGTCTGCGCCGCCTCCGCGCGCATTTGCTCCAGCGCGCCCTCGCCGCCATACGCATGCGAATCCACCGTGCGCGCATTCACAAACAAAAAATTCTTGAAGTGATTGGGAAACATCCGCTGCACCCACAGCAAGGCATGCAAACCGCCGCCGCGCGAATTACCCACAATGAACACCGCAGTCTGCTGCTCCGGATCCGGCTCCACCGGCTCCGTATTCGCGCCGAACGGCTGCGACGCAAACACCTCATCCACCGAATGTATCGCCTGCTTGGTCTGGCGATAATGATTGCGGATATACACGCACAGCGTCGCAATCGCCGCGATGATCAGCGCCGTCGCCCAGCCACCGTCGGCAAATTTCTCCACCAGCAGCACCAGCAGAATCCCGGCGCAAATCACAAAGCCCAGCGCCGACAACAGCCAGCGCCGCTTCCAGTGCGAACCCTTGCGGCGATTGCGCGACCAGTACAGCACCAGCCCGAACAGCGAAATCGCAAACGTCAGAAACACCGAAATCGAATACAGCACCACCAGCAAGGTCACACTGCCGCCGGTGCCCCACAGAATCGCCAGCGCCGCGATGCCCATCACCAGAATGCCGTTCTGCGTCACCAGCCGCGTCGACAGATAGCGGAACTTGTGCGGCACCCACGAATCGGCCGCCATATTCGACAGCACCGACGGTCCGCCCAGGAAACCGGTATTGGCAGCCACAAACAGCAGGCCCGCCTCAAACGCCAGCACAATCACCAGCAGCATCTGATTGACCATCTCGCCCCCCACACCCATGCTGGCGATAATGGTCTTGAAGGTCGAGGCATTCAGCGTCTCGCCCGGCACCGGCTGCGCATCCCATAGCAGATACAGCAAAATTATCCCGCCCGCCGTGAACGCCAGCGACAAGGCCATATAAAGCATCGTCACCTTGCCGGTGCGCACGCGCGGCTCGGCCAGCAGATTGACGTTGTTGGACACCGCCTCCAGCCCGGTGTACGTGCCGCCGCCCTGCGAATACGCCAGCAACAGCATGCCCGCCACGCTGGCCCAGCCGATATGGCTGGCCAGGTCGGTGGTTTCCGCCAGCGTGCCCGGGATCAGCTCCGGCAAATGCGAGGCGTGAGCGAAAATGCCGTACACAATCAACACCAGATGCGTGACCACAAAGCCGAGGAAAATCGGCAGCAGAATCTGAATCGCCTCCTTCAGCCCGCGCAGATTCATCACAATCAACAGCCCGATGAAAAACACTTCGGCCCACAGCTTGTAGGGCTGGAAGCCCAGCGGCAGGAACGATGCCAGCGCATCGACGCCGGAGGCGATCGAAATCGCAATCGTCAGCACATAATCGAGGATCAGCGCGCAGCCGGAAATCAGTCCCATGTACGGCCCCACCAGCTTGGTCGCCACGCGATAACCGCCGCCGCCGGTCGGGAACAGCTCAATCACCTGGTTGTAGGCCAGCGCGATGATGAACACCGTCACCGCTGTCGCCATCGCCATGTACAGGCCCAGATGGGTATGACCGCCCAGCGCGCGGAAAGTTTCTTCGGGACCGTAAGCGGAAGACGACAGGCCGTCGGCGCCCAGCCCGACCCAGGCCAGGAAGGCGACCAGCGCCATGGAGTGACGGGTTTCGCTCTTCATCGGATCGAGCGGCTTACCCAGGATAATCTCGCGTATCTTCTTATTTTTCATGCGTCTCGGCGCCGGCGCGGCCGGCAAAGTCTGGCGGTAGGCCAGATGATACCCCGCTTCCGGCGGCAGAAAACTTGTTGAAATATAAAAGTTAGGGCAGAGGCTTGCGGCAGGGTGGCAAATCGGTGATAATGCGGGTCGCATTGCAATACACTGGCCTCGGTGGTGGAATTGGTAGACGCAGCGGACTCAAAATCCGCCGCCGCAAGGCGTGCCGGTTCGATTCCGGCCCGGGGCACCAAGATTCAGAAAAGCACTCTTCGGAGTGCTTTTTTTATTTCTACATCACATCTCATTTACTCCAAAAGAACTTTCCGGCAATAAAAATCTATTAACTTGCATTTTGTTTATGATAATATTTGTTGGCAATTATTCATCCCTTTTTTTGGAGTCTTGATGCGATTCAAATCCCTTATTTTGTCTTTGTCCGCGATCGCGGCCTTGAGCGTGGGCAGTGCCCAAGCTGCCGGCGGCGAGCTGATCACCAACGGCGGTTTTGAAACCGGCACTGCTGGCCAACTCAATTTTGCTGGCAGCGCCAACGGCTGGAAGACCGTCGATGGCTACACCTTCCTGTTCAACAGCACCGGCGCGGATACCTCCGGCGTGTCCGGCCAGTTCGGCACGCTGACGCTGTGGGGCCCAGGTAACGGCGCCGTCAACGGCCTGACGGCCAGCCCGGCCGGCGGCAATTTCCTCGCTTCGGACGGCGCGTTCCAGCAGTCGCCGATCACCCAGACCGTCAACGGCCTGGTCGCGGGACAGAAATATAACTTGAGCTTCTACTGGGCCGGTGCCCAGCAGCAAAGCTATGACGGTGTGAATACCGAACAGTGGCAAGTGTCGCTGGGCAGCGAAACCCATTCGACCGGCGTGTTGACCAACAGCAGCCACGGCTTCACCGGCTGGCAAAAGGAGACCTTCACGTTCACCGCCGCCAGCACCAGCCAATTGCTGAGCTTCCTGGCCGTGGGGACGCCATCGGGCGTGCCTCCGTTCTCGCTGCTGGACGGCGTGTCGCTGGTGGCTGCCGTGCCGGAACCTGATACCTGGGCCATGCTGGGCCTGGGCCTGGGTCTGCTCGGTTTCACCGCCCGCCGCCGCAAGGCCGCCGCCAAAGCAGCGTGATGCAATCGATCCTCGCCCATCTGTCCCAGCTGCCAGTCGATATCGCGCGGCTGACTGTGTGGCTGGTGCTGCTGTCCATGCTGTTCGTTCCGCTGGAACGCTGGCTGGCAGTGCGCCGCGCCAAACTGCCGGGACGGGTGTTGGCGATGGATCTCGGCTTGTATTTGTTAAATGGCCTGTTGCCGGCTGCGCTGCTCGGCATACTGATGTCGATGGTGGCCGTGGCCACGCAGGCGGTAATGCCATCGGCGGTTGCCGCCACGCTGGGCGCGCTGCCGATGGCCGTCAAGCTGCCGCTGTCGGTGCTGATCGCGGAAGCCGGCTTTTACTGGGGCCACCGCCTGAGCCACCAGATCCCGTGGCTATGGCGCTACCACGCGGTGCATCACCAGCCCGAGCATCTGTACTTCCTCGTGAATACCCATGCACATCCGGTCGATATCATCGTGACCCGCATGTTTGGGCTGGTGCCGCTCTACATTCTGGGCCTGGGCGGCGCCAGCCTCAGCGGCGCCGCCACGCCGGCGCTGGTGATCGTCATCGGCACCGTCTGGGGCTTCTTTATTCACTCCAACTTGCGGGTGCGGCTTGGAGCTCTGGAGTGGCTGATCGCCACACCGGGCTTTCATCACTGGCACCACACCAGTGCCGAGCCATTCAACCGCAACTTCGCGCCCACGCTGCCGCTGATGGATAAGCTGTTCGGCACGCTGCATCTGCCGCAGCACTGGCCGGCAGGCTATGGCCTGGGCGGACCGCCCAGCGCGGCGCCGCAGCCACCTCATGCCCTCGACGTTATCAACTTGAAATAAAAAATCCGCAACTGTTTCCACATGGAATTATAATGTTTGTTCTATAGACAAACTTATCAGGTCCGGAGTGAAATCGACATCCCTGCTCGGCGGCAGTGCGCTCGCCATTTTGCTGACCGCTTGCGGCGGCTCCTCCTCTCCGTCCTCCCAGCAAACCGCGCAGAAACTGCAGGGTGGCGCCCAGCCGTCCTCACCCGTGCCGCTGATGGATGACGGGCTGCGCGTGGACCAGATTCCCGGCCTGGCGCAGTCCGCCGATTCCACAGCGCGCGGCCGCCAGCGCCAGGGCGCGGCGTCGCCCGGACTGGTCATGGACACCCGCGACCGCGAAGCCGTGCGGGTCTTCTTCAACGGCGCCTACAGCCTGCCCGAAGCGCCGATGAACTGGACCGGCAGCTATGTCACCGGCGACGCCGGCAGCGTCAGCGCCGCCTATCTCGACTCGGCCCTGCTGCGCCTGAACTGGTTCCGCGCCATGGCCGGCGTCCCGGCCAACATCACGTTCTTGCCGGCGAACAACGCCAAGGATCAGGCGGCGGCCATGCTGATGAGCGTCAACAATCAGTTGTCGCACTTCCCGCCCAGCACCTGGAAAGGCTATAACGCCATCGCCGCCGATGCCGCCGGCCATTCCAACATGGGCCTGGTGGCCGGGGCGGACGGCATCAACGCCAATATTTACGATCCCGGCGAACCCAACTACATCGTCGGCCACCGCCGTGGTGTGCTGTATCCGCAAAACCAGGTGATGGGCTTTGGCGCTGTGCCGGGCGGCACGGTGAACGGGGTCAGCAACTCGCCGGCGCACGCGCTGTGGGTCTACGATGATAATTTCTCCGCGCCGCGCCCCACCGTGCGCGATGACTTCGTAGCCTGGCCGCCAGCTGGCTATGTGCCTTATCCGGTGGTGTGGGGCCGCTGGTCGCTGTCCTATCCGAAAGCCGATTTCAGCCAGGCCAAGCTGACGGTGACGCTGAACGGCGTCGCCGTCGGTGCCACCACGGAGCAGCTGGCGCCCGATGTCGCCGGCGAAAATACGCTGGTGTGGCTGCTGCAGGGCACCGACTCGCGCAGCGTCGCCGCCAAACCTGCCAGCGACCAGCGCTACCATGTGACGGTATCCAATGTGCTGATTGCTGGCCAGGCGCCGCGCACCTTCTCCTACGATGTGGTGGTGTTCGACCCGGCGGTGCCGACGCCGGGCGCCGCCGTCACGACAGTGCAGCCGCCGGCCCAGGCCGACATCACCAAGAGCTTTAATCTGGGCGTAGCGCCGATGAGCGCCGCCACCGGCTACAGCATCACGCAGTACCAGCGCCAGCCCTTGGGCGATGTGCTGTACAACGCCCCCGCTGCAGCCGTCAACTGGACCGCGCACACCACGGGCAGCTACAACAGCATGGCCGGCTCTTCCTTCCGCCTGGTCCACGCGGACTGGCAAGACCAGAGCCTGACGCTGAACCAGCGCTTCCTGGCCAACGCCAAGTCCAGCGTCAGCCTGACCCGCCTGAGCCGCTACACCACGTCCTACGAGGTGTTGCACCTGCAAGTGTCCAAGGATGGCGGCAATAGCTGGAGTGACCTCTACACCGAAACCGGCGCCGGCAATCCCACCGCCGCCCAGACGGTGCAGCGCAGCCTGGCCGCCTATGCCGGCGCCAACATCCAGCTGCGCGCGCTGCTGACGTTGCCGCAGACCGAGGGCAGCAACTACGCCGCCTGCGACGATTGCGGTTGGCAGTTGTCCGATATCAGCCTTAGCAACGTGGAACAGCTGAGCAACGAACAGACTTATCCGCTGCCAACCGGCGCCAGCCTGTCGACCCAGATCAGCCGTCCCGGCAACTACGCCTTCTTCGGTCGCACCCAGTACCAGGGCCGCTACTATTCGGAATTTGGTCCGGCCGCCCTGCTACATGTCGACGGCTTCCTGGCCACCGGCCCGCTCAGTAATTACACCATCACCAAGACAGGCGACAACAGCTACACCATCGTCGACCAGACCGGCAAGGATGGCACGCAGACGGTGACCAATCCCTTCCGTCTCGACTTCACCGACGTCAGCCTGGCTTTCGATATCGACGGCAACGCCGGCAAAGTGTATCGACTCTACCAGTCGGCCTTCAACCGCCAGCCGGACCAGGGCGGATTGGGCTTTTGGATCAAGTTCATGGATGGCGGCGCCACGCTGGACCAGGTGGCGGCGGCCTTCATCGCCTCAGGCGAGTTCAAGACCCTTTACGGTAGCAACCCCAGCAAGGAGCAAATGGTGACAGCCGCCTACCGCAACGTTCTACACCGTGATCCCGACAGCGACGGTTTCCAGTTCTGGCTGGATGGTTTCAAAAACGGCCTGACGCTGGAGGGTCTGCTGCTGTATTTCGCCGACGGCAAGGAAAACCGCGACCAGACGGCTGCTTCCGTGGCCAACGGCGTGGTCTACATCCGTCGCTGATCACCCACCGGCACCAGCGACATAATTTTTGAAAAAAATTCCGTTTGCTGTAACCCGTTCATACAAGTCTCCGTATTAACCAAAGGATCGGCTGTTTTGCCGGTCCTTTAACCAATACATCAAAGGAGCACTACCATGAACGCACGTCACTTCGCTACCGCCACCTTCACTCTGGCCGCCCTCGCAGCGGGCGTTGCAATGGCTCAGGACAAGCCTATGGCAGACAAGAAAACCGCCGTTGAAAAATGCTACGGTGTTTCCATGGCCGGCCACAACGACTGCAAGGCAGGCGAAGGCACCACTTGCGCCGGCACTGCAAAAGCCGACTATCAAGGCAACGCCTGGAAAAACGTCCCGGCCGGCACCTGCACCTCGATCAAAACGCCGAAGGGTCACGGCTCGCTCACGGCTTTCTAAGTCACAGCCATGCAGCCGGCACTGACCGCAGGCCTTGGCCTCAAGCCTCAGCACTTTGACGAGGCGTTGCACTGCGACGCCCCGGGACTTTGGTTCGAGGTGCATCCGGAGAATTATCTGGTGGCCGGCGGTCCCCGGCTGGCCTGGCTCGAAGCAATCCGAGACCGCCATCCTTTATCGATGCATGGCGTCTCGATGTCGCTGGCAAGCGCTCAGCCGCCCCATCCTGAGCGGTTGCAAGCGCTGGCGAACCTGATCGCCCGCTTCCAGCCCGTGCTGGTTTCCGAACATCTGGCATGGTCCACATGGCGCGGCCACTATTACCCCGATCTACTGCCGGTGCCACGCAACCTGACCACACTGCATCAAGTCGCAGCCAATATCGAACGGATGCAGGATGCGCTAGGGCGCCGCATTGCACTGGAAAATCCCAGCCACTACATCACCATGCCGCACGAATTCAGCGAAACAGATTTTCTCGCTGAGCTGAGCAAGCGCACCGGGTGTGGCTTGCTGGTAGACGTCAACAACGTCTATGTCAGCGCACACAATATCGAACAAGACGCGGCACACTGGGTCGATGCGATTCCCGCACACGCTGTCATGGAAATCCACCTGGCTGGCCACCAGATCGACGCCGCAGGCGCTTTGCTGGTGGACAGCCATGACACGACCGTAGCGCCAGCGGTATGGGATCTTTACCAACGTTTGTTGGCTCGCACAGGCGCGCTCCCTACGCTCATCGAACGCGATGGCGATATCCCGGATTTTTCGACGCTGCTAACGGAGCGCCTTCGCGCGCACGACATGCTCACCGCGTCACAGGAGCAAGTATGAAAGACGTCGAGGATCTGGCGCGCTACCAGGACGACTTCATCGCCGCCGCGTTCGATGCCACAACGGCGGCCATGATGGCACAACCTGGCTTCGCGGTGTATCGCAACACGCTGCTGAAAGGCTGTGTGGACAACCTCGCCGCGAATTTTCCAACGGTAATGCGGCTGGTGGGCGAGCAATGGTTCCGCGCTGCGGCGCTGGAATACGCGCGCGCCGAGCCGCCGGTCAGCGTCAGCCTGTTTGACTATGGCGCCACGTTCCCGGCGTTCCTGGCAGATTTTGCGCCAGCCGCCGAGCTGCCATACCTGGCGACGGTAGCGCGGCTCGATCGCCTCTGGATCGAATGTCATACCGCAGCAGACGCCCTGCCACTTGCCGCCGAAGACCTGGCGGCGCTGGCGCCCGAGGCGCTGGGCGCTAGCTGTTTGCACCCGCACCCTGCTACGCGCTGGCTCCTCAGCGAACATCATCCCGCCGGCGCAATCTGGATCGCCAACCGCGAGCAGCGCAAGTTCATCTCCAGCGCCACCTGGAGCGGCGACAGCATTTTGCTGAACCGCATCGACAATACCGTCCAATGGCGGTTGATCGATGCCGGCACCACGGCGTTTCTCGACGCCTGTCTGTGTGGCGATACCCTGCAGGCAGCAGCCATGCAAGGCCTGTCCTTGCAACCGGACCTGGATGTCGCCGCCACGCTCGGCATGCTGCTGCAAGCCGGCGCCTTGATCACCTTACCTGAAAGCCCTTAGCATGAACCTGTCCGCCGTGCGCAACGCGTGGAATCGCGCCGCCCATTTCGCCTCGCAATCGATCTCCCACACGCTGCTGGCCGTGACAGCGCGCGCCGCCATCGCTGCGATCTTTATCCAGTCCGGCCGCACCAAGGTGACCGGACTACTGACGATCAAGGACAGCACTTACCAGCTATTCCGCGAAGAATACCGCCTGCCGCTGGTGCCGCCCGAGATCGCGGCGCACATGGCCGCCTATGCCGAACATTTCTTTCCGCTGCTGTTGATACTCGGTCTGTGCACGCGCGGCGCCGCGTTGGCGCTGCTCGGCATGACCACCGTCATCGAAGTATTTGTCTATCCGGACGCCTGGCCGACCCACTTGTCATGGGCGGCGCCGCTGCTGTACCTGATCGGCCGTGGCGCCGGCAAGTGGTCGCTGGACCGGCTGCTGAAGCTGGACTAAGTCGCATGTTCAGCAATATCAAAATCCGCACGGCGCTGATCACCGTGCTCGCGTTGTTCTGCTGCGCGCTGGGCGCCAGTCTGTTGGCCGGCTGGGTGAATGCACGCGCTGCCGCCAGCGCCATGGACGCGGTGGTGAATCTGTCGGACCGTCAGCTAGGTCCATTGCACGACACCGAGCGCCTGCTACTGCTGACGCTAAGCCGGATGGACAATGCCTACCTCGATCTTCTGCGCGGCGACCAGGTCGAATCCAACGACTATACGCGCCTGGCATCGGGCTCTTTGATGGCCGCGCGCCAGGCGTTCGACCGCTACCGGCTGGTGATCCGTGACCAACCGCAGCTGGCGCAGCAATCTGCAACGCTGGTGCGCAACTACGAAGACTACGCCCGTGTGCTGGGCCTGCGCGAACAGGCGCTGTATGAGGTGTCGCTCGACCAGTATGCTGCGGCTACCGCTGATGCGCAGCGCGCCGACGCCGCCTTCGCCGCCACACTGCGCGAACAGATCCTTCAGGCGGAAGCGACCCGCAGCGTGCTGCGCCAGGCCTCGATTGCGCGATATCAGGGCGCCAGCCGGCTGGCTGCCGGCATGGGCGTGTTTTCGCTGCTGCTGGCACTGGGCTGCTGGCGATTTTTCCGCACCGTTTTGCTGGAGCCCTTGCGTGTCACTCAGGCCCATTTTGACCGCATCGCCACCGGCGATTTAAGTGTGGCGATCGGCGCCAGCGGCGACAACGAAATCAGTCGGCTGCTGCGCGCACTGCAGCACATGCAACAGGCGCTAACCCATACCGTCAGCGCGATTCACGCGGCAACCGAAGACGTCGACCACAGCGCGCGCCAGATCGCCGACCGCAATCAGCAGCTGGCCACGCGTAATGAGTCGCAGGCGTCAGCACTGCGCCAGACTGCCAGCACCCTGCAGCAACTGGCATCGGCGGTGCGACAGAATGCCGACGATACGCTCAGCGCCGACCGCCAGGCCGCCGATGCCGCCAACGACGCCGCGCTTGGCGGCAGCCGTGTGTCCGATATCGTCGCCACCATGGACAGCATGGCAG
>Ga0187843_10002007_pt1 | contig 12629 bp, 13 predicted proteins | sample SpaLakP09_SKY_43_FD_134516 | JGI IMG/M metagenome (GOLD analysis project Ga0187843, IMG submission 134516) | Oligotrophic lake water microbial communities from Sparkling Lake, Wisconsin, USA - SP09_SKY_43 | ecosystem: Environmental > Aquatic > Freshwater > Lake | place: USA: Sparkling Lake... | reverse complement strand
CGGGCAACCAGAGCGGCGGCTACGGCTGAGAAAATCTCAAAGCGGTCCCCGAGAACGACGATCAGATCAGGCTTTAACTCATTCAAGGCATCCGCAAAGCCGATAAGCCCCTTCCCCATGGATTTAGCGATACCGACGGGAGTATCGGAGCCAGTCAGCATTTTAACCTTACGGTCGATGCGGAACCCGTCCTTTTCAATCTCGCGATAAGTTAGACCGAACTCCCTAGAGAGGTGCATGCCGGTGGCGATGACTTGGAGCTGTAGTACAGGGTCACCTTTGATGCCTTGCATGACCCAGCGGAGGAGTCCGTATTCGGCTCGACTACCGGTGATGACGCAGATTTTTCTCACATCTCGATTAGGTCATCTTCTGCAAAGTCTCGTTTCGCCTTCTTGCCCAGCACTTCGTCAAAACGCATGGGTGAAATGCCAGTTCCGGGGCGTTTGGTGGTGAGGTTTTTAGCGGTGAATACCTCGCCGAGCTGAATCGACTTGCTGGCAATGATCGACTTGCGCACAACGGGGATGTTTTTGGCCTCACTTAGGGTGGGTCGTTTAATCCCATCGCCCAGCGCAACTTCAATGTTCCGAATGGCGGTTACCATGGACTTTAGTTCCGAGGGCTCCAGGCTGGCTTTATGGTCAGGGCCGGGCAAGTTGCGGTCCAATGTGAAATGCTTTTCAATCAAAGTCGCACCCATAGCCACAGCGGCTATGGCCACCTCGATTCCGAGAGTGTGATCAGAGAAGCCGACCTTAACTTCAAATTTGTCACGGATGGAAATCATTGCCCTAAGATTCACCTCTGGCATGGGAGTTGGATACTCGGTCGTACAGTGAAGGACAGTAATTGCATTTTTTGGAGTTCCGGAGTTTGCCAGTATTCGGAGGGCTGACCCGATCTCATCCATGGTACTCATTCCGGTGGAAAGGATGACGGGCCGGCCAAGTTGGCCAATGTGGCGCAGGTAAGGCAAGTTGGTGATTTCGCCGGAAGGAATCTTGAAATGATTCTGACCAAAACTCAGCAGGAGATCGACGCTTTTGATGTCAAAACCGGTGGAGAAGAAGCCAATGTTGCGCGCCGCACAGTGGGCGATGAGTTCCTTGTGCATGTCCTCTGTGAGCTCCAGACGACGAAGCATTTCGTGCTGAGATTCTCTGCTGTCGGTGCCCTGCGTTTGGTAGAAAGCTTTTTTAGCGGTGCTGGTCGAGAGTCGGTCGGCATTAAAGGTTTGAAATTTCACAAGATCCGCCCCCGCTTCGGCTGCGGCATTAATCAGCTTCTTCGCTAATTTTAAGTCGCCGTTATGATTTACACCTGCTTCTGCTATAATGAGAACTCTCATATTAGCCTATCTCCGATGCGCGGCACTGTATAACCACTCCAGTCACAGACCTTCACATAACTATCCGCTGTCTTCACATAAAAAGCATTAGATTCAACCCTAACGACTGAACCCACAATACCTTTATAGGTTATTACATCAGGCAAATACTGAACTTTATTTATTTTAATTTCCATATCACCGAGATAGGTTCTCGCCTCTGGTCCTGGGCGGCAAATAGCCCTTACGAAGTTAAACACATCGCGCGACTTCTGAGACCAGTTTAAACGTTCATCGCCCTCTTTTCGCTTAATGCAGTAAAAACCAGAGGGTTGAATTTTTTTTTGCGCAATTGCCTTTACCTTGCCACTTTGTACTTGTTTTACCGCATTAACAAGATTTGTGGCGCATTCTTTGTATGCGCGTTTAAGCAGAGTGGAGTAGTCATCTTGATCGCTTATTGGGTAACACTCCTGCAAAATAATGTCACCAGTATCAATACCTTCATCCACATAATGAACGGTTATTCCAAATTCTTTTTCATCGTTGATTAGCACCCAGTTTAATATGTTGCGTCCGCGATAAGATGGTAACTTGCCCGCGTGGCAATTAATGGTTCTTAATGGGGGTAGGTTGATGAGTGCGCTTTTGAATATTTGATTAAACGACATTGATACAAACAGATCACAATTATATTTAATCATTCTGCCTACAAACTCATCCGAGTTAATATTTGGGTTTATAATAAAATCTAATCCAATTTCCGTGCTTTTCTTTTTTAGAACAGGATCGGGAGTATTGTAACGCGCGCAAACAAATGCAATTTGCAGCGTATCGTCTTTGAGTAGTTTATTTAAAGCCTGATGAGACCAAGGGCCATCTCCAAAATAACCAATTTTTAGCTTTTTCATGCCAACCCAGCGCTGCTCGGAAGATTGATAAGACGCTCGGAAAGCGATTTAGCCTTAGAAAGGTCCATCTTTGGTGCTGATTGAAATGAGGGCAGTGTATGAATCAAATTCCAGGCTGGTCGAGTCTTGATCCCCACGTCGTTTGTGGCTTTAAGTATCTCGTCTCTTTGGACCCCTGTCTCAATGTTCAGCAAAATGGTCTGTAGCCAGTAGTTGCTCTTGCACTGCTCCGGCTCCTGAATCAACTTCAAGCCCGAAAGAGATGCAAAAGCAGTCTTGTAACTATCAAACAGCTCTCTTTTAGATGCGAGCATCGCGGGTAGCTGCTCCAACTGGGCACAGCCCAAGGCGGCGTTCAGGTTGGGCAAACGGTAGTTGTAGCCAATTTCGTCGTGCTGATATTCCCAGTCATGAGGGAGCTTGGCGGTGGTGCTCAAATGCTTTGCCCTCTTTGCCAATGCCGTGTCGTTGGTCAGAATTGCACCCCCACCCCCAGTGGTGATGGTCTTGTTACCGTTGAAGCTGAGTGTGCCCATCAGACCAAATGTGCCAGCGTGCTGGCTATGGTAGTAACTGCCCAAGGACTCAGCGGCATCTTCGACCAGGGCAATATTAAAATCATGGGCTAAGGCCAGCAGGCCATCCACATCCACCGGATGTCCAAAGGTGTGCATGGGAACGAGTGCGCGTATCACCTGCCCAGTGGCACGATTGATGCAATGTCCTCCCCGCTGTTCGGTGTGATTGGTCAGGTACTCTCTCAGTTTCCTGGCATCTACGCCCAGAGTGCGCTCCTCGCTATCCACAAAATGGGGGGTCGCACCGCAGTAGGTGACAGCGTTGGCCGTTGCCACGAACGTAAGAGCTGGCGCGAGAACCTCGTCACCCGTCGCTACCCCAGCCAGTTTTAGGGCGATATGTAGGGCGGCGGTTCCGTTAACGACTGCCACCGAATGCTTGGCGCCAGTGTAGCTGGCAAGGTCGGCTTCGAATCGATCGACAAACTTGCCCACGGAAGAGACAAAAGTGGAATCGAGGCACTCTTTGACATATTTCCACTCGTTTCCATGGAAAGCAGGTTCATGCAAAGGATAAGTTTTAGTTGTATCAGGGAGAACTTCGCGCAAAGCGTGAATCACCTGGCCTGCCAAGAAGCTCTTTACTGGTGTGGACTTTTGTTTAGACAACGTAGTGATCACTTGGATATTTTTTGAGATTATCGGGATTACGAAACCATTCGATTGTTTGAGCAAGACCTTGGCTTAGTCCAGCTAACCCGCTATTTTTTGGGCTCCATTTCAGCAGATCTTTCGCTTTCTGATTGTCGGCAAGGAGTCTTTCAACCTCACTCCCGGTAGGACGAACTCTTTCGGAGGATTCTTTTATAGAGATCTTTGTCCCCATCAATTCCGCAATCATATGGGCAAGGTTGCCGATGGAGATTTCGAAGCCAGATCCGAGGTTCATCACCTCTCCTTCGATTTTAGGTGCTGCTAGAGCTTTGATGAAGCCGTCCACGGTATCTCCCACATAGTTGAGGTCTCGTGTCGGGTGGATTGAGCCTAGGGAGATCTCCTTTTTGCCCTTAAGCATCTGTGTGATGATCGTGGGAATGACAGCACGGGCAGATTGGCGGGGTCCATAGGTGTTAAATGGACGGAGGATGGTTATGGGCAGTCCGAACGAGCTGTGAAAAGAGAGGGCAAGCTGGTCCGCTCCGATCTTGGTGGCGGAGTAGGGGGACTGTCCTTGGAGAGGGTGATCCTCGGTGATGGGAACAAATCGAGCCGTTCCATAGACTTCGCTGGTGGATGTGTGGATTACTCTTTTAACTCCGAGTTCCCTAGCGGCTTGGAGAATATTGAGTGTGCCTTTGATGTTGGTATCCACATAGGTGTCGGGAGAGTGGTAGGAGTAGGGAATACCGATGAGTGCAGCCAGGTGGAGGACCGACTCGCATCCTCTCATAGCTTCTTTGACTCCGTGCGGGTCGCGAATATCGCCAGGAAAAACTTCGAACTGCCCCTTAACCTCGGGCGCACAGTGATCAAGCCAACCCCAGGAGCTAAAGGAGTTATACATGACAAAGGCTCGGACTGAATGACCAGCACGAACTAGCGCCTCTGTGAGATGCGAACCAATGAAGCCATCGGCGCCGGCAACTAATACTTTTTTCTTCACAATGATTTTTTCAAAAGGAGTTCTGCGAACTTCCATTCAAGCGGCGTATCCAAATCAACCGAATGCTCTTTGGACATAACATAAGCCAGGGTTTCAGCATTCACCAAGCTGCCGCTGCAGCGCAACCAATTTGCATTTGCAAAGTACATTGCCCCGTTAAGCGAAAAAACCGCAGGCAAGTCTTGCCGACGTGCCACAGGGGCTTCATCCACAAATCGAGCCATTGTTTGATCGGCATTTAGGCGATAAGTCCAATAGGGATGAGTGTCTGCTTCGGTGACCGACACCACTGAAGGCGCTTTTTTCTGAGTAGCTAAATTCAAACAACCATCAATATCTTCAGTTGGGCGCAGTGGGGATGTCGGTTGCAGTAATAGAACCGAATCGAATTGAGGTAACTGGTCAAAAGCGTGTAGTACTGGGTCTAACCCTGGTGTTTGGTCTTGTGCTAATCCTGCTGGTCGCATGAAAGGCACTTGAGCACCTGCTCGGCGAGCAACCTCGGCAATTTCAAGTTCGTCAGTACTGACCACCACGCCACTGAGTAATGAAGAGCGCAGTGCAGCCTCAATCGTCCAGACAATTAATGGCTTACCTGCAATAATTTTTATGTTCTTGCGTGAAATGCCTTTCGAGCCGCCACGGGCAGGTATTAGTGCAAAGGTATTCATGGCGCAGGCCTTATGATGGCAAAATTAATAACTCTTTATTTCCACAAGACTCTTCACTACCTTGCCGTATTCCTGCGGAGCAAAGATCCTTAGTCGAATCAGTTTGAGGCAAGAAATAACTTTATTTTCGGCAATGTGATTTGCAGTTTCTGAAGTGGAGATTCTCATGCGACAATACTTATTGACGGGCTGGAATTCGGAGAAATTATACTCCTTGTATTTGTAACGTTTCATAATTTTATTAGTTTTTTCATTAAAATACTCACCAGAGAGTATGCCAGCTTCCGTTTTGACGTCTGCCAAAACGCCGAATCTTGAAGCTTCATGAAATATCCTGCGGAACATTCCGCAGTATTCGTATATTCGATAACTTCTAGGAAAGCAATCGAGTATTTTTGCGTCGTCCAGAAAAAGAAATACAGTGCCCTCTTTAACTTCCTTAGAGTTTTGAAACGCAGACATGATGCTTAGCTGCTTTTGCCAATCTATGTAAAAGTTAGACTCTTTTCCTAGGTTTTGTTTTGTAAAAATTGCCAACAGCAGAAACGTAAGGAAGATTTTGACAGGTAGGCTCAGGCGGGGAGAGGCTATTTTTATGCCTTGCGCGAAGAGTTCTATAATACCTACAAGAATTAATGCTGATCCCAGACCCAAGAGCAATTGATTCCTCGTAGTCCACTCCCCTTGCGTTATTTCCTCAATGCAGTTGTAAGGGAACGCGCCGAAGATCCATGCGGCTACCCCAGATAAAATGAGCATGCCACTAATAGCAAATTTTTTCCTGACGAATATAATAAGTAGCAGCGAAAGGCAGAAAAGTGATTTTATGTTTATGCATAATGATGCCTTTTTTGCAATTTCGGACTGGCAGCCTATTGCACCAATAAAGCAGTTCAGAAATGAAGGCTCAAAAAACTTGTACGAATCTTTGATTTGTAGCCAAGTCAGTTTATGATAACCCTCGTAGATTCCGTATGGTGTAAAGTTATGGTTTTTATATGCAAAGAAAATAATCGGCAACGGAAACACACAAAAGAAAAGGATGTATTTTTTAAGGCGGTTCGACCATGGGAGGTCATTTTTCAAAAAAACAAACAGCAAATGAAGGGCTGGTAGGGCAATAAAGGCCATAAAGCTGGCAGTCCACATGGAAAACCAGAAAAGAGGCACACTTAATAACAAGTAAATAGGCTGTGTTTGTCCGGCAAGGCCCCTTACAAAAAAGTAGTAACCAAGCCAAAATGCCAGAAAGCATGTTGCATATGGGTTACAAATCATTGTAATCCGGGCGGAATTAATTGGGAAGACCCAGAAAAAACCAACAATACTTAAGGATTCCACATCGTGCAATTCAGGTATCGTTCTCAAGATCTGAAGCAGGCATAAACCGCTGACAAAGTATGCGAGGAAAGCAATTAATCGATAAAAGACAACTGGGAACGGTAATTGATTTAAGAGCCAGTGATAATCTCCAACCCATGGGGCCCCCGCCATGCTGAACATTGTCTTGAGTGTTTGCCTGTCATGATCGACGAGGCACCAGTCGTCCCAATAGATCCCGTCGTTGATAAGACTTAAACCATAAGAAATGCAGTACAGAACAACAAGTGTAACAAAATATTTGTTTTGTGTCTTTTTTGTCACCTTATTTTACAAAAAAAAGAATCGGATTGAGATGGTTTTGGAAGGATCAATTAGCTTGCTAAGAGTTTTTTTGTCGGACTTTTGACTGCTATCTTGCTAAGGCAGAATACCTTTTTTTTTCAGCAAATGTCCAGCGATTGCGCGTGACGAAGAACCTTCTTTATTCTTTTATGAATAGCAAAATCCTTTTAAACGCGACTCGTTTAATTTTAACGCAGTACTTGCAATGCTTATCTTAATCATGTCTTGATGTGACAACTTTCAGCTAAGGAGATTTGCAATCATTGATTGCTGGCGGGCAGTTAGGCCTATAAACAGGGGCAAGCGAAGGATCCGTTCGGACACATTCTGTGTGACAAGCGCTTGTTCAGATAACCTACTATATTTCTTGCCCGCTGAAGACATGTGTAGCGGCACATAGTGGAACACTGCATTTACCCCTTTCCCGTCCAGTTTTTTGAGAGTTCGATCCCTCCGTTCCAATGAGTTCAGCAGGATGTAGTACATATGGGCGTTATGCTCACACCCCTTAGGCACGATGGGACGACGAAGTTTTCCCGCCTTCTCAAGCGGTGCGAGCAGTTCGTGGTACCGTATCCATGAGTCGAGTCTCTTCTGGGTGATTTTCGCTGCCTCTTGCATTTGGGCCCAAAGAAATGCGGCCGTAATCTCCCCAGGCAGGAAGGATGATCCTATATCGGCCCAAGTGTACTTATCGACTTTGCCTTGTTCGAAGGCTTTCCGATTAGTCCCCTTCTGCCAAATGATCTCAGCACGCTCGACAAATTTCCTGTCATTGATCAAAAGGGCGCCCCCTTCCCCAGAGATGATGTTCTTGGTTTCGTGGAAACTCAGTGCCCCAAGATGTCCAATGGAGCCTAATTCTCTTCCCTTATAAGTGGCTTTTACACAGTGCGCCGCGTCTTCGATTACCAAGAGTTTATGCCGTCTAGCAATGGCCATGATGACGTCCATCTCGCACCCCACACCGGCATAGTGGACCGGGACAATAGCCTTGGTTTTACGGGTGATGGCTTCTTCGATGAGCTTCTCATCAATATTTAGTGTGTCGGGTCGAATATCCACAAAGACCGGTACGCCTCCTCGCAGCACAAAGGCATTGGCGGTGGAGACAAAAGTGTAGGAGGGCATAATTATTTCATCGCCTGATTGTATATCTGTAAGGATAGCTGCCATCTCAAGGGCGGCTGTACAGGAGTGGGTGAGCAAGGCTCTCTTAACGTTCATTTTCTGCTTGATCCAGGTCTGACATTTTTTAGTGAATACTCCGTTTCCAGCCAAAACTCCATCTTTATGAGCTTGTGCTATATTCCTCAACTCATTACCTGTTAGATAAGGACGATTAAATGGAATCATTATTATTCCAGATATATTCATCTGCGTTGGAGCCAGTATTAAACATCAGATCAAGAATTGAGACATTAGAAGTAAAGGAGCCATTTATTTGGGGATACTCAGGGTAGTCATATCTCATAAATTCTAAAGAAATGCCGACTGCATCGAACTTGTCCTTCTCGATGTAGTCCTGCGCAGAAGGACCAGAAATATAGTGGGTGGCGCCGAGGTGCATCAGAATACTGACCAGCCGATCCGTCTTGCTTCCATGGGCAGGCAGGAGAGATGAACGGATAAACTTGGTATGCACGATGCCGAGTTTTCGGGCGATCAACTCGGTGGTCGCGCAAGTGAAGTCGGCTAGCATTTCGTCACGCCGACCGTAAATCGACTCGAGAAGTGATCCATACTTTAGAAAGAAAGGAGTTTTACAGTAGCTGTGCTGCATTGCCATTAGATGCTTCTCCGGCCATGCCGTCTCCCATATGATAGGAATGTCCTTGATAGGCGTTTTATACGTCTGACAGCCTTTCGAATTTACTGGAACCGTTAACCACTGCTCTCCCTGTGCTGTCTTGATTTTGTTCCGGTTCCGCCATCCTCGGTCGTCATACTGAACGCAGTCGTAGAAAACGAATACGTCCGCCTTCTGGATCTGGTGGAAATATCCGCGCCATGGGATATAGCTCGGTTGCAAAATTACACATTTCACTTGATGCCACTATCGCGAGCCGATCCACAAAGCTGCAAAAATAAGCCCAATGCAGGCAACCTTATTTACGTTCATAGCTTCTCCCAAAAATAACCATCCACATATCAAGACGATTGCGAACGTCACCGCCATAAAGGGATAAACAAAAGTGAGCTCAAAGCGAGTTAATGCCGCCATCCAAGCTAGGCCTGCCAAAAAGGCCGCCGCAAAGGTGGACAGTACGTAGACATCCAGAAAAGCCTTTAAGAGATATACGAGAGCAGGCAAAGGATCTCCGGGCATAGGCCCCATCAAGTTCATGCGCCACTTTAGGACGACCTGCCCATAAGTCGTCAAAATAATAGCCAAAAGAATCCAGAAAAAAGGCATCGTAATTTATTTGCGCACAATTATTGTGAAATCGAACTCTTCGTAATCATGCAGGAGTGCAATATTTTTAGAGAATTTTTTTTTACAGTGATTAAACATGAAGAGCGGGTCGGCATAATAAAGTTCCGGTTTCATATATTCTGCGTCGGAATACTTTGTCAAACAGTTGAACGCAAAACCCTTGATGCTCTTTGAGTCTATTTGCATAAGAGTGTCAAGGATATAGGCAAGCCACTTTTCGTCGACCACATCCATGCGGAGACTGAAAATTCCACTGGCCACCGTAAAATCAGCTTTTCGTATTTCTGATGGTTCTTTGACTAGGCTAAATTTTCCGTTGCCATTACCGTACTTTTGTTTTGCGAGTCCAATCATTTCCTCAATGACATCATAGCCTGCATAGTCAAGTGACTCGAAGCCACGATTCAAGAGAAAATACAAAAGGTCACCCTGTCCACACCCAAGATCGTTTATCGAAAACGCCTCATCCAGAGGAAGTAAATGCGCAAGTGCCCTAAATCTCCGCTCTTGCGCCACTGCATCGCGCCAACCTACTTGCTTCGCAGCTTCGTTTTTGCCGGCAGCTTTTTTATAGTAAGGAGCGAGGCCGTACGTGACTTTTGTAATAATTTTTTCTATCATTTGACAGCTTCTTTAACACCTTCGAGACCCGTTCGGGCGGACATAACGCAACGCACATGGTATCTGGGTCTCTGCTTTACCTCAAGGAAGACCTTGGACAGGTAAAGTCCAATAATCCCGATCGACATGACAGTGATACTTCCAAGAAGCCAGATAGATAATGTTATGCTGGCCCAGCCCACTGCCACATCAGCCACAAAAAGGCGAAACGCCACAAGAAGCACAACCATGATGAGTGAAAAAATAGTCGTCGCGATGCCCAAAAGAAAAATGAAAACGAGAGGCCTCGCACTGAACGAGGTGATCATGTCATAAGCAAGCGCAAGTTTTCGAAGCAGCGTATAAGTAGACGAACCCTTACTTCCCTTTGCAGCTGACACTGACTTCTGCCGGAAACCCGCAAGGCTGAAGAGCCCCCATAAATCGAATTCTCTTTCGGCGTACCGCAAGACTTCATCCACGTATGGGCGTCGCATAAGCCTTGCTGTGAACTGATTTTCGTCGTACTTGATGTTGCATAACCAGGAAAACAAATGATAAAAAACCCTTCCCAATACACGTTCAGTCCAACCGCCTTTTCGCTTTCCACCCTGCACACCATAAACCACATCGATAGAAGGGTCCGCGGAAAGAACGTCCCAAAATCTGCCAAGCAACTCCGGATCTTCTTCAAGGTCTGAGTCGATTAGGAAAACCGCCTCTCCTTTCGCCGCCGCTAGACCCGCTACCAGAGCTTGGTGATGCCCAAAGTTACGTGAGAACTGCACAATAGAAAGTTGCGGAATTGTAATCTGCATTTCCATCGCCTTGAAAAAGCTGCTGTCTGGCGACCCGTCATCGACCAAGATAATTTCATAATGGCGACAACACTTTGCTGCAATCTCTGATACCCGCCGACAAAACTCTTCGACAAAGTGCTCAGAATAATACAGCGTGCTCACTACCGAAAGGGTGCGTGGCACGGGTATATTAGTAATATTATCAGACATCAGAGATTTTGCAGAAAGGTATATTTTTCTCTGTTTTTTCCAACACCATAAATAAACTTCCTCCGAAAGGAAGTGACACTCCTCTAGATATAGCCGATCGTTCCGCAGAGAGCAGGCGGCAGAGAATCCAGTTTACCGATTTGGGAAGAAAAAATTCGAGGGATGCAATCCCTGCGCCACTGGATCTCGGATTCGGTTTAAACAGCCGCAAAAGCATGAGAGGGGCAAGGGAACAGACAAACGAGGTACGCCAAATGCACTTCAACCCGCATTTTTCAGCAAGGTGCAGCAACCCACTGCTTGTGTATCGTCGCTGGTGGCAAGCCAAGGTATCTTCATTACTCCATAACCATGGATGTTGGGGCACGGAAACAAGCAGCCGTCTTCCCGGCGAGAGTAACTGCCGCAATCTGGTCAACAAGGCCTTGTCTTCAGGAATATGCTCAAGCACATCGAAGCAACCCACAGCTGCGGATATTCTTTGTAGCCACCGTAGTCAAACCAGGTGACTTTGATGCCTCGGTCACAAAAAGCTGATTCTTTGAGATAATCCTAAGCTGCCGGACCCGACACATATCTAGTCGCGCCAGCCTGAAGAAAAATTTCAGCCAAACGTTCTGACTTGCCCTCGGCCGAGCGGTAGTCTGATGAGGGAGCCAGAGGGGTGCGAATGTCCAAGAACAAGCAAACAGCTTCCAAAAATGCGCAATTCAAATCAGAGAGGTATGTGTATTGGGATGTGAGGTAAAGTGGCTTCAGCCATGAAGCGATTGATTCGTAATGCGACACTCGAGCGTAGTTCAACGACAGTGATTTCCAGTGCGACACGGCCCACTCTGTCCCATTTATTTGGGTGTCCTTGATGCTTTGGTTGTATTTTCCTTTGACCAGCACAGGCACGGTTAGCCATTGGACACCATGGGATGTTTTTATTTGATTGCGATTCCTCCAGCCCCTCCGCGTGTACTGCATGTCGTCGTATAAAATAAACTCATCCACTGCGGCAATCATGTCAAAATCCCCTTTTCATGGAATATGACCGGATAGAAGTATAGCTATTTCTAGCATGTTTTTTTAAATACCCCAAGTATCGATGTTCCCCATGGAAACCGCAGCCAATACCCGAGGGGCGTTTCCGCTGCAAAAATCGCACTCAATATGCTATTGACGGGTGCAGGTGGCACTTGATGCTGCTTAATAATTAGCTCTTTTTTCTGCGCTGGGGAGAGGGTCGCCAAACCTCGTTTCATTCGGCTGATTACATATAACGGACTGAGAAGAAACATGAAATAACGTGAATCGCATATTTTTAAGCCGGACTGTTGCGCAAGTCTGCTAAAATCTTTGCGACGGTAGCGCCGCAGATGATTTCCCATGTCGTCATTGTAACTCCAAAATTGTGGAAATGCCGGAGTGGTGACAAAGAGATATCCCCCGGGTTTGAGTGCTTCGCGCGCCTGCACTAAGGCCTGCAAATCATCAGGAAGGTGCTCAATCACATCCAGCAAAAAGGCGGCATCCCACTTCTCGCGTATGTGCAATTGCATGAGGTCAATTTGATAGCGTTGGGCATTGGGCGGCAACACAGACGCTGCCAGCTTTAATGCCACCATGGAGGAATCTGCCAGTGCAAGAGGCTCAAACCCTTCGGGCCGATGCTGTGCCAAGTAACGCACCCAACCGCCCACTCCCCCGCCGAGGTCGATGGCAGAAAACGACTGGCCCGATTTGGGTAGATACCGGCTCACCGCCTCCATCAGAAATCGATGTCGTCCTCGATACCAGAAGTGCCGCTCCTGCATTTTTACAAGTATAGAAAAACCT
>Ga0187843_10002005_pt1 | contig 12635 bp, 11 predicted proteins | sample SpaLakP09_SKY_43_FD_134516 | JGI IMG/M metagenome (GOLD analysis project Ga0187843, IMG submission 134516) | Oligotrophic lake water microbial communities from Sparkling Lake, Wisconsin, USA - SP09_SKY_43 | ecosystem: Environmental > Aquatic > Freshwater > Lake | place: USA: Sparkling Lake... | reverse complement strand
TTCGTGACCTCGGCCTGACGGCCGTGGCGCACGAGCTGATTGATGGTTGGCATAAGTAACTTGTTCCCGTTTGAAGTCACACACTTCAGCAGCATCACTCAGGATGAGCGCAAACCTTGCCCGGCTGACGCGGCACACCCGGCACCAACGCGGGATGCGACACACGCCTGAAATCTTCACAAAGATCCAGTGACAAATCGCCAGCGGGTTTGTTCACCGGCGGCGGCATTCCGTGAATCCATAGAAAATTCTCAGCAAGGCCTGCTGAAGAGCCCGCGATTGTAGATCAGATCAACGAGAACACACAAGCCAGGGCTTCGGAAGGCGCTATGCTGCCTCGCTTTGCCGAAGTTCCGGGCCGCTCAGCCCGCTTGCGGACCCGAGGCCGCAGGCCCTGCCGCACACGACCGCAACCCGCCACATGATCCGATTTCACGCGGCCTGGCCGCGGCTTCCCATGCCCGATTCCCCAGCGACCGATTCCGCCCACACCGCCCCGCGCATCGTCATCGACACCCAGGTCATCATGGACTGGCTGGTGTTTCGCGACCCGCGAGTGCAGGCTCTGGTACAGGCCGTGGTCGGCCGGCAGGTGCAATGGATCGGCGATCCGGCCATGCTCGATGAGCTTCGCCATGTGCTGGGCCGCGGGGTCGCCGCCCAGTTCGATCCCGATCTCGCCTGGATCGAAAGCCAGTTCGAGCAGCACTGCCAGATGATCGCCAGCGCCAGCCCACCGGCCGTGCGCCTGGTCTGCCGAGACCCGGATGATCAGAAGTTCATCGACCTGGCCCTGGCCCAGCGGGCGCAATGGCTGCTGTCGCGCGACCGCGCCGTGCTGGCCCTGGCCAAACGTGCGCGGGCTCAAGGCTTGCTGATCCTGAATCCGGATCGCTGGACGCCCCCGCCCGCGGCCGGCCTCGCTGCCTGAGCGCTCAGCGAGCAAGCCGCAAGAGCGGCTCGGTTCAGGCTTGCTTTTCCGGCTTCACGCAAGCCGGCTTGCACACCACCTCGGTGCGGCCCAGCACGCGCTTGGACATCAGGTTGTTGGGGGTGCGGTGTTTGCCGCATTTGAAGCAAGAGCGGGTATGACCGCTGCCGAGAAAAGGCGAACCGCCCAGTTTGGACTCATAACGCAGACCGTTGTCACTGACGCTGGTGTAGGTGTCTTTGCTCATTGTTGTCGCGGGTTCACGGTGCCGACCATCAGCGCGAGGGGCGCCTAGGCCTGAATGTGCTGGACTGCTTTCCTCTGCCCTCTGAGCCATAGTAGGCGGCGGGGCGTGGCTTTGACTACCTCGCTTGCCCCAGGTTTTGTCACAATCGCGCACGCTGGCCGGCCCCTCCCCCTCAGATGCGGGCGCTGGGCGCGCCAATTCGCCCTCCCGGGCTGGCTTTCCAACCTTTTTGCAGCCCGAGCCCCTCGACATGGCCAAATTGTTTTTTCGCTACGCGGCCATGAATGCCGGCAAATCCACCGCCCTGCTGCAGGTGGCGCACAACTACGAGGAGCGCGGCCACCGCGTGCGGCTGTTCACCGCGCAGATCGACGATCGCTACGGTCGCGGCACCATCACCTCACGCTTGGGGCCGCAGCGCGAGGCGGAGGTGTTTGGGCCGGAGACGGACTTCCTGGCCTTGCCGCTGCACCTACCGGAGGTGTCGTGCGTCTTGATTGACGAGGCGCAGTTTCTACTCAAGCCCCAGGTCTGGGCGCTGCATGAGCTGGCGCATGTGCGCAATGTGCCGGTGATCTGCTACGGCTTGCGCACCGATTTCCAGGGTGAGTTGTTCCCCGGGTCCGCCACCTTGCTGGCTCTGGCGGACGAGATGGACGAGATGAAGACCATCTGCGACTGCGGCCGCAAGGCCACAATGAATATGCGTGTCGACGCCAACAACCGCAAGGTCACCGAAGGCAATCAGGTGGAAATTGGTGGCAACGCCCGCTACCGGGCGGTTTGCGGGCGCTGCTTCCGGCAGCAGGCCTGAACGGGCCAGGCCGGCCGGCATTGAAGTCGGGAACGCAGCGCGCCACTCGGGGCGCGCTGACGTGTCCGCTCAGCCCTTGCTGAGCTGTTCGTCGAGCTCCTTGCACGACGGTGCGCAGACGGGCTGCGACTTGCCCAAGAGCTTCTTGGATTTCAGCATCGCGCGCGGGCGGTGCTTGCCGCACAAAAAGCACGACATGGTTGCGGCACCAAAGGAAGAGGTCGCCGCGAACGGCGAACCCGGTGCTTTAGAGCGGTAACGCAGACCATCGGCTTCGATGGTCGTTTTAGTACTGTCCTTGGCCACGTCGGTCCTGATAGTGAGTTAGTGGGAGCTTGCCATGCCGGGCCGGTGACTCCGTTGCCGAAGCCGCGGCCCGGATGGGCGAACCCCGCTATTTTCCACCATCTGGAGGCCGATCCGGCGCCGGGGCCGCCCGCCGGCCCCAGACACAGAGGGAGGGGATTCCCCTAGAGCGCCCCGAACACGGGCCTTGCAGCCCCTGTCCGACCCCGGCAAACACGCAGCCGCTGGGCGCTTCAGCGCCCCTCAAAACGCGGCGTGCGGCGCGCCTGCCAGGCCGCCACGCCCTCGGCCAAATCGCTGGACGCATTGGCCCGGGCGATGTCGGCCTGCAGCGCGGCCGGGTCCAGCTGGCCGCGCGCGATCGCATTCAAGTGCTTCTTCATGCCCAGCAGCGCCAGCGGCGCCATGGCCAGCAGCTGGGTCACAAGCTCCTGCGTGGCGGCCTCCAGCGCAGCCGCATCGGGCAGCAACTGGTCGAGAAAGCCGCTGCGCAGCATCTCCTGCGCGTCCAGCGTGGCCCCTGCCAGCAAGACCTTCTTGGCCCAGGGCAGGCCGAGGCGGCTGACATAGCGCTCCATGCCGCCGCGGTAGAAATGCAGGCCCAGCTTGGCCGCCGGCACAAACATCTCGCAGGCCGGCTGACCGAGGCGGAAATCGCAGGCCAGGGCCAGGTCGGTCGCACCGCCGTAGACGCCGCCCTGGATCTGGGCCACGGTCACCGGGCGGGCGCTCTCCCAGGCATCGCTGAGCTCGGCAAACAGGGCGCCGGCGTCGAGGCCCGGCACCGCGTCGATATTGAATCCGCTGCAGAAATGCCGGCCCTCGCCGCGCAGCAGCAGCACGCGCAGCTCCTCGCGCGCATTCACCTCTTGCAGCTGCGCCTGCAAGTCCAGCAGGTCGCTGGGCTCCAGGCGGTTGGCCAGGCGCGGCCGGCGCAGGGTGATGCGGGCCAGATGGCCGTCAACTTCGAGCAAAGGGGCGTGGCCGGGCATGGCGGGCAAGAATGCAAACAAGGGCGAGGCAGGCAGTCTAGCGGCAGGCCGGTTTGTCAATGCGGCCCTGTCCCGAGCGGCGCCCGGCCCTCACTTGTTTAGAGTCGGACGCATCCGCCACGCGCTTGCCGCCACCACCCCTCCATGGATTTATCAATCGCCAGCATCCTGCTGCTCGACGGCCTGAGCAACGGCGCCATCTACGCCCTGCTGGCCCTGGCCACCGTGCTGGTGTTCACCGTGACCCGGGTGATCTTCATCCCGCAGGGCGAATTCGTGGCTTTCGGCGCGCTCACTCTGGCCGCTCTGCAGCAGGGCCAAAGGCCGGGCACTGTGGTGTTTTTGCTGAGCCTGACCGGCCTGGTCGCCCTGCTCGACCTCTGGGCCGGGTGGCGGGCGGGCGAGGCGGCCACGCCCCTGCTGCGGCGCGTGGCCCAGGCCGCCGCCCTGCCCCTGGGTCTGAGCGCCCTGGCCTGGTGGGCGGCACCGCTGCAGCTGCCCTTGCTGCTGCAGGTGCTGCTGACGCTGGCCATCGTCACGCCCATGGGCCCCTTGCTCTACCGCCTGGCCTACCAGCCGCTGGCCGACGCCTCGGTGCTGGTGCTGCTGATCGTCTCGGTGGGCGTGCATTTCAGCCTGACCGGCCTGGGCCTGGTGTTCTTTGGCGCCGAAGGCTCGCGCAACCCCAGTTTCTGGGACAGCAGCTTCACCCTCGGCCCGCTCTTCATTGCCGGTCAAACGGTGATCATCCTGCTCGCCTCGCTGGCCCTGATCGTGCTGCTCTGGCTGTTCTTCGAGCGCAGCCTCTACGGCAAGGCCTTGCGGGCCACGGCGGTGAATCGGCTGGGGGCCCGCCTGATGGGCATTTCCAGCACGGCAGCGGGCCGGCTGTCCCTGGCCATGGCGGCCTTCATCGGCGCGCTCTCGGGCGTGCTGATCAGCCCGACCACGACGATTTTTTACGACAGCGGTTTTCTGATCGGCTTGAAAGGCTTCGTCGCCGCGGTGTTCGCCGGCCTGGCCAGCTATCCCGGCGCGGCGCTGGGCGCGGTGCTGGTGGGGCTGCTGGAGTCCTTCAGCTCCTTCTGGGCCAGCGCCTTCAAGGAGGTGATCGTCTTCACCTCCATCCTGCCGGTGCTGCTGTGGCGCTCGCTGCGCAACCCGCACTCTGACGAGCATTGAGCCGTGAACATGCGACTGAACCGCAGCCTCCTGCTGCCCGCCCTGGGCCTGGCCCTGCTCTTCGCCCTGCCCTTGCTGCCGGTGCCCGAGTTCTGGATCACCCAGCTCAACTACATCGGCATGTTCGCCCTGGTCAGCCTGGGCCTGGTGCTGCTGACCGGCGTGGGCGGCCTGACCTCTTTCGGGCAAGCCGCCTTCGTGGGCCTGGGCGCCTACAGCACGGCGGTGCTGAGCACGCAGTTTTCCCTCTCGCCCTGGCTGGGCCTGCTGGCGGGCTGGCTGCTGACCGGCGGCGCGGCCTGGCTGCTGGCCCTGTTGACGCTGCGCATGTCGGGCCACTACCTGCCGCTGGCGACCATCGCCTGGGCGCTGAGCCTGAACTTCAGCATGGCCAACCTCGAGCTGCTGGGCAAGTACGACGGCATTCTGGGCCTGCCGGCGCTGCAGCTCTTCGGTATCAGCCTGCAGGACGGCCGCGCCATCTACGGCCTGATCTGGGGCATCGCCCTGCTGGCGGCGCTGGCGGTGCGCAATCTGCTGGACTCGCGGCCCGGCCGCGCCATCCGTGCGCTGAACGGCGGCGTCACCATGGCCGAGGCCATGGGTGTGTCCACCTTCCGCTACAAAGTCATCATCTTCGTGCTGGCTGCTCTGCTGGCGTCCACCTCGGGCTGGCTGTTCGCCCATGTGCAGCGCACGGTCAACCCCAGCCCCTTCGGCCTGAAGATGGGCATCGAGTACCTGTTCATGGCCGTGGTCGGTGGCGTGGTCAGCGTCTGGGGCGCCTTTGTCGGCGCCGGGGTGTTCAAGCTGGTGGAAGACCAACTGAAAGAGCTGCTGCCCGCCCTGCTCGGCAGCAATGGCAATTTCGAAATCATCGTGCTGGGCATCGTGCTGGTGCTGGTGCTGCAGCATGCGCCTCGCGGTCTCTGGCCTTATGCCCAGCAGCTGCTGCAGCGCTGGTGGCCCAGCCAGGGCCGAGCGCAGGATTGGATCGATGCGGAGCCCCTGCCCCAGCGCGCCAAGCCGCAGGCGGGCGAGCCGCTCTTGCAGGTCGAACGCCTGCGCAAACAGTTCGGCGGCCTGGTGGCGGTCAACGATGTCAGCTTCGGCATCCGGGCCGGCGAGATCATCGGCCTGATCGGGCCCAACGGCGCCGGCAAGTCCACCACCTTCAACCTCATCACCGGCGTGCTGCCGGCCAGCGGCGGCTCGGTGCACTTTCGCGGCGAGGACGTGTCAGGCCTGCCCTCGCGCGAGATCGCCCGGCGCGGCGTGTCGCGCACTTTCCAGCACGTCAAGATGATGGCCGAGATGACCGTGCTGGAGAACGTGGCCCTGGGCGCCTACGTGCGCGGACACAGCGGCACGTTGCGCGCCCTGCTTCGCCTCGACCGCGCCGAGGAGCAGCGCCTGTTCCGCGAGGCCGAGCTGCAGCTGCGCCGCATCGGCATGGCCGAGCAAGCGCATGAACTGGCCGGCAATCTGGCCCTGGGCCCGCAGCGCCTGATGGAGATCGCCCGCGCCCTGTGCAGCGACCCTGCCCTGCTGCTGCTGGACGAGCCCGCCGCCGGCCTGCGCCACAAGGAAAAGCAAGCACTGGCCGAGGTGCTGCGCCAGCTGCAGCGCGAAGGCCTGAGCGTGCTGCTGGTCGAACACGACATGGAATTCGTGATGGGCTTGACCGACCGCCTGGTGGTGATGGAGTTCGGCACCAAGCTGATCGAAGGCACGCCGGCCGAGGTGCAGGCCAGCCCCGAGGTGCGCGCCGCCTACCTCGGCACCGAACATTGAATGTCTCTGCCAGGATTGTGAACCCATGAGCTCCCCCACACCCTTGCTGAGCGTGCGCGGCCTGCACGCCGGCTATGGCCGCGCCGAGGTGCTCAGCGGCCTCGATCTGGACCTGCCGGCCGGCGAGGTGGTCACGGTCATCGGCCCCAACGGCGCCGGCAAGAGCACCACGCTGAATGCCTTGATGGGCGTGCTGCCGGCACGCGGCCGCATCCTGCTGGACGGCGAGGACATTGCCGGTCTGAGCCTGGAAGAACGTGTGATGCGCGGCCTGGCCCTGGTGCCGGAAAAGCGCGAGCTCTTCACCACCATGAGCGTGGAAGACAACCTGCTGCTGGGCGGCTACAGGCCGCTGCGCCTGGGCCAGCGGGACTGGCGCGAGCAACTGGCCCAGGTCTTCGAGCTGTTCCCGCGCCTGCTGGAGCGGCGCGAGCAGCTGGCCGGCACCTTGTCCGGCGGCGAGCGCCAGATGCTGGCCGTCGGCCGCGCCCTGATGGCCCGGCCCAAGGTGCTGATGCTGGACGAGCCCAGCCTGGGCCTGGCCCCGCTGGTGGTGAAAGAGATCTTTCGCATCGTCACCACCTTGCGTGAGCGCGGCGTCAGCGTGCTGCTGGTGGAGCAGAACGCCCGTGCGGCGCTGGAGGTGGCCGACTACGGCTATGTGCTGGAGACCGGCGCCATCGTCTTGCAGGGCCCGGCCGCCACGCTGGCCGGCGACGGTCGTGTGGTCGAAACCTATCTGGGCAGCGCGCGCCACAAACCGGCCGCGGCTTGATGCGTACCCGCCCCTGCGCGCAAAGCGCGGCCGGGCCTGAAATACTTGACGAAATCCCCCTCGGGCGAGACATCGAGGCTTGGGTTCACGCAGATACTGGCCGATGACCTGAAGGCCGCATTGACGGCCCGGGGAGGATTTTTTGTCAGCCATGGATCTGTTTGCACTCAACCACGAAGTCACTGCCCTGGAATCGGCCCTGACCGAGCTGCAGGGTGAAGCGCGCCTGAGCGTGCTGCTGCCCCTGGCCTGGCATCTGCGCCAGCGCGACTGCAAGCGCGCCCTGCTGCTGGTCAACGAGGCCGAGGAATGGCTGGCCCAGGTGAGTTGGGATGAAGCCCGCAGCCAGGCCTGCCATGCACGACTCTTGCTGGTGCTGGGCGAAGTGGCCTGGTTGTTCGCCCAGCTCGACGCAGCCGAGCAGTACGCCGAGGCCGCGGTCGAGAACTTCGCCCAGCTGGGCGACCGCGTCGGCTGCGGTGACGGCCAGTTGCTGCGCGCCGCCCTGTGCACCGAGCATGGCGACAGCGCCACACGCGACGCCTGCCTGCAACAGGCGCAAGACGACTACCGCGCCGCCGATGACGCCGAGCGACAGCAGATCGTGCGCGCCATGCGCCTGAACCATGCGGCCTGGCGCGACACCACCGGCACGGCGGCACGGCTGCACAGCGAATTCGCCGGCCTGCCCCAGCCCCTTCCCCCGGCCCTGCAAGCCTGGGTCAGCAGCGCCAACGCCCTGGTGGCCGCCTTCACCGGCGAGCTGGGCATGGCGATCAAGCATTTTCTGCAGGCCCACCACGCGGCCATGGAAAGCGGCCAAATCCGCCACGCCGTGTTTTCGGCCAGCAATGGCGCCGACAATTTTGCGTCGCTCGGCGACCTGGATGCCGCCCTGGAATGGGACGAACTGGCCTTGGCCCAGGCCCAGGCCTGCGGCTGGCCCGGCACCCTGGGCGGCGCGCAGATGCAGACCGGCAATGTGCTGCGCCTGCTGGGCCGCCTGCCCGAGGCCCACGCCATCCTGAACGAGGCGCTGGACTCCATGCAGGCCCTGCAGCACGCCAGCCGCTACAGCCTGGCCCTGCAGTACCAGGGCGATGTGGCCCTAGACATGGGCGAGCCGGCGGCGGCGCTGGATTGTTTTCTGCAAGCCGAGACCATTGCCGTCAATCTTGGCGAGCCTTTCTATCTGCTGCGCTGCTGGCGCGGCCAGGCCAGTGCCCTGGGCCGGCTCGGCGAGCCCGAGCAGGCGCTTAGCAAGATCTCAGCCGCCTTGCTCAATGCCCGCGAGCTGGGCAGCGCCGACGAGCAAATCAAGGTGCTGCGCGTCTTCGCCGAGCTCTACCAGCAATACGCCCTGCCCGCCCCCGAGGGCATGACGGCCGCCAGCCCCACCCTGCACTACCTGCTGCAGGCTTTGCAGATGGCCAGCAGCATCAAGGGCTACATCCTGCCCAGCGATCTGCTCGACGAGCTGGCCAATGCCTACGCGGCCACCGGTGATGCCGCGCAGGCTCGCCATTACGGCCAGGCCGCCGCGGCCGCGCGCGACAACAAGCGCCTGGACGATGCGCGCAACCGCGCCATGGCCATGCAGGTGCGGCAGGAAAGCGCTTTGGCCCGGGCCGAGGCCGAGTACCACCACCGCCTGGCGCAGGCCGAGAGCGAACGCGCGGCCCAGCTGCAAGAGGCCAGTGCCACGCTGGAGACCCTGGGCCGCATCGGCCGCGAAATCACCGGCAGCCTCAACACGGATGCCGTCTTCGCCGCGCTCTACCGCCACCTCGGTCAGCTGCTGGACACCACCTCCTTCTTCGTCTACCTGCTGGAGCCGGGCGGTCATGCGCTCAAGGCCGCCTTCATCAATGAGGCGCGCCACCATTTCCCTTCGCCCCTGATCTCGCTGCAAGACCCCGAATCGCTGACCGCTCGCTGTGCCCGCGAACGCTGTGAGCTGTTCTTCCCGGCCGCGCCGCGCAGCCATCCGCCCGGGCATCTGATGGGGCCGCTGGACACCCAGAGCATGATGTTCTCGCCCCTGCTGATTGGCGACCGGCTGCTGGGCGTGATGTCGGTGCAGTCGGTGGACAGCCATGCCTACGGCGAACGCGAGCAGTCGATCTTCCGCACCCTTTCGGCGTACGCCGCCATCGCCCTGGACAATGCCGGGGCCTACGCCGCCGCCGAGACCGCGCGCCAGCAAGCGAACGCCGCGCTGGAGGCCCTGAACGAAGCGCGCGCCAAGCTGGCCGACCGCGCCGAATGGCTGGCCGAGGAAGTGCGCAAGGCCACCAACCAGATCGTCCAGCGCGAGCGCGAGACCGTGATCCGCCTCTCCAAGGCGGCCGAGTACCGCGACCCCGAAACCGGCGCCCACATCCTGCGCATGGCGCATTACTCCGAGCTGATCGCGCGTGGACTTGAACTGCCCGTGGCCGACCAGGAGCTGCTGCTGGAAGCCGCACCCATGCACGACATCGGCAAGGTCGGCATCACCGACAGCATCCTGCTCAAGCCCGGCCGCCTGACGCCGGAAGAGTTCGAAGTGATGAAGTTGCATGCCAGCTACGGCTACGAGATCCTCAAGGACAGCTCCTCCCTGGTGCTGCAGGCCGGCGCCGCCATCGCCCTGGGCCACCATGAGAAATACGACGGCACGGGCTACCCGCAAGGCCTTCAGGGCGAGGCCATCCCCATCTTCAGCCGCATCGTCGCCGTGGCCGATGTCTTCGATGCCCTGACGTCCGAGCGCCCCTACAAAAAAGCCTGGACCCTGGAAGCCGCCGCCGCCCACATCAAGGCCCATGCAGGCAGCCACTTCGATCCCGACTGCGTGCGCGTCTTCTTCGAGCACTGGGACGAGGTGCTGGACATCCGCCAGCGCTTCCAGGACGAGGACTGAGCGCCGGCCCGCAGCGCCTGCTAACCTGTCATCTCCAGCCAGGAGATGCCATGTTGCCCCGCTCGACTTCGCGCCCCATGTTTGACCGCCCCGCCGCTCGCGCCTCCGGGCGGCGAGCGCTGCCCCTGCTGCTGGCGGTTGGCCTCGGCCTGACGGGCGCTGCCCACGGCGAGCCGGTCGGCGAGGTGGACACCGCCTTCAAGCTGATCGGCCCCGACCACAAGGTCGTGGTCGACGCGCACGACGACCCCAAGGTCAGCGGCGTCACCTGCTATGTCTCGCGCGCCAAGACCGGCGGCATCAAGGGCGGCCTGGGCCTGGCCGAGGACAAGGCCGAGGCCTCCATCGCATGCCGCCAGACCGGGCCGATCAGCTTCGCCAAGCCCCTGGCTCGGCAAGAAGAAGTGTTCAACGAGCGCATCTCCCTGGTGTTCAAGAAGCTGCGCATCGTCCGCATGGTCGACAGCCGCCGCAACACCCTGGTCTACCTGACCTATTCCGACCGCCTGATCGACGGCTCGCCGCAAAACAGCGTGACCGCCGTGCCGGTGGACCGGGCCACGCCGATTCCGCTCAAGTGAGCGGGGCGAGCTGAGCATCCACCGATGAAAGCTCGACCACAGCCACCGGCCCGCAACCGGCTCTCGCCCGAGCAGGTGGATGCGCTGAACGCCGAAGCCTTCGAGCTGCGCATGTCCGATACGCCGCGGGCCCTGCAACTGGCGCAGCAGGCGCATGAGCAGGCCCTGGCCATCGACCACCCGCGCGGTCTGGCCTATGCCTTGCTGCGCTGGAGCCTGTGCGAATTCATCCTGGGCCTGCCGGTGGCGCCGCTGCAAGCCCGGCTGGATCAGGCCCACAGCCTGCTGGAGGCGCTGGGCGAAGTCCCTGGCCATCTGGATGCCTTGAACCTGCAGGCCCTGATCCACGACCGCCTGGGAGCCTACGAGCAATCCCTGCTGTTGCACCAGCGCGGCCTGGAACTGGCCCGTCACCACGGAGAGCTCCTGGCCGAGTCTCGCAGCCTGAACAATATGGCCGGGATCTACCTGGCGCTCGGCCAGCTGCCCGAGGCCATGGAGTTGTTGCAGCGCAGCCTCGAGCGGGCCGAGCACGCCGGCTCACTCTCCGACCAGGCCTATGCCCTGGGTCAGCTGGGCATGGTGCTGCAAAGCATTGGTGAGATGGAGCTGGCCGCGGAGCATCTGCAGCGCAGCCTGCGCTGCGCACGCCAGACCCAGGACCTGGCGCGCCAGGCCACCAGCGCGCTGGACCTAGGCGCACTGCAGAGCAAGCTCGGCCAGCACGCTGAGGCTCGCCTGCATCTGGATGAAGCGCTGACCCTGTCGCGGCGCACCGGCAATGTCAACGATCTTGGCCAGGCGCTGCTGGGCCTGGGCCAGTCCAGCCTGGCGCAGGGTGAGGCGGACGCGGCCCTGGCCGCCTTCGAAGAAGCGCTGCCGCTGGCCCTGAGCGTGCGCGACAGCCCTTCGCTGTGCAGCATCGAGCTGGGTCTGGCAGACGTGTGGCGAGGCCGGAACGAGCTGCCGCAGGCCCAAAGCGCCCTGGAACGCGCACTGGCTCATGCCACGAACGGCCGGCTCACCGCCCCGGCCAGCCAGGCCCACCGGGCCCTGTCCGAGCTGGCCGAGCAGCGAGCCGATCACGTCCTGGCCCTGCAGCACTACAAGGCCCACCACGCCTGCGAACAACGCCTGCTGGGCGAGCACTCGCAGCAGCGCCTGCGCGGCCTGTTCGCACGCCAGCAGGCCCAGGCCCTTAGCCAGGAATTGCAGGCAGCCCGCCAAGCGGGTCAGGAAAAGCAGGCCTTGCTGACGCAGCTGTCGGCGCAAGCCGACTTGCTGCGCCAGCTCAGCCATGAAGATGGCCTGACCGGCCTGGCCAACCGCCGCTGGCTGGACCTGCTGCTGGAGCAGGAGTTCGAGCGCGCGGCGCGCTTTCGCCACCCGCTCAGCCTGGCCATGCTGGACCTCGACCACTTCAAGGCCGTCAACGATCGCTTCGGCCATGCAGTCGGCGATGCCGTGCTGAGGCAGGTCGGTCGCCTGCTGCGCGACCATTGCCGGCGCGCCGATGTGGTGGCACGTTATGGCGGCGAGGAGTTCACCTTGCTCCTGGTGGAGACGCCCCTGCCCCTGGCCAGCCAGCTCTGCGACAAGCTGCGCCAGCAGATCGAGCGCTTTGACTGGCGCAGCCTGCACCCCGATCTGCATGGCATCACCGTCAGCATGGGCCTGGCCGGCAATGCCGAAGCGCATGAACCCGAGGCCTTGTGCGCCTTGGCCGATGGCCGGCTTTACAGCGCAAAGAACCAGGGCCGGAACTGCGTGCGCCCGCCGCCGAGCCCGATGCCGACGTGAGTCGCTGCGAGTTGCCGAGGCGGCGGCTTCAGCGCCGCAGCGGCAACGGGAAGGCCGCAAGGCTGGCGTGCCCGTCTTTCGACAGCGCCTGCACGCCGAACACCACATTGTCTTTGGACAGGTTCTTGAGCGTGTGGCGAGCGACCCGGCCCAGGTCCTGCTGGTGCTGCCAGACGGCCGAATCGGTGTGGCGCCAGACGATGCGGTAGCCGGCCACCTCGGATTCAGGCGCCAGGGTCCAGCTGAGCGTGCTGTCGTTGCTGAGCTCGGTGGCGTCCAGGCGCACGTTCTGCGGTGCGGCGGGCGCC
>Ga0187843_10002003_pt1 | contig 12640 bp, 10 predicted proteins | sample SpaLakP09_SKY_43_FD_134516 | JGI IMG/M metagenome (GOLD analysis project Ga0187843, IMG submission 134516) | Oligotrophic lake water microbial communities from Sparkling Lake, Wisconsin, USA - SP09_SKY_43 | ecosystem: Environmental > Aquatic > Freshwater > Lake | place: USA: Sparkling Lake... | reverse complement strand
TTTTCGTATTAATCTGAATGGAGTTTTTATCATGTGTTCGATATTCGGGGTGCTTGACATCAAGACTGATGTTAAAGCCTTGCGCCAACAGGCGCTACAGTTATCTAAGTTATTACGCCACCGTGGACCCGATTGGTCAGGTATTTGGAATGATGACAATGCAATCCTGGTGCATGAGCGCCTGGCTATCGTAGATACTGAAAATGGCGCCCAGCCTCTGATTAATCCGAATCGAAATCACATTCTGGCAGTGAATGGCGAGATTTATAATCACAAGAATTTAGAGAAAAATCTAACGGTCGACTATCAATTCCAAACCAAGTCTGACTGCGAAGTTATTTTGCCTCTTTATTTAGAGCATGGCGCTGACTTTATTGACCAGCTACAAGGCATGTTTGCGTTCATCCTGTATGACGCAGAACAACAACGTTATTTAATAGCGCGTGACCACATCGGTATTATCCCGCTGTACTACGGCTACGACGAACATGGTCAACTGTATGTCGCTTCGGAATTAAAAGCCTTAGCGCCAGTGTGCAAACAAATGCAAGAATTCCCACCAGGCCACTACTTTGACAGCAAAGTTGGCAAACTGGTGCAGTACTACCAACGCGACTGGCAAAGTTATGCTGCGGTAAAAGATAACCCTGCCGATCTTGGCGAATTACGCACCGCGCTTGAACAAAGTGTAAAAAGTCATTTGATGTCAGACGTGCCTTATGGCGTGTTGTTATCTGGCGGCTTGGATTCCAGCTTGATTTCAGCTATTACCCAACAATTTGCGCGTAATCGCGTCGAAGATGACGGCAAATCAGAAGCTTGGTGGCCACGTCTGCATTCATTTGCTGTGGGTCTGCCAGGTTCACCGGATTTAAAAGCGGCGCGCACTGTAGCTGATGCAATTGGTACCGTGCACCACGAAGTATTATTCACGGTACAAGAAGGCATCGATGCGCTGCGTGATGTGGTGTATTTCTTAGAAACTTATGATGTCACCACCATCCGAGCTTCGACGCCGATGTATTTAATGGCCCGCAAAATCAAAGCCATGGGCATCAAAATGGTGCTCTCTGGTGAAGGTTCGGATGAATTATTCGGTGGCTATTTGTATTTCCATAAAGCGCCTAACGCCCAAGAGTTCCATGAGGAAACATTACGTAAACTTGACCGTTTGCACATGTTCGACTGTAACCGCGCCAACAAAGCGATGTCGGCATGGGGTATCGAAGCGCGCGTGCCATTCTTAGACAAACATTTTATGGATGTGGCCATGCGCTTAAACCCACAAGCGAAGATGTGTGGCGGCGGCAAAATGGAGAAACACATTCTGCGAGAAGCCTTCACCGGCTTATTACCGCATGAAATTTTATGGCGGCAAAAAGAGCAGTTCTCTGATGGCGTTGGTTATAGCTGGATCGATAGCTTAAAAACCTTTGCGGAAAAAGAAGTGACTGATCAACAAATGGCCACTGCTGCATTTAGATTCCCAGTAAATACGCCTGATACGAAAGAAGGCTATTTGTACCGGACCATTTTTGAAGAGCATTTCCCGCATTCGGGTGCCATCGCTTGTGTGCCTGGTGGCAAATCAGTTGCTTGTTCGACCCCTGAAGCTTTGGCTTGGGATGCAAAAATGGCGCAAATGACCGATCCATCAGGTCGTGCGGTTCGCGATGTGCATGAGCAAGGTTATTGATTGTTCGTTCAATAAATGAGTGACAAAAGAGCAAGTAATTCTTGCTCTTTTTTTGTCTATGACCCGTCCTCTCCATTTTATTCTGCACTTTTTGTCGCAAATTTTGCGGCCGTTTTCGTCATAAATACGCCACAATTTCTGAGATTTGTCCCGCGCAGTATAATATCGAGATATTTTCTGTTAAATTAGCCGCTGTTTTGCCAGCATTTCTGGTTTTCATCGCGATTTCGGTTTGCAAAGAGAGAATAATGAAACTGACTGCATCTTTGTCATGGTTATGCATCGGATTGTTTTTTACACCGCTTACTTTTGCTGAACAAGCACTCTCCGGCCAATGGGTTCGCGATGAACAAGGCCAAACCATGCTCGATCCTCAACCATCTGGCTTCACTTGGTGGCATGACGAGTTATTGATGCTTGGCGATCAAAGCGCTGAACCCAGCATGCGGATGAAGTTGTTCCGGCTTGACGAAAAAACCGCAAAGTATAAAGCCGCGCCTATTAACATCGAAGTTTCTGCCGAAGTTCGCGCTGGCTGTTTTGGCGACTATTTAATTAATTCCCCAGATTTAGAAGCGCTCACTTGGGATCGTATCGACGATACCACCCTAATTACCGTGACTGAGGATGCCAGCCGTGCCCAGTTAAGCCCTGCTTGCAGCAAAAGATTCTCTCAAACCAATTCCACAACATACCCGACTCTGTTGCTAAAAATTAGCACTGATAAAACGCTATCAACAGCGGTGATCACGGCAGTGCGCCCAGTGCAATTCCCGCTCGAAGCCCAAGTTGGTAATCTACCCAATGATGGGATTGAGGGGCTAGCCATCGATGACCATCAGAACTTGTATCTGGCGCTTGAAAAAAACATGGCGGCAGATCCGGCAATTTTTAAGACGCGATTAACCCCTGATTTTTGGGCCAAAGACAACTTTGTCAAAGTGATTGATGCCAATCTGACACTGCCCCCTATCGATAAAAATGGGCATCCAATTAATGATTTAGAGTTTATGCCAAGCTCAATTCCTGGCCACCCGGGTTATTTGTTGGCGGTAGCGCGAAATGACGACCAATTGTGGATCTTTGATTTAACCAATCGCGTTCCACCATATGTTGAGCAATTGAGTTTTTATGTTCCTACTGATAACTCAGGCTTGTGCCCAGCGTATGAACGGATGGTGCAAACAGCGCTCGAAGGGATCACGATCCATAACGGCAAGATTTTCCTGATTAATGATCCATGGAAACAACATTATCAAGATAATATTCAATGTGATGCCAATGCCGAGAATTTCCGGCGCAATTCCCCATTGATGTTTAACATGAATGTCGACCCTCGTTGGTTTGGTTTAGCACGGCCGAAAAAACAAACATCGCTGCCAGGCATCAGCGCCATGTTGCAAGTCGAACCTAATCGCTATTTGATAGTGCAAGATAAGAAAATTTCTTATGCTGGCGACCGCTTAGGTCTTTTGCATATTAAAGAAAATTCGACGCCCGTTTATCAATCGGTCTACACCGCTAACTGGCCAGAGAATCAAGCAGCCAATGATTTAGAAGCCGCTTGTGCCATTCCTGGGCGTCCGAACGAATATCTACTGGCAGAAAGTGGCACTTGGCATGGGGAGTTTGGTCGGCTAATTCATATTCGACTGATGGCGAATTACGCCACAGTGCTCGCCCATTACCCAATGCCGGTAGAAAACGACAATACCGAACAACAAGTGGGTGATAATTTTGAAGGCTTGGTTTGTGTCAATAGCGCGCCAAATCGCTATTTGTTGGTGTTGGCTGAACGCGGTGGTATGGGCAAAGCTGGAACACTGCAAACCGGTGAGCTCGATTTGGCGGTGGCAGAAGTGCGCTGGAATGCTGACAAAACACCGGTAAACGCTCCGAAGATGCGCTTAGCGCCAGATCAGCAACGTGATATCGCTGATCTATATCTGCAAGACCAAACCCTGTGGGCTGTTGCGGTGCAAGAATCTGCGGATTTAGGCCCATTTGCTTCCATTATTTATCCTGTGGCAACGTTAGATTTAACCAAAGCCACGCCACTACAGATCCTCGCAGCGCCCCTAGCGCATTGGATCTTAGATGGTGAAAAAGTTGAAGCGCTCGCCAGTGCACCACCTTTAGCACCAACTGCGGCGATGGCGGTTGGTAGTGAAAATGAGTTACTCAACGGTGCTTGGCGCTTACTCGCCAATCCATTACAGCAAAATCCAACTGCTGACCAACCGGCCAGAACTGCACCCGTTGTTGCTGAGCCCGAAAATACTGCGCCGGTAAATATTCAGCCGACAGCAACAAGCTCATCGCAGCCAGCAGCGACAGCGGCAAAACCAATCGAACAATAAGCCAGCAAGGAACCTCTGTATGACCGACGAAAAAACGCAACCCCAGCCGAAAAACCCGCTTCATGGCTTAACTTTGCAGGTCATTTTAGAAACATTGCTAACGCATTACGGCAATTTCGCCGAGCTGGCGAAAGTGGTGCCCTACCGCTGTTTTGTGCATGAACCGAGCGTAAAATCAAGCCTGAAATTCCTGCGGCAAACGCCTTGGGCACGCACTGAAATCGAGCAACTTTATATAAAAATTATCAAGCAGAAACCATAATCTGCCGATGTCATTTACGCGTAACTAAAACCAGATAAAACCAAGAATTAGCAGAAGTGTGCTGGGTTGATTCGTGATGATAGTCGGAAAGATTGTCGTCGAGGCCGCAGCATACTCTGCAATCCATTTAGCCAGACCATCAGGAACACAAAATGAACATGATCAAGACCCGTGCGGCCGTTGCTTGGGGCCCAGGCCAACCACTTTCAATTGAAGAAATCGATTTAATGCCGCCGCAAAAAGGCGAAGTATTGGTGCGTTTAGTGGCAACCGGTGTATGCCACACCGACGCCTATACGCTCTCAGGCGCTGACGCTGAAGGTAAATTCCCTTGTGTGTTAGGTCATGAAGGCGCCGGTATTGTTGAAGCGGTTGGCGAAGGCGTCACTAGCGTTGCAGTTGGCGACCACGTTATTCCGCTGTACACCCCAGAATGTGGCAAATGCAAATTCTGTTTAAGTGGCAAAACCAACCTCTGCCAAGCTATTCGCTCAACCCAAGGCCAAGGCTTAATGCCGGACGGCACTACACGTTTTTCCAAAGATGGTCAGCCAATTTATCACTATATGGGCACCTCGACGTTCAGCGAATACACCGTATTACCAGAAATCTCCTTAGCTAAAATCAACAAAGCTGCACCACTTGAGAAAGTGTGTTTATTAGGTTGCGGCGTAACTACCGGCATGGGCGCTGTGATGAACACCGCCAAAGTTAAAGCTGGCGATACCGTGGCGGTATTTGGTTTAGGTGGGATCGGTCTTTCTGCGGTGATTGGCGCAGTAATGGCTGGCGCAAGTCGCATTATTGCCATTGATATCAATGAAGATAAATTCGATATCGCGCTAAAACTTGGCGCAACTGATGTCATCAACCCACAAAAATTCGACAAGCCAATTCAAGAAGTGATTGTCGACATGACCGATGGCGGCGTCGATTTCTCCTTCGAATGTATTGGTAACGTGAATGTCATGCGCTCGGCATTAGAATGCTGCCACAAAGGTTGGGGTGAATCGGTCATTATTGGCGTTGCCCCAAGCGGCGCAGAAATCTCTACTCGGCCATTTCAATTAGTCACAGGCCGCGTCTGGCGTGGTACTGCCTTTGGTGGCGTGAAAGGACGCAGCGAGCTGCCGGAATACGTTGAGCGTTATTTAAAAGGCGAATTTGAGCTTGATACCTTTATCACGCACACCATGGCACTTGAGCAAATTAATGACGCCTTTGATTTGATGCATCACGGCAAATCTATCCGCACTGTGATCCACTTCTAATCGACTAGGGCTTAGTGTTTTTGGTGCAGCGTTTGCCGTCCAGCGTACCGACCCCAACCACACTAAGCCCAGTTTTGGAGACTTTATGTCACTGACTCGTCTTTCGTCACAACATTGTTTTGGTGGCTTGCAACAGCGATTTAGCCATCATGCAAGTTCTTTAAATTGCGAGATGCAATTTTCAGTTTTTCTGCCACCGCAGGCGAATCAAGGCAAAGTGCCTGCGCTTTTTTGGTTGTCTGGATTAACCTGTACCGATGAGAATTTTTCCAGCAAAGCCGGCGCGCAGCGTTATGCCGCGGAACTTGGCATTGCACTTATCATTCCTGATACCAGCCCACGCGGAGCTGAGGTTGCTGTCGCCACAGATGGCGCTTGGGATTTGGGCTTAGGCGCAGGGTTTTACCTCAATGCGACGGAACAACCTTGGGCTAAGCACTACCAAATGGCGGATTACATCAGCAAGGAGCTCGTTGCTCTAATCGCTGAACATTTTCCGGTGTCCAGTAAACGCGGGATTTCAGGCCATTCCATGGGCGGTCATGGCGCTTTGACGCTGGCTTTACGCAATCCTGATTTGTTTCACTCGGTTTCTGCCTTCTCGCCAATTTGTGCGCCAAGCCAGTGCCCATGGGGTGATAAAGCGTTCCGTCATTATTTAGGTGACGACCAAAGTACTTGGCAACAATATGATGCGTCGGCGTTGTTAGCTGCGGCGAAAGCGCCATGGCCGCTATTGGTTGATATTGGTGATGCGGATCCGTTTTTAAGCAATCAATTAAAACCGGAATTGTTGCAAGCCGCGGCAAAACAACATAACAGCGCGCTGACACTTCGGCTGCAACCAGGTTATGACCATAGCTATTATTTCATTGCGTCATTTATCGGTGAACATTTGGCGTTTCATGCCGCGCAGCTGGCTCAGTAGCTTTTACTGTTAAGCCAAGTCTTGCTGACTTGGCTTTTTATCCTGGCCGGCAACATCAGCATCAGCATCAAGCAAATGTTTTAGATACGCTCAGCAGTAATGCCAATAAATGTTACTTCACAACTGACGCGAGCACACGTTTAGCTTTGGGCAGGCTTAATTGCACCAACCGCCAACTATTTTCAATTTGGCGTTGTAGTTCGCCCACAGGGACTGAGTTATCAAGCAAAATAGTATTCCAGTGCTGCTTATTCATATGATAACCGGGCGTGATAGCACTAAACATTTGCCGTAACATTAGCGCTTCGGTCGGATCTGACTTTAAATTAACTCGGGCAACCCCATTTTCCTCGGCCAAAATCGCAAAGATTTTATCGCCGGTTTTATAAACGTAAGTGTCTGGGCCAAATGGAAAATCTTCGCGACTGGCTAGCTGTGTTAAACAATATTGTCGACATTCATCAAAACCAAACATCAATAGCACCTGCTCCTTAATTCAATTTCATCTAAGTTAAGCTTCGCCTTTCGCTGAAATGCTCGCCAACACTGAAAAACTAGCGAAGCTAAACGCAGTACAAATAACTGACAAACCGTAGCACTTAAAAGAAGCAATGCTCATAAATCACTGCACTTCGTCCGATTTTATCTATACCCAAACAACTTGAAGATTCGGGGTTGTTGTCTTCGCTGTTTCGCCGCAGTCACATAGCTACCTATGCTCCTGCGGTCTCACTCACTCGCGCCTACCCGAATTTTCAATGTTTTGGGCATAAACGCTTAAAGCACTAAAATTTAGACTTTAAATTGGCCGACGGTCACGCCAAGATCGGTCGCAAGCACTAATAAATTGCGCGTACTTGCGGCAACTTCGCTTATCGCCGTACTATTTTCTTCAGCCGCAGCACTTAAACAAGAAACACTTTGCGCCAAGGTTGCACTGACTGAGGTTTGTTCTTCGGCGGCGGTTGCCGTTTGCACCATCAAGGATTTCAGCTCATTTAAACGCTCGTCGATAGTTTGCACCTGACTGAGCATCTGCTTAGCTTCTTGTTGGGTGGTCGTTGCAAGTGTTTCACAATTTTCACTGCTGCCAGAAAGCGAGGCCGACACCTGCAAAATACCTTGGATTACCTTGGCAATGTCCGAGGTTGCGAGTTGCACTTTACCCGCAAGTTGCCGAACTTCATCGGCAACCACCGCGAAACCTCGACCTTGCTCACCTGCCCGCGCCGCTTCAATTGCCGCATTGAGTGCTAGTAAATTGGTTTGCTCAGCAATCGCCGTGATCACCGCAACCACTTGCGCAATTTGCTGGCTATCCTGATCAAGCCTTACCACACCAGAACGGATATGACTAAAGGCCGCCAAGGTTTGCGTTAAATTATCTCCGACTAAATGGATGGTTTGATGCAAATCAGTTGCGGCTTGTTTGCAATGCGCGACTTCGTCTGACGCTTTCACCGTATTGCTACCTATCTCCGCAGCCGCATAACTCATTTCCTCAACGGCAGTGGCGAGCATTTCAGTTTCACGAGCTTGCAGCTGTAAACTGCCGTCGGCTTGCAGCATTGCTGCCGAGTTTTGCGCTGCAGCCATCTCCAAAGCATGACCGACTCCGACTAATTTACTAATCAAGGCGCGAAGCTGTGCCTGCATTTTATTTAACCAACCCATCAAGCTACTTTGTTGCTTCGCTTGCAGGCTCATGGTTAAGTCACCTTGGGCAATGACACTCGTCAAATGCACCATTTCCGCAGGCTCGCCGCCAAGTGGGTTAATAACAAAACCTGTCACCGCCTTGGAAACCAACAACGCCACCACTAACGCAACGACAACAATCATAATGCCTGTAAATAACATTTGCTGCGCCGGTGCGGCTACCTCAGCAACGTCAACTTCCGCCAACAGCGCCCATTGCAAGCCAAAAACCGTCACTGGCGCATAAGCGGAAACCACTGGGTTATGGTTGTAGTCATCGATGTATTTAAGCCCCGCCTCGCCTTTTAACGCGGCTAGACTAGCGTCAGTTTCAACACCATTGTTACCGATGGTGCCGGCAAATGATGCTTTGACATTACGATGGCGGCTATCTAAAAAGGAATCAGAGCGCATGCGACCATCTGGACCCACTAAGTAACTCTCGCCTGTTTCCCCCATGCCTTCGCGCACTTGCATCACCGTATTGATTTTATCAATCGACAACTGCACTGCTACGACATACAGCTGACCATCAATTTGCAGATCTATGGCCATAAAAGCCGCAGGATCATTATTTGACGGCGCGTAGGATTCGAAATCTTCCAACAAAATTTGTCCAGATTGTCGCCGCGCTTTTTGGAATAATTTGGCAAGGCCAGAAGTTGCATAAGGGCCGTGAATGAGGTTGGTTTGATAATCGGCTTCACGAGCTGCGGTGTAAATCACTAAGCCTTGTGGATCAATAACAAATATGTCGTAAAAGCCGAGATTTTTATTGAGCGCCGTAAGCAATTGATGACTATTTTCAGGTTGCTTAGGATCAAACTGGGTAGAAACGACTGAACGAACCGCTTGCAATCCGGCGGCAAAGTCATCAAACATCGCGCTGATTTGTCGCTGTTTAATTTCTCGAACCGCAGTTAACTTGGCCTCTGCTTGGACAAATAACTCATTGCGCGCAATAAAAGTGACCAAAATAGTGGCAATCAACAAAGGTAAAATGGTGGTTAACAAGCTGATGAGTTTTATTTTGGTAGTAAATTTCATGACAGAAAATCCTTATCTGTGAAATATTGCTATGACTTGCTGGCACACCTGCAACAACTTAATGTGCTGAATTTAGCAACAAAAGCTGGCTTTAAAGATACATGCAGTTGTTAAATTTGCAATGACATAGTGAAAACAAAGTTATATCTCTCTGATTTTGCACCTTAAATGGGCGTTTCTAATTTAGTGGGCCGCACCAAAATGTGGCATAGTTGGTCGAGTTAAACCAACTCATTTTGCTTGGATTGCTATTGTAGTTGGTTCGTTGCTGATTGCTGATTGCTGATTGCTGATTGCTGATTACTGATTACTGATTGCTGCAGGATTAGCCTGTTTTAAAAATTGCGAAGTGCACTCTGTACGCTAGAACATTTGCAGTTGGTGGACAAGTTGAGTCTGTAAAAAAAATCTGTGTAACCGCAGGCTTTTAATTAATTAAAAAACCTGCCGTTGTGCCGCTAAGACGTTTTGTCTGACTGCGTAGCTTGCTGAAGTTTTAGATACTGATCCCAAAGTTCTTCTGCTTCGGCGGTTAGATCAGCGAATAAACGCATATCGCCCTTGCGCTGCGCCAACATCGCTTGTTCTGCTTTGGCATCATATTGTTCTCGGAGTTTTTTAACAGGATCGCGTTTAAAGAAATTAAACATAGATTGCACCTTCATTGACAATTTGCTGGCTGAATTTTGTTTCCTGTAGATGAGTACGTAACGAACGGCGGTATCGGTCAGTTTTAAAAACTCTAAAAAAGTCAGCGCAAGCCCAACAGCGCATGATGGCGGTGGCACTCTTTTGCTTTGTAAAAGCAAGCAACCCAAGCTCCCACTAAGCTTGGACTAAGCTTGGACTAAGCTGGTGGACTAAGCTGGTGGACTAAGCTGGTGGACTAAGCTAGTGGGCTAAGCTTGCACAACCACTTTGGGTAATCGGGTTTGGCTTGCTTCAGTTGATCTGTTTGTCGCGAAAAATTTCAGTCAGTTATAACAAGGCGATTTTTTCTTAAAAAAATCAGACCCGCGATGCCAAAACCAAATAGTGCGAATGTAGCCGGTGCGGAAACCTCATTGGGATCTGTGATATCAGTGGTTCCACCACTAAAACCAACACTGGCGTAATCACTCATACTAGTGCCACCATTAAAGGCAGAACAGTCGTTGGAAATGGTATTCGAATCCATCGTCACTGCTGCATGCAAAGCAATTGCTCGACCACATAATATTTTCGCGGTTGTGTTAAGAGTTATACTTTGGTCCGCAAAAATATTGCCAGCGAACGTCGTGCTAGTACCTAGGGTTGCAGAGCTACCAACTTGCCAAAATACTCCTGGATTTACGCCGCCATTAATCATCGATACCGAAGAGCCACTAGCCGTAGTCAATGTAGAGTAAATTTGGAATACGAATAGCGCATTGGAAAGACCTTGCGCATCGAGTGTCAGTCCTCCCGTAAGTTGTGCGAACGAAGAAAAAAAGTAAATGCCCGGGGTAAGAATCATTCCGCCTAAATCTTGTCCTGACAAGTCAGTTGTAAAGGGTTTTCCCAAAAGGAGATTGTACGCCGCTAAGGCATCAGACTGAGCTTGCTGCGCGACGCCATCGGTTTGATGAACTGAACCTGTGATGGTGATACTGCCCAAGCCGGTAATGGAACTGCCAGGATATAGGCCGAGGTCACCGTAAATCGTTGTCGGACCGGTATTGGTGACTGTGGAAGCACCCAGCACTGCAAAATTTTTGGCAGAACCTAGAATTAGTGAAGCTTTCGCCGGCGCTGAAATAAAAAGTGCACTTACAATCGCCAGCGTTAAGAATGAAAGATTAATTTGTATTTTCATGAACTTTATTCCTAGTGTGTTTTGTCTTGGAAAAAGATATGAAAACTATCCCTTTAACTCTGTGCGGTACAGCACAAAGCCGAATATTCAGAAGATAAACGACCGTTCATCCGATGCTTACCCAACAAAACCGCTTGAACCTTTTGCGGCATGTAAATCAAATGATAATTGCTATTTGTGACTTCTTGCTGATTTATTGTTTATTTCTTGTCTATTTATTGCTGCTATTCTATTTTAACACCGATTTTTTGCTGGATGTTTTTCTGGCTAAGCACCTTTCAATATTTTCTGAGGTTTTACTGAACCTTTAAACAAAGTCATGAGGAGCCGAGAAGGCAAAAAGTGGTTTGGTGAAGTTGGCGACCTTTACCAAGGCCGCGTACTTTAATTAGTTAAATATTGCTCTCATACCTTAGCCAAGTATTACCTAGAACAATAGACTCAAATTTTATCCCATTTTCCGTAACGTCCATTTGATACGGCGGGTCAACAGATGTACTTGATATCGTCTCCCCAGATAAAGAATAAAGAAAACACTCAAGTTCACCAGTTTCTAGTACAAACTCTTTGTGACGACTTAGACCCCAAAATAAGCAAATATTCTTAACATCTATCAGCCTACTTTCTTTTGTAGATACTCTTACACTGACAGAACCACAGCCTATGAACAAAACCCCGGTTTCAGGCACATACAATAATTCTTGAGAAACACCAGATGAGCATGAGTCCCAGAATAGTAAAATAGTCAGAGAATCATTGAAGGTAATTGTAGATAATGTGTTATTGCTTGAACTGCAAGACTCTATGAAGATACCCTGATCCCGACACAAAAGGGAATTAGAACACTCTTGATGTTTGATCGTGATTTCTGCATCATTTATTGTAACTTTGCTCGATATCATATTTTATGGTTAACTCACATGCACACGAAATTTTGGAACTGTAACGCAGCAGAGAAATTGTCACTGTGCAACCAATCGTTAGATGCAATTAGCACAGGCCCTGTGGACAATCACTATATGCCACAACGAAAAGTATTAAGAACGAGCTCCAAAAAACGAGCATAAGAGAAGAAAGTTCAACCGATCCAAGGTGCCAATGGGTTTTAATCTCAGCCTTTCTGCAAGCAATCAACGAAGCTATAAAAACTATCAGAAGGACCGCCGGCAAAAAAGCCATGTCTTCACCGCCATCAAATATCGAAAAATTTTTAAACCCAAATAGGTAGAACGCCATCGAAGAAATGCTCGCTACAAAAAAGCAAGTCTTGGATACCACCAGCGAAGAACCCTTCTTGTTCTTAACCACTCTAACCTCGAGAATAACTTCTAACACTGAGCGCATGCGCGGAAAACTACATCGCAGTTTGACGTCACTGCGGCCGCAGGCCTCAAAGTGCCACGATTGTTATCCATGTTTGCAAGCAAGGTAAGCGTAACGCCAACCACACATTTCCCAGTTAGCTAAACCACCATACTCTGTTTGCATTCTTTACCAAGCAGGGTATCCAATGATCCGCAGATCCTCCAAACAATGGCTGGCGC
>Ga0187843_10002002_pt1 | contig 12643 bp, 9 predicted proteins | sample SpaLakP09_SKY_43_FD_134516 | JGI IMG/M metagenome (GOLD analysis project Ga0187843, IMG submission 134516) | Oligotrophic lake water microbial communities from Sparkling Lake, Wisconsin, USA - SP09_SKY_43 | ecosystem: Environmental > Aquatic > Freshwater > Lake | place: USA: Sparkling Lake... | reverse complement strand
CTTTGTTTGTTAACTGCGCAACTACTGCAAGTTTCAGCGCTTGCCGTACCGGTAAGTTGCAATAGCATTATCGAAAAATCTAACTCGTTTGCAAAAGTGGTGCGAACTCGCATTGGCTCGCCTTATGTCATCGCCAGTTTTGCCGATTTAGCTACCGAGTATCCCTCAGTTGCTGGTTTTGAAGCCAATGGCGGATTTTTGCTGGGTTCAGATCTGCGCCGAAATCAGTTTACAATGACCGCATTACCCACTCGCGATGCGGTGCTACCTGCGCTCGAAGTACTAGTCGCAGCGCGCAATAGCTCTGTATCGACTCTAGTTGCCGCTTTGCCAAGTGGCGTCACTCTGAGTGACAGACTGCAACAAGTCGACGTTGCTCGTTGCCGACAGTTGTTAGCAAATGCTGTCAGTGAACCGCAGCAATTACTGCATCAGTTGCATATATCCACAGCGATGCATCGTATCGACAACACCGATGGTTGGCGTTGTTACTTGGATGATGAGTCGGTTGTGCATTTACGATTGTCTGGTAATGCGCCGGAGTTACGGGTTTATATCGAAGCACTTGCAAGCCCGCAAGCCGAGGCGTTGTTACAACAAGTACTAGAGGGCCTCCCTTTGATACTCAACAGTGAGCACTAGAAGGATCAACGTGTGCAAGGCAGGCGAGTGAGCAAATTTCTGATGAAATCAGCATTTATGCTGATGTTTATTGCGCTTATTGTCGGTTCCGTGAGTTATGTACTGATCGGGAAAACACCGGGTGAACTGCTGGACTATGCCGACATTCGTCTGCAAGGACATCCGAAATTAGAAATGGTGGCGGCTCCAGTTTTTAACGTGGTTCGCCAGCTCACCAATCAACCTGCCTTAGCTGAGCGCTTAGAACTGCCGTTTCGCGTTCCACCACCGCCAGAATTACCAATTAATCAACAGCAGCTAGCGGAGTTGGCCGCGCCTGCCGCCGAAGTGATACGGGTAGGCGTTGGGCAAAAGTATGCAACAATCGCAGAAGCTGCCCGTCAGGCAAAAGATGGGCAAATCGTTGAGATCTTAGCGGGAAACTATTACGGTGATGTCGCTTTGTGGTCTCAGCGTCAGTTGACTATTCGTGGAGTTGGCGGGCGTGTGCGGTTATATGCCGATGGTAAATCAGCCGAAGGCAAAGCGATTTGGGTGTTTCGCAACGGTGACTTTATTGTCGAAAATATCGAGTTTATCGATGCGAAGGTCTCCGACAAAAATGGCGCGGGCATTCGCGCTGAAGCCGGCAGTTTGACTGTGCGTCATTGCCTGTTTTACGGCAATCAAAATGGTATTTTGACCGGCAGTGAGTTAAGTCTATTGGATGTCCAACGCAGCGAATTTGCCTACAATGGCGATGGCGATGGCCTTTCTCATGGCATTTATGTCGGCCCAATCAGCGAATTTCGTGCCTTTGGCAACTACTTTCATCATGCTAATCGTGGCCATTTGATAAAAAGCCGAGCGCAAAAATCAGTTATTGCCTACAACCGCATTACTGATGAAACCGACGGTCGAGCTAGTTACGAAATTGATTTGCCAAATGCCGGCAATGCATTTGTCGGTTTTAATCTGATTCAGCAATCTGCAAGTGGGGAAAACTCTGCGCTGATCAACTTTGGCGCTGAAGGCTTGCTCTGGCAAGATAATCAATTGTGGTTGGAGAAAAACACCTTAGTGAATGACAATCCGTGGGGCGGTACTTTATTACGTGTCGCCAAAGGCGTGAGTCGAGTTGTTGCAGTCAATAATCTTACCCTTGGCTTAGGTGGCATTCACAGTGAGGCCGATATTACTCAAGTTGACGATATTGAAGCGAAGTGGGGATGGTTTGTATTGCCGCAGCGCTTTAACTACCAACTGAAAGCAAAAATACCGCCGGTTGCACAACAATATCCGCGTCCAGAAGGAAGTCCAGAGCCTGGTTATTATCTAGATACCGCAAACTTTATAATTGATGCTGATGCCGACCAATATGCTGGGGCCTTGCCGGTGCTAAGGGCAAAGCCATGACATTATGCGGGTTGGTAGTACTGAGAGTTTGGTCATTGCTGATTGGGTTATCTGCATGACGGCGGAATATCAATTTTCTTACCATCAAAGCCCTGCATTAACCGACATTGAGCAACTTTGGCAGACGTTGGCCGCACAGAGTGAGCAAAGTTTTTTCTTGCAATGGCCGTGGATTGGTACTTGGCTCAAGACCTTCGCACCAAAACAATATTATCTGATGGTGGCGAGGTATGCCGAACAAGTTGTGGGTTTAGCTATTTTGGTTGAACACGTAGAATGGCGGTATGGTGTGATCCGCAGTAAACAGCTGTGTTTGCATCGCACCGGCATCGCCACCAGTGACGAAATCTGGATTGAATACAATGACTTTTTGCTAGCTAAAGGCCATGCCAGTCAACTGCGTTCACAAATGTTTCGTTATATCTGTGATACCTTAGCTTTTGATGAGTTGTTATTTGGGGCTTCGGATGCAGGCTTATTGGCTGAATTAGCGCAGCAAACTGAGTTAACTCGAACCGATGTGTGGTTTGCTAAGGCTTATTGTGTGCAATTCCATGATGCGCCAACACAAGGATTTGACAGTTATCTTTCTGCGAATAGCCGTTATCAAATAAAGCGGAGTTTGAAGCTGTATCCTGGTTATCAGTTTGAAAAGGCAAGCGATAGTCATCAGGCGATGGCGTGGCTGCAAGACATCATCGAGCTTCATCAGCAGCGCTGGTCAGTAAGTGGGTTTCGACAGTCTAGTTTTAGCGAATTTCATCAGCAATTACTGAATGACGGCATCGCATGCGGCCAAGTTGAATTACTTAAAGTTACACTTGATGACACAACTCGGGTATATTTGTACAACTTTATCTGGGCTAACAAGGTGTATTTTTACCTTTCAGCAATTGTCGAACCTAGCACCACAAATGTCAGCAATAACAAAGCAAAACCAGGTTTAGTCGCCCATTACTTAGCGATTGAATATTACAAAAGTAAAGGGTTCCTTGCCTACGATTTCATGGGTGGGGATGCGCGATATAAAGCGTCATTTTCTAATGAAATCAGTGAATTATACATCTCTAAGTTTCAGCGTAACAAACTGATTTTTTTGCTAGAGCAGCGACTTAAAAACGCCAAGAATAAACTTAGAAATAGCCACGACCAAACTTAAAAATAGTCAAAACCAATACGCGATTGTCACCATCACTGGTTGTCTCGCTCTTGAAAAGTTTAATTACCATGAAAGGAAAATCATGTCAGTGCTGAAAGTTCTTATTGTTGGGACCGGGAATATTGCGAAAGTTCATGCTGAAGCGCTGCTAGCCAATCCTGCTGCCAAGATGGTCGCTGTATTTGACAATAACAAAGCATTGGCTGAGCAATTCGCTCGCCAGTTTAATATTCCTAAAGTGTGCGCTGATATTAACGAAGCTGTCACGCTCGATTTTGATGTGGTGCACGTACTGACACCACCGAATGTCCATTACCAATCAGCGTTGCCATTTTTGCGGCTTGGTCGCAAGGTGGTTATTGAGAAACCAGTTGGCGTAAGTATCGATGAATGCACTGAGATGCGTGCTATCGCCGATGCCTCAGGCACTTTGACTGCGGTGAATCAGAACTTTATGTATTCACCAGCCTATTTGAAACTAAAACGTGATGTTGCTGACGGAAAATTAGGACCAGTGCGTTTTGTAGATTACGTGTATGAAGCGCCACTCAAGCAGTTAGCTGCGCGGCAATTTGGCCATTGGATGTTTTGTCAGCCAGTCAATATTTTGTTGGAGCAGGCGGTGCACCCGCTTTCACAGATCGTCGACTTTGCTGGCAATGTTGAGAAGTGTGATGCTCAAGCAGCGCAGGGTACGGAGATATCACCAGGGGTTGTACTCTACACTCAACTTCAAGCGACGCTGCAATGTCAGCAGGCGCCGGTCAACTTCAGATTCCATGTGGGTTCCAAATTTCCTGCATGCCGCATGACAGTGTATTGTGACGACGGCATTGCCGTCGCTGATATGTTCACCAATCAATATTTTCAGGTGAAGCGAACAACCTACTTGGATGCCGCAGACGGCTTCCTTTCGGCGGCAAAAAGTGCCGGGCAATTATTCGCTACTGGTGCAGGTAATTTATTAGATTACGCGCTTTCGATGGTGAAATTAAAGTCGCGCTCAGATCCGTTTTATCTCGGTATGAAAGGCAGCATTGATGCCATTTATACTGCTTTTGTCGCTGGTACATCACCAAAAGCAGATTTTGCCTATGGAGCCCACTTAGTCGCTGTTTGCGAACAAATGGCGACAGCGTTTCCAAGCTTACCTTTGCCAATATCGGCAGTTCAGGCAGATGTTGATACTGCAAAACCAAAGGTGTTAGTGATTGGGGGGACCGGTTTTATTGGTCGTCATACTGTCAGCCGTTTGCTTGCTGAACAATACCAAGTGCGGGTGTTTGCTCGTGGGACCCGCAATTTACCCGCTTGCTTTTACCAAGCGGGTGTTGAATTAGTGTCTGGAGACGTGCGGGATCCGCAACACTTAGCAACCGCGATGGACGGCGTGCAATTTGTGGTGAATTTAGCGCATGGGGGCGGCGGGGCAAATTTCGAACAGATCCGCAAGGCCATGGTTGATTCCGCGGTTGCGGTCTGTGATGCCGCTGTTGCTGCAAAAGTGCAGCGATTAGTGCATGTTGGGTCTATCTCTTCATTGTTTTTAGGCAATGCCAATGATGTCATTACTGGCGTTACGCCAGCAGATCCACAATCAACAGCCCGCAATGATTATTCACGAGCCAAAGCGCTCGCGGATCAAGCCGTCGTTGATGTCTGTGGCCGAAACTCACTGGATTTAGTCATTCTGCGACCAGGCTTGGTGGTAGGCGAAGGGACTAGTCCGTTCCATGGCGGTTTAGGTTTCTTCAATAATGAGCAGTTTTGCAATGGTTGGAATCTTGGCAAAAACCCGCTGCCTTGGGTGTTGGTGTCAGATTGTGCGGAAGCGATCTGCAGTGCATTAACTAGTACTAAGGCGGTCAATCGCAGTTACAACTTAGTGGGTGACGTTCGTTGGTCTGCGCGGGAGTATTTGGCAGAACTCAGTCTGACCACAGGGCGACCACTTAAATTTAAAGCGACATTTCCGCAAACCTTATGGGCAGTCGAAGTGTTTAAATGGCTTATCAAAACCGTGGGTGGCAAAAAGACTCCTTTACCACCACTTCGAGATATTCAATCCCGCGGTTTAGTCGCGCGTTTTGATTGTACTGATGCCAAACAAGATCTAAATTGGCAGCCAGTCGCCGATGGTAATGAGTTTAAGCGTCAGGCTATCAGCATTTTTGGACCAGAACGGGAATGAGTCAAATCGCGGTCAGAACCATTTTACATGCGTTCTCAACTTTTAAATTAGGTGGTCCACAGGCGCGATTTGTGGCGTTGGCCAATCATTTTGGCGGTTCATACCGGCATATCATTGTGGCTATGGATAACCAGTTCACTGCGGCTGAATTATTGGAGCCGCAAGTAAACTTTGAATTGATGCCGCTGACTATCGAAAAAGGCGGCGCATTTGCCAATCGGCAAGCGTTTCGCCAAGTACTTCAGCAGCTCAAGCCTGATTTAGTTTTGTCGTATAACTGGGGTGCTATTGAGTGGGCGTTGGCCAATGTGCCAAAGTTATGTCCGCATGTGCAAGTTGAAGATGGTTTTGGTCCTGAAGAAGCCATCGCTCAACTGCCAAGACGAATGCTGACTCGCAAGCTGCTGTTTTGGTTTACTTCAACGCGTTTAGTTGTGCCTTCGCGGTTATTGCAAAAAATTGCAACAGAGCTTTGGCGGGTTCCACAGCTTAAATGCAATTATATCGCCAATGGGGTTGCCTTGCCTGCGATGGCAAAGTTATTTTCAGCCACAGGACCCATTACCATTGGAACCGTGGCCGCTATCCGTAAAGAAAAAAATATCCCTCGTCTGATTCGCGCCTTTGCAGTGGCAGCGCAACAAGCGGATTTACGCTTGATAATTGTCGGCGATGGGCCTGAGCTTGCTGCCATCAAATTGCTAGTTACTGAACTAAACCTCACGTCGTTAGTAACCTTCACCGGCTATCAGAAAAAACCAACCGAACTTTTAGCGCAATTTGATCTATTTGCCTTGAGTTCTGACACCGAACAACTGCCGATCGCTATGTTAGAAGCGATGGCTGCGGGGTTACCCGTGGTCGCAACTGCCGTTGGAGACGTACAGAATATTTTTGCGAATGCCGCATCTGCTTATACCGCAAAAATCAATGACGCCGATTTTACCTCAGTCTTGCTCCACGCTATTGCAACCCGAGCACAATGGCCCGAGATTGGCGCCAAAAACCGGCAGATCATAGACAATGAGTTTGCGCTTTTGCAGATGCAAACGCATTGGCAGCAGTTATTTAACACAGGGACAGTATGAAAAAGCTTGATGGGATTGAGGCTGGGCGCGGAATCGCAGCGTTATTAGTGGTGTTGGTGCATGCGACATCAATTTTGGGATTGCCACAGAATCTTGGGGTACCAGCTTTTGCTGGTTTGTTTAAATTTGGCCATGCCGGTGTTGATTTTTTCTTTGTTCTCAGTGGTTTTATAATTTATTACATTCACCACCAAGAATTTAATCAGCCTGCCAAAGTAGGGGCCTATTGGCAAAAGCGCTTTGTGCGAATAGTGCCAACCTATTGGATTGTGCTCGCGATTTATGCCTGCATTTTGTATGTAAGCCCCACCAAAGAATTATACGAGCGAGAAATCGATACCATTTTCCGCAGTGTGTTTTTGCTGCCTGGCGGCAACGGGCAAATTTTGGGCGTTGCTTGGACTTTGACCCATGAATTACTGTTTTACGCCATCTTTTCGGTGTTATTACTAAAGCGCTTGGTCGGCCAAATCCTGTTCGCAATATGGTTTGTATTCTTGGCGGCGCACTTAATTTTTGATATTACCAACCATGATCAGTATTTAAATTTTATGCTTCGTTTATTCAATTTTGGTTTTTTCCTCGGCATGCTGGCGGCAAAGTTGTTAATTGCTGAGCGGATCAATAGGGAGCGCTGGTACATTGGCGCCGGTATCATCTTGTTTTTTACAGCAGGCATTTACGAATCTTTCGGTTCTAATATTCCGAATGAATGGTGGTTGTTACACTGTTGTTATTTAATTGGGTCGACACTTTTTATCCTGGGAATTGTGTCTTATGAGCAACGTTATGGGTTGAATGTGCCCAAGCTATTGCTCGCGCTTGGAAAAGCATCGTATTCAATTTATCTAACACATGTTATTGTATTAATGGTTCTTGCCAAATTATGTGTTTATTTGTCTTGGCTACCAACAAATGTAACTTTTATTTTATACATTGCTGGCACGCTGGTTGCTGGAGTTATTTTTTCCAACATAGTCGAGTTTCCAGTAATAAAGTCGGTAAACCGTTGGTTTAAAGGCAAACAGCCGAGAGTTGCTTAAACATGGATGTCAGTTCTGGGAGAAGCTTGTTGCCGCAAATTTCAATAATCATTACCGCTTATAATGTGCAAGATTATATTGCGACAGCGATTTTGTCGGCATTAAATCAACAAGACGCTGTGGTTGAAGTTATCGTTGTGGTCGATGGTGGTAGCGACAATACCGCCAACATTGTCAATGAATTTACGAATTCACATCCGCAGCTCATCGTATTAGTGAAAACTAATGGCGGGGTTAGCTCTGCCAGAAATGCCGGTCTGCAGTTAGCAACCGCCGAGCATGTCATGTTTCTGGATGGTGATGATGCACTTCTGCCAAATGCTTGCCAGCAGTTTTTACACACAGCCCTTGCGAGCAACGCCGATATTGTGGTTTCAGATTATTTAACTGTCAAAGAAGGCAGCTCAACCCACAAACTCAAGCAAGTGACTAATTTTAGCCCAATGCCAGGGCCTGAGTTTGCATTGGCAATCTTGGCACCTAAATCAACAGTCTCAGTATGGAACAAATGTTATAAACGTCAGTTGTTTAGTGGGGTGCAATTTCCTGAAAATGTCAGTATGGGTGAAGATTTAATCGCCTTGTTTGACGTCAGTTTAAAAGCGACATTAGTGGTGCCACTTGCAGAACCGACGCTGATTTATCTGATCCGCAACTCTAGTTTGGTTAATTCTTCAAGCCAGCATTTGTTCTCGATAACCACGGTCATGCAAATGTTAAGAACTCGGTTGGAGGCAAGCCAATTAGAGCGAGATCTAGCTCTAGATATTTACGCAGCTACCGCTTTTTATCATGTGTTGTACTCGCGGGTTTTGCGAGACGAACGTTTTGGTGTCGTGCATCAAAAGATGTATCAATGGTATGTTACTGAAGTTTCTGTGTATTCAGGACGCACAAAGGCATTTATTCAAACCTTACCGACAAAAGAGCGCTTTTTGATCGCCTGTTATCAACGCTCTTATCTCATCGCCAAGATGTTAGTCCGCACCAATACCTTTTTCCGTGGAATATTTGGCTCTAAGAAGTAGATTTGTCCTGCTGGAAAATGTCAAAAAACTGTTTTGCCAGTTTTTGCCGAGCCATATTTGCGCGAAAACGCTTCAATTGTTCTGGCTCGGTTTTGGTGTGCCGCGCGTTAGCGATGAAGCTTGCACAAGCCTCAATGTTGCAAGCCTTATAATCAGCAAAAAAGTACGGCACAGCATACTCATTGCATAAGGATGCGATCTCAGTACTATTGATAGCGCCTAGGATCAGAATTGGCTTGCCTGTCGCGATGTAACTAAACAGTTTTCCCGGTAAGTAGCGGTCATAGCGTTGATCGATCAGCAATACGCAGAGGTCGGCGTTGGCAGTTTTGCTGAACGCAACTGCAGGGGATAGCTGACCTAAAGTGCTCACCGTAAATTGCGCTGCAGCTTGCAAAATAGCCTCTTGGTTTTTTGCAATATAGCCGCAAAATTCGAGGTGAATTTGGCTACTGTTAGGTCCAATGTGCTGCTGGATGGTATTGAAGAAAGCCATAAGCTCAGCTAACGAATTATGCCCGCCAATGCTGCCACTGTGGCTCAATCGAATGTCCGATGCAGAACTACGCTGCGCTAATGGCGGTTCTAAGAAATTGTCACAACCATTTTGTTTCAAAAAAAGCGGCTGCTTGGTACCAAAGTGCTGGCTAAAATGAGTGAGCTGACTTTGAGTGGTCATTGAGATGCTATCGGCCAAATTAATGCAGGCATTTTCCAACAAACGACTTAGCTTGGTCGCTGCTGAAAATTCAAACGGACTTTGCGTCCATTCATCGCGATAATCTAGATGTAACGGGATGCAGTGTTTGTTTGCGAATATTGCAGCAATCGCAAAAGATGAAAAATCAGGGCCTGTGGCAATGATATGACTAATAGGGCGCTGTTGATGCAGCTGTGTTAAACGGTCTAGTGCTGCTAGCACAAACTCTGGGCGGGCTAACCATAACCGTGCAGGCCTTGAGAATTGCTGAAAATCGGCTTCATTGCAGTAGTGAATCTGCGCTGCTAGCCCTTGTTCTCCTAAAAGTGCCTCGCCAACCTTATCGACACGTTTTGAACTATTGGTCAGTAGTTCTACGCAAAAGCCTTCGGCTAAGGCAAAGCGTAGCCAGGAGAGTGGACGGTAAACTCCGCCATGAATACTTGGCAAGAAATCGCTAGCAACAATCATCGCCCGAGATATAGCTCGATTTTCTGTGTTGGCCGAAGCTTTGTTCACGAAGAGAAGACGAATAAGCTTGGTATATAAACTTAACGTGAGTTTGAGTCGAATGAAGCCGTTTCGCAGAGTGCTCAAAAATTGTTGGTTGGAAGGCGCGAATGAATTAGGCAAACTGACTAGTCCTTTTGAAAGTCCGCTACTTATTTGTTTGCAGGATAGATTTGATAATCATCCTAAGTAGGTAATTACAATGCAAACTTTCATCGGCACCGAATAAATTAATTCGAGGAATGGATAGGGTAGTCAACGCCTTGGTCAGTATCGATTTTTGGGTGTTAACCGCGTATTTAACACCATAGTTTGCCAAAATTTGCTGATGCTTTTGGCTAAAATCACGCTCAGGGATGCCATTAGGATAGGCAAAAGAAGTAATCTTTTGCTTCAACAAAGTCTCCAAGGCCTGTAGATCGTCGTTGATTTCATGAAAACAAGTCTCATCCGATTCCAGGGCAAGAATGGGATGATTTAACGTGTGGCCACCAATTAGATGTCCATCAGCGGCCAAGGCTAACACCTCAGCAGAATTCATCAACAACCGTTCTTGCATCAATGGCTTGGTAAATTCATTGATACTCGATAACACTAAATCTCTATCCGCGAGGCTCAAGTATTTAATTGACTCAATTAACGATGAACAAGGTTTTGGTGTAACAGAGTGCAAAACTGCGGTTAGGGCATTTTGCTGTTCAGCACTGCTGTGCTGACAAAAGGTTTCTACCAAATCATGCCAATAGTAATCGTTGGTCAGATGAGCAGAGGAGACATAAAATGCGGCTTTGATGTGAAATTCATCAAGGATAGGTTTTACAAGATCAATGTGCGAGCGATAGCCATCATCAAAAGTGATTGCAGCCATCGGTTTAGCGATGGTATTGGCCTGAAATTGATCAACGAGGCTATCGATGCGGACGATGGTAAAATGCTGTTGGATCCAACTTAGTTGCTGGCGGAATGTAGCGACATTAAGTTGATCTCTACGTACATGTTGACCATCAACGACTATGTCGTGGAAATTAAATATCACGCAAGTTCGCAGCTGTTTGTTAACAAACGTAAGTAGAGAATTTTTAAGCTTCAATCTGTTTGATCCCGATCCTTGGCAATCGAATTTTTATTAAATTTTTTGCGTAGCCAAGTTGCAATAATTTGATAAATTTCAAGTATTTCAACTATGCGCTGATTCCCTTGACTGGTCATACGGCAACTTAAATACAGCACCATTGTGTAGATGAGTATGCCTGATACAACTAGCATCAGCAATTGTAATAACTGCGGTAGTTCAGTGAGCTGAGTTCGTAATAAGAGAATACCGCCATACATCAACAGGGCAGCAAAGGTAACAGCGGGCAATGCCGTTAAAACAAACAATATATTAACTTTGTATTGAACCCTAATAACCACCAGATAATAGCCGAATATTAGGAACGAAAGAAATGCTCGGAAGGTAGTGAAATAAACTAAATTAAAGTGGTCGACATAATAAGTGGTTATTGCCAACGTTAGTGTGTACGCCACATCTACCGCAATAATATATTTGAATTTGTTTTCGATAGTCAGTATGAAAATAACTAATAAATACAACGAAAGTGGGATCGTGGTCGCTGTAAAAATTGGCATGATTACCCCAGCTTCCACCCAATTGCTCCCCAGTACCACTTGCGTAAATAAATCTTGCACTGCTAATAAGCCAAAGAAGCAGGGGATTAAAATCAGCAGCACCCAATTACTTTGTTTTGCATAAAGCTCAAACATTTGAGATTTTGTGGTTTTGAGTTTCGCTGCAGTAGAATAAAAGCCTCTTTGAATGGGCTGGACTAATTCAGTCATCGGCAGAAAGGCTATTTCTTGAGCTATCGAATACAAGCCATTTCCTTTTACCCCAAAGAGCGCAATGATGGCGAAATTCTCTAATCTTGAACGCAAATAACCAAAGATCGACATCACAAAAAAATAATTGGAAAATTTAAGTTGTTGTTTATACCCAACCAACGTAAGTTTTGGCGAAAATTTGTTGTATCGATAGCTCAAAATGACTTCTATTGAAGTTTCGATCAAGGAGCCAATGATTAAGCTCCAGTAGGTTTGATATATCACAGCGATGCCAATGGTGACTGGCAATGCGATCAGTTTAGAGATCACCGGTAAAAGATTTAGAATTTTATATTGATCATTTTTTTCATCAATAAATAAGCCGGGGTTTTTTAGCCCGATGAGTAGAGGCACTACACTACAAACCTGCAACACCGCAGCCATCTTGTTTGAATCGAAAATCTTATCAGCAAAAAACGCTGCGATGATAATTAATCCCGACGCAATTAGTTTTAGTAGCAGTGAGATAGTCCAGGCACAGGAGATTTGCTCATCGCTTAAATTGTCATGTTGGATAATGTATTGCCGAGACCCAGCTTCAGTTACCGCTTGCGCAAACATCAAGACAACCATCGCCGAAATGGCAATACCTAAATCGGTTGGCGTGAGGTAACGAACCAAGACCAAGGTACTTGCCAAGCCCAACAAACGTTTCACCCATACTGAGAGCAACGTCCATTTTGCGGCATTTGTTGAAATTTTGACTTGCGGTTCAGTCATGTGCGTTTTTCACTGCTTTTGCTTTCAAATAAACAATAGTGCTTAAGCCAAAAATTACATACAAAATATCAAAATAGGGCAGACTCAGAGCTGCACCAGCGATTGCATAGGATGCGAGTGAAATTTTGAGCATGCCTGCTAAATCATGGAAAAATCTGTCGTGGCTCAGATTTTTCTCAGCGAAACGAATAAATCGATAACTGGTAAATAATAGTAACAGAAATAGGAACAAACCAGTGTAGCCCATATCACCGAGAACTTGAAAATAAATACTATGGGCTGCTTT
>Ga0187843_10002001_pt1 | contig 12645 bp, 9 predicted proteins | sample SpaLakP09_SKY_43_FD_134516 | JGI IMG/M metagenome (GOLD analysis project Ga0187843, IMG submission 134516) | Oligotrophic lake water microbial communities from Sparkling Lake, Wisconsin, USA - SP09_SKY_43 | ecosystem: Environmental > Aquatic > Freshwater > Lake | place: USA: Sparkling Lake... | reverse complement strand
GCGGGTCAACTTCTGAAGATCCGTGTCGACGGGTGTGCCGCCCGTCGCCAAGTGAACACGGAGGCCCATAAAGTTGCCGAGAAGCTTCGCGACATTGCCCGTCTGGTCGGCGAGCTCCCTCGTAGGCGAAATCACGACGACCTGGACCTCGTTCTTGGTCGTGTCGACGCACGTGAGAGAGCCGATGGTAAACGCGCCTGTCTTGCCCGTGCCCGATTGAGCCTGAGCCAGCAGGTCGCGGCCGTCGCGAATGACGCCGATGGCCTTGGTCTGAATCTCGCTGGGACGCTCAAAGCCGGCCGCATAGACGCCGCGCAGCAAATCCTCAGGGAGTTCCATATCATCAAAGGACTTGTATTCAATAACGGGTTTGGAGGTTGGCTTTGCAGCCGCACCAGGAGGAGCCCCCGCTCCACCAGTCGCCTGTGTCATCGTAACGCTTGCGACTGCGTCGTCGCGGCCGCACACGGGGGTACCGGCCTCTCCGTCGCGGCCGTACGGAGCAATGCCGCCCTCTGAAGGGCGGCCGGAAGAAGAGGAAGAAGAAGAAGCGGAAGAAGTGGTAGAAACGGAAGCCATTTTGTATGGAAGGAAGAAGGGAAGAATGCTTTAGACGGGAAGAGAGCTGGAAGGAAGAGGACACACGAAGAACGAGGAGGGCGGAAGGGGCTTCAATTTTTTTCGCGAGTGCCACGGGGCCTTCCAAAAAATACGTTGCGATTCCCCACATCATTCCTCTTCCTCCTCTTCCTCTCCGTCGTCGCCTTCGTTACCGTACGCAAGCACCGCGGTATTGTAAATCAGGTGGGGATTCCACAGGGGCGGAGGAGGCAGGGCGTCCCAGTCGACGTCGTGAGCTTGCGACTGTTGTTGTTGCGACTGTTGTTGCTGCTGTTGTTGTTGCGACTGTTGCTGCTGTAGTTCCTCCTCTTCCTCCGATTCCTGCTCTTCGTCTTCTTCCTGTTCCTCTTCCTCTTCCCACTCTGACTCGTCATAGTCGCTGAGTCCCGTGGTCGCATCGGCGTACTTGATGAACCAAGAGAGGAGCCATTCCAAGTCGCCCCGATTGATGCCCTGCTTCGCAAAGAATGCTAGTCGGAGATGTCCAAGATTTTCCTGGACGAGAGATCCTTCCAGGTCCGCCGCGAGATTCGCGATGCTGTCGTCCTCGTCCAAATCCTCCGCCGCATATCGGTGAAAGGGATGCATCCGATGACTGTAGGAAACATCGGGGCTATGAAGAAATCGTTCAACTATGAGTGCGGAAAAGCGTTCATAGGTGGGCGACGGGTACTCCTCCTCCACAAAGGACTCGAGAAAGCGTTGGCACTTGGAAAAGAACTGATTGAAAGCAGACATTGGGTGGGTACAAAGGGTGCAGAAAGGGTCGGGTCCCGGTCGGGATTCAATTTTTCTCTGGACCCCCTTCGTCGACGCTACCTTTTTATATCGCGGCCCGGAAGGAATGCGTTTCCAACAGGCGTCGCACGCTTTCTCCTATCGTGGGCAGCGAAGGAAAGAGGCTCTGAATCCGCGTCGTATCCAACCGATTATTGCTTCTCGCACTCTTGACGCAGGAGGCTAACAGTTCCCTCGTGTCCACGTTTGTCCACACGTGTCCAGGGTCCTGAAGTTCCTTGTACCATCCAAGAATCGTGTTGTGCTCAATCACGCCAGGATTCGTGGCATTCAGCGGTCCCACGACCTTCCGCTCCATACACTCGACGATGCATGGAAGCAGGTCTTCCATCACTGTCATTGAATTCGGGATGCTACAGATGTTCTTATAGCTGATAATCTTTGAAATGAAGTTGCGAGGCCCAGGGATGGCTGAAATGGGCATACGAATCCGCACGTTCAAGCACGTATCCTTGTACTCTTCGTTGATTAGGCGGTCCGTGATGCCCTTGACGGTGCTGTAGGCAGACCCGAAGAAATTCGGCGTGTCGGATTCAGTAAAGGCGTGACCGTCACCCTCATCCGTAAAGATGCAGCCCGTTCCCATATACAGCAGATGAAGTCCAGAGGCCTTGGCGACGGCAGCCAGCGTCACGGGGCCGTACAGATTATCCGTCAGGTTTTCCAACAGTTTGCCCGATTGCTCCAGATAGTCAATCGTCGAAAACCCCTCGCCGTGCGTGCGGCCGATGAGGCTCACGAGGTGCGTCGGCTTCACGGCGGCCACTTCAGCTTCCACGGCCGCCCGGTCGTCCGCACGACTCGTCGCATTGACAACGGCGAATCCACGAGCCGACAGCAACGGCACAAACTGCGACCCAATCCATCCGCGACTTCCCCACACGAGCGCGATGCGGTCCACTGCCTTTGCGGGTGATGTCTTACCGTCGCACCAATACGTCGCTCTGTCGACGGCCCTGTACCAGTCGATGGTGGCCGCGAGTCCCTCGGCAAACGGAACCTTCTGTCGCCATCCCAACGCGGCCAGCGGCTTGCTTTCAATCCAATACCGTTTGTCGTTGAAGTGTCGGTCCTCTATAAACGTGAGGCTCTCTTCCAAGGTCGCTGCGGGTCTAAGGGCCGCGACGAGGGTCCGTGCCAACTCTCGTATCGACAGCTCGTCGGTAGAGGAGATGTTATAGACCTCGCCCTGTGCGCCCTGAAAGAGGACGCAGAGCACGGCGTCCACCGCGTCCTCGACGTAGAGAAAGGACCGCAGCTGATGACCCGATCCCTGAATCGTCAGCGACTTGCCGTCCAGGAGTTGAAAGATGAACTTGGGGATGACCTTTTCGGGGTACTGACCCGGACCGTAGACGTTATTAGACCGAATGACGACGGCGGGGAGACCATAGGAATGAATGTAGGAATGTACGAGCATTTCCGCGGAAGCCTTCGTCGCCGCGTAGGGATTCGTCGGTTTCAGCAGGGAGGTCTCGGTAAAGACGGCCCCCGTGTTCTCGCCGTAGACTTCGTCGGTGCTGATGTGGACGAAGCGCTTAATGGCCCCGTAGGTGCGGCAGGCTTCCAACAGGGTGTGCGTGCCGACCACATTATCCTGCGTGTAAGAGAGGGGGTCCGTAAAGGAGGTGTCGACGTGGGACTGGGCTGCGAAATGAACGACGGTGTCTATCGCGTGGTCCTTCAGGAGGGCGGTGAGAAGTGCACCGTCTCTCAGATTTCCTTTGACAAAAGTGTAGGAACCGGCAGATTCCGACAGTGTGGAGGTGGAGCACGGATATAGGCAGTCGAGATTGACGAGTACAAATTGGGAGTAGTCCTTGCGAAGTCGACGGCAAAACGCCGACCCGATAAATCCCGCACCTCCTGTCACGAGCAAGCGCATCTATGAGCTTCTTCGTGGCCTGTGTCTTTAGGTCTCTGAATTTATTAGGAATGCGTGAGAACGTTTGACGCGTTTGAAAATATCATACGGTCAAATTGTTTCATGATCAGTTCAGGCGTGTATTCTTTGTAAGCATTCCAGTCCTCCCTTGAGTGTATAAGCGTCTTACTGTTCTCAAAGATAGTCATCAACTCTGTTTTTGATTTGTACACAATAGCCTTTTCCTTCAAGATTAAAATGTGCTCCAGATCGCCAATGGGACACGTAATGACGGGTTTGTTCTTTGACGAAAACTCTGCAATCGCCAACCCGAACGTTTCGCCATCTGCCCTTGCGTGGATCATAGCGTCACAGGTGTTTATGAATTTAGTTTTATGCAACGTATCAACATTCATATTCAAATACAGAATGCGTGGATGTTCGTAAAACACAGGCGTATTCATAAATAAAAAAAACGTATTTACGTCAGTTCGCAAAAAATCGCGAATCGCTTCGTGCACAAAGGGAATGTTAAATGTATTTTTGCCCCCATGTCTTCCAAGCACGACTGCATCTTTTGGAATGTGCAATTCGTCGCGAAGATTTTCACCAGAATCTGGCAAGTCCACAATGTAGCCTAACACCTCTAGATGAGTATTTGAACGAGTGTTCAAATGATTACTGATAGAAATACAATAATCGCCTTGAGGTGCTGTCGTTTGAAACACACAATGTTTGACAGTTTTACAGGTCTGCCATATATCTTTGTTATCAAATTCGTATAGTTTCTCAAACATGCCGTGCGTTTGTGTGTAGAAAAATTGGAGATTTTTACTGATTACCAAGTCTTTCATATCCTTCATGTCACCGATTTCAATAACTTCAAACCGCTTAGCAAATTTGTCGTACGAAGCCCGTACCATCGGGAACCCGATTCGTGTTTGAGTTGCTTTAGTAAAACAAACAATAAAACTATTATTTTTCAGAATAACTTCATTATAATGAGCGTAATCATAAATCGCAACTTCCGTTCCTGTCTCTGTAAAATGACGAACAAAGAATGCTACGTTCATATAATTGGTGTCGTCTGATATTGTTTAGACCGGCGAACATTCCGACTCTGAGGTGCTATTTGAAACCGGCACAAAGTGCGACAATCACAATTCGGCTTTACCGAATTGTGATATCAAACCTTATGAATCGGAGGCTCTGCCTCCGATTAATAAGGTGTAGGTTTGAAATACCCACGGGTAGAGTGGGTCTTCCGAGCAGTAGCCGTTGGAGTCCACTTTGGCGTGATTGTTGGAACACCTCGTTACGATAGGACGTTTGAGGCGTTTGAAAATATCATACGGTCAAACTGTTTCATGATCAGTTCAGGCGTGTATTCTTTGTAAGCATTCCAGTCCTCCCTTGAGTGTATAAGAGTCTTACTGTTCTCAAAGATAGTCATTAACTCTGTTTTTGATTTGTACACAACCGCCTTTTCCTTCAAAATTGATATATGTTCCAGATTGCCCCAGCTGCTGACCGGACACGTAATGATCGGTTTGTTCTTTGATGAAAATTCTGCAACCGCCAACCCGAACGTTTCACCCTTTAAGCTTGCGTGGATCATTGCGTCGCACGTATTTATGAATTTAGTTTTGTACATCACATCAACATTCTTGTCTAAATATATGATGCGTGGATGTTCGTAAAACTGGTTCGTATTCATAAATAAAAAATACGTATCATCATTGGTTTGCAAAAAATCACGAATTGCTTCGTGCACAAAGGGAATATCAAACGTGTGTGCTCCCCCGTGTCTTCCAAGTACGACAGCATCTTTTGGAATGTGCAATTCGTTGCGAAGATTTTCGCTAGAATCGGGCAGGTCCACGATGTGACCAATCACTCCCAAGTGTGTGTTTGAACGAGCGTTCAAATTATTGCTGACAGAAACACAGAAATCTCCCTGCGGCGCCGTCGTCTGAAATACGCAATGTTTGATGGTTTTACAATTCTGCCAAATATCTTTGTTGTCAAATTCGTATAGTTTCTCAAACACACCATGTGTTAGAGTGTAGAAAAAATCAAGTTTCTTGCTGAGTATAATGTCTTTCATATCCTTCATGTCGCCAATTTCAATAACTTCAAACCGCTTGGCAAATTTTTCGTACGATGTGCGATCCGGAGGGAAGTTAAGTAGTTGTTGGGTTGTCTTCGTAAAGCAAATAACAACACTTTTATTATTCAGAATTGCTTCATTATGATGAGCGTAATCGTAAACAGCGACTTCAGTACCTCTCTCACTAAAATGACGAACAAAGAATGCTACATTCTTTGGATTGATTTGTTTAGAAATGGTTTGTTCGCCTAGCATAATAACTCCGTGGAACTGCCGATTGTCCAGATACTGCGGAATGCCCTGTTTTCTCAAAGCGTCGCTCATAATTACGTAGGAATCCCTGCGCGTTCCATCGCTGTACTTGATTTTAGGCAGCAGGGCGTGATTTACAAAATACATCCCGTTCACTACGGGAACCTCGATTTGACCCTTAATACGCTGGTAGAGCAGGTCGTCGTACATCGCATCATTTACAAAATAGCCATTGGCGTCCACCTTGGTGTGATAATTGGAATACCGTTTGCCAGAGAAAAGCATCGGTGCAATCACACCCATTTCCTTGGAATTGAGCAGCATCTGGAGAACGTGGGGCTCCAGTTTGTGTCGCCCTTCCATCACGCAGAAGTGGGAGCCCTTCTGCATTGCGAGGTCAATCGCGAATATGTAGGAATTGTCGCCTTTATAGCTTGTTACCGAAGCGTATCCGGTTTCGTCGAATGGGACGTGTTCCTTGGTTGCAAACACTAGGTGAACGCGCGACTTGTCGACCGTTTGCGACGGAATGGAGGCGTTCGTCCCCAGGGGACCATTGACAAGCAGGAGCAGCGAGTCATTCGCCGCGGGCCTTGGTCTCAACTCGTTCACCGTTTTTACCGTGGTCTCTACGAGGGCGCCGTAGGGGGCGGTAATGCAGCGGGGGTCGTCGTCCAAACTCGTTTCCGACACGACGGGGACGCCTGCCCGCAGCCACACGTCGCACCGGGCCTGTTCGAAGATCTGATAGTCGTCTGCAAAATGGACATTCAGCATGACGCGACACTTGGCGAGTTTCTTATCGCGTTCCATCCCCCACTCCCGCACATCCAGAACAGACAGTCCAGCAGACCGAATACCTTCCAAAATGGATTGACGACGGCGACTTGTCATGCCGCTGAATCCGACGTCATATGTGCACCCGTCGCGCATTTCTTTGATTTGTGCAACATACGCCTCTGGAGACACGAGGCCCACGTGTCGTGCCAGAATACCGTTCTCTGCCAGTATTTTACAGTTTTCCAGACTGTAATCCCACACAGCCTTCACGTGTGGATGTGCCGCGACCCGGAGCAGTCCCGCACGCACAATGGAACGAGTCAATTGTTCCGTGTTGTAAACTATGACCGATTGCGTCGGTTCGAAGAAGTCTAGTTGAATCGGAAGCGTGCGAGCAGGCGATTCATCTGACAACAAAAAGTTGACGAAGGCTCCCACCGCTCTATGCACATTCGTAAACACTGAGGGTCGGATCGCGGACTTGTATTCGGGAACCCCGTGAATGACCAACCGCCGTTTCAAAATCGTCAACCCGTTGTTGTTCGTATAGCGTCTCTCAAGATGCCACTCGGGGTGGTCTTTGAGAAACTCCTCGACGGCCGGCCACAGTCCCTTGCGGATTTCCTCAACCGGAATGCCCGAGGCCTTGCTCTGTGCCACCGCGTCCCAACCGTTTCGTATCGTCTCCCCTGCCCATTCGTCCACCGTCGTGTCGTGGAGCACGATGTACGTCTTTGCATACGAGTGCCACCGGGCCAGTTCCCGCTTCAAATGGCCGTAGATGTGCCACGTATCGATGAAGAGAAGGTCGGTCTCGGCAAGAGGGCACGACAAATCGCTCTCTTCGTAGAAGCACGTGTTGACTCCCTCCGCCGCACACTCGGCCTGAAACGTCGTGACCTGGGCGCTCTTTTTGAGGTCCACTTGGACGAGCGTGTGGTCCGCCTTGCCCTTCAACGCCGTCGCAAAAGCGTAAGAACTCACGACTGACCGGACGCCCGCTTCCGTAATGTGTCGGCACTCGGAGGCCAGGGCCCTCAGCGTGGGGAGGTGTTCGTTGATGTCGGAGGGCGTCGTGCTTTTAAGAGTGTACTTGGCTTCCAACACCGATTCTGGCATTTTATTAGTCCTTTCATAAAATTTTTTTAAATATACCTCATACTTAAGTGGCAAATAGGTGTTGTCCTTTATTGCGATTTGTTTCATAGTAACCGACCGGCCGTACAGGTCGTGGCCGTCTTTCATTCGTTGTTTTATTTTCTCGGGATCGCATATATCAGGCTTATTAAACTCCTGGTGCGCAAAATTTTCTATTTTGTTCTTTACAAATCGTTCGTCGCCAAAATACGACAAATGCCATCCACCTTTTGGAATGCCAGAGCAAGTCATTAGGCGAATATCAGAAAACGTCTCTTTCCATTCGTTCAAATATTTGTATGTAAAAATCTTGCCGTGTGTCCACGCTGCATCAAATTTTGTATGTAGATTATAGTAGTACAAACTCATTTCTAATTGATTGGCGACCACCTTTAATTTTCCTTCCTTTATCTGTCTTAACGTAGTCGGGTCCGGAATCTCGTCCAAGTCTGTCAATACAATTAAATCCTGTTCCACCAACGATATCTTCTCAAGACCCTGACGCAAACTAGATCGTTGATGACGTTCATTTTCCCACTGCTGTTTTTTAGAAAAATCAATCTCGGGCGCCTTAAAGGGGAGGTCAACGACCAGATGAATTAGTTTGTGCTGAAAATTTTTGAAGCGTTCCTTGTGTTCTTCAAAATACAACTTCTTCGGCTGACCGGAATGAGTTTGATTCGCCTCCGCTATAACAAAGTAATCCACTACCTCGTCGAGAACATTTAGTCTGTACTCCAACATATCAAGTTCGTTGTAGAATGTAAAACAATCGATGATCTTTGGTTCCATTTCACAGGCACCTGGTTAAAAACTACGGAAATAACCGCGCCTTGACTCAATCGGATAGCATCGCGTTCCCGCATAAAGACGTACTGTCTACCGTCGTAAAATTTGCACCTCCTATGACGCTCAGTCGCCTACGGCGACTGATGCTTGCGAAGCTGGTGGGCGTCAATTTCTACTGGCCGGTATCTGACCTTTGCCGTTTCGCGGTCAGCATCGCTTCCTCGTCCCAAATCCTTTAGAATTGACTGCCGTTTCCAGAGGGCCCATGAACCCCATCACATCAGGTTGAACGGTGATGTGCGTTTCCTTGACCTCCGTGCGTTTCCAGACACCGACGAAATCGTTCCACCCCGTTCCCAAGATATTAAAGGTCTCGACGACCTTCATCGGATACACGGTTTCGGTCGCGACTTGGACGCCCGACCAATATGCCAGTGCCTGTCCGGCATCGGAATAGAATCGCCAATTGTCGCCCGGATATCCGTGATACTCACCTGCCGTCGAAGCATTGACGTACACGGTCCCGTCGGGTTTCACAATGCGCGCCATTTCTCTGAATGTCATCCAAAAGCACGGGTCGTGCTCAAAACACGACGTCGACACAATAATGTCGACGGACCCGGTTTCGAAGGGAAGGGGTGCACCAGGCTTCACGACAATATCTACGGAGGAATGGGCCTCCATATCGACGCACACAAACTTCATTCCCTTGGACCCAAGAAAGAGCGGAGTGAACCGTTCACGTCCTTTCCGCCCACATCGACGACGAGTTTTCCAGGGGCTCCGTACGTCTCAGAAACGGCTTCGCCCGCCTTTAGCGACGTGATGTGCATTATAGTCGGGTGATTTAATCAATTGATGGTTATATACCGCAAATTTGAAACAATGCGTTCGAACGTGTATTTAAAAAAGGCTGTACCACTAAATGAAAATTACAGCCCACATATCATTTTATTACATTGAATCCAGGATTCAATACCTCAATCGAATCATTGATGAAACCAATAAATACAAACACGCAACGGACATCTTTATACATACAAACTACAACTATATCTTTCCATCCTCTTTACATCCCTACACGAACGGAACCATCCAATTTGTCCATCACGATTTGTCCGGAATTGATCCCTTCAAACTTACCTGGAAATGTAGAGAGTTAATGCTCAAACAAAAAGAAAACTACGACGCTTTTCTGTACATCGAAGACGACATCCTGGTTCCTTCCGCAGCCATTGAGTATTGGATTGAACGACACGAACCGCTCGTCGCGCAACAGTATAACTTGGGGTTCGTGAGAATAGAAACGTCCAAAACAAATGAAGAATGTATAACCGATTTGGATGGAGTTCCGTTTGACACCGCGATTGATATTAGCGGTGCACACTATGTGGTAAATAACAAGAATCCATATTGCGCGTTTTGGATTTATGACAAACAAGAATTCAACAAATTTACAAACAGCCCTTTGTACGACATCAACAATATAGTCGGATATGAAACCCGGGAATCAAGCGCGATTGGATTGCACGGTCATAAAACCCCTTGGTACAAACACACGATTCTCCCTCTACAAGAGGGTAAGTTGATAGAAGCCTGCAAAATATATCATATGCCCAACAATTATGTAAATTGGCATCCTAGCTTCGCAAAAATCAAATTTAAGGAGGCCGTCCGATTGGCACGATAGAGCGCCGCGGTTCCTATTCAAAGAAAGAACACCTCTCACTCTTCAAATGGCATCCATATGCCTTGCGATGATTGTCAAGAACGAGTCCCACATCATCGTGGAGACGTTGAGGAACGTGTGCGCGGCCATTCCCTTCGCCACCTACCAGATTTCCGACACGGGCTCGACCGACGGGACCCAGGGCCTCATTCGAGACTTTTTTGTCGGCATCGGCCTTTCGGGCGAGCTCACGGAGGACGCCTGGATCGACTTTGGCTCCAATCGAACTCTCGTTCTCCAGAAGGCCTATCAGAAAACTGACTACGTCCTGATGTGGGACGCCGACGACCGAGTCCACGGCACCCTGGTCTTCCCTACACCGATGGACGCCGACGAGTACGGCTTTCGCTTCCAGTCGGGCACGATGTGCTTCCGCAGGACGCAGCTCTTCAACAATAGGAAGCGTTGGAAGTACACGGGCGTTCTTCACGAGTACGCCGAGTGTCTGGACCCGCGACAGCCCTACAGAATGATAGAGGGCGATTACTACTTTGCGGCCAACAGTCTGGGGGCCCGGGCCTTGGACCCCGAGAAGTACGCCAAGGACGCCGCCGTGTTAGAGGCCGCCTGTGCAAAGGCCGAGGCCGAGAAGAACCCTATTGCGGCTCGCTACGCCTTTTACTGTGCAAATTCCTATCGAAACACAAGCGACCGGGAGAAGACGGTCGAGTTCTATAAGAAGGTGCTGACGCTGAACGGATGGGCACAGGAAAAGTATATGGCTTGCCTGGAACTGTGGGGACAATACGAACTCCTCGGAATGCCCGAGAAAGGCGTCGAATTCCTGATGGAGTCCACCAAATACGACCGAACCCGCATCGAGTGCGTCTATCGCCTTATCAAACACTACATCGGCAAAAAGCTCTACGAACCAGCGGTCGCCTGCTATTCAATGATTCAGGACTGGTATGAAACGCGATTCCTTTCCACCGGGGGTCTTAGCGACGACTTGACGTCTCGACTCTTCGCGAAAACCGACGAATACGATTTCTACCTGCCGTACTATATGATTATAGTCGCTGAAAAGACGAAACGTTATACGCTGGGGGCTAAGATGTATGAAATTCTATGGAAGCGGAATTTCCAGAAGGCCGGCGATTGGTGGATGAAGAATGTTCTCTATAATCTCCAGTTCTTCACAGACGCGTTGACAGGACGGGGCGACCTCCTGTCCGCCTTTGACGCCTGGTCGGCGGCATTAAGTGCCCCTCTGGCCGTTGATCCCGCGACAAGGGAAGCCCTCCTGTCGCCTTCATTGCCTTCAGAACCCGCCGTCGCGTGGAAGCCCACCGCCGACGACTGGGACTTTTACGAGGGCTACGACAGCCTATTCGGTGACATTCGCACCGAGGGACGCAAAACCGTCGCAGAACTAATGGCCATTGCGACGAGCAACCGCTCGTGCGTAGCATTCAATACCCACGGATGGCTCAAATCGACCGTTACAATTCCCCTCCGCAAGTGCCTGACGGGGGGCGACGGAATCTATGTGAGAAAGTCAGCAGTCGCCGCGTTGAGTGTGGAGTCTGAGACTCCGTGGGTCTTCTATCCCCTCCACGATTCCCACGGATGTGACCTCCGTCACGTGGGAACGGCAACGAAGGCAACAGAGGCAACAGCGGCAACAGAGGCAACAGAGGCCAGAGCCGCTGCGGAAGCAGATCCGCTCTGCGTTGCCTACAACACCCTCGGTTGGCTCAAAGCTTCCTTGACGTTTCCGCTATCCAAGTCCCTCAAAGGAACCCATGGTCTCTATGTGAAGCGAGGTTTCTCGGTCAAACCCGTATTAGAAGTCGACAGCAAAGACCACAACAATTGCGAAAAGAACGTCTTGACGTTTCAGCAATAGCAAAAATCCCGAATTGAAGCAAGGAACTTCGTATGGAGGGCTTCTGTGCGAAGCGTACAAAGAACCATCTCATTGAGCCCATCGGCTACGGGCTCATACGGAAGACCGTAAAGCGAGGGGCCCACGTCAACGGTGCAGTCGATCAGTACCGCATTCACGAAATCGCAGCCGACTTCCGCTCCGAGTGGATTCAAGTGCCTGCGGTGGGGTCCCAGGATTCATTGCGTTCCTACACGATGACGGAGTGCGTGGACTGCGACCGGCTTCCCAGCACGATGATCCCCGAATTGTACGCCTGTATAGAGGAACTCGACGCCGACTACGTCAAATTCAAGTGCTATATGATGCGGGAGGGTTACTTTGTGCGGGGCAGCTCGTTTCTCCGAAAACAGACGACTTTCACACGACCGCCCATCTTTGTCGTCGATTTCAGCCTCTACGGGGCCATTCAGGAGGGACTGGTCCGATTTCCCGATTTGCCGTGGACCTATACTATCTTTCAAGCGGAACTCCTGTTTGGGTTCTGAGGGACCGGAAAAATTGAAACATCCGTTGCGTTCGAGGTATGCGTGGGGCCCCGACTGTTTCTTCCGTTCGTCTTTCCGTTGTTCTTCCTACATCCTTCCAATATGTCTTCCTTTCCTGTTCTCTTTGGGTCCTCTTCCGCGGGCAAGACCAAGACGTGGTCGGTGGTCGTCGTGGAGCGGGATGGGTGC
>Ga0187843_10002000_pt1 | contig 12645 bp, 15 predicted proteins | sample SpaLakP09_SKY_43_FD_134516 | JGI IMG/M metagenome (GOLD analysis project Ga0187843, IMG submission 134516) | Oligotrophic lake water microbial communities from Sparkling Lake, Wisconsin, USA - SP09_SKY_43 | ecosystem: Environmental > Aquatic > Freshwater > Lake | place: USA: Sparkling Lake... | reverse complement strand
GTTTTAATGCGCCCTGTTGTGATCATAATGGTGAAAGCCGAGACACACGCAGCCGCGGTGGTATCATCAGCAACCCAGATGGCGGCATCAGCTATCATTGCTTCAACTGCAACTTCAAAGCCAGTTACACTCCGGGCTATCATCTAAACTACAAATTTCGTAAACTGTTGTCGTGGCTAGGTGCAGATGAAAACACCGTGCGCCGATTGGTAATTGATGCGGTTCGTATCAAAGACCTTGTGGGTGTTCCGGATACCAAACCGGTAGAACGTACGGAACTGACCATCAAACCCAGACCCTTGCCTGCAGAAGCACAGACCTTGCAGGCCTGGGAAACTTTCCACACATTGAGTGCAGAAAATCCCACAGTGTACAATGTACCTGCGGTGTTTCATAACGCTGTGCTGTATCCAGCGGCCAGAGCCATTGATCTAAGTAAATATGATTTTTATTGGACTCCCGAGCGACAATATAATTTAGACAAACGAGTAATTGTGCCCTTTACTTGGCAGAACCAAATCATTGGCTATACTGCCCGTGCCACACAAGATGATGTCAAGCCCAAGTATCACAACAGTCACGAACCCAACTATGTGTTTAATGTGGATCGCCAACTGCCTGCGGCCCGGTTTGTGATTGTGTGTGAAGGACCGTTTGATGCCATGAGCATAGACGGTGTGGCTATATTGAGTAATCAGTGCAATGAGACACAGGCCGATGTGATCGATGCCTTGGGCCGAGAAGTCATAGTTGTGCCCGACTCAGACCGGGCCGGTGCCAAGTTGATTGATGCGGCCATCGAGTATGGATGGACAGTGAGCTTCCCCATATGGATGGATACCTGCAAGGACATCAATGAAGCTGTGGTCAGGTATGGTCGATTGTTTGTGCTCAAGAGCATACTGGAAGCCAGAGAAACATCAAGATTAAAGATCGAACTCAAAAAGAAAAGACTATATAATTAACTATGAAAAGATTCTGCTTTAGTGGTTGCTCGCTTACACATGGTGTGAGTTTGAACGATTCAAATGAAAACTATGCCAGTTTGGTTGCTGTCTCGCAGGCGGCTGTTCTAAAAAATATCTCAGTACCGGGCAACTGCAATAGTAAAATTTTTATGGAATCAATGAATGAATTGTTGTTCGATACACCCGATGTGATGTTTGTTCAATGGTCTGAATTGAGTAGGCATTGGTTATATCCAGCATTGGATTTAGAGTTTCCGATCACTGCTGGTATACGCAATGATTTGAAGTATTTAGATTTTTTTCTCCCGCAACAACAAGCAAATAAATTTATTGACATGTTTCGTTATCTAAATCATGATTATCACAATATTTTATTGGTGATAAACTATTGCAAGATATTGGAAATGTTGGCCCGAGACAAATGCCAACTGATTTTTATCAATGGATTGATTCCGTGGACGGCCGAACTGCAATACCCAGAATCCACTAGAGATCCTCAACGCTACTTTAGCGAATACACAAAAAATCTTTTGTGCATTGACCAACTGCCCGACGATGATATAAAGAAATTTTTTGAAGCAATATCAACAGAAATTGTAAAATTAGACAAATCAAAATGGATCAACATGTTCTCGTCTATCATGGACGGTGCTGTAGATCTGGCCGCAGATAACATACATCCGGGACCTGTGACTCATCAAAACTTGGCCAACAATATTATTAAATACCTAACAAAATGAACAAAGAATACACCGTAGACCTACAAAGACTATTTCTAGAGATGATGCTGGAAGATGCCACAGCCTATGTGCGTGTACAGAATATCTTTAACGCAGAAAACTTTGATCGCAGTCTTAGGGCAGTTGCAGAGTTTATCAAAACACACACAGATAGTCATCGCGCCATACCCACACGTGACCAGATCCGGGCAGTCACAGGTGTGGAACTGCAGGCGGTGCCTGATCTTGACAAAGGACACTATGATTGGTTCTTGGAAGAGTTTGAAGGATTTAGTCGCAGACAAGAACTGGAACGTGCTATTCTAAAAGCCGCAGACTTGATTGAAAAAGGTGAATACGATCCTGTGGAAAAACTGATCAAGGACGCTGTACATATCAGTCTTACACGTGACATGGGCACAGACTACTTTGCAGATCCTGCAGAACGCATCAACAGATACTTCAACGCCGGTGGACAGGTTTCAACAGGTTGGCCACAACTGGATCGACTGTTGTATGGTGGCTTCAGCCGTGGTGAACTCAACATCTTTGCTGGTGGTTCAGGTTCTGGTAAATCACTTGTGATGATGAACATTGCATTGAATTGGGTACAGGCCGGCCTCAACGGTGTTTACATCACACTAGAATTAAGCGAAGAATTGACCAGTCTGCGTACAGATGCCATGTTGGCCAATATGAGTACCAAAGACATACGCAAGGACATTGATACTGCCACACTCAAAGTCAAGATGGTGGGCAAGAAGTCAGGCACATATCAGGTCAAGGGTATGCCAGCGCAGAGCAACATCAACGATATCCGTGCATACTTGAAAGAGTACCAAATTCAAACAGGGCGTAGTGTAGACTTTATCATGATTGACTACTTGGACTTGTTGATGCCTGTGAGTGCCAAAGTTTCGCCCAATGACCTGTTTGTCAAAGACAAGTATGTGAGTGAAGAACTACGCAATCTGGCCAAAGAACTGGGTATGCTCATGGTCACAGCCAGTCAGTTGAATAGATCAGCTGTGGAAGAAGTTGAATTTGATCACAGCCATATATCAGGTGGTATTAGTAAGATCAACACCGCAGACAACGTGTTTGGTATCTTTACCAGCAGGGCCATGAAAGAACGTGGCCGCTATCAAATCCAGTGTATGAAGTCGCGCAGTAGTACAGGTGTTGGGCAAAAAGTTGACTTGAGCTACAACATTGATACCATGCGTATCACAGACGAAGGCGAAAGTGCAGGAGATGGCACCACAGGGTCCAGAATTGGCAGTATTATGACGCAGATCAAGGGCAAACCCATGCCCACTGAAGATGGCGCTGAACCGGTCAAATGGGCCAAGGCCGAGCCCAAACCAGGATTCAGTTTGGAATCTCCAGTGGGCGGTGAAGCACAAAGTCACAAACTCAAGGCAATGCTAGCAGGCTTAAAGAACAAAACTGAATAAATAGACTATATTGGAGCCTATCTTGCAAAAGCGTACCCGTAGTATCTTGGACGAGCTTGACAGCCTGTTGACCCATAGAGACAAACAAAATCTTGTGGAAAGTCGTGCTAACCATGTGATCCAGGGTGCCATCAATCTGGTCAACTACATACGTGAAAACTATGATGCCGAACAGGCCGCCGAGTTGGAACGTAGACTACTCAACAGCATACGTAGTCAAGATGCCTCCAAATTTACCCGTGGGGTCAGAAAGATACGCAATGAAGATTAAAGAAATTGATGATCAACACAAACTAGACGAAGGTGTAATGGACTCGTTGAGGTCCGGAATCAATACCATCAAAGCCAATGCACCACTGGTTGGTCAAAAGTCACAGGGTCGAGCCACTAAAAATCGCGTAGCCGATATTCTTATTGGTAGATGGAATCAATCAGTGGCCATGGATCCCACTTTGCAAAAAAACCCATCTGCTCTGCAACAGTTTGTGCAAAAGTCTGCACCAAATATTCCAAATGTTTCCGCACCAACTGACATGACGCCAAAGGGTGTTGAAGAATATATCACCACGGTCACTGGACAGAGCCTGGCAGCTGCCATGAGAGACACACCGGATGCACAAGATTGGACCGACAGAGCGTCAGCCAGTTTACAGGCACAGCCGACCAAAGAACCAATCAAAACTGACGTACCAGGGCTGACCATCACCGGCGGCGCCTCTAATCCAAATGCAGATCCAACATTGACTTTTTCTGGTAAAAATTACAGCATTGATGATGCATCAGGAAAATGGGTAGACGAAGCTGGTACACCGGTCAACGACAAAATGCAAGACACATTTTATAGAGCCATGGGCAGATACGCACCCGAGAATGCTCAGCTTTTACAAGGTCTCAATACCAATGCCGGTACTAGAAACACTGGCCCACAATTATCGCCTGGGGTATCAATAACCAGCGATGAACCAATCATGATCAAATGGAAAAACGCTGATTATGCATTGAACGACAGCGGTATTTGGGCACCAGCTACCAATCCTAGGAAACCGGTCAGTCAGGCTATGCAGGCCTTTTTGAACAAACAACATGATACCTATTTAAATTCTGAGGTAAACGCACAATCGCCAGCACCTGCACCACAGACTCAGCCACCGGCACCTGCTCCGACACAACGACAATCTGACCAAGCAGTACAATCATATAGAAACACTGATGCCATACTGCCCGCGGCACCCACTAACATAGATACTACAAACTCGGCACCGGCCGCAGATGTTCTTGCACAAAGACAAACCACACCTATTACTACCACAGACACACCGTCGGTAATGCGTAGAAGAAATGACCCAAGATTTGATCCTACACTCAATATGCCGCCACCGGAGGCTACAGCACCGACAGCACCGACCCCGACAGCGCCAATACCAATAGAACCAACAGCACCTACAAATATGTCAGCTACTGGCAATGCAACAGGTACCATGGCTGCAGGAAACGGTTCATATCAGGCACCAGGAAGAGTTATTCCGCCAAGCTCGTATTCTACACCTGCTACAAACACGGCTCTGGGGTGGGATGATCCAAAGAGTTCTCAATATGTTGGGCGCAGAGAAGTTGCACGGAGACGTGCCGCGGCTCAAGCAGAACCTTCATTTCTAAATCAGCCAGTAAGTCAACTTGAAGACAGTATTGACCTTGGCGAAGTGTTGTGGCGCAAAATGAAATCCCGAAGAAAATGATACTATTAGAAGGCGGCAACGCCATACCCACAAGTCGCCCTGTAGCCAAAGAAGATGTGCCTGCAGTGGTTGCTATTGCTCAACGACTGGCACCGCCTGCCTTGTTAAAACGTATGCAGACTGATATCGGTTCGGCAGGATACAAGGTAGAGTCAGGCGATATTGATCTAATGGTCGAAGCTGAAGATGTTGTGGCCTTGTTTAAAACCCAAGACGCAAAGGATCCAGTCAAAGCAGCCAAACAGGCCTTGGCGCAGTTCTTCTCTGCCAAGAACATCGAAGCCAACGTCAACGGGCGCAATGTCAGTATTGGTGTGCCATACGCCAGCAAGGTCACTGACGGTGGCTATGCACAAGTTGACCTAATGGTCATAAATGATGTACATATTGTAGCACCATATCATCAACACGGTCCCAGAGGCATGTATTCGGATCCCGACTTTCGAGGATCACCTATATTTTTATTGATCAGCAGTATTGCCAAGGCGCTCAATTTGAAGTTTGATGCATTTGGTGCCAAATTGATAAGCCGCGAGGACAACACAGTGGTTGCACGTGAGCGAGATGCTGTGGCCAAGATACTGTTAAATCCACAGGCCAATGCCGACGACTTGAACAGTGTAAAAACAATCATGGCCAGTCTAGCTAACGATCCTAACCGTGATGCCAAATTGGCACAAGCACGTGATGATCAGGCCAAGGGCCTGCTAACACTGCCCGAAAGTGTACAGCCCGGCAGCACACAATGGCTGCGACAGATCAGCGAGATGTTTAAATGAGAGCCAGCGAATTACTAGTAGAAGCTGCCAAGATTGGACGCGAGTTTAATCACCTAGAGGATCTTGTGTTCACAGAAGGATCTGCAGGCGCAGACCGTGCGCTGGAATACTTACGTCACATGGCCACAGAAGCCACTGGCAAAGACTACAGTCTAAAGTGGGACGGCAACCCCACGGTGTACTGGGGCAGAGAGCCCAACGGTCAGTTTGTGTTTGTGGGCAAAAACAACTGGGACAAAGCAGATCAAGGCGGTTTTGCTACCAGCCCCGACGAACTAGAACAGTTTATCATGAGTCGTGGCAAGGGTGAAGATTGGCGAGCACAGTTTGCCGCAGACATGGCTTCTGCTTGGCACATATTTGAAGCCGGTACTCCAGAGAACTTTCGTGGTTATTTCTTTGGTGACATGTTGTTTTACCCAGGCAAACCATACGATGTCAAACGTCAAGAGCTGGTGTTTACTCCCAACAAAGTGACCTATATGGCACCAGTGGCCGATGCCGAAGGTAATCCCGTTGAACTGGGAAATCTGCTGTACAAAGCCAAAGCCGCAGTAGTGGTACACAAATATCTAAAACGTTTTGGCGACAAGGATGCAGGCAAGATGCCTCGGTTAGAACAGTTCCGGACCAGTCAAGGACTATACTATCCCTCTGCCAGTTCACAGTTGGTCATACTGGGACCTTACTTTGCAGATCAAGGTGCAGTGATTGACGCCAACTATGTCAAGTCACTAAAACTGTCGGCTCGGACACGCAAAGCAGTGGATGCATTTTTATCGGGTGTGCCCGGGTTGTCCAGTCCCGGCAGTGATATATATGCGTTTGTTAACACTAAGAGCAAAGAAGGCAACTTGGAAGGTCTTGAATCGCAGTTTTTACCTTGGGTACAGACCACACTGGGCCCTAAAAAGATGCAGGCCTTTGTGGACAAAATAGAAACCAACCCCGATGGTTTGAAGGCGGTATTTGGCTTAGTTGAATCCATTAGAGATATCAAGAACGACATCATTGATCAATTGGATCAACAGACACCGCAGATACGTACCTCAACTGAAGGTGTGCCTGGCGGCGAGGGTTGGGTATATCGAGATACCAAACTGGTACCTAGACATCGTTGGACACCTAATTGAGCTGGTTTTTGTTGCAGATGATAAATATTTGCATGCGTATTACGCAACCATTACAGGAGAAATAAAATGGCAGTATTCCAAAGAGCAAATGGCAACACAGGTGGTGTATTCAACATCGGTGCAGGCCGTCACACAGCAAACGCAACCATCATCAACACAGGTATTGCGGCCCCAATCCAAGCATTCAAGATCACCGCTACAGGCGGTAACTTGGCAGCAGAACTTGGCGGACCAAACGGTTCTGGCGTTTCTGGTGCAGTTGAAACATTGTTGAACGTTGTTGCGGCAAATGCAACAGTTATAGCATATCAAGTTGATACAGGCAGTCAGTTGAGCGTTATCACAGAACGCAGTTCAGACACAGCCGCTACTTTACAAGCAGCCATCCGCTTGCTAAGTGCTAACATTGGTGCATACAGTACAGTTGATGCAACAGCCGCCGTGGTCAGTAGCACAGGTGGTATCAAACTAGCCTAATAGCTACTTGATCCAAAGAAGGCACTTTTTAGTGCCTTTTTTTACGACTATAAATATCTGTATGCAACACATCACCGGCATTACTCTAGTGGACATCACACAAACAGGCGTGACCAGAACCAGGGGCGATGGTGATCAGGCACGTGACCAACAACGTAATTGGGAAACAGTACTACAATGCATTGGTATACGTGCTCAGCCGTTGGACATGATTGGCCCCATATATCAAGATGTTGACCTAGAAGGCAGCGACTTTGGAGAAATGTATTCGGGTGTGCATCGAGTATGGTTCTGGTCTTTCAGTACAGAACATTCCGATGTCTGGCTCAAAGATCAAAAGGTCTTGCACTACTTGGAACAAGATTTTGACGAAGTGCCGATCATCATGGGTCTTGAAGAAACAGCCCGATTCATATTACCCATATTCTATACCAAAGGTGCTATTAAAAACGTGTTTTTTAGATTAGGCCGCATTGACTTAAATAGTAATTGATATCTACCTAATCTTCACTTGTCATGGCTCATTGTTAAATACACTATATCAGATATCACAACTAACAAGGATACAAGCCATGGCCGCCGAAATTGAAAAAGAAAGTTTGGAAACACACGTGGAGCTGTGTGCTCTACGCTACACCAATCTAGAAAATAAATTGAACAATCTTGAACACAAGGTTGGTAAACTGGAAGAACATCTCATGTTCATTAGAGAGAGTCTATCCGGTGCTCCTGAATCAGCAAACAAAACCATAATCACCATAGGCACAGCCTTGGTTGGCGCATTGACCACAGGTATCATTGTGATCTTGGTCAACTTCATAAACAAATAAAAATGAAAATTGTAGAACTAGTAAATAAAATTAGTGTGCCAATCACCAATGAAGAAGCAGACGTATTGGGCATATTCGAACATCACTCAGAAGTACAAAAACAAGATTTGTCACCCAGAGAACAAATGATTGCAAATCACCTGGTAAACAAAGACATACTATACAGAATAAATGAAACAGGCCGAATCACCTACAAAAAGAAATAAAAAAACGCTGGCAGATCAACGCATTGATCTTGCCGCAGATGTAATCACACAATATGTAAAATACTGGACAGAAACAGAACTAAAAAGATTAACCATAGACGAAAACTTACCCGTGTGTTTGCCCCTAGGCAACCGCGGGTTTTTAATTGGTTATTACAAGGTATTGAGTGTGGGCAAGCACTGTTGGCGTGTATTGGATCGCAATGATGAATTGGTTCATGATTTTGGTCGTAAGCTGAGTGCGATATTTTATTGTTTGGCCACACAGGACAACCGACTGAATCTAGCTAGAAACATACTGACAGCTGATGCAGAAGTCAGCAGATTGGAGCTAGATCAAGATACCTATGCCAATACTCGCCGCACCAGTCTAAAAAAGCAGGACTATTTTCGCGCAGATCTAGCCAATATGCGCTACATAAATGCTCGATATCAACTGGATTATGCAAATCAAGAATTAGAAAAAACTATAAATACTGCTAAATATTTGAAAGTTCAGGAAAGACTACTATGAGACTACAAGAAATGGGCACCAAGCCTTCCGCAAAAAAACTAAACCAAGTGGTCGAAAGTCGCTTTGGTTATGCCATTGACTTTGATAAACTGACGTTTAAAAAAGCCTACCGACTAGCCAGTGGTCTAAGCGAAAGCATTGACCAAGTTCGTCGTAGCCACGGCGCTGGCGCAGTAGAGAAAAACTCTACCTACATGGAAATGTTGATGGTACGTGAAAGTTTGCACACATGGATGCGTGAGAACCGTCAACAGTTTGTCGTTGAAAGCGAAATGGCCAAATCAGAAGCCATCCTGGCTGCCAAGAACATTGTTGACAGTGTCCAAGACATGTTAGAAAAAATCAGCAAACTACAAAGCGAGCAAATGCCGGCATTGTTGGACAGCATCCGTGACCAAATTGGCGCCCAACAAGCTGAACAATTCAAGGCCACAATGACTCCCATGATCACTGATCTGTCTGCACAACTGGGTGCCGCCAGAGAAACAGCCGACACAGCGAGCCGTGCATTGGCAGGCGAACAAGTTGCACAACCCATGGACATGGGAATGGGTGGTGGACTAGGTGGCGATGAAATGGCCGGCATGACCGCTGGCGAAGTTCCTGGCGGTGTACCTCCAGTTAGCGATCTTGATGCTGGTGATGAGTTTGCCGCAACTGATGCAGCCGCAGGCGGTCCAGAGGCCCTGGGCAGAGAGCGCCGTTAATGAGACTAAAAGAATTTTCAGAATTTCATGCTGAAATGATTGAGGACGAAGCCGTTGATCGCGGTGACGCCAATCTTATTTCGGCCTTAGAGTTCTTAAAAGGTCGTGCAGGCAATCAACACCTGGTTCCAAAGATTCGTGTAGATGCCCTGATCAACATGGTGCAAGGCATTCCCGGCTCTGAAGCCTTTAATCTTGAAGCCCTGTTGGATGCATTCAAAACCAATGACACAGTCAAAAACTTTGTCAAAGACATCAGCGATGATGACAATGGTACCAAATATGTTTACATACACAGCAATGCCGAAGATGACTTTTCGGCTGTGCCCGGTGACATGAACGCACCAAGAACACCCCCAGAAAAAACAGTGGGTGCAATGGCTAAATCGGCTCTTGCAAATCGCAGTTGATTCTGTTATAATACTCTTAAGGAGTTATTATGGCCTACTCAGACAAAGTAATTGATCACTATGAAAACCCACGCAATGTGGGTAAATTTGACGCCGCTGATGCCGATGTTGGCACCGGCATGGTGGGCGCACCGGCATGTGGTGATGTCATGAAGCTTCAAATAAAGGTAGATGAAAATGGTATTATTAGAGATGCTCGTTTCAAGACATATGGATGCGGATCTGCAATCGCTTCCTCCTCGCTTATCACAGAGATGGTCAAAGGAATGTCACTGGACCAGGCGTCGAGTATCAAAAATAGCAAAATTGCTGAAGAACTTGCGCTTCCGCCGGTGAAGATACATTGTTCGATTCTAGCCGAAGACGCCATCAAAGCCGCAGTAGAAGACTATCGCAAAAAGCATGATCTCCTTAACTGATGCGGCTCGAACAAAAATAAAAAAACTACTGGATGCCAAGGGCTATGCTGGTATACGCCTTGGTGTAAAAACCACTGGCTGTAGTGGTTTAGCATACGTACTAGAGTATGTGACAGAATACACTCCAGAACAGTATGTGATCAATTATGCACAGCCTGATTTTGTGGTGTTGGTCAATGCCAAAGATAATGTTTACCTGCAAAACATGACAGTGGACTATGTGCGCCAAGGTCTCAACGAAGGCTTTGAATTTCGTAATCCCAACGAAAGAGATCGCTGTGGTTGCGGCGAAAGTTTTCGTGTATGATATTGATCTATTGTGATAGCCAAGCTATCCAACTAGAATGGTTACCACACATATTGTTTCCTGATGCATATCAAACAACATCAGACATACATGAATATCTGCAGACATCAGCAGAACAAAAGATAGCATTTGTTGGATACAAAATATATTCCACAGTTGTACATCAGTACACATTCGAAGAACAAATAAATCTTCTAAGTGCCAACAGCAAATATGTGTTTACCTGGGACAGTGAAATACATCCAGTATTTTGGCCCATATGGGAAAGCTGTGATCAAGACAATGTCTATTGGCTCATGCCTGGCACGGTCAATCATGAATTCAGTAAACAAGTTATTCCCTGGGCCGATTGGTTTAAAAATTGTGTTGACCTTTATCGTCGACTGCCCGACAAACTGAACGCAATACGACCTTATACAGAAAAGCCCAAGTACTTTGATGCATTTTTGGGCATGCGTAAACCGCATAGAGATTTTGTGTTTGATAGTGTAAACACCAGCGGTCTTAGAGACATATTTGTAATGCCCTACGGAGGTGTGTTTGATGACAAACAATTCTATGCCCAAGATTATTTTTTGTACGAACCAGATACTGTGGCAAAGGAATCTGCACCCGGCACTGCCGGTGCTGTTGACTATTGCGGAATACACACCAGTCTAAGTAAAATTATTCATATTGATACTTACAATGCCACAGCTTATAGTGTGATAGCAGAAACCAATTACGACAACAGTTTTAGTTTTTTCACAGAGAAAACAGCCAAGCCTTTGATAGGACGTAGATTGTTTGTGGCGTTCAGCGGGCATAAATTCTTGCACAATCTACGACAACTGGGTTTCCGCACATTTGACGGCATCATCGATGAAAGCTATGATCTAATTGAAGATGACCAAGCAAGATGGACAGCGGCATTCGATCAAATAAAATATCTTTGTCAACAACCGCAACAACCGATCTTAGACAGAATTCGTCCCATAACAGAACATAATTTCAACACTATCATGAATACCAATTGGGTCAAGCATTCGTCGGATCATATCTCTGACATTGTCAATCGTTGATCAACTGTTGCGGCCCATTGTTGGTGTGTGACTGACCCTGGGTGAAATCCATCCTCTTCAAAGTCCTGTTGTGCAAGACCCAACTCATACAGACCGTCTTGCTCTTGGTTGGTAAAAATCCAACAATCCCACTTGATAGAATTCAACAAGTTTTTCATTTCGGGAAATTTACCAACTCCAAAATCACCGTTGGGACTGACATGATCACCTGTGCCCCAGTAGTTCACGTAACTCATAAAGTTATAGTTTAATTGTTGATTTTCTAAAAAGTTTTGTAACTTGATCATTTCCATGACATTGATGGTTGCCAGACTCAACGGACTTGATACCTTGTATAAATCTCTAAAGAGTGGTTCTGACACACGGTTGTTGAACCAAGTGCCCATTTGTCCACCACTGAAAATATATCCTAGTTTTTCTGGGCAAGCATCCACACGCCGACAAAAACCATAACTGTTGTAAAGTTCTGCCCAGGCTGGATCTTCTAGGCTGGTCAAATAGTCAAGGCGGCTGACACCTGTCCACATGACCAGCACGTGATCATATTTGATGGTGGGATTTTCCAAGATGTGTCGTACCACGCTGTCGCTGATGTATTGATTGCCAGCTCCGGGTTCGCCAATATTGGTCACGGTCCATGACGGGTTTGATTGCTGTAGGTAACGGGGCCAACAGGTGTTTGGCCCGCCAGGATATTGGGGCCACTGTGTAAAACTACAGCCAGATACAAGTAAGTTCATTGAAATATTTATTGACCTTGTCTGTGGTTTACTATATAATAGTAACTTATGATCATTACAAAATACAATTATACTCCGCTGGCAAGAGAAAGCGTTGAAGGCAAACGACACTATGCACTGCCAGATGGCAGCAAAGTTCCTAGCGTGACCACAATCCTGGATCGTACCAAAAGCGAAGAAAG
>Ga0187843_10001999_pt1 | contig 12648 bp, 10 predicted proteins | sample SpaLakP09_SKY_43_FD_134516 | JGI IMG/M metagenome (GOLD analysis project Ga0187843, IMG submission 134516) | Oligotrophic lake water microbial communities from Sparkling Lake, Wisconsin, USA - SP09_SKY_43 | ecosystem: Environmental > Aquatic > Freshwater > Lake | place: USA: Sparkling Lake... | reverse complement strand
GGCGGCGTTGTCGATCACCGAGTTGCCCACCACGTTGAGCTTGGAGGGCTTGTAGATGATGGTGGTCTTGATCGCGTCGCTGCCCACCACGCCGGCCGCCAGTCCCGGCGCCACGGCATAGAGGCTGATGCCGGCCTTGGCGTTCAGGGCCGCCACCAGGTTCTGTGCGGCCACGGTGTTGTTCTGGATCTCCATCAGGCCCAGCGCGTCGGCATCCAGTGCGCTGATTGCAGCCACGATCTTGGCCTGCTGGCGCGTGAACTCGGCGAGGTTGTCGGCGCCGCGGCAGCTTGCCGACGCGGACTGGCCAGTGGCGCAGGTCTGGCCACTGCCGCCGGCAGCCGTTGTGCCGTCCGTGAAGGTGGTGAAGTAGTTCAGCACGTTGAAGCTGGCCAGCTTCACGTTGCCGCCCACCGAGGGAGGCGTGGGGGTGCGCGGGTTGCTGATGACGTACTGCAGCGCCGCGTTGTTCTGCGGCACGATGCGGTAGGCGCCCGGGCCGGACGTCGTCGTCGTCGTGGGGCCGTAATCGACCACGCCGGTGATGGCGGCCAGGGTGTCGCCACCGCGCAGAGCGCCGTTGGGGCCGGTGAACGGGGTCGGGTCGACGTTCTGCAGGGAATTGCCGTCCTCAAGCACCACCATGCGGGCGGCGTTGTCGGCGGCCAGGGTCAGGGCTTGCTGGGAGCCCGGGCGGTACTTGTTGGTGGGCGTCTCCAGGCGGCCGCCGGCCGACAGCGTCAGCTGGCCGTAGCGGGCCTGGAAGTAGTTCTGGCCCACCGTCAGCGGGCCTGCCAGCGTGACCAGCATGCCCTCGTAGCGCTCCAGGCCGCCAGTGACCGGCAGGCTGATGGGCGTCGGTGCGATGACAAGGCCGGAGTTCAGCAACGTGATGCCGGTCGGGTTGGAGATCTCGGTGACGGTGCTGCCGCCGGTGGAGAACTCGACCACGGTGCCGGTCAGGCGCACCAGTTGGTTGACGGCCACAGTGGGCGCCGAGTTGGTGAAGACAAGGATGCCGTCCGAGGTGGCGGGGTTGTTGTCGCCCACCAGGGCCTGGATATAGAAGCCCTTGTCGGTGAGGCGGGTCACCACGCCTTCGGTCGTGACGCTCTGGTTCACCAGCGGGCTGGTGGCGCCGCTGCCCTGGATCTCGTAGATCTGCTTGAACGCAGCGGGCGCGGGCGCAGGGCCGGGCGCCGGTGCCGGGCCGGGTGCGGGCGCGTTGGCGCACGGCGCGAGCGGGCTGGCGGTGTTGCGGGGCGCCGGCACTGCGCTGGTGAAGGTCGTGCCGCAGCCGTTGTCGTCACGTCGCGAGGCCAGGGTGCTGCTCAGGCCGGCGTAGGTGACCAGTTCGGCCGCAGCCGGGGTGGCACCCGACAACTCGGTCGTGGACGTGGACAAGGCGACCCTGCCGGCCGCCCCAGCCATTGCGATGTTGCCGGCGGCGTCCGGTGTCGGCAGCGCGCCGCCCACGTTGGCCTGGCTCGCCTCCTGCACCAGCAGGTACTGGCCGGGCTGCAGGGTTACCGCTGGCAGTGCCGTGACCTGCCACCTCGAAGTGGCTCCGAACGTGGCGGGGCCGTATTGGACCGACCAGCCACCGAGAGAGACAGCTTCGGCCCCGTTGTTGAACAACTCGATGAAGTCGTTCTTCAGCGTGGCGCCGCTGTTCCCGCCGCCGCCATAGACCTGGCTGATGACAACGGCTGCGGACGCATCCAGTGCGAACGGCGTCGCGAAGGCTGCGGCAAGAAGAGCTACCAGGGGGCGGAGTTTCATGACTGATTAGTAAAAATTGCTCAAGACGGCGCGCATGGTATTGATGCTTCATGACGATTCGATCCACCCCGTTCAAGGGGGGGCACTCGGGGCATGATCCGGACCCATGCCGCCTGCACTACTTTTGCTCGGGGTTCTCACTTACTTCGCCGGGCTTTTGGTGCTGGCGCGGTGCGTCTCGCACGGTTCTGGCGCTGAGGGTTTCTATGTGGGAGGCAGGGAAAGTCCCTGGCCCGTCGTTGCCTTCGGAATGGTCGGCACGTCGCTGTCCGGCGTCACCTTCATCAGCGTGCCGGGTGCGGTGGCCACCAGTGGCTTCACCTACCTGCAGATCGCGCTCGGCCAGGTCGCGGGCTATGTCGTCATCGCCTGCGTCTTGCTGCCGGCCTATCACCGGCTCAGGCTGGCCTCCATTTACGGCCTGCTGGGCGAGCGGCTCGGGCCCGGGGCGCAGCGGCTGGGCTCGGCGTACTTTGTTCTGAGCCGAACGCTGGGCGCCACAGCGCGGCTCTACCTCGTGGTGGCGGTGCTGCACACGCTGATCCTGCAGCCGCTCGGCGTGCCCTTCGCGGTGGGTGCGGCCGTCGTGCTGGCGATGATCCTGCTCTACACGGTGGAGGGTGGCGTGAAGGCGCTGGTGTGGACCGACACGCTGCAGACGGCCGGCATGCTCACCGGCCTGGTCGTCTGCGTCGCGCTGCTGTGGCGGCCGGATGCGCTTGCGCAGTTCGACGCGGCAGGCCTGTCGCGCGTCTGGGTGGGCGACCCGCTCTCCCGCGACTTCTCAGTCAAGGCACTGCTGGCCGGCATGTTCATCGCCATCGCGATGACCGGGCTGGACCAGGAAATGATGCAGAAGAGCTTGTCGGTCGCGAAGCTTCGCGATGCGCAGAAGAACCTGCTGGTGCTGGCCGTGTTGATGCTCGTCGTCGTCGCGGCCTTCCTGCTGCTGGGCGGGCTGCTGACGCTGTTCGCACGGGAGAACGGGCTGGCGCTCAAGGGTGACGCGCTGTTCCCCACGATCGTCATGCAGCACCTGCCGGCGTGGGTGCAGGTCGTCTTTGTGCTGGCGCTGGTGTCGGCACTGCTGCCCAGCGCCGACGGCGCGCTGACCGCATTGACGGCCAGCACCTGCCTGGACCTGTTGCGCGTGGACAGGGAAGACACGCGCACGCGGCGGCGTGTGCACCTTGGCTTTGCGGTGCTTTTCCTGGCGCTGGTGCTGGGCTTCAAGGCGCTGGACAGCACCAGCATGATCTTCCTGATCCTCAAGCTGGCGGGCTACACCTACGGGCCGCTGCTGGGGCTGTTCGCGTTTGCGATGTTCACGCCGAGGGCGGTGTCGGCGCGGGCGCTGGTGGCGGTCTGCCTGATCGCGCCGCTGCTGTGCGGGGTGCTGGATTTCGGGCAACCGTGGGGCGGGTATCAGATCGGGCTGGAACTGCTGTTGCTCAACGGGCTGCTGACTTGGTTGGGCTTGTGGGTGGCCGCGCGTCGAGGATGATTGCCGGTCCGATTTAGAAAGGCGCGCATGAGCGTTGAAATGCAGTTGAGGCCACTACGGCCGCCCAAAGACGTGCTGAACGATTGGGCCGCCGAACTGGAGGCGAAGCTGGGCCGACCGCAGGCCGAACTGCGCAAACGAGGTTTGAGTGCCTACGATTTTTCGTCGGCGTGCGCCGTCGAGGTCCGCTACCCCTTCGGCTGCACTCATCGCATCAAGTCTGCCTTCGTTGTTGTCAGGCCGCAGGGCCGGCAGGCGGCTGTGTTCTCGGAGCACGCCGGGTATCTGGAGTTCGAACTGGTCGAAGACTGCGTGGTTGCCGAAATCCGCGAAGACATCTACTGGCAGGAGTAGGTCTACGCATGAACAAGGTACCCGACGGAACGGAACTCGCCCGCCCCTTCATGCCCGCCAAGGACTTCGACCTGTCCAAGCGCTTCTACGAGGCGCTGGGGTTCGAGAAGGTGATGGATGGCGAGGTCGCCATCTTCAATGCGGGGTCCGGCGGATTCATCCTGCAGCGCTACTACCAGCAGGACTGGGCGAACAACTTCATGATGCAGCTCATGGTGGACGACCTCGATGCCTGGTGGGCGCACATCCAGGCGCTGGAGCTACCCAAGCAGTTCGGCGTGCCCGCGCCCAAGCCGCCGGCGATGCAGCCGTGGGGGCTGCGCATCGCTACGTCATTGATCCTTCCGGCGTGTTGTGGCATGTGGCGCAGCGGCGCAAGTCGGCGAAGCAAGACGCATGACTGGAGCGTCGACGCGGAAGGGGTACACGTTGTATCCGCTTGGCTGGGAAGGCCATAGCGACGACGCGTTGTGCCTGTCCTATGAGTGGAGTGACTCGTTCGAGAACCGGGAATGGCGGCCATGTGTTGAGCACTTCCTGCAGCAGGTCGTCCAACTGGGCTATGACGTGGTGCCACTTTCTTCGCCGCCTTTCACGCCGGGTGAGGACTTCGTCGAACTCGAGTACTTGGTCGGTGGCATCAGAACCACGTTCAGCTCCGATCTCCTGCTTTCGCTGATCTACATCCAACCTGAGAACCCTCGCGTTTTTCGTGCTGTCTGGAATGCACTCGGAGACCGGATCGGGTGGGAGCCGGCCGCACCGCACACCGCGCCGTTGAATGCCGAGGCTTCCCCGCCCGCCACCCTCACCCGCATGCTCGCCGCCTTCGTGCGCGAGCACTGGCGCGCCTATGCGTCCGCTGCCGTCATGCTCAGCTGCATCGCCGCGCTGACCGTCTGGATCCCGCGCCAGGTCGGCCATGTCGTCGATGCCCTCGTGGCCGGCGGCCTCCAGGGCACCGCCCTCATCGAGCAACTCGCGCTGCTCGTCGCCGCCGGCCTCGTCATCTACCTGCTGCGCGTCGGCTGGCGGCTGACCTTGTTCAAGGCCGCCTACCGCCTCGGCGCGCGGCTGCGCACGCGGCTGTTCGCGCGGCTGGCCTTGCAGGGCCCGGCCTACTTCCAAGGCCAGCGCACCGGCGACCTGATGGCGCTGGCGACCAACGACATCGATGCCGTCGAACAGGCCGCCGGTGAGGCCATGCTTGCCGGCTTCGACGGCAGCCAGACGTTGCTGCTCGTGCTGGCCATGATGACCCTCAGCATCGACTGGCGCCTAGGGCTGGCGGCCCTCGTGCCCTTCCCGCTGATGGCGCTGGCCTTCTGGTGGATCTCCAGGCATCTGCACGAAGCCGCGCAGGACTCGCTGAACCGTTTCGGCGACCTCAACCAGCAGGTACAGGAGAGCCTGGCCGGTGTGCGCACGTTGCGGGCGTTAGGCCTGGTTGGCCGCAGCGAGCAGCGCTTCCGCGAACTGGCAGGCAACGCGGCCGAAGCGGCCTTCCGTTCGCAGCGCTGGGAGGCCGCCTACGAGCCCGCCGTCGGCATGACGCTGGGCCTGGCGACGGCCATCGCGCTGGCCGTGGGCGGCTGGCTGGTGGCGCAGCGCGAGATCAGCATCGGTCAGCTGACGGCCTTCACGATGTACCTTGGCCAGTTGATCTGGCCGATGTTCGCGGCCGGCTGGGTGCTGGCCTTGCTGGAACGAGGCCGCGCCGCCTGGACGCGCCTGGCGCCCGTGCTGGACGCACCGCTGACGCTGGCTGATGAGGGGAGGGCGGCGCTGCCGGCGCAGGCCACGTTGCAAGCCGAAGGACTGACGTTCAGCTTCCCGAATGCCAAGCGGCCAGCGCTGGAGGGGCTGGACCTGACCCTCGCGCCCGGCAAGACGCTGGGCATCGTCGGCGCGACGGGCGCGGGCAAGTCGACTTTCGTGCGCCTGCTGCTGCGCCAGTCGGAGCCCGATGCCGGCCGGCTGACGCTGGGTGGTGTGCCCGTCCCACAGCTGCCGCTGGCAGCGCTGCGGGCCCACATCGCCTGGGTGCCGCAGGAGCCTTTCCTGTTCTCGGCTTCGGTGGCCGACAACATCGCGCTCGCACGGCCGGCAGCCACGCCGGCCGACATCGAGGCCGCTGCGCGCCTGGCCGCCGTGCACGACGACATCACGCGCCTGCCCAACGGCTACGCCACCGAGGTGGGCGAGCGCGGCGTGACGCTGTCGGGCGGCCAGCGCCAGCGTGTGGCCATCGCGCGGGCTTTGCTGTCGGACTCGCCTTTGCTGGTGCTTGACGACGCGCTCTCCGCCGTCGACACCGGCACCGAGACGGCGATCCTCGACCACTTGCGCGAGCTGCGTTCAGCAAGACCCGACCGCAGCGTCATCGTCATTGCGCACCGGTTGTCGGCAGTCATGGATGCCGATGAAGTGATCGTGCTGAAGCAAGGCCACGTCATCGAGCGCGGCACGCACGCGCAGTTGCTCGAACTGGGTGGCTGGTACGCGGCGCAGTGGCGGTATCAACAGATCGAGGCCAGTCTTGAAGCCGCTTGATGCGAAGCCCATCGCCAGCGCGGGCCGGCTCGGGAGCGGCCCAGCGCTCGACCCGCAAGGCCGCGGTTTCATGCCTCGCCATCGCGGAATGGACAGCTGAGATGGCAAAGACCCAAGAGAAACCGTGGCAGAGCGTGGGTCTGCTGATGGAGTCGGCAACCCCCGAGCGCCCCCAACTCATTCGCGGCGCAATCTGGCTGCTCCTCGCTGCAGGCCTGGAAGTGCTCGCCCCCATCCTCGGCAAGCGCTACATCGACCAGTACCTGCTGCCCGGCCACTACGACCTGGGCGCCATGGCCCTGCTGCTGGCCACCGTGCTGCTGACCGGCTGGGCGTCGAGCTGGATCCGCTACGCCCAGCTCTCGCGCATGGCCGGCGTGGCGCGGCGATCGGTGCTGCGGCTGCGCGAAAAGGTCTACGCCCATGTGCTGGCCCTGCCCATGGCCTTCTTCGACAAGGCCATCACCGGCCAGCTCGTCAGCCGTGTGACCAACGACACCGAGGCGGTGAACCAGCTCTACCGGCAGGTGCTCTACGTCATGCTGGACTCGACCATCGTCGTGTTCGGCTCGCTGATCGCGATGGCGTTTCTCGACTGGCGGCTGATGCTCATCGTCGCGACGCTGGTGCCGGCCATGGTGCTCATCATCAAGGGCTACCAGCGCCTGTCGGCACCGGCCGTGGCACGCACCCGCCAGCTGCGCAGCGACATCAACGCGCAGATGGCCGAGAGCATGGCTGGCATGGCCGTGCTGCAGGCGGCGGGTGCGGCGGGGCGCTTCGGCGCGCGCTTCGAGACGGTGAACGCCGAGCACCGCCTGTCGCGCATCGCGGAGCTGCGCGCGAATGCCTGGCTGCTTCGCCCGGCGCTGGACCTGCTCAATGTGCTGCTGCTCGTCACCGTCATCTACGGCTTTGGCCGGCGTGAGATGTCGGGCATGGAGGTGGGGCTGCTCTACGCCTTCCTGGCCTACATCGCCCGCGTCGTCGAGCCGCTGATCCAGATCACCATGCAGTTCGGCCAGCTGCAGCAGTCCATGGTCGCCGCGTCGCGCGTGCGGGCGCTGCTGGAGGAGGACGAGTTCCGCGGGCCGCCGCAGGACGGCGAGGCGGTCTCGCAGGGCGCTATCTGCATCGAGGGTCTGCGCTTCGGCTACGACCCCGCACGGCCGGTGCTGCATGGCGTGAGAGTGGACATCCCCGCTGGCAGCTTTGTCGGCATCGTCGGTCACACCGGCAGCGGCAAGAGCACGCTGCTGTCGCTGCTGCTGCGCTTCTACACGGCCCAAGAAGGCCGCATCACGGTGGACGGCCAGCCGCTGGAAGCCGTGCCCGACGCCGCCTTCCGCGACGCGGTGGGCCTGGTGCCGCAGGAGCCCTTCCTGCTGGCGGCCACGGTGCGCGAAAACATCGCGATGGGCCGGCCGGGCATCACCGACGAAGCCGTCCAGGCCGCCGCTCGCGACGCCCGGGCGCATGACTTCATCGCCGCATTGCCGCAGGGATACGACACCCGGCTGGGCGAGGGCGGCGCCCGTGTGTCCACGGGGCAGAAGCAGCTGCTGGCCATGGCCCGCGCGCTCGCCGGGTCGCCGCGCATCCTGTTCCTGGACGAGGCGACCAGCAATGTCGACAGCGAAACGGAGGCCCGCGTCGGCGAGGCGCTGACGGCGCTGCATGGCCGCGTGACGGTCATCGCCATCGCGCACAGGCTGTCAACGATTCGCGCGGCCGACCAGATCCTCGTGCTCAACCATGGCCACCTGCAGGAGCGTGGCGGGCACGAGGCGTTGATGGCCCTTGAAGGCGGGCTGTACCGCCGCCTGGTGGAGCTGCAGACGCTGGAGGAGCCCGGGGACGAAGCGGACGCCTAGCGCGCAAAGCTCGCCAGATAGTTGACCGAGGTGTCGCGGGTCCAGCTGGCACGGTGCAGCAGCGGCAGATAGCGCATGCCCAGCCGCTGCAGCGGCCGCAGGCCAGCGCGCGTGGCAGCCGCCTCCAGCTCGGCGGGGGTGACGAACTGGCCCCAGCGGTGCGTGCCGACGGGCAGCAACCGCAGCAGGTACTCCGCCCCGACGATGGCCAGCAGCCAGCTGCGCACGGTGCGGTTCAGCGTGGACGCGATCAGCAGCCCGCCCGGTGCCACATGGCCGGCGACTTGCGCCAGGAAGGCCGGCACGTCGTCCACATGCTCCACCACTTCCAATGCCAGCACCACGTCGAACTGCTCGTCGGGCCGCAGCGCCACGGCAGGTTCGCCGACGCGGTAGTCCAGCCCGGCCAGATGGCCGGCATGGCGACGGGCCGCGCCGATGTTGCCGGCCGAGGCGTCGATGCCCACCACCCGCAGGCCGTCGCGCGCCAGCGGCTCGGCCATCAGCCCGCCGCCGCAGCCCACGTCCAGCAGGCTCAAGCCGGCCCGCCCGCCGTGGTGGCGCGCAATGGCCTCGCGCACCCAGCTCAGCCGAAGCGCATTGGTCACATGCAGCGGCCGCATCGGCCCGCGCGGGTCCCACCAGGTGGCGCTCCAGGCGTCGAAGCGGGCCACCTCTGCCGGGATGACGGTGCTGCGCGGTTCAGACATGACGGCACAGCGACACCGCGGCTGCCGACCCGCGGCCGACCACGGCGCACCACAGCCGCAGCGCCCGGCCCGGCGCCCGCCCCGATTGCGCGGCCTGCGCCGCCGCCTCGTCGCGGTGATGGGCCTCGTCCTGGCGGCAGGCCTCCAGGTCGGCGCGCAGCGCCGCCAGAGCGGGCTGGGCGGCGAGCTGGTCGACCTGGGCCCGGTAGTGCCGGTCCACGAAGGTCTCGACCGCCGCGATGGTGGCGTAGACGGCACGCGGGCCGAACAGCGCGGGCAGGGCGCCGGTCAGCCAGCCGCTGACCCGCCACAGCGGCAACAGCTGGCTGCGCTCGGCAACGGGCAGCCAGGTCTCGATGACGGCCAGGTGCTGCTGCTCGGTGGCCAGATGGCGCCGGGCGAACTCACGCAGCGCCACGTCGCGGCTGATGGCCAGCACGCCACGGTAGATGAAGACGGCGCCGGTCTCGCCGGCATGGTCGGTGCGCAGCTCGGCCCGGATGTCTGCGGGCAGGGCGGTGGCCCCCATAGCGTTCATGCCGGCGCTCATGCCGGCGCCCGCCACAGCCGGCGCAGGCGCAGGAATGCGCGGTAGGCCGCGTCCAGCAGCCACACCACGGGCCGGTGGTCCAGCAGCCGGGCCAGCCACGCGGTGCGCGGCAGCGCCGCCCACAGCGCGATGAAGGCTGCCGCGCCGCTGACCAGCTCGCCGTTGCCGCCGCGCACATGCAGGCGGGCCAAGGCCTGAGGCCGCGTCAGGTCGCCGCCCAGCGCGCCAGCATCACAGGCGGCCGCGTCGACCCAGCACAGGCCGTCGGCGCCGGGCTGGCGGCGGTACAGGGCGATCTCGCGTGTGCAGACCGGGCAGGCGCCGTCGAAGTAGACGGTGGGTCGATCAGCGGGCGCTGCGGTGGGGACGGGTGGCATGGCAATCATCTTGCCTGCTGGTGCCATGCCTTGCCCTGCGGTCGGCTATTGCTCGGCTTTTGCGCCTGGTCCTGCGCGCCGGCGGGCCTCCAGCACGCTCAACGACCCGCGCAGCGAGCGCAAGGCCTGCTGCATGGGCGTTTCGCCGGGGGCGGCCAGCAGGCGTGCCTCGCGGCTGGCGAGCACATCCTCGCGCAGCGTCAGGCCGGCGCGCGCGAACTGCGGCTTCAGCACGGCGGCGCGCTCGCGCAGCAGCTCGCGCGTGGCCTGGTAGGCATGCTCGGCCAGGTGGCGGCGCTGGCTGTAGCTGAAGGTGTTGGCCAGGAAGATCTCGGCATCGCGCGGGTCGGGCTCGATCAGCAGGATGTCGGTCTGCGGGTGCGTCAGCTCGTAGCCCTTCATGCCCAGCTCCAGCCGCGAGTGGATCAGCGAGCGGAAGGTCTGCGACAGCACCAGTGGCAGGCCACCGTCCACCAGGCGGTGGATGCGCGGTTGCAGCGCGCGCACGGCGGGGCGGCCCAGCTTGCTGGCCAGCTTCCTGGCGCGGCGCGAGCGGGCCTCGCGGTGGGACAGGCGGTCGCTGACATAGGGCACCAGCGGGTTCAGGCAGATCAGCAGGTCGATGCCTCGGTCCAGCAGCACGGAGGCGTGCAGCGTCTTCTTCAGCGCGCCGTCCACGTAGTGCCGGCCGTCGATCTCGACCGGCGGGAACAGGCCCGGCAGCGCGGCGCTGGCCTGCACGGCCTGGGAGATGGGCACATGGTCCCAGCCCGGCGCGCCGAAGGGCACGGCCTCGCCGCTGTCCAGGTCGGTGGCCACCAGCACAAGGTGGCGGCGCAGCTCACGGAAGTCGTTCGTGCGGCCCGGTGCGGCAAACACACGGGTCAGCGCTTCGCCAAAGCGCGCGCTGCTCAGCAGCCCGGTGGGCAGCACGCGGCCCAGGCGCTCGACGGCAGAGAGGCGCGAGCGGCCTTCCAGCAGCACCTCACGCGCGGCGTCGGCCAGCAGCTGTGGGACAAGGCGCAGGCGCTGACCGAACTCGGCCCAGGCCGGCTGCAGCAGCTCGGCGGGGTCGAAGCGGTCGGGCGCCTCGGCGGTGTTCTCGATGAACGCGGCGCACAACTGGCGCGGCGTCATGCCGTTGGCCAGGCCGGCGGCGATGAAGCCGCCCGCGCTGACGCCGATGTAGCCGTCGCAGGCGGTGAAGTCCTGGCCGTCGACGGCCTCCTCCAAAGCACAAAGGGCGCCAACTTCATAGATGGCGCCCAGTGGGCCTCCGCCTGCCAAGGCCAACCCTATCCTTGGTTGGCTCATGGTGTGGAAGAGCTAGTTTGCTTAGGCTTGCGCAGTCGGCTCGACCTTGGGCGCAGCAGCCTTCTTGGCGGCCGGTGCCTTCTTGGCCGGAGCGGCCTTCTTGGCAGCAGGCGCAGCGGCCGGTGCGGCAGCAGGCTTGGCAGCGGCCTTCTTGGCAGGCGCAGCAGCAGGCTTGGCAGCCGGAGTGGCCTTCTTGGCAGCCGGAGCCGCAGCCTTCTTGGCGGGCTTGGCAGCGGCCTTCTTGGCCGGCTGCACGCCCGTGGCGACTGCCAGCGCGTCGATGCGCTTGATCAGGCTGTCGATGTCGGCCTTGGTGGGCACGCCCAGGCCTTGCAGGGCCTTGGCCACGCGGGCTTCGAAGATGGTTTCCAGCTTGTCCCATTGCTGGCCGGCCTTGGCGCCGACGTCACCAGCCATGCCGCTGACCTTGCTGGCCACGGCGCTGAACTTCTCTTCAGCAGCGGATTGGGTCTTCTTCTGCAATTTCTGTCCTTCCGAGACGAGGGCCTCGAAGACCTTGGAGCCTTCGCCCTGGGCCTTGGCGAAGGAGGCGAGACCGGCGGCCCAGATCTGCTGGGCGCTGTCCTTGACGTTCTGAGCCATCGCGCTGTCGAGCAGGCCAGCCGGGAAGCCGGTGGCAGCAGCAGCCTTCTTCTTGTCAGCCATCTTTTGAAGCTTCTTGACCATTTGGTGTCCTTGCGAGTTAGCGCGGTTTTTGGAATCTGTCGCCGAGACTGTAGCGGCGCGATCCCGCGCCAGCACGCCCATTCCTAGTGAGTGCGCTCTACCTGGGGAGCCTGCACGGCAGCGGGCGTGGCCCGCGCCGGGGTGAGTTGCGGGGCCAGGCAAGGCGTCCGGCGAGGCGTGGGTCGGGACCCACAACGAGCCGGCAACGACGCATGGCCCCGCAAATCGCCCCGGCCCTTCGGGTTGAGCCTGGCAAGGGCGCATGCGGCGTTGCTCGTCGTTGCGGGCGCGAGCCCGCGGCCTCCTCGCGCCTTGCCTGCGCCCTTGCCAGGCTCAACGCGGGCCACGCCCGCTGCCGTGCAGGCTCCCTGCCCTCGGGAAAGTGCGCAGCAGGCCACCCCGGGCGCTGGTCAAGAATGAAGCAAACCCCCACAAGCAGGAGACCCGCATGCAGTATTTCGTCACTGGCGCCACAGGCTTCATCGGCAAGCGACTCGTCAAGAAGCTGCTGGCCCGGCGCGGCAGCACGGTCCACTTCCTGATGCGCGAGGAGAGCGCGGCCAAGCTGCCCGACCTGCTCGCCTACTGGGGCGTCAGCAAGACCCGCGCGATTCCCGTCTACGGCGACCTGACGAGCAAGAAGCTCGGCGTGGCCAGTGACGTCATCAAGAGCCTCAAGGGCCAGATCGACCACCTCTACCACCTGGCCGCGGTCTACGACCTGGGTGCCGACGAGGAATCGCAGGTCGCGGTGAACATCGAAGGCACCCGCAGCATGGTGGAGTTCGCGCAGGCCATTGACGCCGGCCATGTGCACCATGTGTCATCGATCGCGGCGGCGGGCCTGTACGAAGGCGTGTTCCGCGAGGACATGTTCGACGAGGCCGAGGGCCTCGATCACCCCTACTTCATGACCAAGCACGAGAGCGAGAAGATCGTGCGC
>Ga0187843_10001997_pt1 | contig 12668 bp, 10 predicted proteins | sample SpaLakP09_SKY_43_FD_134516 | JGI IMG/M metagenome (GOLD analysis project Ga0187843, IMG submission 134516) | Oligotrophic lake water microbial communities from Sparkling Lake, Wisconsin, USA - SP09_SKY_43 | ecosystem: Environmental > Aquatic > Freshwater > Lake | place: USA: Sparkling Lake... | reverse complement strand
GCTAATAACAAGTCAATTTCTTGCAACAGATGCAGCTGATCAAGCACCTCCGGCATATCCGCAAATTGTTCAGTCACATGCAACACGGACTGCACCGCTTCGAGTCGCAACAAATAGTGGTCATCGTCGTTTAGCTGGTGAATCAGTTCCAGCGGTACACCTTGATTTGTCGTTACAGCCAAACTTAAACTTTGTTTTTGTAAAAATGCGGCTAAGTTCTCAATTTGAATATTTTGAAACAACGTGCTGAGTGCCGCTTGCTGCATTTCTACCGCTGACAAGCCAAGGAGTTTTTGACCCGCCGCGTTAAAGCGAACCAAACGCCCGCTGCGATCAAATTCTAATAATGCATCTTGGCTACCAATGAGTAATTGTGTGCGCAAATGCCGTTGACGCGTTTCCTCAAATTTAGCAAACGCGGCTTCGATATCAGCCAGCAATTGCGTCTCTAACCAAGGTTTTTGCAGGAATTTAAACGCAATACCACTATTAAGCACTTCGACCACAGAATTAAAATCAGCGTAGGCGCTTAAGATCATCGCGACCGTATAAGGTGCCTTAATTCGCGCTAAATGCAAAAATTCAGCACCATTAATCTCGGGCATGCGGAAGTCGGTAATAATCACTTGAATATCTTGTTGTTCGAGTATGACTAAGGCGTCTTTTGCGCTAATTGCGCAATGCACGTCGTAACCGGAGCGGCGCAGCATACGCTCCAGCGCCCGCAAAATATTTAACTCATCATCGACTAACAATATTCCGGATTTCATAGGTGAACTCCCGCAGGGCGTGACGAAAATAGTTAATGGTCGGCAAGTAGCCGAGCTGTCAAGGCAATGAGCTCTTGATTATCAAATGGTTTTTTCAGGTAAGCATCGGCACCTAAGTTCATTGCGTGTTGTAGATCCACATCATCGAGCCCAGAGATGACAATGACTTTTAAATCGGCAAGTTCGGCGCGTTGGCGAATATACTGCAACACTTCAAAACCATTGAGACCAGGCATATTTATGTCCAACGTGACCAATGCTGGATCTTCGCTCATCAAACTCACCCCTGCGGCAAAACCATCTTTAGCGGTTGCTACTTGGTAACCATAGTTGATAAACAGCCGTTTTAGCGATTTCAAGTATCCTTCTTCATCATCGATGACCAAAATTTTCGGTAAAGATAATGCTTGAAAATCTGCGGGAACTGGAATGTGAAATTTTTTGAGGAACACTAAAAAATCTTCTAACACCACCCGATAATTGCCACGCCCCGGTAATTTGTGACCTTTTAATTCACCATTCGCAATCCAACGACTGACAGTTCGCTGGTGCACATCGCAATAGGCTGCTATCTCACTGGGTTTTAAAGTTTTCATCAAAGATAGACCTTTTATAATTGACGACTATTATCCAATACTCTAGCATAAATAAATCAGAAGACAAATAGGACAAAAAAGACAGTGATTGTCTTTTCCTAGTTAAAGCGTTCAAGCGCTCTAAGGAGTCGTCGATGACTACCGATGCCGCAATTACCATCAAGCAAAAAGTTTTATGTGTCGATGACGAGGTGAATATCCTCAAATCATTACGCCGACTTTTTGTCAGTGAGCCATTGGAGCTGATGGCAGCAAGTAGCGGAGCCGAAGCTTTAGAGCTGATGAAATTACATCAGTTTGATTTAATCATCAGCGATATGCGGATGCCCTCGATGGATGGCGCAGAATTTTTGACGCGCGCTTACAAATTACAGCCCGATGGCTATCGAATTTTAATGACTGGGTACGCAGATATTCAATCCACAGTGGCTGCGGTGAATAGCGGAAAGATCAGTCGTTATATCTCCAAGCCTTGGAATAATCAAGAGCTGATTAACGCGGTACAAGACGGTCTGAAATTAGTGTTGTTGCAAAAACATAATCAGGCATTGCAGCAACAAGTCATGGAACAAAATCAACAGTTAAAGTTGCTCAATCAAGACTTGGAGAACCGAGTTGAACTGCGTACGACGCAGCTGAAACAAATTTTGAACCAACTCAAATACAGCATGAAACAAGTCGAAAATCAGAACCAATCGCTGATGAAAGTGCTGTACAACCAAATTAATGTAAACCCGCTTATTGATGGCCAATTTGCCTTGCGCTTGAGTTACCTCAGCAGAAACTTGGCGCGGCACATGGGGTTATCACCTCAGCAGCAAGAACATCTTGCACTTGCCGGCATGTTATCTGAAATTGGCTTATCGGGCTTGCCACCGACATTATTAAGTAAACCGACTCGAACCTTGGATGAGAATGAGTGGCAGCGATATCGCGAACACACTCGATTTGCCGAAGAAATATTGTCACCAGCGGCGGCCATGGCGCCTGTGGCCGAGATCATTCGTCATCAATATGAATTATTTAATGGCAGTGGTTATCCAGATGAGTTAAATGCAGAGCGTATTCCGATAGGTTCACGCATTTTAGCGGTCGCACGCGATTATTATGGCTACTTAAATGGTCGCATGTTACCGAGGCGCATCGATGCAACCAATGCGCTGCGAATGATGCGACAACAACAAGGCGCTATGTATGATCCTTTGGTGTTGATGGCGTTATCTGAGGTGAGTGCTGGGGCTCCTGCACCTGAAACCATGCGTTCACCGTCGCAAAACGGCAGCTTACCGCTTGATCAATTACAGCCAGGTATGAAACTGAAAGCTAACGTCTACAATCAAAAGAACATGTTATTGCTGCCAGAAGGGCAGATATTGACTGAGGCGGTTCTGAGTAAATTGCGTAGATTACTTTCCGGCAGTCATGCTGAATTACTATTTTTGGTCGAACAGGCGCAAGCACCTGAAGAGGCAAAGGAGTCGAACTGAATGAGATTTAAAGTTCGCACCGCGATATCCGCAGCAGATCCTGCCTTGGAGTTAGAGCAGGACTTGTTATTGCAATTAGAAACTCAGCAGCAAGCAGATTTAAGTTTTGTATTTGGCAGTGCTCGGCAAGTTGCCAAATTTGCCGGATTGTCCAAGGTGACTGCGTTATCTAAGTTGTGGATTGGCGGCAGTTCTTGTCGAGGGGCGCTTAATGATCAAACCCTTGATTTATATCCAGATACCTTAGCGGTTTTGCAAATATTTGATGCGCAAGGCCATTACGGCGTTGCCAGCGGTGTTTTATCGAGTGGGAATGTCCGTCAGCTTGCTAAGGATGTGTTATTGCAAGCGATCGCCAACGCGAGTTGTGCTACAGAGGCTCCAGCCATGGTTTGGTGTTATCAAGCGCCTGGGCATGAAGAAGCTTTATTGGCCGGTTTTGCCGATGCTGTAGGCACAGGAGTGCCCGTGTTTGGTGGCAGTAGCGCTGATAATGATATCAATGGCGATTGGCTTCAATATAGTCATTTGCAGTGCGGCAGTGATCTGTTGGTGGTCGCTGTGTTATTTCCTTCAGTGTTGATTGCAGGGCATTTTGGTTCTGGCTATCGCTTAACGGGAGATACCGCTTTAGTGTCAAAAGCGATTGACCGTGAAATTGTTGAGCTTGATCAAATGCCGGCGGCAGATGTTTATCGACGTTGGCAGGGGCTTGCGCCCTTTAGTCCGTTCATGCGGACGAATGTGTTATCGCAAAGTTCATTTCACCCAATTGGGCGGATAGTCAGCGGTTTGGATGATAGCCCCGTGCTATTGCTCAGTCATCCTGCGTATGTTGAAGCGGATCAACGCATGGGCTTGTTTTCAACCGTCCAAGAGGGAGAGCGAGTTTATTTATTGGCAGGAAATCCAACTGAATTGGCGGAAAAAGCCGGTGAAGTGGTTGCAGAGGCCGCAGCCCATATTCTTGCTCAGGGTCAATTACCTAGCGCCGCTGTGATTGTATTTTGTGGTGGCTGTATGCTTGCGATCCCAGAGAGAATGGCTTTAGTGCTGCAAGGCATTCGCCGGCAATTACCAGAACTGCCTTTTGTCGTTACTTTTACCTTTGGTGAGCAAGGCTTTTTTGCGGATGGTACCAATCGGCATGGGAATTTAATGGTTTCCGCTGTAGTGTTTGGGAGTGACAATGAGCGAACTTGATCAACTGCGAACGAGTGTGAAATTGTTGACGCAAGAAAAGCAGCGTCTTGAAATCTATAAACAAATGAATAAATTAATGCAACGTGGTTTGCATGTCATGCTGAGCTTAAATGCGCCCCGCGAAATGTTTATCCGCTTTTTTGAATTGCTCGCTGAAGTCATTCCATTTCATCGTGCCAGTATTTTACTTTTGGAGTCGGATCGGGTGGTGTTATTGGCCTGCACTGATGCCTGTGAAGCTATCCCGGTGGTACAACAGCAACAGCTGTTATCCATGCTGCCAAAAGAACAAATGAACGTCGCCGATTTATCGACAGTCGTGGGCTGGCCTAGTTATTCCGGTGGCAGTTGCGATGGTATGAGTTCGATGTTAGTACAACCATTTAATACCGAAGGCCGCTCGTATTATTTACTGCTTGGGCATCGAGATTGTGCGGCTTTTAGCTCGGTTCATACCGCTTTAGTTGAGGAGTTTGTCGCATTTGCCGCCAACACCTTAGATCGGATCGAAGCAAAACATTTGTTGCAAGAAACTGAACTGTTAAAAGCAAGGCAGCAGCGCATGGAGCAGTCGCTCATCCAATCGGAGAAAATGGCCTCACTTGGGCAATTGGCTGCCGGTGTTGCCCATGAGTTAAATAATCCGCTGGGTTATATTTTGAGTAATATCAGTACTTTTAAATCTTACGTCATGACCTACCAGCAGTTAATTCAATGCTATCAGCAACTTAATAGCCTCAGTGATCGCATTGATAGTGATGAATATCGCGCGCAACAAGCGCTGCTCGCGACAATTTATAAAACGGAAGACATCGGCTATATGCTGCAAGACTCGATTGAACTGGTGAACGATTCGATGGAGGGGGCTATTCGCTTGCGGGATATTATCAATAGTTTGCGGCGTTTCTCGCACCCAGATCGTGGTCAGCTCGAAGTTGTGTCGGTGAGTGAAATTCTGGAAAGCACTGTCAAAATTATCTGGAGCGAAATTAAAAACAAAACCACCGTCCGTTATGCGCTGGCTACCGAGCCATTGTTAGTTTTGGCAAATCCATCACAATTAAGCCAAGTATTTTTGAATCTGCTGATGAATGCAGCACAGGCAATGTCTGGTGGGCTTGGGAATATTGAGCTTTCAACATTTACTGAATCAGATCATGCGGTTATTAAGATTTCTGACAATGGACAAGGCATTCCGGACGCGATTGTTAGCCGTATCTTCGACCCATTTTTTACCACCAAAGACGTCGGTAAAGGTACTGGACTTGGATTATCGCTCAGCAAGGCTATTATTGATCAACACCATGGGACTGTTAGCGTTAGTAGCAAAGTTGCGGTTGGGACTACTTTTGAGATCCGCCTGCCATTGCAACAAACGCAGTAACTGGTTCAGCTAACCAATAGGATGACGCCAATGCAGTATGTGTTATTGCTCAGCAGTGATCAGCAACTAGCAGAACAGCTTCAGCCGTTTTGTCCCGATCAGTGGCAGCTAAAGAGTTGTACCTCAGTAGCGGGCTACCTAGGCCAACATGAATCCGATGCGGAAGAAGATCTATTGATCATGGATCAGGCGATGTTGCATGATTTAACCATGGCGGAGATCCGTAACCTCACATTATTGCTGCCAATGGCGGTACGTGTAATGTTAGTGCCTGATTGCCAAGATGAAATAGTCTTAAAATACTTACAGCAATTTCATAGCTTTAGTAGTCGTCAAATGAGCGGCACTGCGTTTCGATCGTTATTGCAACGCGTGCAATCTTTGCAATGGCTTACCTTTGATCCGGTCATACGCCGTCAGTTATTTTCCCTGCAAGATTTACCGGTAGTGCCCAAAATTGCCACGCAAGTGAAAGAAATGCTTGATGATCCGGATGCGGATATCGATGCACTTTCTGCTGTTATTGAACAAGATACGACTTTAACCTCAAGACTATTACAACTAGCCAATTCACCTTATATGGGGTTTTCTAAAGATACCAGCTCAGTGTCGGTGGCAATTAGCCGAATGGGGCTGAATTTATTGTACGGATTAGTGGTTGCTTTGACGTTAGAGCCGGAGGCGACATCGCGGTGCTCTGCGCAGCGCGGTCAGCAGATTTTGGCCGACAGTCTGCAACATGCCAGGTTAGCGCGGAAGTTTTGTGCCCTTGCAGGCGGTAATCATGAACAGCAAGAAGAGGTGGTCATTTGTAGTATGTTTATTGGCTTTGGTCATTTAGTTTTGGAATGTAATGGTTACCCAAGCCGCCAGTGGCATGAAATTGGGCCAGAGGAGGAACCTCAGGCCCGATTAGTCGCGGCATTTATTTTGGCATTATGGGGTTTTAGCAATAGGTTCACCGATCCATTAATGCAATCACAATTGCAAGATTTGCCTGAGCAAAGCAGCTTAGTGGCTGATTCGTTGTTGCTGGCGGCCTGGTTACCGCAAACAGGGGCGAATATTTTAGGGCAAAGGTTGTGGAGTCAGTTGCAGAAATCCAGTTATTGGCCAATGTGGGCACAAGCTTGCACTTTAACTTACTCGGAATAAAATTCATTTAATTCAATTATTTATTGTGTTTCATCGATTTTGCCCGTTTTTGCCCGAGGTTTTTGTCGCTGATTTGTGCTGAATTACGTTAAGTTATCCGAGGACAGTTTGGAAAAAGGATTCTCGTGATGGATAACTTAAAAAAAGTAGGTTTTGCGGCTTTGTGTTTATTGCTACCACTGACGCTGTCAGCGCACCAAGAAGCGCTAGACAACGGTTGGTGTGCTGGCGGGCAAATTACCGTGTTGGGCCAATTTAGCCTAACCGCGCCAGTGCTCAGCAAATTCAAGGGCAAAGAAAATGCGGTGTGTAATCAAGTAAAAAGTTGTGGTCAATTTGATGATGACGACTACACAGCGGCAAGACGTGCCGCCGATGCTTACTGTCATCAACTGAGTGAAGTTGAGCTGGAGAATAGTAAAACCAGTAGTGACAATGGCACGGTTCGGCCTGTTTTCCATGCGCCAGCCGTGGTGAAACATGCTGAGTTGCGTCACCATGAGTTATATTCAGTCAACCAAGGCTTGAGTTTTTCTTGCGGGGTTTGCCGTTTAAAAGTAGCGGCAACGCCAGTGACAGTCAGCAAATAGCTGGCTCTAGTTGCGTAGTTTGTGACACCCCTCCTTATAATGAGTTCGCGCGGATCTGTTGAGTTAACCGCGCGAGTTTATGGCTAAGTTCATCTTTTCGTCCCGTGCTGAGCGGACAACTTGCCAATACAAAATGGGCAGTTCGCAGTACTTCTCGCCAGCGCGGATTTTTCGGCAAAGTTTTCATCGATAAATAACGATCAAAAGACCGAGTGCGGATCCGGCCATCATCGACGGATACACGCCAAATGCCGCTTTGCTCTGCCAATTCTATGCGAGTACTGCTGGTACTTTCTTCCCAACCGGCCAAGCTACTCAACATTAAATCAACTAATTGTTGGGCAAACGTGTGGTTGTCTGGCTCAAGTGCAGGGAATTGCGGTTTTTGTGGATTAAACACCACAACAATTAATTGCTCTTCACGCTGTAATGCATTGATCTGAAGTGACAACTGGTAATTATTACCTTGGAATTGCCAAGCATTGAGTTCGATATGCCATTGTTCTATAGGTGTTTCTTGCTGCCACGCCTGCCAAAATTGTTGGTGTTCGGCTGCAATTAACTCGTCGAGGCGCAATCCTGTCAGCACTGATGGCTTAATGCCGAGCAATTTCGCGCAGGCGTCATTGCTAAACATCAACTGCTGATGATTACCAAACACCATTAATGCCATGTCGAGTTGGCCAAACGCAGCTTTTAATGAGTCGTGATCCGCCCCCAGTTGTTGTACTTGCTCGCGATGAAATACCATTTCATCGTGCAACTGTTGGCGGGCGATTAGCCGCTGTTGCCATTGTCGCCAGCTAAATGCGCCTGCCAAGCCAAGGAATAGCAACGAACCCAGCATTAATAATCCGAGTTGATGACGTTGCACTTCGATTTTCAACTGTTTGATTTGGTTGTCCTTACCCAGTTCCAGCAACTGTTTTTGTTGTTGTTCATAGTCGAGCAAACTACGTTGTTCCGCGAGGTATTGTGCTAATTCAGTTTTATAGCGTTGTTGCTGTAACCTATTTAATTGTTGTTGGTAGTCGGCGACTGCCTGCCACTGCAGAAACTTTTGTGCATTGTTAATAAGCGCTTGTAAAAAAGCATGTTGATGCTCAGGATCGGCTTGTTGCTCCGCCAACTGAAAGCCGGTAAGGAGCATGGCATCAGCCTGTTGAAAGCGATCTTGTAGGCTGAGTAAATTTCCAGCATAGAGTTTAAGTAGCACCGTCTGCGCGCTGGTTCCTAGTTGCAGATCTAAGGCTGCAGCGATAGCGAGATGCTGTTCTGCCAAGGTGAGTTCGTTAAGCGCCAACGAGGCGCGAGCGCAGAGTAATTCCGCGCGCAGTTGACCTGCAAGATCTTGGTGGTTTTGGTAATCGTTGAGTACCTGTAGAAAAATGTGCCGAGCTTGTGTTGCATTACCTTGCTCAAGATAGACTAAGCCAAGCTCTTCTTGGGTGTGGCTAACGCGTTCTGGTTTGTTATTTTGTTGATAGATTGCGATGGCTTGTTCGAAATACGGAATGGCTGCGGCAAAATCAGCCATTTTACGGTACAGACTGCCTATATTGTTCAGTGTCACTGCCTGACTAAGTGCAGTGCCAAGCTGTTGTTTTAACGTTAGGCTTTGCCGAAAGTTTCGCAGCGCTTCAGGATATTGCATCATCGCCGAATAGGTGGTGCCTAAGTCGGCTAAGGCAATGGCTTTGAATTGATCCGAAGCAAGTGTTTCTGCTTGTTGTTGCGCGCGTTCAAACCATTGCAATGCCAATAAACGATTGCCTTGACGATAGTGCACTATGCCCACTCGGCGTAAATATTGGAAATGTTGTTCGCCAGATAAGTGTTGGATTTGCATGCGCTGTGCCAGATTTAGCGCCTGATCAAATTGAGCTTGTTGCGTTAAAATTTCCAGTAATTTTAGCGCTGCTTTTAATTGGTCTTCCTTGGCTGGTTGGTTGAAATCGGCGGGGATTAACTTTGCGCACTCGGCTTGTTGTGCAGATATTTGCAACTTTTCATCAAAACAAGGTTGAGCATGCAGTTGCAACGTCATCAACAGCAATATCAGCAGCAGGTTTTTTTCGATAATAGCGGGCATCACTTCTGGACCAGAATTTCACAGCGATCCACAGTACACAAGCAAGCAACTGAATTCAATCACTTGTTTTTTACATATCGTCACCGCATTTCACGTGGTGAAGTGTCGTTGCAGCGCAGCGAGCACAAAGCGTCAAACACAAAGCGCCGCCAAGCACTTAGCAAAGATAGTGATTGGCGGCACTGGGGTCAATGCGCATCACTGCGCAGATTTAGCAGTTACTTCTTCGGTTCTATCGCTTGTTTTTCGGAGACTGACCAGTATTGCTTCACGTTTTCAACTTCTGGCAGCGGATTAAATGGAGTATTGCTTGCCGGTGACTCTGGTGACATGCGTACCACTTCTTTTACGCCGACTAATGGCGGAATGGTATAGCATTTGTGCAGTTTGAATTGCACGCCTTGTGCAGTGTAATAATAGCCAGGACCAACCATATTGGTCAGTGTGTAAGGCCCGGTGTGCGTCACGCGCACAGTGCCTGAGCCTGGCACGCTATAACCACCAAAGCCGCCGCCGCCACCAGAAAATGTTGAGGCATAATTCGACGTCGCGGTGAAGGCTTTATAAACTTCAGCATCAGCAACACCACTTGGCACTGAGCCGAAGAAGTTCATCAATAGCTGCGGGCCAGTCCAATTTGCCGTTTGGATGTGAACAATAGTGCCGCCGTGACACCATGGCACTGCGTGCGTTGAGAGTGAAAGTAGGGCTGAAGCGGCGGTAATAGCAAGTACAAGTTTACGCATGATCATTTCCTTTGCTTAAGTTCTGCTTTGCTTCGCCTCGGTTGCATCCGAGCATTCATAGGCGGCAATGCGCTTGTGGTGAAACCAAGGCACACTTTCATTTCTAAGGCTGAAAATGCAGGATGTGCCTGACAGGTTTTAAGCTAGGCTTATCGATTTAATTTTTGAAGTTTTACTTGGGACAAAAGCGGGCCTTACGGGTTTTGCCCAACTTTTACCCAACTAATTGCATGAAAAGTATGTGTTTAAAAGGTATTTGCGGGAGCGTTGTCGATGCATGGGAATATAAAGACTAGAGAAGCCTTAACTTTTGGCAGTGGAAGCAAACTTTTAGCCGCTGCGGAATTAGGTGAAAGTGCATATTCGGTCTTTTGAACCGACTATTATAGTTTATATAAATTAATAACTTAGTGCCGCAGTGAATACCGCACATGCTCCCCACAAATTCGAAGCCAATATTTTAAGTTTGAATAGGTATTTTTGAGTGACTGTGGATTACTACCTTGAAAAACTCCGATAGCCTCTGGTTAATGAATGAAGTGCTTTGTTGCATAAGGCTTGTTAAGACGATTTCACATTCACTGGCTATATATCTTGGCAAAGCTGAAAACTAAAGGCTTAATAATTAGGATGTTGGTAGCTCAGAGGTAGCACAGAGTTAAAGTGAATAAGCATAGGTAACGTAAGTGCTTGAAAAGTGGTGGCCCCACCTGGACTTGAACCAGGGACCTGCCGATTATGAGTCGGATGCTCTAACCAACTGAGCTATAGGGCCTTGTTTAGCAAAGCGGGGTTGCTTTGCCGGAAAACGTTTGCAGTATATGAATTTTTCGCAGGCTTGTCACTTATTGATCGGTAGGTGTGTAGTTTGTTTGCTGAAATTTTAAACGTTTTCAAGGCCGCGGCAATTTGCCGACCGACTGCCTCAGCGGTTACAAGACGAAAGTAATTCCGTAGATAAGCTGAGTTCGGATCATCGCAAGCAAAATCAATTGTGCGCCCGACCATTTGTTAAGCGCTAAAATGGCTTTGCCAATAAAAAAGCGCCATTAAGGCGCTTTCTATTGGCATACTAAAACTAGCATTGGCTACTCGTCGAGGAAGCTTTTTAATACTTCTGAACGAGAAGGGTGGCGCAGTTTACGCAGTGCTTTGGCTTCGATTTGACGGATCCGCTCGCGCGTTACATCAAATTGTTTGCCGACTTCTTCCAAAGTGTGGTCAGTATTCATATCAATACCAAACCGCATCCGCAGTACTTTAGCTTCGCGGGCCGTTAAGCCTGCAAGTACTTCGTTGGTCGCAGCCTTTAAGCTTTCCATAGTCGCTGAATCCAGCGGCGATTCTGAACTGCTGTCTTCGATAAAGTCACCTAAATGCGAATCTTCGTCATCACCGATTGGAGTTTCCATCGAAATCGGTTCTTTGGCGATTTTCAGCACTTTACGGATTTTATCTTCTGGCATTGCCATCCGTTCAGATAACTCTTCCGGTGACGGCTCGCGTCCCATTTCTTGCAGCATTTGCCGAGAAATACGGTTAAGTTTGTTAATAGTTTCAATCATATGCACTGGGATACGGATTGTCCGTGCCTGGTCCGCGATAGAGCGGGTAATGGCCTGACGGATCCACCATGTGGCGTAAGTTGAGAACTTATAACCGCGACGGTATTCGAATTTATCAACGGCTTTCATCAAGCCGATGTTGCCTTCCTGAATCAAATCAAGGAACTGCAAACCACGGTTGGTGTATTTTTCGCGATAGAAATAACCAAACGTAAGTTCGCTTCAACCATCTCTTTTTTCGCCCGACGAGCTTTCGCTTCGCCAATCGACATACGACGGTTAATGTCTTTAATTTTGAAAATGGATAAACCAGTTTCTTCTTCAATTTTGCGTAATTTATCAGTAGAACGCACCAGCTCTTCGCGCATTTCCGAAAGTTTCGGTGAATACGGTTTATTGCCAGCAATTTCCGCGTCAATCCAAGCGCTGCTGTTTTCGTTGCCGGTAAATGCCTTTAAGAAGTTTTTCTTTGGCATTTTGGCGTATTCAACACAGTGTTTTACCACGATACGTTCTTGAACACGCACGCGGTCCATCATTTCCCGCATGTTTTTGACCAAGCGGTCAAATTGCTTCGGTACTAAACGGAAACAGCGGAATACTTCAGACAGCTTTTCGATTTCGGTTTTGGTCTGCGGATGTTCGCGGCCATTTTCGTTAATCGACTTGCGAGTGACTTCGTATTGCGTACGCAATTCGCCGAATTTCTCGCGTGCTAACTCTGGATCTGGCCCTGTGTCAGCTTCATCTTCAGCGTCTTCGTCTTCATCGTCGCCGCTGATATCGGTGTCTTCGTCGGCCAGTTCTTCTTCTGGCACATCGGAGCCAATGTGAGTTGCTGTTGGCGGTAAATCGTCAACTTCGTTAGGATCAACGAAAGCGGTAACAATATCGCTCAGACGAATTTCTTCGGCTTCGAATTTGTCCCACTGTTCCAACAGATAAGTAATGGCTTCAGGGTATTCTGCGACCGACGTTTGCACCTGGTTGATGCCGTCTTCGATGCGTTTAGCGATGTCAATTTCGCCTTCGCGGGTCAACAGTTCTACGGTCCCCATTTCGCGCATGTACATCCGGACT
>Ga0187843_10001995_pt1 | contig 12676 bp, 11 predicted proteins | sample SpaLakP09_SKY_43_FD_134516 | JGI IMG/M metagenome (GOLD analysis project Ga0187843, IMG submission 134516) | Oligotrophic lake water microbial communities from Sparkling Lake, Wisconsin, USA - SP09_SKY_43 | ecosystem: Environmental > Aquatic > Freshwater > Lake | place: USA: Sparkling Lake... | reverse complement strand
GCGCGCCCCTTTACTACATCCGTCATATCGCTCAGATCCATCATAGGGCCCCTTCATATTTAGCCGGACGGATCAGCATGACGTTGCGCACATGCTCCCGATTAATGTCACAGGCCGAACGGCCGCCATACAACGGCTGACGGCTCTTGAGGCAGTGCGCGTCGACGTTGCCGAACCACTGGCCAGCATCGCAACCGGCGGACAGTGCACAGGCTCGACGTTCCTGCTGTACCCCGGCAGCACCGCCGTTATAGGCAGCGTCCCCGAACGCCAGCGCCGCCGGCGCCGAGCGAAATGGCCGCCATGCATCACGGCTCATGAGGACGATTGCACGCAGCTGCAGATCTGGACGCTGGTAGACGTTGTCCCAACTCCACGCGCCCAGTTCGCCCGAATACGCAGCCCGCATCGATGCAAGCGAATCGAACCGTGTACTACCATCAGTCCGCCACGTCCGCGTGATCTGCCCCATGCCTGCGCCCTCTTCGCGATCTGAGCGAAGTCGTGCCGACGGATTCCAGCAGCTTCGGGCCCGCAGGCTAGGACAAGATTCCTGCTCGACCAGTGCAGCCAGCAGAACGGGGCGCGGGTGATCAGGCCATAGCCGCTGCTGCTCTGCTCGTAGCGTGGGGAGATATTTGACGGCGCCGGCGGGAAGTTCACTTGCATGCGCCCGAGGAGCCATCACCAGCAGCAGTCCAATAATGACGATCGCAATCGCAATCAGTGCTAAGCCGGCGCCAGTCGACTCTTGCCCAGCTTTTGCAAATAGCCGGCGCATATCTGCTTCAGGATAGTCCATCAGCGCTTTACGCACCCAATGGGATGCTGCAACCGCCCAGATTGCCTGAATGATAGCGACACCGCTCAACAGGGTAGACAGCCCGTTATCCGGATCGCACTGCAGTGAAATGGCTGTAGCGAGCATGGCCCCGCCCAGCAGGAACAGGGATCGATAGCGCGGCGCACCGCGCAGGAAGGATGGTAGTTTCATATTGCCCTTTCAGTGTTTGATCGCCTGGTACACGGACCAGACCGTTATCACAATTGCCCATGCACCGATACCGCGGTTGATCCAACTATCGACCTTGCGATCAATTGCGCTGGCTGCCGACTCGACTGCCGCTAGACGTTCCTCAACTTTCCCGATGCGCTGGCCCTGAATCGCCTGACGCTCCTCGAAGAGCACCAGCTTGCTTACTGCCTCAGTCAGCTTGTCGACTTTCTCTTCTATTCGGCCAAAATCTGCGGCGGAAATCTCCATGTGCTGCCTTTCTGCTAGATGCTTTCAATTTCAATAGGGGCCGAATACTGGTTCCAGTTTCGGAGCGTGAGGGAAGACATTGCCGACAGCTTCCCGTAGATCTGGTGATCGCGTTCCAGCTCGGCATCGGAAACGTCCGGGAACAGGCTGACAAACATCGGGTAGACAGTGCCGTTCATGCGCAGGATGCTGATCAGAGCCTTACGATCTATCCCGTCCATTTCGGACAGCGTCATGGAGAGCTTGCAGCTGCGGGTACCTACATCGCTCAGCAGGTTGCCCGAATCGGTACGATAGTTCTGGCTGGCTTCAACCAACTCGAACGCGGCGCCATATTCAGGATTCCGTACTGGAGACCAGTACGAACCCACCACCAGTTGAGCCGCTTCGATATAGCCGCTCGGATTGGTCGAGTCATCGATGTCTACAGTTACCTTCCGGACAGTTGCGGGATCGAACCAGATGCGGGCACAGGAACCGCCGCCATAGGCGTACGAATTGGCGCCGCTGGCCATCCCCGTCCACTGCCGCTGCGCGATCGCTGCTGCCGGGCATGCTGCTACCGCGCCGGTATCGAATGCCGGCGAGGAATCGGACGGCAGCGTGTAGCCGCGCACGCGGATCGTTGCCGTCGGCGTCAGGTTGCTGTACGGGAGAACAACGACCGCCACCTGTTCGCCGGTCGACCACGTCATACTGAGCGTGGCCGAGGTAGTAGATGCCCGCCACACATCGGTTTTCCGATCCGTCAGCATGTTCGATGCCGCCAGCGTGCCAGCTGTGCTGGATGCGGTTAAGGTCGAACGACTGGCCGCGTTATCGTAAATAATCCGCAAATTGCTCATTTGTTACCCACAGAGATAGATACAAGCGATGGTCTTAACCTCGCTCGCAGTAGAAAAAACACAGGCCTCACGAGCACGGGCCACGGTGTAGCTACGTACAACGTCGTCAGACTGGCGCATCCCCTTGCCTCGCATACTGCTCGTTACTATCAGGTCTCCAGCCTCGATGTCACCACTTTCCCCGCAGACATTGATCTGCCCCTCGCCTAGTGCATTGGCAGCACCGCGCAGGTACAAGTTTTTGACTACCTCATAGCAAGGTGAAATTACATCCTCTACGGTGGTTTCATAAGATGGACCAGCATCGGAGGTGACTACGGTTCGCGACTGCATAAATGCCGCCGGAACGTGGTCTGCCAGTTTCCCACTGCATAGAACCAAGACTCCGACCGCCGCCTTCTGGTAGGGTATTGACGAAGGTGAGATGCTAAAAATAGTGTTGGACAGACCGCTACGCGCCACGCACTCCACATCGATAACGATGTCACCCACTGATACCTCCAGCTCGTTCGGCCAAAGTACATCGTGTGCGCCAGTAAATGGGCCGTAGTTCGTCCCCCCGCCATCTGCGTAAAAGTCGTAACCCGATGCACAGCCAACTAACCCTGATGTGATGGTGCTGGTCGTAACTGGTGTAGATCCCCCGCCAGATATCCCGCTAGGCGGCGTCCATGACGCATATGCCCGCGACTGCCCACGAACACCATGGGCTGGTGAGGTGCCGGATGAGTTGTATCCGAATATTGCTTCTCTACTGGCTCCACCAGTGGCCTTAAGCGCATACCCACTACTGCTGCACAGTGCAGTTATCGCATCGCTCGTCGCAAACGAGATTGGGGAATTAGCAGTGATTGCTGCAGATGCTGGATTAGCGGTATTGTTAAAGCTAGCGTTGGACGATGTTAGGTTTGCAGCAATCGTTGAACCATCGGAATATACTCTAAAGTTATTCCCAGCGATGGTAATGGATCCGCCGGAAATCGCTACGCCAGATAACGTACTGCCAGCAGCAATCTTATCGGCAGCAAAAGTCCCACTAACGAGCATATTCCCGCTGATATAGGCATTCAATACTACCCACGATGACCCTGACCAGAATCGCGTTTCTGCGTAATTTGACGATGCGGCAAGTGTAACCACGTCGCCGACAATTCGCTCGTAGTAGCCCAGGTTATATAGAGCCTGATTCGCGAAATTATCCATCCAATAGTTGTAAGGATAATTAGTGTAGCTAGCTGTAACAGAGCCGCGGGCCCCGTTTGAACCATTTGAGCCATTTGCCCCGTTGGTGCCATTTATACCATCCGCACCATTAGCAGCCAGAAGGCTTGCAGCGCCCCAGCTTCCCGATGCCGGAGGTGCTGGAATAGTGACGGATGCAGCTGTACCCGTGACGGTCACCATAGCTGCATACAAATACTTTTCATTGCTTGCAGGGAGCGTCCGCAGCCATCCATTATTTAGCCCAGTCAGTCCCGCTGTGGAGAATGTGTAAACACATGCCGCATTCGGAAGTGCAGGTGGAGTAGAGCTATTACTCCTTTGATAAATGAAAACAATGGCAGTGTTTTGCGTACCGCTGCCTGCAATAACACGCTGGGATTCAGCCTGCAGAAGCTTATCGCGATCATTGACGATAGTAGCCATCAGATCATTACCTCAACAGTGATATGGCGATTTTTCCAGTTCGGCGTTAGAGACGTGACAACGCCAACCGCACCAGCATCTAGCCCGAACCGATGGCTGTAGAGCCTCACTACTTGGCCGAGCGATAGGTTCAGCAGATCCGGGGTGCCCTCGAACCGATACGTGATACGAGTAACCTTCCGTATAGCAAGCCGACGCCGTGCCTCTGCGCGGGCATCCGAACCTACCTGCAGGCAGGTTTCCTCCTGCTCCGGTTCGAGATCCAGCCGACGATCAGACTGAACTTGGCTATCAACTTCCGTGACCGTCAGCCATTCCTGCGCGAACAATGCCTTGTCACGCGCCGATATATTGGTCTGCAGACCGACCTGCACAGAATAGTTCCGGCAATAGGCGATTTTTACGGCTGCAGCGACCTCGGACATGGCGACGGGCGTGAGCGACTTTTCAAGCTGCTGATCGCGCGTTATCGGCGTGGCCGTACCGGTGGCTGGTAGGGTAATCTGCACCAGACGCAACAAGCCGGTGCGCGACATGACCAACTGAGCGCCAACGCTGGCGGCCAGCTGCTGGCAGGCCACCAGCACGTTGGTGCGGTCAGACAGGTAAATTCCCACTGGCTGTGGGTGCGCGCTATCAAATACGAAAAAATTCGCTTCATCGATGTCAGCAGTGGTAAATCGCTGGCTGGCCTTACCGTAGCCGGTGACAAGCCGCTTGATGATCGACGCGATTGTGTTCCGGTAAGTGCCATCAGGTTTGTCGCCCTGCGCGCTGACGGTGACGGTTCCGGCCGGCGAAGCGGCCAGTTCAAACTTGCCGGTCGAGGCATGAGCCGTGACCGTGACGGGAACGCCATTATCGCGAACTTCGAACATCGACTCGACGGTACCGCCATGGCACTGATATTCCAGCGTTGCAGGATCGGTCAGCAGCGGGACGATATTATGTACTTCACCGAAGCAGGCCGGAACCAGCGAGTCTGCCCCGACACCAACAATCGTCAGACTTCCGGATGTAGTGGCCAATGCCGACGAGGTATAAGTGAAGGTATCCGTCGTCACGCCCGTGATCGAATACGCCCCGCTGGCGGCGGTACCGGAATTGACCTGTACTTCTACCGTCGATGATACGCGGCGGCCATGGCTAGGCTTCGTCACCGTCACCGTGGTACCGGACTGGGTATAGGAGCACTCCCCGCCCAGCTTCACATCGCTGATCGGCGTATTGAGCTGCTGGAGCTTGTCGCGCAGCTTCAAAGTCAGGCGGCTGCGGCCATTCGGCGCGATATCGGCGACGACACCGCTGAAGATCTTCCGGAAGTCGGCGCGAGGCCAGCGCACGTCGCCGATCCACGCGATCAGCGGCCTGTTAGTCCAGATATCGCCAAGCCAGCTATCCCGGCTACCGTCCTCGTTATAGATATCGACCTCGCCGGCGGCCATGTAGGCATTACCGCTCAGCGATACGGACTCGGTGATCTTTACGCCACCGGTAATAATCGCCTCATAGGATCGGTTTGCAGGCGTGTCCGCGGCGCCCGTTGTATAGCCGGCATTCGATAGATATCGAGTGGTCTCGGTGCCGGAAACCAGCACCTGAACCTCCAGCAGGACGACCGGAAGCGCCGTGCTGTCGTTTAGCCAAGCGGTGAACTGATCATCAGTCATCGTATTTTATTCTCCTGCAGGAAGACGATCTGGCGCGCTGCCTGCTGCACGGCAGTCTGAATGGCTTCCGTTACGATCTGGGCGGCACGATTGGTCGAATCGAAATTCGATCCAACAACGGCCGTCGTCTGGTCGCGGCTGTCACGGCGGCTTCCCTGCAGCTCATCCTTGATCGCCTGCAGCTGAGTAGCCAGCGCCTGGTTATCGGAGCGTAGTGTACGAATCTCATTTACCAGCGCGCCCATATTGGCCGTCCCCATGGACGAATAATCGAGGTTGGATAGCTGAGTCAGCGAATCGGTGGACACCCCGCCTTGACGCACGCGGCCGGTGCTGTTGGGAGCTACCCGCGCCAGGTATTCGGCACTGCTGGTAATGCTGTCCGAAATCTGCGCGATGGTTGCTCCACGGCCCAGTGCGCTCTGGTAGAACGCCATGCCACCAGCATCCGAATGGCGGCCGAGCAGCGACTGGTAAAGCTGCTCGATCGATGCGGTCTGCGAATTAGCCAGCAGGCTGGCACCACTAGCGCCCATTGCCGATGCCAATGCGGCGATGGTGTCGTTCACCGTCAGCACGGCATTCTTCACATCGACGATACCAGCCACCTGCGCTTTCAGGGCGGCAAGGCTGGCTTGCTCTGCCGAAACTTGGCCATCTGCCCACTTGGCCATGGTCGAAGTGGACTGCTGCACCAGTGCGAAATCCGACTGATACTGCGCGCTCGATGCATTGGCGCTACGCGATGCCTGCAGGAAGGCCGTGGCAGCGCCCTGCAGCGCGCCCTGTGCCGTTGCATCGCCGCCTTCGGCAGCGGCCAGTGTGGACAGATACTGCTGCTTGGCCTGCTTGTATTTCTCAGCAGGCGACAGCGTCGACAGGTCGCCCAGCAGCAGCGACTTGTTGAAGTCGCGCATCGAGTCACCGAACGACTTCATCTTGTCGATGGTGGTCTGGATAGCCTGCGATTCATTCTCGTACGCAGTGGTGATCGCCGATTTCTGCTCGGTGAACGGATCTAGCGCGCTGGTGGCATTGTTCGCCTGATCGTGTACCTTTTTGAAGGCATCCTGAATATCCATCAGGGCGGCGAACATCTTGGCGCCCGACTCGGTGCTCAGGTCCAGACCGCCCCGCAGGACGCCGTCTGCATCACGGTGGCCGACGATAAATTCCTTGAACTGCTCCGTCGTCGTAATACTAGACAGGCCAAGGTTCTTCATGGCCTCATCTACGGCCTTGGCAGTCGGCACCAGACGCTCTGCCTCGGTGAAATAGTTCTGGGCGAAGCTGGCGGTCTGACTGGTGAAGTTCGACAGGCCGCCGGATAGCAGGATCACCTGCGATCGCGCAGCTTCCGATGCCAGCCCAACCGCGCCGAAGGCAGTTGCAACATCTCGTCCCAGCAGCTGGGCGACCGTGTTCGTAGCGCTGAACTCATTGGCGATGCGGTTAAGTGCGACGCTGGTGGCTTCCGTCGGCTGCTTCAGTGCAGCGATTTCCTGCAGCGTCACCTTGACACCGAACACGGCCTCGCCGGAATCCTTGAGCGCAGAGCGATAGGACAGCAGCGCGGCGGTCTCGGTGGCCAGTTCCTGCGACGTGCCCGTAAATCCTGCTTCCAGCGCCGACAGCCCAGTCTCCACGCCGTCAAGGATATTCGCAATGCGTTCCTTGAATACCTTGGCCAGCTCGGCCTGAGAATTGCCGATATTGCCCTCTGCCCCGGTATTAGCGGTAGAGGTCTTGCCGGTCAGGTAGCTGGAAACATTGGCCTTTTCCGTCGTCGTCAGGAACGCGGCGAGTGCATCATCGGTCTGGGTGACAGTCTTGATGAATGACTGGACCACTTCTGATTCGGCAGGCGCCCAGAACGTCGAGCTAACGCCAAACGTGCCGAAGGCCGACTTGCCCGATCCGGCGATATACGCATCACGCTTCCCTTCATTGCCGCGTTCATTGATGCTGATGTTGCCTGCGGTGTTATTGCTGGCAAACGTCAGGCGGGTGTTCTGCTCGGGGCCATCTTCGAAGAAGTTCTTCCATACCAGCGCTGCAGCGCCGGCAGCCGCGATCCAAGGGATAGCTGCACTGAATGCCGCGCCAAGGCTGGCGGCGCTGGCCTCGGCAGCCATGCCAGCCTGCGCAAAGCCTTCGGCCACCGTGCCCATAGCAGCGGGGCCAGACCCGGCAAAGCCGGCGCCGAATGCGCTCAGTGTGGACGAACCGAGCGCGTTGCCGACATAGGCGATACCGGAACCAGCCGAGCCGATCAGACCGGCAGTTCCGACGGCACTGTAGATCGAGGATGCGCTGCCGGCGGCGCCCAGCACGCTCAGACCGCTCTGGCCGGCCAGCGCAGCAGCCGCGCCGGGGCCGGAAATGATGCCTGCAAGGTTGGCGATCGCCGAGACCACATACTGCTTCGCAAACGTCTGGTACAGCGCATCGGCCAGCGAGGTCTTCAGGGTATTCGAAATCGACTTGCTGAACGAGCGCCACGTGCCCTGCCCGTTCGAGAGCATGTCACGGAAGCCCTCTTGGAAATTGTTATCCAGATTGCCGATGACGGTCTTCCATTGGTCAATGACCGGCGCCATCTGCCGGTTGGAATACCACTGGTCGAACTGTTCTTGCAGGCGCTTCTGAGCATCAGAGCCATCGGCGGCCAGCGCGATACGGTCGCGCCAGAGTTGCGCGTCAACCGCAAGCTGAGCGGCAGCGCGCTGCTTGTCGTCAGCGATCGCCTCGAGGGAGAACTTAATGTTTTCCTGACGCAGCTGCTCGGCACCTGCACGGGCCTGTTGCTCGCCCATGATCGTGGCGATATTCTTCTTGCGCGCCTCGGCCTCTGCCTTCAGATCGGCCAGATCCTTCTCCGTAAAGGAGTGCCCTTCCGCAGTCTTCTTGGCCAGCAGATCGCGTGCATCAGCATCAACCTTGATCTGGGCGACGGCGATCGCGCGCGCCTCGGCCGACTTTCCGAACAGACCTACCTCGTCAGCCAGCTGCTGCTGTTCGGCGATGGTGGCGTTTTTCCATGCGTTAGTCTGGTCGCGGATCACCTTGGCGCTGGCAGCGGCCACGTCGGCGGTCTCGTTGGCAGCGCCCTTGATGATGTTCTTGCGGCGCTGCTCCAGCACGTCCAGTGCGGCGACGTATTTGTTACGCTCCGATAGATCGGCCTTGCCACTGGCGATCTCGATCTGCTTCTTGACGACCGCCTCTTCACCCAGAATGTCGGCGACTTGTAGGTCGCGCTTCTTGGCGATGAATTCGGTATCGCTTACCAGCTGCTGGCGGTGGCTGCTTTCGAGGTCTGCCAGCTGACCAGCCAGAACCTCACGGTCTAGAGCGCGCTTGCCTTCCAGTGCGGCCAGCGATGCGTTGTACTGGTCGCCATATTTGGCATTAATGAGCTTTATCCGATCATTAATGTCTTTGTCAGACAGGCCAGCTTCCAAACCAAGCTTCGTTTGGCGCTCGATCTCTCGCTTCAACTGGTCTTGCTTCGAGAGGTACTTCTCACCCTCCTGAGACCATTTTGTCGTTGCCTCATTCAGCTTCTGAGTATCGGCGGCTACCTTCGTATTCCATTCAGAGGAATTCTTCTCCTGAATAAGCGCATCAAGCTTATTCTGAGCAGTATTTAAGCGTTCCTTACCATCCTCACCTGCACCAGCAAACGTATAGCGATTTGCCTTTGCCTTATCCAGCTCTTTCTGAGCCTTCTTAATCTTTTCACTGAGGGTATCTTCCCGACCAATATCAAGAAGCGCATCCCACCCCTTCTTCGCAGCTTCAGCCGTAGCATTCCACGCCTTCTGGATATAGCCAAGATTTGTCTCGATGCTCTTCGATCGCTTCTCCATCGCATCGGAATACGACTGCTGAGCCAAGGCAGCTGCCTCATCTTTTTGGCCTTGATCCTCCAGAGCTTTGATCTGAAGATAGACTGCAGCGGTCAGATAGTGGTACTGCTCATTCAGCTTGATAGTTGCTTCAACCGGCTTCTCACCAAGTGCAACAAAATCCTTCACCATGTCCTGAGCAGACTTTGATCCCGACCGCTGGGCGAATTGTGCTGATTTTGCGAAGGCAGTAATATTCTCAGCAGCCACCTGCCCTGAGCCGGCCAGCATGGCAACTACCTCAGCGGCAGCCGCCTGTGTACCCACCGATTCAGACACGTTTCGCGCCATATCAGCCAACTGGCCAGCTGTGACGCCCGCCACGTTGCCGGACAAGATGATCGCCTTATTGTAGGCGTCAACTTCCTTGCTTCCTTCGTGGTATGCAACGCCAGCCACCGCAACAGCAGCAGCCAACATGGTAAAGGGGTTGATCAGGCCAACGACGTAGCCTGCTGTGGCGCGCAGGGCGGCACCGGCACCGCCGAATGAGCCAGCGATCTGGCTACCCTGCTGCAGGAAGACCGTCAGCGGCGCTTGCCCGCCCTGCAGGCTGACAACAATGTCGCTGATCTGCATCGGCAGCTGCTTGAGTGCGGCCGCCGTCTGGGCGGCAGAAGCGCCCGTCCGGTTGAGCATCTGCTCGCTGGCCGTGGCGGCCTGCTGCAGCGAACCAGTAGAGGATTGGCGGAAGCGTTCGTATTCCTGAATCGCCTGATCGGCTTGCGCTGTAATGACAACCCGTGTTTCAGCCATGCTAACTATTCTCCCGCCACGCCCGGAGCGCAGCACGTTCCATTACCTGCAAGTTGTAAAGCAGCTCGCGCTGCTTGCGTGGCTTCAGGTGCCACATCCGCATGACGCCTTCAACGCTCTGGTAGTTAAGTCCGACTGGCCCATTCAGACCATGCACCCACTGGGTAGACACGGCCTGATACAGGTTCCAGCTCTCGACATGCTCCGGCCAGAGGTACAGCCATTCCCATTGTTCTTCTTCGTAGACGGCCGCCAGCCCCATCAGAGCCAGCGCCTTATCCACTTCCGTCTGTTCAGCCTCCTGTTCTTCGGGCGACTGAATCAGGTTCAGGGCCGCGCAGCGCGCGACCCGTTCTAGTTTTTTTCCGTCGCCGCCGATGCTTTGACGAACGCGTTGAAGACCACCATCCCGACGCCCTGAATATCGAACAGTGCTTCCAGCGCCTCGGTGCTGAACTCGGCCGGCGTGCCGTCATCGTTCAGCACCAGCGTCTGACCTTCCCAGCCGGTCAAAGCCTGCTTCAGGAAGGCTTCTGGCGTCAGAGTGGAGAACAGGCGATCGCGCTCTTCGTTGCCATAGCGGGTGCCGGTCACGGTAAATTCATGGGTATCGATCTCGCCCTTAGCGTTCGAGATTTGCAGGGATACTGCTGCGCAGACGACAGCAGCAATGCCGAGGCGGAATTTCTTGGTCATGACTATCCTTGGTGAAGTGGTTGTGAGTTGTCTTACAGTCAGAGGCTGGCGACGAACATCAGTCCGTCACCAGCATGTGGTTGGATCAGCGATCAGAAACTGGTGACGATGCGCAGCTCGTCGTTGCCGGACACCGGCATCATGTTCAGCTTGTAGCCGATCAGGCGTTCACCGTTGATCTCTTCCTTGGTCGGATCGGTTTTCTGGACAGCCGGCATGAACACCATGACCTTGTTGTTGGCGACGGTGCCGTGCACGAGGCCGAAGCTGCTCAGGGTGGCCAGCTTCACTTCGCCCAGCATCGCAACCTCTTGGGCAGCGGTCAGTTCCATCTTCACCGAGCCAGTGATCTTGCGATCGCTCAGCGAGATCGATTCGCCACCGATCAGGGACTTGTAGCCAGTGGTAATGCCCAGATCAATCATCAGGCCTTGGCTTGGGTATGGCGTACCGCCGGTCAGGGCTGGTGCACCGGATGCCGTATGGGTGGCGCCGATCGTCAGCTGGCCGCTGTTGGCGTTGGTAACGATCTGCGGAACTTTGAACGCGGACAGCGTGGTCGATGGCAGCGCTGCGGTACTGGAGCCGCCATCGAGGCACAGGAATTTGAAGCTGATCACCGGCTTCTTGCCAACGCTCAGATCCATGGTGGCGGTGCCACGTGCGCCTAGACCTTTATGCAGGATACTGTCGTCATACCAGTAGATGGTTGCCGATTCGAAGGTATCCGAGATTGGCGTGTAGTCCACACGGGTGCTTGCAACGATCGTCTCAGCAAATCCGATGGCGCGCATCAGCGGTCCCCATGCCGGAGCCACGCCGGCGGCGCCGGAGCCGACCAGTTCCACATCGAAGCCCATTTCGACGTAGGCGGTGCCTACCAGCTGCTCGGAGTTACCCAGATAGCTGCGGATAATGTCGCGGCTGACGTTATCGGCCTTCAGCGGGTTGATGCTCAGATTGCTGACGACCAACGCATTAGCGGCGCCAGTCGGGGTTGCATCGACGCCATAGGTGGTTTCCAGCTTGGCGAGAATTGCGGTTTTACGAATCAGACGGCCCATGGGTTACTCCTGGCTTGGTTGAGGTTCCGGTGCTGGACCATTCTTGGTCAGCGCGCCGGTAATCGGGTTGCGGGTATAGCTGCCGCCGCTGGTCGGTTCCTCGCACTGTGGTGTGCTGATCGGATCATCTGGCGCCGCAGCTGGCGGATTGCGGATATCGTTCATGTCAAAAGTCTTTCTGTAGTCTGATGCGTTACAACGAAGTGCGCGGTGATGGAGCACATCGTGGTGTCCATTTCGTCAAAGTCCCATTCCAGCGTGCTGCCATCGAACGGGGCCAGATCCATCGCGAGTCCGTCCAGCGTGGGGTTGCTGGCAAGGCGCTCGAATACGGCAACAACTACCTCGTCAGCGCCGGACTCTGGTACTTCGTGGTTGCCTCGGCCATAGCACTCGATGCTGATCAACGTCTTCCACTGCGTCCGACCGCCCATCATTTCCGGGTCTGCCGATGAACTACGTACCAGTCGAACGACAACGCCATTCGTATCGCTGCTGCTAATCTGTCGCGTCCTGCTACGAAAAATACGGCCGGAAGCGATTGCAGGTAGTGCCTTGAGCGCATCAACGACTGCAGCCGCGATCAGAGAGTGCTGGCTGATGACAGTCATTGCGCTTTCCTCAAAATCACGGTAGTCATGCCAGAGGAAGAAGTGTCAGGCTCGGTGTCCTGAACTAACCACTGGCTATCTGGCTTCCCGGTCTGGCGGATCGTGAATGGCGCAGATACCCATGAATCAGCGATTACGTCGTTGCTGATGACCATCTGCGGGGCCTGCGCCCCCATGCCGATCATGCCCACGTTGCCGCGCTTGTACTGTTC
>Ga0187843_10001994_pt1 | contig 12678 bp, 8 predicted proteins | sample SpaLakP09_SKY_43_FD_134516 | JGI IMG/M metagenome (GOLD analysis project Ga0187843, IMG submission 134516) | Oligotrophic lake water microbial communities from Sparkling Lake, Wisconsin, USA - SP09_SKY_43 | ecosystem: Environmental > Aquatic > Freshwater > Lake | place: USA: Sparkling Lake... | reverse complement strand
CGCGCGAATTCGCGCGGGCACTGCTGGAGTAACCCTGAGTGACCCATGGCATGGGCCGCCGGACTGCCTATGCTGCCGGTCTGTCCAACCGTTCGAGGTTCGCATGTCCCGCACCCAGCTCCTGCTTCCGCTGACCCTGGCGCTCGCCGCCGCGCTGCCGATGAGCGCGCTTGCCGCCGACGCCCGCAAGGCCGCCATCACCGTGGCCGACACGCCGCTGATCCCGCGCGCCGCGCTGTTCGGCAATCCGGTCAAGGCCGGCGCGCAGCTCAGTCCCGACGGCCAATGGCTGTCCTGGATGGCCCCGGTGAACGGCGTGATGAACGTCTGGGTCGCGCCGGCTGACAAGCCCGAGGCCGCCAAGGCCGTCACCGATTCCAAGGATCGCCCCATCCCCGGCCATTTCTGGTCGGGCAACAGCGAGCAACTGCTGTTCGTCAAGGACAACGCCGGCGACGAGAACTTCCGCCTGTACGGCGTGGACGTGAAGACCGGCGCGCAGCGCGACTACACGCCCTTCGACAAGGTGCGGGTGCGCATGATGGGTGGCTCGCGCAAGCGCGTGGACGAGGTGCTGGTCGGCATCAACAACCGCGACCCGCGCTGGCACGACGTTTACCTGCTGAATCTGAAGACCGGCGAGCTGAAGCTGGTGATGAAGGGCGACGGCTTCGCCGGCTTCGAGACCGACGATGACCTGCAGGTGCGCCTGGGCGCGCGCCCGAATGCCGCAGGTGGCGTCGACTACTACCAAGTCAAGGAGGGTGCGGTCGCCGACAAGCCCTTCCTGAGCACCAGCCTGGAAGACAACGCGACCGGCCCCATCGGCTACACCGCCGATGGCAAGACCCTGTACTGGCGGGACTCGCGCGACCGCGACACCACGGCCGTGTTCGCCGAGGACACCGCCACGGGCCAGCGCAAGCTGATCGCCCAGGACGCCCGCGCCGACCTCGGTTCGACGCTGCGCAACACGCTCACCGGCGAAGTGCAGGCCTATGCCGTCGACTACCTGACCACCGAGTGGCACTTCGTTGACAAGGGCCTGAAGGCCGATTTCGACTGGCTGCAGAAGCAGCTGGGCAAGGGCGAGGTCTTCGTCAGCAGCCGTACGCGGGCCGACGACAAATGGATCGTCGGCATCGACCCGGTCTCCAAGGTCTCCGCCACCTATCTGTACGACCGCAAGGCCAAGAAGCTGTCGGCGCTCTACGTCGCCCGCCCCGAACTGCAGAGCGCGCCGCTGGTGCCCATGCATCCGGTCGAGATCAAGGCCCGCGACGGCCTGACCCTGCCCAGCTACCTGACGCTGCCGCAGGGCGCCGACAAGAACGGTGACGGCAAGCCGGAGCAGGCCGTGCCCCTGGTGCTGCTGGTGCATGGCGGCCCCTGGGCGCGCGATGGCTACGGCTACAACGGCACTCACCAATGGCTGGCCAACCGCGGCTACGCGGTGCTGTCGGTGAACTTCCGCGCCTCTACCGGCTTCGGCAAGAAGTTCCTGAACGCGGGCAACAAGCAGTGGGGACTGGCCATGCACGACGACCTGATCGACGCCGTGAACTGGGCGGTCAAGCAGGGCGTCACGAGCAGCGACAAGGTCGCCATCATGGGCGGCAGCTACGGCGGCTATGCGGCGCTGGCCGGCCTGACCTTCACGCCGACTACCTTCGCCTGCGCGGTCGACATCGTCGGCCCGTCCAACCTGGAGACGCTGCTGGGCACCATCCCGCCCTACTGGGAGGCGGGCAAGAAGCAGATGTACAGCCGCATGGGCGACCCGACGACCGACGAGGGCAAGGCCGTCCTGCGGGCGGCGTCGCCGCTGTACAAGGCCGACCAGATCGTGCGGCCACTGCTCATTGGCCAGGGCGCCAACGACCCGCGCGTGAAGCAGGCGGAGTCGGACCAGATCGTCCAGGCCATGCAGGCCAAGAACATCCCGGTCACCTATGTGCTCTACCCGGACGAGGGCCATGGCTTCGCCAAGCCCAACAACCGCATCGGCTTCAACGCGATCGCCGAGACCTTCCTGGGCAACTGCCTGGGCGGCCGCGTCGAGCCGCTGGGCGAGACGGTGCGCCAGTCGACCGCGCAGATTGCGCATGGGGCCGACTTCCTGCCCGGGCTGAAGGCTGCCGCGGAGAAGAAGTAGGCCTCAGCGCGAGCCCTCGGTGGGCCGAGCGCCGGGCCGCCCCAAGCCGGCCCGCCTTGGGCGATGTGCTTGCCGGTCAATCCGGCAGGCATCGCCGTCCCCCTGAGGGACCGCCCAAGGTATCCCTTGGGCGAGGGGCCTCAATGCGAGTGCGGCGTGTCGGCGTAGTAGCCGGCGCCGCGCAGTTTGGGGAACAACTTGGCGCGCAGTTGCTCGGCCTGGCCGTTCTGCCATTCGCGATCCCATGGGGTGACTGTCAGCTCCGTAGCCGCCAGCACCCGCAGCAGCCGTTCGCGCTTGCGCAAGTGACGGGCCTGATCGTGGGCGATGGGCATGAGCACCACGGAGCGCACGACACCGTGCTCGTCGCAGAGCGCGAAGTCCACGGTCAGCAGCCCCGTGCGCGACAGCCATTCGCGATAGGAATGGGCCGGCACGCGCACCAGCTTGTGCAGCGGCACATGCGCGAGCAGAAAGCCCTTGGGGTGCTCCAGCGCCAGCGCCTGGGCGATGCATTTGTGGGCATGGCGCTCCGCGCTCGCCAACACGCGGGCGGCGGTGGGTGGCCAGCGCACGACGGTATCGCCGAGATCGGTCGAACGGATGCCATCCGGTTTTGTGAGGCGGCTCAGCCAGGCGCCGACGGCGCTGGGTAGGTGGAGGTTCAGCATGGCGCGCGACGGTAGCGGCGTTGGCGCCGCTTGACCATGTGCAGCCCGCCTTCAAGCGTGGGGGTCAGGTGTTTCCACCAGGGCCCCAGAGCCCGCTCACATGCCCGGCAGGCCTTTCATGCCGCCCATGCGCTTCATCATCTTCATCAGGCCGCCGCCCTTCATCTTCTTCATCATCTGCTGCATCTGGTCGAACTGGTTCAGCAGGCGGTTGACGTCCTGGATCTGCACGCCGGCACCGGCCGCGATGCGGCGCTTGCGGCTGGCCTTGCTCTTGCCGTCCATCAGCAGCGTGGGGTGCGAACGCTCCTTGGCGCTCATGGCGCGCAGGATGCCTTCCATGCGCTTCATGTCGCGCTCGGCGCGGTCCATGTCGGCCTGGCCGGGCTGCTTGTTACCCATCATGTTCTGCGGCAGCTTGTCCATCAGGCCGCCCAGGCCGCCCATCTTCTTCATCTGCGCGATCTGCTGCAGGAAGTCGTTCAGGTCGAAGCCGCTGCCGCTCTTGAGCTTCTCGGCCATGGCCTGCGCCGAGGCCATGTCGACGTTGGCCGTGACCTGCTCGACCAGGGCCACGATGTCGCCCATGCCCAGCACGCGGCCGGCGTGGCGGTCGGCGTCGAAGACTTCCAGGCCGTCGATCTTCTCGGACACACCCGCGAACTTGATCGGCGCGCCGGTGATCTGGCGCACCGACAGCGCCGCGCCACCGCGCGAGTCGCCGTCCAGTTTGGTCAGGATGACGCCCGTCAGCGGCAGCGCTTCCTTGAAGGCCTTGGCGGTGTTGACCGCGTCCTGGCCCTGCATCGCGTCGACGACAAACAGCGTCTCGACCGGGTTCAGGACGGCGTGCAAGTCCTTGATCTCGGCCATCAAGGCTTCATCGATGGCCAGGCGCCCGGCGGTGTCGACCAGCAGCACGTCGATGTAGTGGCGCTTGGCGTAGTCCAGCGCGGCCAGAGCGATGTCGCGCGGCTTCTGGTCGGGCGTGGACTCGAACCACTCCGCGCCGGCCTGGCGCGTGACGGTCTTCAGCTGCTCGATGGCGGCGGGGCGGTAGACGTCGGCTGAGACCGTCAGCACCTTCTTCTTGCGCTTCTCGATCAGGTGCTTGGCCAGCTTGGCGGTGGTCGTCGTCTTGCCCGCGCCCTGCAGGCCGGCCATCAGGATGACGGCGGGCGGTTGGGCGGCGAGGTTGATGTCGGCCACACCCTCGCCCATGGTCGCGGCGAGTTCCTTGTGCACGACCGAGACCAGCACCTGGCCGGGGTTCAGCGAGCCGACGACCTCCTGGCCCAGGGCCTTCTCCTTCACGCGGGCGATGAAGTCGCGTACCACCGGCAAGGCCACGTCGGCCTCCAGCAGGGCCATGCGCACCTCGCGCAGCATGTCCTGCACGTTGGTCTCGGTGATGCGGGCCTGCCCGCGCATCGTCTTGACGAGGCGACTCAGGCGGTCGGTGAGGTTGGAAGCCATGGGATTGGGAGGGGCGGACCGGCAGAACGCACGGTGCCCAAAAGTACACTGCGGACATGAGTTTATCGCCCGCTTCCCTGGGAGACGCCGCCACAGCTTCCGCCGTGCCCGGCGTCGCGCTGGCTGTCGCCAGCGGCCTGGCGCTGCTGGGCTATGTCTGGGTCGGCCTGCTGCGCGCCCGCGCTGGCGAGGGCGAATCGGCCGGCACGGCGCTACGCCCGCCGCTGCGTTCGGTGCCGCCGATGGCGCTGGCCTGGACGGCCCAGTTTGTCGCCCTCTTCATCGATATCAGCGGCTTCGGCCTGGCCACGCCGGGAGCACGCTTTGGCTTTGCGCCGGCGCTGTCGATGACGGCGTGGCTGGTGCTGACGGTGTATCTGATCGAAAGCCGCTTCCTGCCGCTGCACAGCGTGCGCCGCGTGCTGGCCTGGCTTGCGGCGGCTGCCGTGCTGCTGGCCTGGAGCTTTCCGGGCGAGAGCCGGCCGCTGGCCGCCTCGCCCTGGGCGCCGCTGCATTGGGTGCTGGGGTTGGCGTCCTATGGGCTGTTTGGGGTCGCCGTTCTGCATGCCGCGCTGATGAACCGCGCCGAGAGCCGCCTGCGGCACAAGCAGGCGGCGTCGGGCGGCCTGCCGCTGCTGCAGCTGGAACGGCTGACCTTCAACTTCGTGGCCGCCGGCGTGGGCGTGCTGTCGCTGGCCATCGCTTTGGGCTGGTGGTTCACGCCGACTTGGAAGTGGGATCACAAGAATCTGCTCGCCGTGCTGGGCTGGTTGGTGCTGACCGGCCTGCTTGTGGGGCGGCGCATTTACGGCTGGCGCGGCCGGCGCGCCACGCGGTGGCTCTATGCGGGCGCGGGGCTGCTGCTGCTGTCCTATGCCGGCTCGCGTTTCGTGTTCGAGGTCATCCTGCAGCGCGGCGGGAGCGGCGCATGAAGTACCTGTTGTTGCTGGTGCTGCTGGCGCTGGTCTTCTTCGTGCTAGGCCTGAAGCGCTCTCGGCCGCGCGAGCCCGAGTCGCGCAAGCCGCCTCCAGTTGCGCAGCCGCAAACGATGCTGCGCTGCGCCGAATGCGGCATGCATCTGCCGGTGGGCGAAGCCTTGCCGGGCAAGGGTGGCGTGTTCTGCAGCACGGCGCACCGCAACAGCCACGAGGCCCGGCTGGGTGGCTGACGCCAGCTGGTTCGTCGAGTCGCCGCCGGCCGAGCCGGCCGAGAGCAGCGTCAGCTTCGACCGCCTGTACCGAGCCTTCCTCGCCGCGCGCGCGGCGCTGGGTGTGGCGCTCATCGGAGCACAGCTGATCGCCTCGGTGCTGTCGGCGCCGCCAGCGGGCTCGACCATGGCCCTGAGCGCCTCCTACGCTGCGGCTGCAGTGGCGCTGTGGCTGTTGCCGCAGCTGCGGCGTGGCGCGTCGGTGCGCAGCCTGGCGCGCATCAGCAGCCCGCATTGGTGGAGCGCCATCGGCGTCGACCTGATTCTGTTTGGCGTGCTGCATGCGCTGGACCCCAGCGGCGTGAACTACGGCGCCTTGTTCGTCATGCCGGTGCTGATGGCCGCCGTGCTCAGCCCCCGCCTGCTGGCGCTGGCGACGGCGGCGATGGCGACGCTGGGCTTGCTGGGCGCGGCGGCCTGGTCGCTGCTGCTGGGCGTGGACGTGGGCCTCAAGACGACGCAGGCAGGCCTCGTCGGCGGCGGCCTGTTTGCGGTCAGCCTGCTGGCCGGCGAGCTGAGCGCGCGCCTGGCCCGCGAGGAGAAGGCGGCGCGCGGCAGCCTGGCGCTGGCACGCCAGCAGGAGCTGCTGAATCGCCTGGTCATCGATGAGATGCAGGAGGGCGTGCTTGTCGTCGACCGGCGTGGCCGTGTGCGGGCCATGAACCCGGCGGCGCGCACGCTGCTTGGCGCGGCCAGCGGCGAGCTGAGCTGGCAACTGCGCGGCCGGCCCGACTGGCAGCCGTTGGTGCAGGCGCTGGAGCGCGCCTATGCCGGTGGTTCAGGGGTGGAGATCGACGTTGCGCTGCCGCTTGAGAACGGCGTCAACCGCAGCCTGCGCCTGCGCCTGCGCTTCACGCGCCAGCGCGAGGGCAGCGAGGAGTTGTGCGTGTTGTTCGTCGAAGACAACCGCGAGCTGCTGGCGCGGACGCGGCAGGAGAAGCTTGCCGCCATGGGGCGGGTGTCGGCCGGCATCGCGCATGAGATCCGCAACCCGCTGGCGGCCATCGCGCAGGCCAATGCGCTGATCTCGGAAGACGTGGTCGGCACGCGGGCCGAGCCGCTGAGCAAGATGGTGGCGTCCAACGTGCAGCGGCTCAAGCGCCTGGTTGATGATGTCACCGAGGTGGCGCCGGGCGTGCAGCCCGACACCCAGGTGCTGGATGTCAGCGAGCTGGTGCACGAGACCTGCGTGGACTGGGTGGTCGTCAACGGGCTGGATGCTGCCGGGGCGCAGAGTCGCTTCCAGTTGCAGATCGCGGCCCCCGGGCTGTTGGCGCTGTTCGACCCCGAGCATCTGCGGCGCGTGCTGGTCAACCTGCTGGACAACGCGCTGCGCCATGCCGACGACGGCGCTGGTTCGGTACGCGTCATCCTGGCGCCGGACGGCGACGCGCTGGCGCTGGTCGTGCGCAGCGCTGGCGCGCCAGTGCCGCCGGACGTCGAGCGCCATCTCTTTGAGCCCTTCTTCTCGACACGCAGTCGCGGTTCGGGGCTTGGCCTCTATATTTGCCGGGAACTTTGCGAGCGCCACGGTGCTCGCATCGAGTACCGCCGCGCCAGCGATGCGGCGGCCAACGAGTTCTGCCTGCACCTGCGTACCCCATCCGCATGACGACTGCTTCACCCGTGCGCCTGCTGGTCGTCGACGACGAGCCTGACCTGCGCACGCTCTATGAACTGACCCTGCTGCGCGAGGGCTACGAGATCGACAGCGCCGGTTCCGTCGCCGAGGCGCTGGCTCATCTGCAGGCCGTGGAGTACAGCGCCGTCATCACGGACATGCGGCTGCCGGACGGCTCGGGCCTGGCCGTGTTGCGCTGGCTCGAACAGGCGGCTCGCCCGGAGAAGGCCATCGTCATCACGGCCTTCGGCTCGGCCGAGAACGCCGTCGAGGCGCTGAAGGCCGGTGCGTTCGACTACCTGACCAAGCCAGTGGACCTGCGCCAGTTCCGTCTTGTCGTCGCGTCGGCACTGGGTCGCGTGGCGCCGGAACCCTCGCCGACGGCCGCCGAGCAGGGCGCAGCGGCGGCGACCGCGCTGCGTCTGGTGGGTGAGTCGCCCGCCATCCGCGCTGTGCGCGCGCTGATCGACAAGGTGGCGCGCAGCATGGCGCCGGTGCTGGTGCAGGGCGAGTCGGGCACCGGCAAGGAGCTGGTGGCGCGCGCCATCCACGACCACGGCGCGCGCGTCGGCGGCCGGTTCGTCGCCGTCAACTGTGGCGCCATCCCCGAGAACCTGCTGGAGGCGGAGTTCTTCGGCTACCGCAAGGGCGCCTTCACCGGCGCGAACGAAGACCGCGAGGGCTTCTTTCAGGCGGCGGACGGTGGCACGCTGTTCCTTGATGAAATCGGCGATCTGCCGCTGGCGATGCAGAGCAAGTTGCTGCGCGTCATCCAGGAGCGCTCGGTGCGCCCGGTCGGCGCGACGGCGGAGACGGCGATCAACGTACGCATCCTCAGCGCGACGCACAAGGACCTGGGCGCCGAGGTTGCTGCGGGCCGCTTCCGTCAGGACTTGTTCTACCGGCTGAACGTCATCCAGATCCGCGTGCCGCCGCTGCGCGAGCGGCTGGAGGACCTGGGCCTCATCAGCAACCGCGTGCTGGCCCGCATCGCGCAGGACGCCGGCGTGTCGCCCACGCCGCGGCTCACGGCTGGCGCTCTGCAGACACTGTCGCGCTACGCCTTTCCCGGCAATGTGCGTGAGCTGGAGAACTTGCTGCACCGCGCGCTGGCGCTGGCCGGCGGCGAGTGGATAGACGCCGAAGACCTGGGCCTGCCTGACACGCTGCTGGACGAAGGCCGCAGCGAGTCCCAGTTTGCGGCGCTGGATACGCCGCTGGCGGCGGAGCCGATGGCTGAGGGGTTGTCCCTGCCGGAGCGGTTGCCCAGCGACCTGGCGCTCTACCTCGATGAGGTCGAGCGTGCCATCCTGCTGCGCGCGTTGGAGCAGCACCGCTTCAACCGCACTGCGGCAGCGGCCAGTCTGGGTCTGTCGCTGCGGCAGATCCGCTATCGGATGGCGCGGCTGGCGATCTCAGCCGGGGAGAGTTGACCCCTCGCCCAGTCTCGCTGCGCTGAACGCGAGCGAGCCTGACCGGTCCCCGGAGGGGACGGCGATGCTCGCGGGGAAGGCCCCGCTCGCACATCGCCAGACGGGCCGGCTTGGCGAACTGGAGTCGGACTCAAGCAGTCCCTGCGGACTGCTTGTGCCTACGGAAGGCCATTGGCCTCTGACCAATGGCAGGCCCGGCGCTCGGCCCGCGAATGCATACGCTTCGTGACACCTCAGGATTTGCCCTGCTTGAATCTGAGACGGGCTGTAGTGGCATCGCTCCAAACCCAGCAACGGCGCGGCTTTGCGGTCAGCTTTGGCTCGCCAGCCCAGTGCTGATGCGGGTCTCGCGTTGCGGTCCCCGATTTGATCGGGCAACGGCGCGCACGAGGCATTTGTCCAGGGGAATCACGGCCAGGGTTTGACACTAGCGGTAGTGCTTGAGGGGGCGTCGGGCCATAGATATAGTGTTCCTTCGTGATATCCTGCTAACCCAGTCGCACCCATGACCTTCCCCTCGGATTCGCTGTTTGACGTGGCATGTCGCCCGCAGCAACGCACCCGAGGACCCCGCCGGAATGCCGGTCGGGCAATGGACCGGCAGGGACGAAATACCCCCATAGAAGCAACGCACGATGCGTTGGCAAGCCCCATGCATTCAAGGGCTGCTGCCGCGCATTTGCCAGCCATTTCTCGCATTTCTCGATAAGGATTCCCTCATGCTGCATGAAGCCGTCACGGGCCAGGCACTTGCCACCCCCGCCGCACCGGTCGCGTTTGGATCCGACGCCACCGCCCCCAGTGCCCCCGCAGGGTCGAGCTACCAGGCCTACCAGATCATTCGCCGCAACGGCGCTGTGGTTTCGTTCGAGCCGAGCAAGATTGCCGTCGCGCTGATGAAGGCCTTCCTGGCCGTTCATGGCACGACCGGCGCGGCCTCTGCCAGCGTGCGCGAGACGGTCGAGCAGCTGACGCAGAACGTCGTCCGCGCCTTGCTTCGCTCGCGTCCGAGCGGCGGCACCTTCCATATCGAGGACGTGCAGGACCAGGTCGAGCTGGGTCTGATGCGCAGCAGCAACCACGAAGTTGCGCGCGCCTACGTGCTCTACCGCGAACGCCGCGCGCAAGAGCGCGCTGCCCAAGGTGAAGCCAGCCGTGCCGCCGAGCCCGCTCTGATGGTGGTGGACCGTGGCGAGCGCCGCCCGCTGGACCTGGGCCATCTGAAATCGCTGATCGCCTCGGCCTGCGAGAACCTCGGCGCCGATGTGAAGCCCGACCCCGTGCTGGCCGAGACCCAGCGCAACCTGTACGACGGCGTCGCCATCGACGAGGTCTACAAGGCCGCCATCCTGGCCTCGCGCACGTTGATCGAGAAGGATCCGGGCTACAGCCGCGCCACCGCCCGACTGCTGCTGCACACGATCCGCCGCGAGATCCTGGGTGGTGAAGTGCTGCAGGGCGAGATGACGCAGCGTTACGCCGAGTACTTCCCCGGCTACATCAAGAAGGGCATCAAGGCCGAACTGCTGGACGAGAAGCTGGGCCAGTACGACCTGGCCAAGCTCGGCGCCGCGCTGAAGGCCGAACGCGAACTGCAGTTCGACTACCTCGGCCTGCAGACGCTGTATGACCGCTACTTCCTGCACATCGCCGATGAGCGCATCGAGATGCCGCAGGCCTTCTTCATGCGCGTGGCCATGGGCCTGGCGCTGGGCGAGATCGACCGCGAAGCTCGCGCCATCGAGTTCTACGAAGTGCTGTCCAGCTTCGACTTCATGTCCAGCACGCCGACGCTGTTCAACGCCGGCACGCGCCGCTCGCAGCTGTCCAGCTGCTACCTGACGACGGTGGCCGATGACCTCGACGGCATTTACGAGGCGCTGAAGGAGAACGCGCTGCTGAGCAAGTTCGCCGGTGGTCTGGGCAACGACTGGACGCCGGTGCGCGCGCTGGGTTCGCACATCAAGGGCACCAACGGCAAGAGCCAGGGTGTCGTCCCCTTCCTGAAGGTCGTCAACGACACGGCCGTGGCCGTGAACCAGGGCGGCAAGCGCAAGGGCGCCGTCTGCGCCTATCTCGAAACCTGGCACCTGGACATCGAAGAGTTCCTGGACCTGCGCAAGAACACCGGCGACGACCGCCGCCGCACGCATGACATGAACACGGCGAACTGGATTCCCGACCTGTTCATGCGCCGCGTCATCGAAGGTGGCGACTGGACCCTATTCAGCCCGTCCACCTGCCCGGACCTGCACGACCTGTTCGGCAAGCCCTTCGAGGTGGCGTACACGGCCTATGAGGCCAAGGCCGACCGCGGCGAGATCAAGCTGTTCAAGCGCATGCCAGCCAAGGACCTGTGGCGCAAGATGCTGTCGATGCTGTTCGAGACGGGCCACCCCTGGATCACGTTCAAGGACGCCTGCAACGTGCGCAGCCCGCAGCAGCACGTCGGTGTCGTGCACTCCAGCAACCTGTGCACCGAGATCACGCTGAACACCAACGACAGCGAGATCGCCGTCTGCAACCTGGGCTCCGTCAACTTGGCCCAGCACATCAAGGATGGCCAGATCGACCAGGCCAAGCTGAAGAAGACCACGCGCACGGCGATGCGCATGCTCGACAACGTCATCGACATCAACTACTACGCCGTCAAGAAGGCCCGCGACTCCAACCTGCGCCACCGCCCGGTGGGCCTGGGCATCATGGGCTTCCAGGACGCGCTGTACCAGCTGCGCACGCCGTACGCCTCGCAGGCCGCTGTCGAGTTCGCCGATCGTTCGATGGAAGCCGTGTGCTATCACGCCTACTGGGCCTCTACCGAACTGGCCGAAGAGCGTGGCCGCTACTCCTCGTACAAGGGCTCTCTGTGGGACCGCGGCATCCTGCCGATCGACTCGCTGGACCTGCTGGCCGATGCCCGCGGCGGCTACGTGGACGTGGACCGCTCGACGACGCTGGACTGGGACGCGCTGCGCGGCCGCATCGCCACCTTCGGCATGCGCAACAGCAACTGCGTGGCCATTGCCCCGACGGCCACCATCTCCAACATCATTGGCGTGGACGCATCCATCGAGCCCTGCTTCGGCAACCTGTCGGTCAAGTCCAACCTGTCCGGCGAGTTCACCGTCATCAACGAATCCCTCGTGCGTGACTTGAAGGCACTGGGCCTGTGGGACGACGTGATGGTCATGGACCTCAAGCACTTCGACGGCTCACTGCGTCGTATCGACCGCGTGCCCGAGGAGATCAAGGCGCTGTACGCAACGGCTTTCGAGGTCGACACCTCGTGGCTGATCGAAGCCGGCGCGCGGCGTCAGAAGTGGATTGACCAGGCGCAGAGCCTGAACATCTACATGGCGGGCGCATCGGGCAAGAAGCTCGACGAGACCTACAAGCTCGCTTGGCAGCGCGGCCTGAAGACGACGTACTACCTGCGCACCACCAGCGCGACGCAGGCTGAGAAGAGCACGGTCACGCGTTCCGGTCAGCTCAACGCGGTGTCGAGCAGCGCCGCGCCTGCGATAGCCGCGCAGGCTGCACCGGTCGCTGTCGTCGAGTCCGAGCTGCCCGCGACCGACATGAAGTTCTGCTCGATCGACAACCCGGACTGCGAAGCTTGCCAGTAAGTTGAAGCAGAGGCGCCAACTTGTATAGACAAGTTGGCGCCTCACGTTTCGATGCCCTCGCGCAACAAACATTGCGCGATAGATGCAAATAGCTGTAGCCGGACCTTGTTGATTTGCACAAGCGCTACTGATAATTCGAAGTGATAGGAAAGACACCATGCTGGATTGGGACGAAGACCTGAAGTCCACTGATACCCACACTGCGAAACCACTCGCGGTCACGCCTTCGGCGACGCCTGCATCGGCGTCTGCGCGCGGAGCTGCCAGCGTCTCGATTCCTACTCCTCAGTTGTCCGGTGAACCCGCGACTGCACGTCGGGTGAAGGCTGCCGACAAGCGCATCATCAACGGCCAGACCGACGTCAACCAGCTGGTGCCGTTCAAGTACAAGTGGGCTTGGGAGAAGTACCTCGCCACCTGCGCCAACCACTGGATGCCGCAGGAAGTAAACATGAGCCGCGACATCGCGCTCTGGAAGGACCCCAACGG
>Ga0187843_10001993_pt1 | contig 12679 bp, 15 predicted proteins | sample SpaLakP09_SKY_43_FD_134516 | JGI IMG/M metagenome (GOLD analysis project Ga0187843, IMG submission 134516) | Oligotrophic lake water microbial communities from Sparkling Lake, Wisconsin, USA - SP09_SKY_43 | ecosystem: Environmental > Aquatic > Freshwater > Lake | place: USA: Sparkling Lake... | reverse complement strand
GGCGCCAACGAAACAATCTTCATAAAGTTCTTTTCGCGGAGTTCGCGGGCGACAGGGCCGAAAATACGTGTCCCACGCGGATTGGAATCCTTGTCAATGATCACGGCGGCATTGCTGTCAAAACGGAGGTACGACCCGTCATTGCGACGAATGGGGAACCTGGTTCGTACAATGACCGCACGCACCACTTCACTCTTTTTCACGGTACCATCAGGAGCAGCTTCCTTTACATTGGCCGTGACGATGTCACCAATCTTCGCGATCAGGGTCTTACGACCAATCACTCCGATCATTGTCGCCTTCCTAGCGCCGGTGTTGTCCGCAATATTCAACCAAGAACGGATCTGGATCATGTTACAACCTCCAACGGCGCTTCAGCCTGTTTCACCACTTCCACAAGCTTCCAACGCTTGAGGCGACTGAGGGGACGACATTCGATAATCCGGACTGTATCCCCTTCTTTCGCCTTCTTTTCCTCGTCGTGGGCGTAAAACTTCTTCTGGAGGCGAACAATCTTTTTGTATTTCGGGTGGGGCATTCGGCGCTCCACGCGCACCACGATGGTTTTCTCCATTCGTGCGGAAATGACTTCGCCGATCCTCTCTTTAAGGACGCTTTTGGATTCGGGAGTTGCGCTCATTTTTTGCCTTTCGTGCCAGCGATCCTTGATTCGGAACGTGCAGTCTCAATCCGTGCAATTGTTTTACGGATTTCGCGAAGCCGGGTGGGTTTCTCAACCTGTCCGACCTGCTGCTGAATGCGTAACTGGAACCGTTCACGACGGAGCTCCTCCGCCTTGCGGTCCAACTCGGCGGGTTTCAATCCGCGAAATTCTTCGATCTTCAAAATACTAGCTTCCTTTCTCGGGTAATGAAACGAGTGGCCATTGGCAATTTGCTGGCGGCCAGTCGAAAACATTCCTTTGCATCAACTTCCAAAAGGCCGTCGAGCTCGAAAAGGATAGTCCCTGGTTTGATAACTGCCACCCAAAATTCAGGCTGCCCTTTCCCCTTCCCCATCCGCGTTTCAGGGGGGCGGGCGGTAACCGACTTGTCTGGGAAAATCCGAATCCAGAGTTTTCCCTTCCGGTTCATGTTGCGGGTCAAAGCGACTCGGGCGGCTTCAATTTGGATATTGGTCAGCCAGCATCGGTCGAGCGACTGCAACCCGAAAGACCCGAAAGCCAAGGTAATGCAACGGGTCGCAAAACCTTTGCGGCTACCCCGCTGCGTCTTGCGGAATTTGACTCGTTTTGGAACAAGGGCCATAGAATAAAAATCGGCTCTTTAAGCCGACTCCTCCGGTAAACAAATCCAAACTTTTACGCCAATCTTGCCCGCGACGGTATGAGCTTCGGCGAATCCATAATCAATATTCGCCCGGAGGGTATGAAGTGGAACTTTCCCTTCGTGATATTGCTCGGTCCTGGCAATTTCACCCCCACCTAAACGCCCTCCCACACGGACTTTGACGCCAGCAGCGCCGAAATCCAGGGTCGTCTGGAGAGCCTTTTTCATCGCCCTGCGGAAGGAAACACGTCGTTCCAACTGGAGCGCAATGTTTTCAGCCACCAGCTGGGCATCTAATTCAGGATTCTTGATCTCTTTGACATCAATCAATAACTCGCGATTCGGGGTCAAAGCTTGGGTATCTTCCCGCAACTTATCGAGCTCGCTGGCCTTTCTTCCGATCACCAATCCAGGCCGCGCGGTATGCAAAGTGACACGGACACGGTTCGAGGCCCGCTCAATCACAACCTTTGAAATGGCGGCACTTTCCAGACGCTTCTTGATAAAATTCCTGATCTGAAAATCCTCGTGAAGGAAGATCGGGAAATTCTTCTTGTTGGCATACCAGACGGAACTCCAGTTCCGACGGACGGGAAGCCGAAAACCTGTTGGATGAGTCTTTTGTCCCATAACTTTCTATGCCTTCGACGCGGCCTTGGCCTTCGTCCCTTTCTTTTCCTTTTTCACCGGGTTTAATTCTTGCTCAGACATCTCTTTCAGGGTGATGCGGATATGGCTGGTCCGTTTCCGGATCGGTCCCGCACTGCCCCGCGCCTTCGGTTGAAAACGGTGGAAGGTGGATCCTTCCCCGACCATAACCTCGTGCACCAAAAGTTTATCGGCAGGGATCGAATGATTGTTCTCCCCGTTGGCAATGGCGGAGCGCAAAGTTTGAAGCAACAACTTTGCCGATTTTTGCGGGGCAAAGCTGAGGCGGGCATCAGCCTCCTTCACGGGCAAGCCACGCATCGCCCGAGCGATATCACGGATTTTGAAGGCCGACATGCGGGCGTATTTCATTTCTGCACGGGCGGTACGGATTTCGTTTTTCATTTTTGTGCCAAGACCGACACGCGGTCCCCTACTTGAATTTGAATGCCATCGTTGAGTTGTTCAGGAAGACCGGCGGAAACCAATTCGCGAACCTCCAACAGGCGGCAACTGCCGACCACTTTATCTCCACGTAAAATACGGAACGGCATTCCTTCCCTGGCTCCTTGACGACTACCAAGATTCAGTACAATGGCTTGTTGATTCTGATCCACAGCAACCACCTGTGCATCTGTCAATCCCGTCGCTAGGGCTCTGGGTGCATTCCGAACCATCAAGGCATCTAAAGTCCGTTTGGCAGATTCAAACTCTCCGCGGGCTGTAGCTTTCTTTGCAGGGAGGGATTCTCCGGCCCATGTGACGGCTGCCTGTGTGACAGCCTTCACCTGCTCCAGTATCTGTTGTGTAAATTGCTCGGCCCGGATTAGTTCACCAGACAAACGGGCAACCTTGTCGTGACTATCACGAACATCATCACTCAGCGTCGCCAAGCCGAGAAGTTCGTCCCGGCGCTGCAATTGGAGCCAGGCTTCGCGGTAGGCTTTCGCCTCGGCCTGAGCCATATAAAGTTCGTCCGCTTTTCCTTTCGGAAGCTCATGGGCGCAAGCCCCTGCGGAAAGAATCAGAAGGAGAGAAAGGAATTTCATTACTTGGTCACCTTCTCCGTATGACCACCGTGTTTCTTGAAGATCCGAGTCGGGGAAAATTCACCCAAACGGTGGCCGACCATGTTCTCAGTGACAAACACGGGATTGAACGCCTTGCCATTGTGAACAAGAAAGGTGTGTCCGACAAATTCAGGCGAAATCATGGAGCGGCGAGACCAAGTCTTGATCGGCTTCTTGGCTCCCGCGCCTATTTTCTGAACTTTGACGAGCAAGTGATCGTCAATAAAAGGACCTTTTTTCAGGCTGCGACTCATGAGGATCTCTTCTTTCTCCGGTCTTCAACAATGAACCGGTTCGAGGGCTTGTGACGATGACGCGTCTTAAGACCTTTGGCCAACTGACCCCAAGGCGAGACAGGGTGCTGACGACCGCCACCCCCCTTACTCTTCCCCTGCCCTCCACCCATAGGATGATCGACAGGATTCATTACCATTCCACGGGTATGAGGACGGCGACCAAGCCAACGACCACGGCCGGCTTTTCCTAGACTCACTTTTTCATGGGAAATATTTCCCACCTGCCCCACCGTGGCATAGCAGTCGGCATGCAAACGACGAAGTTCGCCGGATGGAAGGCGGATGAGTGCGTAATCCTTGTCGATTGCGGTACAAATGGCAGCTGCACCTGCGGAACGTACCATCTGAGCGCCTCGGCCCGGGACAATTTCTAAATTATGCAAAGGCAATCCTTGGGGAATGACCCGAAGCGGAAGTGAATTTCCAACTTCTGCAGGAACGGAAGCACCAGAAGCAACCGTTGCACCCACCTTCAATCCGTCCGGCGCGAGAATATAAGCGCGATCGTTAGCTGCGTATTCAACCAAGGCGATCCGTGCCGAACGATTGGGATCATACTGGATACCCACGACCTTCCCGGCTTTGGTCCGTTTGCGACGATTCCATTCGATGATGCGGTATTGTTTTTTGTGGCCCCCACCGCGATGCCGAGAAGTCATACGGCCATGGGCGTTTCGTCCGCCCGTCCTGCGCTTGATTTCCATCAAGGAACGTTCAGGTGCAGAATCCGGAGTCAACTCCGAGAAATCATGGAGTTGGGTAAACCGAAGCGAAGGCGTGAGAGGGCGGAATTCTTTAAGGGCCATGGTCGTCTTTCCTATGCGATTTCGATTTTCTGGCCTTCGGCCAGCGTCACGATGGCGCGTTTGCTGTGGTTGGTTCTTCCAGGTTCACCGCGTCGGGAACGGCGTGCCTTCCCTTGGCGGCGCATGGTGTTGACTCGTACAACCTTTTTACCAAACAAGGCGGTGATCGCTTGCCGGATTTCCAACTTGGTGGCATCCGGGGCCACATCGAACAGATATTGGTTATGAGCTGAGGCTAACCGGGTACCTTTTTCAGAAATCCGAGGACGAAAAATCACTTCAGTGGGTTGTCTCATGACGCGGACTCCTCTTTGGACTTCGCATGTAGTCGGGTGCCGAGTTCTTTCCAAGCCTCTTCCGACACCCAAACTTGCCGACGTCGGAGCAGATCCTCCGCATTGACTTCACGGGCAGGACGAACATCCACTTCACTCAGATTGCCGGCGGCCTTGAGCAGGGTGTTCTCCGGCTTCGAAAGAATTAACAAAACGGAAAGTGGCAACCCTGCGTCCTTCAGCCAAGCAATCAACTCCTTGGTCTTGGGAGCTTTCAAAATAGGTTTCGCACCACTATGGAGTTTCCCCTGTGTCGCCAAGTCGCTGATCGCACGACGAAGGGCGGTGCGTAACACGGTTTTTGGAATATCTTTGCGGTAGCTGCGCGGATGCGGACCGAAGGCCACACCACCCCCACGCCATACAGGGGAAGATTTGTAACCGGCACGGGCCCGGCCTGTCCCCTTTTGGTTCCAAGGCTTTGCTCCGGAAAGATCCACTGTCCCCTTGGTCTTGGTGGAATGAGTTCCGGCACGACGGGCGGCACGATAGGCTGTCACCGCCTCGTGAAGAGCTTGGCTGGCTTTCCGATTTTTAAAGAGTTCGACCCCGAGAGCCTTCTCGGCGGCACTAAGATTGATGGGTTTGGCTGCGCTCATGGGATAATCAGGCCTTCACCGGTTCTTTGATCGCATCGCGTACGATCACCACGCTGCCATTCGCGCCAGGAATAGCCCCACGGACTAAAATCAACTTTTCGTTTTCCCGAACCTGCATGACCTTCAAGTTTTGGATAGTGCAATTGTCCAAACCAAGATGCCCCGGCATCCCTGCGTTTTTGTACACGCGTCCGGGGGTCGACCTACAACCGATCGCACCATTACGGCGATGGGTGGTGGAACCGTGGGCATCGGCTTGTCCCGCATAGTTGTGCTTCCGCATAACCCCGTGAAAGCCCTTTCCCTTGGAAAGACCCAAAACATCGACCAGTTGACCCGCTTTGAAACGCGTAACTGCGACTTCGGCGCCGACCGCCAAATCGGATGGAGCCGCCCGGAATTGACGAAGAACAAGCGGGTTTTTTCGACCGGCTTTTTCAAAGGCAACCCTCTGAGGTTTGTTGGTGCGAGAAGCTTTGCGCTCCCCCATCCCCAAAACGACGGCTTTCACACGGCTTTTTTCAGGAGTCCGAACCTCATAAACCGTGTTCGGTTCGGCCGAAATGACCGTGACGGCAGTCGCCTGCCCCTGATCATCATAGATCCGGGTCATTCCGACTTTTTTTCCGATCATGCCAAAACGTTCGATCATGGATGAAGTTCCTTGGGTTAAATCTTAATGGTGATGTCGACTCCGGCGGGGAGGTTGAGTTTCTTCAACTCGTCCACCGTCTTGCCGGAGGGTTCAAGAATATCCAAGAGCCGCTTGTGGGTCCGGATTTCAAACTGTTCCATGCTTTTTTTGTCGCAATGGGGAGAACGGTTCACCGTGTAGCGCTCTACTTTGGTGGGTAAAGGAATCGGCCCTGCCACCCGTGAACCTGTACGGGATGCAGTTTCGGAAATCTCCCCTGCCGCCTTGTCGAGAAGACGGTAATCAAAGGATTTCAAACGGATGCGGATGCGTGTTGCGGCCATAGGTTAGCCTTTCTTTTGTTGGGTGACCTGGGCGAGGACACTGGAAGGCACCTGCTCAAAGTGGGACGGCTCCATGGAATAAGCCGCGCGACCACGAGAAAGAGAGCGAATGGTGTTCACATATCCGAACATTTCGGCCAAAGGAACCTCGGCCTTCACCACGGAAGTCAGATTCTTCGAATCGACGTTCATGATTTTCCCACGACGACGGTTGATGTCGCCAAGAATGTCACCCTGGTATTCGTCCGGAGTGGAGCATTCGACGAGCATGATCGGCTCAAGAAGAATGGGTCCGGCTTTTTGCATCGCATCCTTCACCGCAAAAATCGCGGCCATTTTGAAAGCCAGTTCATTCGAATCCACTTCATGATAGGAGCCGTCCAGAATCTCGATTTTCATGTCGATGACCGGACTGCCGTGGATGACTCCGTTGAGCAACGCTTCCTGCACACCCTTCTTCACCGCGGGAATGTATTCTTTCGGGATGTTTCCACCCGTCACCTTGTTGTCCACGGTGATTCCCTTGCCCCGTTCCTGCGGTTCAACCTGCAAAATCACATGTCCGTACTGACCTCGACCACCCGATTGCTTGATGAGTTTCCCTTCTCCACCAGAACTCTCCGTGATGGTCTCACGATAGGCAATCTGGGGAGCTCCGGAGTTTGTTTCGACGCTAAATTCCCTCTTCAGACGATCGCAAATGATTTCCAAATGAAGTTCACCCATCCCTTTGATGATGGTCTGACCGGTTTCCTCATTGCTCTGAACTTGGAAAGTAGGGTCTTCCTCAGACAACCGTTGCAGGGCCTCCCCCATCTTCTCACGATCGCCCTTCGTCTTGGGCTCCACAGCCATCGAAATAACAGGCTCAGGGAAACTGGGCGGCTCAAGGGTGATCTCAAGGTCTTCGTTCCGGAGGGTATCGCCGGTGGCGATATCCTTTAAGCCAACAGTCGCCGCGATATCACCTGCAAAAACTGTCTCAATATCTTCCCGCTTGTCGGCCTGAATCTGGATCAACCGACTCACCCGCTCGCGTTTTCCGGTACGCGAATTATAAATGAATTCCCCTTTGCTCAACTTGCCCGCGTATACGCGAAAGAAAATCAGCTTCCCGACGAAAGGATCCGTCCAGAGCTTGAAAGCAAGCGAGCAGAACTTCGCATTATCATCGACTTTGACCGGGATACGCTCCTCAGGATTTTCGGTGCTGTGACCGACTGCAGGTGGAATATCGATCGGACTGGGGAGATATTCAATGACCGCATCCACCAAGGACTGGACCCCTTTGTTTTTAAAAGCAGAACCTCCGACCACCGGGACAAATTTATTCGCACACGTAGCCCGGCGGATCGCCTCTTTGAGTTGCTTAATCGAGGGCTTCTTTTCCTCAAGGAACATATTGCCCACTTCTTCATCCACATCGGCAATCGCTTCAATCAGTTGATCCAAGCTCTTCTTGGCCATCTCCTGTAATTCAGCCGGAATTTCCTCCACCTTGTAAGTGGAACCCAAATCTTTGCTGTCCGTGTAGACAAGAGCCTTTTGATTGATGATGTCGATTTGCCCCTTGAGTTGATCCTCTTTTCCCAGTGGAATCAAAATCGGCCAGGCGTTGGCCCCGAGCTTGGTTTTCATTTCACCCAGCGCTTTTTCGAAATCTGCTCCTGTCCGATCCATTTTGTTTACAAATGCGATACGTGGAACACCGTATTTATTGGCCTGCCGCCAAACCGTCTCGCTTTGGGGCTGAACCCCGGCGACTCCACAAAACACGGCAATCGCGCCGTCCAGAACCCGGAGGGAACGCTCCACCTCGGCGGTGAAATCAACGTGTCCGGGGGTGTCGATAATGTTGATACGATTTTTGGTTTTTTCGAAAGATTTGAAGATGCCGGCTTCTTCTTTGACGGGCCAAAAACAGGTTGTCGCGGCCGAGGTGATGGTGATTCCCCGTTCCCGCTCCTGCTCCATCCAGTCGGTGACAGTTGTCCCCTCATGGACTTCACCCATCTTGTGAATGCTACCGGTATAAAACAGAACCCGCTCGGTAAGGGTCGTCTTTCCCGCGTCGATATGCGCGCAAATCCCGATATTCCTCGTCCTCTCGAGGGAATAGCTGCGGGCAGAACTTGCGGGGGCGGCCATGGTCGTCCTTTACCAGCGTAAGTGTGCAAATGCCCGATTGGCTTGGGCCATCCGGTGGGTTTCATCCCGTTTTTTGACGGCATTTCCCTGACCCGTAGCCGCGTCGCGGATTTCCTGGGCAAGCGCTTTTTCGAAGGCCACTCCCTTGCGTTTGTTCGCAAGTTCAACAATCCAACGAAGAGCGAGGGAAAGTTGGCGTTCCGGGGTCGTTTCAACAGGAACTTGATACGTGGCACCTCCTACGCGACGGGACTTCACTTCGAGCCGTGGCTTCACATTCTCAACGGCCTTCTGGACGACCGCGAGGGGATCCCCTCCTGAACCGCCCTCGTTCGCTTTTTCAATTGCGTTATAAACGAGACGACTGGCTGTCGAAAGTTTCCCCTGTTTGAGGATGTAGCCAATCATGCGTCCAACGAGCAGGCTTTCAAAAACCGGATCCGGACTGGTCTTACGGGATAGATGGCGACGGCGGCGGGACATGTTTGATTTTCCTTTTGGTTAGGCCTTGGCGGGCTTGGCTTCAGCTTTGGCTCCCCCACCCTTGGGGCGCTTGACACCGTATTTACTGCGGGACACGAGCCGAGAAAGTTTATTGGAATTACTAGGACCGGAAGCACCCAAGGCATCCAGAGTTCCACGAACAATATGGTAACGAACACCGGGCAAATCTTTCACACGGCCACCTCGGACTAAAACAATCGAATGCTCCTGCAAATTGTGATTTTCACCGGGAATATAGGCGATGACCTCTTCCCCATTTGAGAGTCGGACTTTGGCGACTTTACGGAGAGCCGAATTGGGTTTTTTGGGAGTACGGGTCATGACCTGCAAGCAGACACCTCTGCGCTGAGGGCAACCGTGCAAGGCAGGAGCTTTAGTGCCGCGTTTGAGGGCGGACCGTCCCATGCGCACCAACTGGTTGATCGTCGGCATTGTCTGCTTTGTCTCCCTTTTCCGATGCAATCCCTAGTATAACGACACCCCCGAAAAGGGCCCATGAAGCGCTTGTTGGCGCACGCATGGAGGACGATTCCATCGAACCGTCACATGCCGCATACCCTAACTGGTTGACCTTTTCAGGCTCCGGTCGGATGACAGCGGAAATTCAAATCCTGCCGAAAAAAATCCCTATCGGCAAGCGATTTCGGAAAGTTTTTCGCTTTAGCTGGCCAACGCTGCCGGAATATCTAAAGCCACTTTTCTGGCCCTCTCTTCTTCCGGTTGTGTGCTGACCAAAGCCTCTCCGACAGGTTCTCCAAGATGGAGGAGCTTGATTTTTCGGTACGCACTGAATCCGGTTCCGGCCGGAATCAAGTGCCCCATAATCACGTTCTCCTTGAATCCCAAGAGCTTATCCGTCTTCCCGAGGGTCGACGCATCCGTGAGGATCCGGGTTGTATCTTGGAACGAGGCTGCAGAGATAAAGCTTTCCGTTTCAAGTGAGGCCTTTGTGATCCCGAGCAGAACAGGTGTAGCCTCGGCAGGCTTTCCACCCTTCTGTTCGATGTCACGATTCGCCTCTTCGAAAGCCATCCGTTCGATCTGTTCGCCCCACAGGAACTGGGTGTCCCCGGGTTCGGTGATCTTCACCTTGCGAAGCATCTGTCGGACAATGATCTCGATGTGCTTGTCGTTAATTTCAACGCCTTGCAGTCGATAAACTTCCTGCACTTCGTTGACCAAATACTCCTGAAGTTCCTGGGGTCCGCAAACCTCGAGGATTTCATGCGGTACAACCGGTCCTTCGGTCAATTGTTGTCCCTTTTTCACTGTGTCGCCCTTGTAGACGATCAAGTGCTTCGAAAGAGGGATAAGATGCTCCTCTTCCGTATTCGTTTCAGGATCCTTGATGATGAGCTTTTTCTTTCCTCGGACGTTGCCTTGGAGATCCACAACACCGTCAATCTTGGCAATCTCAGCAGCATCCTTCGGGCGACGAGCTTCAAAAAGTTCGGCCACACGAGGCAGACCGCCGGTGATGTCCTTGGTCTTGGTCGTCTTTCGGGGAGTCTTGGCCAAGCGCTGCCCGGCCTGAACTTTCTCACCGTCTTTGACTTCGATATGGGCTCCCGCCGGGATGCTGTACGCCGCAACAACTGCTCCCGCTTGATCCACGATGGCAATCTGCGGATGTAAATCCTCCTTGTGTTCAATGATAACGGTGCCGACAGACTTGGTCGTCTCATCGATCTCCTTCTTCATTGTCACGCCTTCGAGGATGTCCTTGAACTCCACCCGCCCGGCCTTCTCGGTCAAAATGGAAATGTTATACGGATCCCATTGGACGAAACTCTGACCCTTTTTGACTTTGCCACCTTCGGGAACAGAAATCATGGACCCAATCATGACGGGATAACGCTCTAGTTCCCGTCCGTCGGATGCATGAACGCTGATAAAGCCGTTTTTGTTCAGAACGATGTCATGTCCTTCAAGGGCTTTGACCGTGCGAAGATCGGTATACTGCACCGTACCGTCATTCTTCGCCTTGATCTGGGGTTGTTTGAAGACCTGCGAGGCCGTACCACCGATGTGGAAGGTCCGCATGGTCAGCTGAGTTCCGGGTTCGCCGATGCTTTGAGCTGCAATAATTCCAACCGCCTCACCCAATTTGGCCGACTGATTGGTCGCGAGATTCAATCCATAACAGGACACACAGACACCCCGTTTGGTTTCACAGGTCAAAGCAGAACGGATCTTCACCCGTTCCTGTCCGAGATCTTCAATCGCAGCTGCAGCTTTTTCGCTGATGATTTCACCCGCAGCGACAATCTTCTTTTTGCTTACAGGATCAACGACGTCATCACAGGTGGTACGACCGTAAATACGATCCCGGAGGCGAACGATTTCATCGTCCCCTTCCATGATCGCTTTTACATAAATTCCACGATCTGTTCCGCAATCATGCTCCCGAACGATGATATCCATCGCCACGTCACAAAGCTTTCGGGTCATATAACCCGAATCGGCGGTCTTCAACGCAGTATCGGCCAATCCCTTTCGGGCACCGTGGGTACTAATGAAATACTCAAGAACAGAAAGCCCCTCACGGAAGCTGGCAGTGATAGGCCGTTCAATGATTTCACCGGAAGGCTTGGCCATCAATCCACGCATGCCCGCCAACTGACGAACCTGGTTGCGATTTCCTCGCGCACCTGAATCCACCATGAGATAGACAGGATTGAAATCCTTGCGACCTTCATTGTGCTCGAGGGTACGGTACATCGCAGAGGAAATTTCCTCGGTAGCCTGCGTCCAGATATCGACGATCTTGTTGTAGCGTTCTCCATCGGTGATCGCACCCATACGGTACTGCTTTTCAACCTGACCGACCGAGCTACGGGCTTTCTCGATGACTGCCGGTTTCTCTTCCGGAATAATCATGTCATTAATCCCGATGGACACTCCAGCGCGGGTGGCCGATTTGAAGCCAAGATCCTTCAGCTTATCAAGACACTCGACCGTTGCGGCATGTCCGCATTTTTCATAACAGCGGAGAATAATCTCCCCCAACTGCTTCTTTCCAGCCGCCTTATTGATGAATCCAAGCTCCTTGGGCCAGATGCTGTTGAACTCTACGCGGCCAGGAGTCGTTTCAATGAACTTCTTGGTCGAATCACCAAAGACGGTTTCTTTCCCTAAATCCGGATTCTTGAACAAAATCCAATCATGGGTCTTAAGACTTTTTTCACTCAGAGCGAAATCAACCTCGTCGAATTGGGCGAATGCCATCAGCCGTTTTTTATTTTTATCCGTCTTCTCCGTCGTCCGTAGAGGATTCTGGGTGATGTAGTAACAACCCAATGTGATGTCTTGACTGGGGGTTGTGATCGGACGTCCGTTGCTTGGTCCGAAAATGTTGTTCGGGGCCAACATAAGCAAACGGGCTTCCAACTGAGCTTCGACGCTCAGGGGGATGTGTACGGCCATTTGATCGCCGTCGAAGTCCGCATTATATGCGGTACATACGAGCGGATGAATCCTGATGGCATCGCCTTCGATCAGTTTCGGCTCAAAAGCCTGTACCGACAAACGATGCAATGTCGGGGCGCGATTAAGAAGCACCGGATGTTCACGTGTCACTTCATCCAAGGTGTCCCAAACAATGGCCTCTTTCCGTTCGATCATCTTTTTCGCCGAACGGACGGTATGCACCTGCCCGAGCTCCTTGAGGCGGCGGATGATAAACGGTTCAAACAAGACAAGAGCCATCTTCTTAGGCAATCCGCACTCGTTGAGTTTGAGTTCGGGACCAATGACGATGACGGAGCGTCCAGAGTAATCCACCCGTTTGCCAAGAAGGTTCATCCGGAATCGTCCGGTCTTCCCCTTCAACATGTCCGAAAGAGACTTAAGCGGACGGTTTCCGGCACCCGTCACAGCACGACCGTGACGACCGTTATCCATCAAGGCATCGACGGATTCCTGCAACATTCTCTTTTCATTCCGGATAATGACTTCCGGTGTCTTCAATTGTAGAAGATTCCGCAATCGGTTGTTCCGGTTGATC
>Ga0187843_10001992_pt1 | contig 12683 bp, 11 predicted proteins | sample SpaLakP09_SKY_43_FD_134516 | JGI IMG/M metagenome (GOLD analysis project Ga0187843, IMG submission 134516) | Oligotrophic lake water microbial communities from Sparkling Lake, Wisconsin, USA - SP09_SKY_43 | ecosystem: Environmental > Aquatic > Freshwater > Lake | place: USA: Sparkling Lake... | reverse complement strand
TTCTAAGGCATCTTCATCAAGATACATCATTTCTAACATATCCATGTTTTTTAAACGTGCGTGCATTCTCCAAGAAACAATTTGAACCGGAAGATTTTCATTCCACATACTATCACTTAAACCTCTCCAATCATTAGCGTTTGTAGTTTCTGGATTTTCTATTTGGTCTCTTAATGCTTTTGTGATTAAAATACAGTTTTCTGGAATAGCTTCTGTTTTTGGTTCCACCAAATACACTACTAAATTCTCATCGCTTCCGCTGATTTCACATACAGAACCGCTTCTGTCTTTTAATCTTTTTTCTGTTACAATGCTCATTATTAGTTGCTTATAAGTTAAAGGATGCTCCAATGTGGAACACAAATTGATTGTTGTAATGTTCAAAACCATTTACATCTGAATCATAACTTGCTAATGGGAAACTGCTTTCAGCAAAAAGACCAAATCCGTTGGTGAAGAAATAACGAGCGCCAACATGACCACCAAAATTTCTTAATCCTAAACTTAATCCAGGGTAAACATCAATATTCTCACCTAGTTTTAAGACATTACCAATATTAGCATTGAAACGCACTCTTAAGTCAGCACGATCTTCAAATCTTGGTTTAAAATCATCTATTCGATTCGCATTAAGCATGTAAACACCAACAAGTCCAAGAGACATATTTTCACCAATTCCAAAATCGGAAGTAACTGTAATTCCGGTTCCACCACTTTGAAGATTTAAACCAACTTGACCTTTAACGTCACCTTTTCCTTTAAAAGCTTGTGCATTAGCAAAACTAGCTGATAATACAAGCACTAACATAATAATTCTTTTCATTTTCTATGGTTTTAAAGTGCAAATATAGAAATTCAATAACAATGACAATAGCAATATCAAAATTCAATTTCAAAAGTAAAATTTAATTCCTTCCTTTTTCCGTTGGATATAAGTGATTTAGTGGTTCGCTTTGCCAGAATTCTTTGGTGTTAATATCCATAATGGTTAACGGACCTTTGAACGCTGCGCCAGTATCTACATTCCAAATACAAGCTTTTTTTATTGGAATGGTTTGTCCAATTCGAGTTACAGGAGTGTGACCAATATAGACTTCATTATATAATGTAAATCGTCTCGGATAAAAATAACTATTTTTATCTAAATTTTCATTTAACGCCAAAGCGGTTTCCCACAACGTTCTGTCCCAATAGAATAATTTCGGAAAGTATTCATAGCCAACGCCATTCATATTGGTAAATCCAGCATGAATGAACAATCTGTTTTGCTCGTCTAAATAATAGTTCTGTAAGGATTTTAGAAATTCAATATGCTTCTTTTTAGTAACATCAGAAACGTTGGAATAAGCTAAAACTGTTGCTTCGCCACCATGTTTGAACCACATGCTTTCGTCAAAGTTTTCAAAATTCCCTAACAACCAATCCAATAACAATTCATCATGATTGCCACGAATGAAAATACAGTTTTGTTTGCTTCCTAAATCCATTAAAAAATCCAACACTTGTGGTGATTGACTCCAACCATCCACATAATCACCTAGAAAGATCAATGTGTCGTTTGTGGTTACGTTAGCACGCTCTATTATTTGATGTAAAGCCCGTAAACCTCCGTGAATGTCACCAATTACTAATGTTCTGTTCATTTTTTATTTTAATCTGAACAAAAATAATGTAAATCGATTTGAATATTCGATAAAAAGCAACATATCATCTACTTAAATTTAAAAATAATTTCAAATTTTTTATCAAAAATGTTGTTCGTTTACTTTTTTTTATATCTTTGACATGCATTTCAACGAATAAATTAGCACTTAGTCGATAAAAATAAACAAAAATGAATATAAATATAAGAAATATCATATTTTTTTTAATGCTTGTTTCTGCTCAAGTATTTAGCCAACAAGCAAAGCCATTTAAAGTACGTCATCAAGGATATGTTAATGGTGATATGGTACTTATTGCAAACAACATTGTTAATAGAGAAGCTTCTGATGGTAACGCTTCAGATTCCTACAATGACAGGACTTTCAAAAATAAATTGAATGACGAATGCGAAATGAAATACATTGATATTGATAACGACGAATCTACTTTTTCATCTAGTAGTGCCGATTTAGTTATGGATAATAAAGCAAACAAAAAAATTGTTTACGCAGGTTTATATTGGTCAGCTACCTATTTATATGAAAAAGGAAAAATGACCAAGTCAATGAAATATAAAGCAATTGACAAAAAAAGAGAAGCTTTTGATAAAGTAAAAATCAAACTTCCAAATCAAGAAGAATATTCTGACATAAAAGGAGAGTTAATTTACGACGGAATTGAAGATGCCGATTTTAAAGAAAGCGCACCTTATGTAATGTTTGCCGATATTACCAATTTGGTTACTAATTCTAAAAATCCTTTCGGAACATACACTATTGCAAATGTAAAATCTACAATTGGAAAGATTAGCGGTGGAGTTTCTGGTGGATGGTCTATCTTTTTTGTTTATGAAGATCCAAAAATGACGGGAAAATACATTACGACTTATGATGGCTTTGCAGGAATTACAGATAAATCGATAGATATTGATTTTTCTGGTTTTCAAACATTGCCAGAAGGAAAAGTAAATGCAAAAATTGCAGGAATTGCTCTTGAAGGCGATTTACAATTAAAAGGCGATCAAATTTTATTTAAAACTTCAGAAAATAAGGATTTCACACAATTATCAAATAAATTAAGAGATAAATCTAATTTTTTCAATAGTTCAATAACAAACGACAACGAATTTTTTCAAAATAGAATTCCAAATAGCTTAAATACATTAGGTTATGATGCTTTTGTGATGACCATTGATAATCCAAATAATACTGTAGTTGGAAACAACACACACGATGCCACCGTAAGATTGAAAACTTATGGCGACAGGTATTTTATGTTTTTTAATGCATTTAATGTCGAGGTGGTTCTACCAGAAAGTATGAAAAAAGAAGAAATTCCCATTATTGTATCCAATGATTGTATAGATGTTGAAACAAAATTACCTGAAAAAATAATTTCCAAGAAAGCTAGTAATAAAAACGCAGTAAAATCAGTTGCTGTCATTACTAAAAACAACAACAAACCTAAATTAGATAAAGAAAAAGCTACGATTTTAAAATCTAATGCTGCTACTGCAAATGCTACTGTAGTTTATAAAAACAACAACATTTCTAATAATCAAATAATTGAAAATAAGGAAATTACAAGCGAATCAGAAATAAAAGGATATTATATAATTGCTAATGTTTTTGCGAAACCTTCTAATGCAACACGTTTTATAGCATCACTAAAGAAAAAAGGAATTAACGCCAAATATTTTATTAATCCGGTTAATAAGTATAGATATGTTTACATAGTTAAAGAAGAAAATATGGAAGTGGCTTCTAACTTACACGATTCTAAAATTAACGGACAATATAATGGCGATTTATGGATAATGACCGTTAACAAACATGAGGATTCTGCTCTTGTTTCAAATGATAATTAATACTAGTTTTTAATTAAAATGTTGTTTAATATTATTTCAAACTAAAACAACTTGTTTAAAATTAATGGTTTACCGAAAAAACGACAATTTTTATTGTTGTTTTTTTATTTTCCGCCATATTTCATTTTTCTTAAAACGCGCATCACTTCTTTAAAATTCACATAAACGTTAGCGTTTTTGTTTTGTTTTAATAACGGTTTTGCTTCAATTAATTTTTGTTTTGCATCTTCAAAACCATTCAAAAAGCAAATCATTAATGTTGAAGGCACATTTTCTAAATCTAGTTCCTCACGATCGGATAATTCTTGTGATTTCTGCAATTTTGTCAACAAAGACAAGGTAGAATTGTAAATATGAAACAACACTTTTCTGTTATATTGTGGTGGTTCAAAGAGCATTTCTGTTTCGATTTTATAATAACCATTATCAAAAAATGAGATTTTTTGTTGTTCTAATGGATAATAACTCGTTTTGTCATTCAATCCAAGTGGCACATATTCGGTAATCGTAAACGTGTTTTCATCATAAAAAATTTCAACATCATCTTGTGCCGAATAAAACAACTTTACTTGTTCGTTTACCAATTCAATATCAACTCTTGAAAAAAAAGTTTTGTCCCGAATTTTTTTAGGAATTCCCGACCAACAAATCACAAATAACTCTTTGAAAACCTTATATTTGGAAGGCATGTCTTTGTGCCGATTGTTTACAAAATCAATAACACTATCCAGCGTATGTTCAATACTATTTCTAGAATTATTTTCAATACTAATAACCGTCTCAATATTTTGTTTTGAATACGGAATTTTTTCTTCCGTTGGTGAAGTATTGCTGCCTTTTCGGATAAAAGTGGAATAAATCGGAATTGTATGAATTCCTTTTTTAAACGAAGAAGCTTTAGATTTTGGCTTAATTGTCACTAAACCAACAACTTTATCTTTGGGCAAATTTGGAAAAGGAACATTTTCATACTGAATTTTTGGAGGATTCTCTAAATAAGCATTTACCAAGTTTTGAATTCGACTATCGTCAAAAAAATCGTCTCCAGTAATTTCGTTATCGTGGTCTTCAACACCAACTACAATATAAGAATTATTAGAAGGATTGGAATTAGACAAAGCGCAAATGTGCTTTAGAAATTTTGCTTTTCCTTCTTTGGTATGTAAATTCAATTGGCGCTTCTTATCATAAAAACTACACTCATCATTGTGAGCCAGTAGATTTTTGATGAGAAGACGTTTATTTATCATAAGTAGGTACGATTTACAAAGTACGAAGTACGAAATTTTAACCTCGTATTTCGTACCTCAAACTTCGTAATTTTTAAGGTACTTGATTCCCCATACTCTCAGTCCAAATAGCAAACCAATCCAATTTGTCAAGTTGCAAATCAACAGCTTTCATCAAAGCTTGAATTCTCGCAATATTTACGGTTCCAGCAACAGGAAGAATAGTGGAAGGATGTTTTAAAATCCAGGCTAATAGAATCGTATCCGAACCAACGCCGTATTTTTCAACCAATTGTACCAATATTTTTTTCAATCGGCGAGTTTGGTCAATATCTTCGCGGAAAACAGTTCCAAGCGGATTCCAAGACATCGGAATGATATCGTGAATTTTCATGAAATCTAAACTTCCGTCCAACATAGCTTCATAATGGGTGGCCGAAAACTGAATTTGATTGTAACTAATTTCAGTTTTTTGAAGAATTAACTCGGTTTGTGATGAAGTAAAATTAGACAATCCAAAATCAATTATTTTTCCTTCTGATTTTAATTTTTCAACGGCTTCCGCAATTTCATCTGCTACCATTAACGGACTTGGACGATGCAAAAGCAAAACATCTAAATAATCAGTTTGAAGATTTTTCAAGGAGTTTTCAACCGACCAAATGATGTATTCTTTGGAATAATCATAATGCTTGATTGTATTCGGTCTTCCATTGGTCATTTGGATGCCACATTTGGATATTAATTGCAATCGGTCTCTCGAAATTTTACTTTCTGTAAATGCTTTTCCAAATTGTGCTTCGGTAGTGTAACCGCCATAAATATCCGCATGGTCAAAAGTGGTGATTTTATTCTCAATGCAAATATTGATTAAATGACTCATTTCTGAAGTGGAAAGGTTTTTATCCCAAATTCCCCAATTCATAGTTCCTGCAATTATCGGCGATAATGAAGTTTTCATGTGTTTTCTATTAAAAAGTTTAAAATTACTAAAACAAAATCATAAATCATCCTTAAAATCAAACATTGATTGTAAGTTTTAACGCATTATTAACATTCTATTAGTGTTAAAATCTTCAATTTTGAAATGTTAAAATTTGGAACCTTTACAATACTATAAAAATAGAATTTATGGAAGAAAATGTTGCTGCTTTAGACATTAGAGCAATCAATGAAAAAATTGAAAGAGAAAGTGCTTTTATCGACTTACTTAGCATGGAAATGAACAAAGTAATCGTTGGTCAAAAACACATGGTAGAACGATTGTTAATCGGACTTTTAGGGCAAGGACATATCCTTCTTGAAGGAGTTCCTGGTTTGGCAAAAACATTAGCTATAAATACTTTGTCACAAGCTATTGCAGGTAGCTTCAGCCGTATTCAATTCACACCCGATTTATTGCCTGCCGACGTAATTGGAACTATGATTTATAACATCAAAGCCAATGAATTTTCTATAAAAAAAGGACCAATTTTTGCGAATTTTGTTTTGGCAGATGAGATCAATCGTGCGCCTGCAAAAGTACAATCGGCTTTGTTGGAAGCGATGCAAGAAAAACAAGTCACCATTGGGGACACAACTTTCAAATTAGATCGACCATTTTTGGTTTTGGCGACTCAAAATCCAATTGAACAAGAAGGAACGTATCCATTACCTGAAGCACAAGTAGACCGTTTTATGTTGAAAACCGTTATCGATTATCCAAAAATGGATGAAGAGCGAATGGTTATTCGTCAAAACTTGAAAGGTTCTTATGAAAAAGTAAACCAAGTTGTTTCTGTTGATCAGATTTTACGCGCTCAAGAAGCGGTTCGTGAAGTATACATGGATGAAAAAATAGAAAAATACATTTTAGATATCATTTTTGCTACGCGTTTCCCTGAAAAATATAAGTTAGAAAGTCTGAAACCATTAATCAGTTTCGGAGCTTCACCTCGTGGAAGTATCAATTTGGCTACTGCTGCCAAATGTTATGCTTTTATCAAACGTCGTGGTTACGTAATTCCAGAAGATGTTCGTGCTGTAGTTCATGATGTATTGCGTCACAGAATTGGCGTTACTTATGAAGCGGAAGCGGAAAACATCACTTCGGTTGAAATCATCAACAAAATTGTAAACGAAATAGAGGTACCTTAAATCAGTTAGCAGTATTCAGCGTTTAGTATTCAGAAGTTAACTGAACACTAAAAACTGAACACTGAACACTATCAATAGATGGAAACAAAAGACCTACTTAAAAAAGTTCGTAAAATAGAAATCAAAACCCGAAGATTGAGCGATCATATCTTTTCGGGTGAATATCATACGTCGTTTAAAGGACGCGGAATGACCTTTTCGGAAGTGCGTCAATACCAGTTTGGAGACGATATTCGTGCCATTGACTGGAATGTTACGGCTCGTTACAATGAACCTTATGTAAAAGTTTTTGAAGAAGAACGCGAATTAACCATGATGCTAATGGTGGATATTTCGGGTTCAGAAAGTTTCGGAACCAAAAATCAATTAAAAAGTGAAATTGTAACCGAAATTGCCGCAACTATGGCATTTTCTGCTACTCAAAACAATGATAAAATAGGATTGATTTTGTTTTCAGATGAAATCGAATTGTATATTCCACCTAAAAAAGGGAAATCTCACGTACTTCGAATCATTCGTGAATTAATCGAATTTCAACCTAAAAGTCGAAAAACGGATTTATCACAAGCCTTGAAATTTTTATCAGCTACTCAAAAGAAAAAAGCCATTGTGTTTATGATTTCCGATTTTATGGTGGATGATGATTATGAAAAAACATTAAAAATTGCAGGAAAGAAACACGATATCACCGGTATTCGAGTGTATGATATTCGAGAAGAGAAAATGCCAAATATCGGAATGGTGGAAATGGAAGATGCCGAATCGGGAGAAATTTTAGTGGTTGACACGGGTTCAAAAAGTGTTCGAATGAATTACGAGAAAAATTATCAAGAGAAAGTAAATTATTTTAAAGATAAGTTTTCAAAATGTGGTTCAGGAACTGTAAATACGCGTGTTGACGAAAGTTATGTAACCAAATTATTAGGTTATTTTAAATCGAGATAATAGAATGAAATTCAAATTATATATATTATTTTTTCTAATAACGACTTCACTTTTTGCACAAAAAGTCACGACTTCTATTGATACCACACGCAATAAAATAGGAGCCGAGTTCCAATTGACTTTAAAAGCAACCGTAAATAAAAAAGACAAAGTTGTTTTCCCGAAAGCTAAAAATTTTGGTGCTTTAGAAGTAATTGAATCGTATAAAATTGATACGATTAAATCGAATGACAAGTATGAACTAATCAAAAAATACGGTTTAACTCAATTTGATTCGGGTAAATATTCAATTCCAAGAATATCAATTTTAATTAATGGAAAACCTACTTTTTCAGACAGTTTAAAAGTGGAGGTTTTTAATGTAAAGGTTGATACTTTAAAACAAAAAATGTACGATATCAAAGATGTCGCTCAAGTAGAAACACCAAGCGATTGGTGGAAATATGTTTTAGGAATTTTACTTTTAGTTGGAATAGGATTTTTGGTTTATTGGTTACTAAAAAAATACCAAAACCGTGAAAAACCAGAAGAAATAGTTTATACCTCTCCAATTGAAAAAGCGACTTCTCTTTTACAACAATTAGAATCAAAAGAACTTATTCAACGTGGAGAAGTAAAGTCTTATTATTCTGAACTTACTAATATTGCAAGAAATTATATTGAAGAAGAAATAGAAATTCCAGCCATGGAAAGCACGACTTCTGAACTAATTTTGGCTTTAAGAAAAGTGGCGAATCAAAAGAAATTAAAACTTTCGGCAGCGACTTTAGAAAATCTTGAAAAGGTATTAATGCAAGCCGATTTAGTGAAATTTGCCAAAGTAAAACCTTTAGATTTTGAAATTGAAGAAGATAAAAAACGAATCTCGAGTTCTATTGTAACCATTCACAAAGCTATTCCAACAGAAGTTGAAAAAGATGATGAATTGGAAGCATGGAATGAGCAACAACGCGAATTGGCTCGAATTCAAAAACTTAAAAAGCAAAAAAGAGTCCGAATTATTTCAACTATTGGAATCGTTTTAGGCGTGATACTGATTTCAGTATTGACTTTAATTTATTTCAAAGGATTTGATTATGTAAAAGACAATTTTATTGGTCATCCAACTAAAGAACTAGCCGAAGGAGAATGGGTGTATAGTGAATATGGAAATCCAGGTATAAATATAGAAACGCCAAAAGTTTTGAAACGATTGGATGCGACCAAAGTTCTTCCAAAAGATGCTTTTGCCGTTTTAAAAGAGATGCAAATGTTTGGCTATGGAAGTATGATGGAATCCTTTAACATAGTGGTTTCTACAGTAAAATATAAAAAAGAAACGGAGGTTAATTTTGATACAGTTCTCGAAGGAAATACCAAAACATGGGAATCATTAGGCGGACAAAACATCATTTTTAAACAAGAAGAGTTCAATACCGATAAAGGAATTACAGGTGTTAAAGCCTACGGAACGATGACCATGTTAGACAAAATTCAAAACAAAAGTCAGAAGTTGTATTATGAAATTTTGTTGTTCAAACAAGACGGCGGTTTGCAAGAAATTATTGTTTCTTATAGAGAAGGCGATGACTATGGAAAGAAAATTCTAGAACGGATCATCAACTCAGTTGAACTTAAAAACGCTCAGGAATAATGGAAAAAATAACTTTTTTAAATCCAGAGTTTTTTTGGTTGTTTGTCCTGATTCCAATAGCTGCACTATGGCTTTTTTGGAAACGAAAACAACAATCGGCAACATTGAAAATTAGTTCAGTTAGCGGATTTAAAACCTCTAAATCAATACTTGCTAAGGTAAAACCGTACTTAAATGTATTGCGATTATTGGCTTTAAGTTCTTTGATAATTGCTTTAGCGCGTCCAAGAACTGTTGATATTAGTAACGAAACCAAAACGACCAAAGGAATCGATATTGTAATGGCAATTGACCTTTCGAGTAGTATGTTGGCAAAAGATTTGAAACCCAACAGAATGGAAGCCTTAAAAGTAGTAGCTTCTAATTTTGTTGACGCCCGACCAAATGATAGAATTGGAGTTGTAGTTTATGCGGCAGAAGCGTATACAAAAACACCAGTCACAAGCGATAAAGCTATTGTAAAAGAAGCTATTAGAGATATTAAATACGATAATGTGCTACAAGACGGAACAGGAATCGGAATGGGATTGACAACCGCAATAAACCGTTTAAAAGACAGTAAAGCCAAAAGCAAAATTATTATTTTATTGACCGATGGAGTAAATAATTCAGGATTTATTGAGCCAGAAACGGCGTCAGATATTGCTAAAGAATACGGAATTAAAGTATACACAATAGGAATTGGAACTAACGGCATGGCAGAATTTCCGTATGCTTATGCTCCAAACGGAAGAGATTTTTTATATAAGATGTTGCCTGTAGAAATCGATCAAGAATTGATGAAAACCATCGCTAAAAATACGGGTGGAAAATATTTTAGAGCCAACAGTAACAGCAAATTAGAAAGTATTTACAACGAAATTAATAAATTAGAAACAACCGAAATTCAGGAGTTGAAATACTATGATTATGATGAAAAATATCGAGCATTTGTTTGGATTGCTGGAATTTTATTATTGATAGAGGTATTGTTAAGAAATACCATTTTTAAAAGTTTTATTTAGAAATTGAGCATTAAAAGAATTTAGTATTAGAAAAACATCTAATATCTAAAATCTAAAATTTAATATTAAATGTACGAGTTAGAAGAAAAAGGTTATTTATATCTGCTGTTTGTCATTCCAATTTTGGTGCTGTTGTTTCTATACGTTCAATATTGGAAACGAAAAAAACAGAGAGAATTTGGAGATTTGGAGTTAATTAAAAAATTAAGTCCAGAGAAATCTATATTCAAACCTATTTTGAAAATTGGCTTTGTTCTTCTAGGAATGATATTTCTGATCATAGCTTTGGTAAATCCAAAAATGGGAACCAAAATGGAGAAAGTAAAGCGTCAAGGAATTGATATTGTTTTTGCTATTGACGTTTCTAAAAGTATGTTAGCAGAAGATGTGGCGCCCAATAGATTGGAAAAAAGCAAGCAATTAGTTTCTCAACTAATCAATCAGTTAGGAAGCGACAGAATTGGAATTATTGCTTATTCTGGAAGTGCTTTTCCCGTTTTGCCAATGACATCCGATTATGGCGTTGCTAAAATGTTTCTTCAAACCATGAATCCAGGAATGATTTCCTCTCAAGGAACTTCTATTGATCAAGCGATTGATTTAGCAGCCAATAATTTCTTTGATAAAAAAGACAAAACCAACAAGTTATTAGTTATTATTTCGGATGGTGAAGATCATTCGGATAATGCAGAAAATGCAGCTGAAGATGCCCAAAAATTAGGGTTAAAGATAGTTACAGTTGGAGTTGGTACTGAAAAAGGAGGAGCCATACCATTAAAAAGAAATGGAATAGTAGAAAGTTATCAAAGAGACAAAGACGACCAAGTGGTAATTACTAAGAGAAATGCTGAGGTTTTATCGGCTATTGCCAAAAGCACTAAAGGAGGCTACGTAGACGGAAATTCCACCAAAGCGGTTTTAGATTATGTTAAAAAAGTATTGGATAATACACAAAAAACCGAATTTGAAGGAACAATGATGGCCGATTTTAAATCGCAATTTCAATGGTTTTTAGGATTTGGTTTCTTTTTGTTGTTTTTGGATGTTTTTTTAACGGAAAGAAAAACCAAATGGGTAAGAAAGATGAATTTATTTAATGAGGAAAAAGAATAATGAATAGGCTAATTATATATGGTTTACTATTAATCTCTTTTGTGTCAAAAGCACAAGAGAAAGATAAATTTTTGCCTGAAGGAAATCAAAAATTCGCAGAGAAGAATTATGTTGACGCGGAAGCAAATTATAGATTATCTCAAGCTAAATTCAAAAAGAAATCCATTGCATCTTATAATTTAGGAACAACGATTTACAAACAAAATCAACCTGCAGAAGCCAAATATCAGTTTGAAAAAGCTATAAAAGATGCCAAAACCAAACCAGAAAAGCATCAAGCCTATCATAATCTTGGAAACTCCATGATGAAGGAAAAAGATTATTCCAATGCAGTTGAAGCTTATAAAAATGCCTTACGAAATAATCCGTCTGACGAGGAAACGCGTTATAATTATGCTTTGGCAAAGAAAATGCTAAAAGAAAATCCACCAAAAAACGACGACAAGAATAAAGACAAAAACAAAGATAAAAAGCAGGACAAGAAGGACGATAAAAAAGATAAAGACAAGAATAAAAAAGACGACAAAAAAGACAAAGGCGATAAGGATAAAGATAAAAAAGACGGCAACAACAAGGATAAACAAGACAAAGGTGATGGTGATAAGCCACAACCAAAACCTAGTGGCGCCTCAAAACAACGAATCGACAATCTTTTAGATGCCGTAAATAATGAAGAGAAAAAAGTGCAGCAAAAAGTAAATGCTCAAAAAGTTCAAGCTAACCCGAAAAAGCCTGAAAAAGATTGGTAATAACATGAAAATAGTTTCAATTATTGTATTCCTTTTTTGTCAAAATCTATTTTCTCAAGTAGATTTTAAATGCGTTATTGAATCAAAGGCAATTTATCCAAACGATAAATTTAAAGTTAGTTTTGTGTCTAACGATTACATTGACGAATTTGTATCACCCAACTTTGAGAAATTAGGATTTAAAGTTATTGGAGGCCAAGGTCGTTCACAGTCAAATGTTTTTGAAAATGGTAAAAAAAAAACCATAGTTAGTGAAGTTTTTTACTTTCTAACTGCTTCAAAAAAAGGAATTCACACCATTGAAAAGTCAAAAATGGAAAGCAATAGTTCTATTTATTTTTCAAAACCAATAAGTGTTGCAAT
>Ga0187843_10001991_pt1 | contig 12685 bp, 9 predicted proteins | sample SpaLakP09_SKY_43_FD_134516 | JGI IMG/M metagenome (GOLD analysis project Ga0187843, IMG submission 134516) | Oligotrophic lake water microbial communities from Sparkling Lake, Wisconsin, USA - SP09_SKY_43 | ecosystem: Environmental > Aquatic > Freshwater > Lake | place: USA: Sparkling Lake... | reverse complement strand
TCGTATTGTGTCGATCAAAAGCGAAAAAGATTTTGCCTCCGGTTTGCTGTTCATCGTCACCGGTGGCGGCTTTACTTGGGTCAGCACATCCTCTTACACCATTGGCTCTGCCAGTCAGATGGGGCCGGGCTATGTTCCCTTGGTCTTGGGTTTGGTATTGGCTTTGCTGGGTGGCCTTATTTTGTTTTTCTCCTTGGTGGTGGAGACGCCGGACGGCGGAAAAATAGGAGAGATTGCTTGGCGACCGTTGGTTTGTATTTTGGGGGCCAACCTCGCCTTTGGCGCATTGCTGGGCGGCGTCCAAAGCATTGGCTTGCCCTCGATGGGTTTGGTGGTGGCGATTGTGGCGCTCACCGTGATTGCCGCCATGGCTGATGCAGCAGCCTTCGAAATTCGCCGTGTCTTGGTGCTGGCCAGCCTATTGGCGGCAGGCAGCTATGGCGTCTTCATTAGCTTATTGGGCTTGCAAATGCCCTTATGGCCCGCGTTCTTGGCTTTGTAGATCGGACACACCATGGACTTGCTTGCCAATTTAGCCACCGGTTTCAGTGTCGCGGGCACCCCCATCAATTTGATGTACGCCTTGGTGGGTTGCCTGCTGGGCACCCTGATCGGTGTCTTGCCAGGCATTGGGCCTTTGGCCACCATCGCCATGCTGCTGCCCGCCACCTATGCCTTGCCACCGGTGTCGGCTTTGATCATGTTGGCCGGTATTTACTATGGCGCGCAGTATGGCGGCTCGACCACAGCGATTTTGGTCAACCTCCCCGGCGAGTCGTCCTCGGTGGTGACCACCATCGATGGCTATCAAATGGCCCGCCAAGGGCGTGCCGGTCCTGCCTTGGCCGCCGCTGGTTTGAGTTCGTTTTTTGCGGGCTGCGTGGGTACCTTGTTGCTCGCCGCTTTTGCGGGTCCGTTGACCGAGATGGCGTTTGCCTTTGGTCCTGCCGAATACTGCGCCCTGATGGTGCTGGGTTTGGTGGGCGCGGTGGTGTTAGCCTCGGGCTCTTTGCTCAAAGCCATTGCGATGATTATTTTGGGCTTGCTTTTGGGCTTGGTGGGCACCGATGTCAACTCTGGCATTGCCCGCTTCACCCTAGACATACCCGAATTGACCGATGGTATTGGCTTTGTGGCCGTGGCCATGGGTGTGTTTGGTTACGGTGAAATCATCGCCAATTTGGCCAAGGCGGGTGAGGAGCGGGAAGTCCTCACCGCCAAAGTGCAAGGCCTCATGCCCACCCGCGAAGATTTTCGATTGATGATGCCGGCTGTCCTGCGCGGCACGGCACTGGGTTCGGTGTTGGGCATCTTGCCCGGCGGTGGGGCGGTACTGGCGTCTTTCGCCGCCTACACGCTAGAGAAAAAAGTCAAGCTCAAAGCTGGCGAGATGCCTTTGGGCCAAGGCAATATCCGTGGTGTGGCTGCACCTGAAGCCGCCAACAATGCGGGGGCGCAGACCTCCTTTATTCCTTTGCTGACTCTGGGAATTCCGCCTAATGCGGTGATGGCGCTGATGGTTGGCGCTATGACGATTCACAATATTCAACCTGGCCCGCAGGTGATGACGGTCAACCCCGAGTTATTTTGGGGCTTGATTGTCTCCATGTGGATAGGCAACTTGATGCTGGTTGTCTTGAACCTGCCCATGATCGGCGTTTGGATCAAGTTGCTCACCGTACCCTATCACTTCTTGTTTCCCGCCATTGTGTTGTTTTGTGCGATTGGCGTTTACACCACCAACAACGCCACTTTTGATATTGCGTTGGTGGCCATGTTTGGAATGGCGGGCTATCTGTTTCACAAACTTGGCTGCGAACCAGCGCCGCTGTTGCTGGGCTTTGTCTTAGGGCCCATGTTGGAAGAGTATTTGAAACGTGCCCTCAAACTGGCACGCGGCGACTGGTCGGTGTTCATCACACGGCCCTTGTCCGCCGCTTTGTTGGCCATCGCCTTGTTGTTGGTGGTCATGGTCTTGCTGCCCGCAATCAAGTCCAAACGCAAAGAAGCTTTTGTCGAAGATTGAAACCTATGTTGGTCACTGAACACCCTTTGCGCCGTGCTTTGCACAACGAGGTGCACGCCCGTCCACCCGAACCCATGGCCGCACCTTTGGCCATCTGCCACATGGTGATGTTGGCCGATGCGGATGCACGTCAAGCCAGTCGCGCCCACTTGATCAGCTTGTTGCATGACCACCATTTGCCCGTCCCCGATGAACAAACCAATCACCTGCGGGTGGATATGGGCACGTGGCGCTTGCGTTGGGAATTGCACACCGAGTTCGTCACTTGGACTTTCATGGCCGACGCTCCCATGGGTTTGCCCAAAAGCGGCGACTATGACTTGGCCTTGCGCCAACTGCCTCAAAACTGGTTGAAAAACTTGCCCGGTGAATGCTTGGCGCATATCCAACTGTGGGCCAAGTTGACGCAAGATCTGGCTGACCGCGAAGAACTGCATCAGCAGTTTCGCGAAGAAAGTTTGGTGGCTTGTCAACTCGCTGAAGGCTCGGCCACACTGCACACCGATTTTCAAATTGACCCCAGTGGTTGCTCGCGTATGTTGTTGCGTGTGGGGCAACTCTCGCAACGCCGCTTGGGTCGATTGGTTCAGCGATTGCTGGAAATTGAAACCTACCGGATGATGGCTTTGCTGGGTTTGCCCGTTGCCCGCAGCGCTGTGCCAGCCTTAGCTGCTGCCGAGCAAGAGTTAGCCGATTTGGCACAAGCCATACGCAGTGCCAGCCAAGAACAAGAAGCCGAGTTGCTAGAAAGCTTGACCCGCTTGGCTGGGCAGGTCGAAGGCTTGTATGCCTCTCAACATTCACGCTTTTCCGCCAGCCAGGCTTACTTTGAATTGGTCGACCGGCGCATCAAAGATATTCGCGAAAACCGCTTGCCTGGTTTTCAATCGGTGGGCGAGTTCATGGAGCGACGCTTGAGCCCCGCGCGCAGCACTTGTGACTGGGTGGCCAGGCGGCAAACCGCTTTGTCTGAGCGGGTTTCGCGCATGAGCAATTTGTTGCGCACACGCGTGGATTTCCAGCAGCAACAAAGCAGCCAAGCACTGCTAACGGCCATGAACCGCCGCCAAGGTATGCAGCTGAAATTGCAAACCACTGTGGAAGGCTTGTCGGTGGCGGCCATCACTTATTACATTGCTGGACTGGTGCATTACATGGCCGAGGGCTTGCAAACCAAGGGTTGGATTCAAAACCCCGCTATGGCCACCGCCATTTCGGTACCGGTGATTGCGTTGGTGATTTGGTGGGTCACCCGCCGTTTGCATTTCAAGGTAATGAAGACAGATAAAACATGACATTCAATTTTTCAAATCCCTACACCAGCACCCGCCTGCCCGTCTTTGCCCGCAACATCGTTTCTACTTCGCACCCCTTAGCTGCTCAAGCGGGTCTACGCATCTTGTGGCAAGGCGGTAATGCGGTGGACGCCGCCATCGCCGCTGCCGCGGTGCTGACCATCGTCGAGCCTGTGAGCTGCGGTTTGGGGTCGGATGCGTTTTGCATTTTGTGGGACGGCAAAGCCTTGCATGGCTTGAACGCTTCGGGGCGTGCGCCAGAAGTGTGGACCCCTGAATATTTCCAAAACAAGTACGGCGCTGATGCACTTCAACCGCCCAAGCGCGGCATCGATTCGGTGACCGTGCCTGGTGCGGTGGCGAGTTGGGTGGCGATGAGCGAGCGCTTTGGCAAACTGCCGTTTGCCGATTTGCTGCAGTCGGCCATAGAGATTGCCGAGCGGGGTTATTTGCTGAGTGTGGTGGTGCAAGAAAAATGGGCAGCGGCGGTGCAAGAGTTGCATACACAACCCGGTTTTGCCGAGCATTTTCTGCCTCGGGGTCGCGCGCCGCAGGTGGGCGAGTTGTTTCAGTTTCCGGCAGCCGCACGCGGCTTGCGTGCCATTGCCGACACCAAGGGTCAAGCGTTTTACGGCGGCGAAATGGCCCAAGCGTTAGAGAAGTTTTCTAATGCCCACGGCGGCAGCTTGAAGGCCAGCGACTTTGCCGCCTACCAAGCCGACTGGGTCACACCCATTGCGCAAAACTACCGTGGCCACACTTTGCATGAAATCCCACCCAATGGTCAGGGCATTGCCGCGCTGATCACTTTGGGTATTTTGGGCAACTTCGATTTGGCTGCCTTGGCGCTCGATGGCGTGGACTCGCAGCACCTGCAAATCGAGGCCATGAAACTGGCCTTTGCCGATGTCTACCGCTATGTGGCTGACACGGCCAGCATGGATGTCACGGCTCAACAGATGCTGGACCCGACTTACCTGAAGCAACGCGCTGGCATGATTGACATGAAGAAAGCGCAAGACTTCAAAGCCGGCAACCCGGCCAAGGGCGGCACGATTTACCTCACCGCTGCGGATGAAAACGGCATGATGGTCAGCTTTATTCAAAGCAATTACATGGGCTTTGGCTCGGGCTGTGTGGAGCCGCAGTTTGGCATCAGTTTGCAAAACCGAGGACACGCTTTCTCGGTGCGCGCTGGCGGCCACAATCCCGCGAATTTGGTGGCACCTGGCAAGCGGCCGTTTCACACCATCATTCCAGCCTTCCTCACCAAAGACGGGCAGCCGGTGATGAGCTACGGCGTGATGGGTGCGAATATGCAACCCCAAGGCCATGTGCAAACCTTGGTGCGTATGCTGGACTACCAACAAAATCCCCAAGCGGCCTGCGATGCGCCCCGTTGGCGCTACAACGAAGGTTTGGTCATCAATGTCGAGTCGGCGATGGACCCGCAAACAGTGAAAGGTTTGCAGGCCTTGGGTCACCAAATGGAAGTCATCAAAGACAGCTATCAAGACTTTGGCTCGGGCCAATTCATTTGGCGCATGGGCGACCCCAAGGTGCAAGGCTATGTGGCGGCCAGCGATTCGCGCCGTGACGGTTTGGTGGCAGGTTTTTAATGAGCGGAGAAACACATGGATTTAGGACTTAAAGGTAAATGGGCTTTAGTAGGTGGTGCCAGCAAGGGCTTGGGGCTGGGTTGTGCAACGGCGTTGGCGCATGCCGGTGTCCATCTGGTGATGGTGTCACGCGGTGCTGAAGTTTTGGAAGCTTCGGCAGCTCAACTGCGCACCCTGGGTGTGACAGTGTTGACGGTGGCTCAAGACATCACCACCGAAGCAGGACGTGCCGCGATTTGGTCGGTGGCTGGTGGCCCCGGAAAAAACTTCGATATCGTGGTGACCAATGCGGGTGGCCCGCCGGTGGGCGACTTTCGTGAATGGGACCGTGAGGCATGGATCAAAGCGGTGGACGCCAATATGCTCACCCCTATTGAGCTTATTAAAGCCACAGTGGACGGCATGGCCTCGCGTGGCTTTGGGCGTATCGTGAACATCACGTCCAGCGCAGTCAAAGCGCCCATCGATATCTTGGGTTTGTCTAACGGCGCACGCAGTGGTCTTACGGGTTTTGTGGCGGGTCTGTCACGCACCACGGCATTGGCCGGCAACAATGTGACCATCAACAATTTATTGCCAGGTGCTTTTGACACCGACCGCTTGAAAACCACGTTGGCTGGCGCCGCCGCCAAAACCGGTCAAAGCATTGAAGCCTTGGCCCAAGCGCGTAAAAAATTGGCTCCCGCGCAGCGCTTTGGACATCCCGATGAGTTTGGCCAGACTTGCGCTTTTTTGTGCAGCCAACATGCGGGCTTTATCACCGGTCAAAATATTTTGATCGATGGCGGTGCGTTTCCAGGCACCCACTGAGGCAATGTTCACTCGCTGAGGCTGTCGACCTGCGCTCGCTTGGACACCACATGCAAATGCAGTGTGGTTTGCAGTTCCTGCACTTGAACCGGTTTGGTAATAAAGGCATTGACCCCCACAGCTGCGGCTTTGTCACGCGCCTCGCTGTAAACGTCAGCGCTTAAAACAATCACGGGTATGTTTGATTTTTCACTGGGCAGGGCGCGTATGTGGCTGGTAGCTGTCAAGCCATCCATCACCGGCATGTGTATGTACATGAGCACCACGTCATAGTCCTGCTCTTGCACAGCTTGCAAGGCCAATGCACCGTTGTTACAAAAAGTAGCCGTGTGGCCCATGCGTTGCAACAAAACCTCTAAAAATTTTTGATTCACTGGGTGGTCTTCGGCCACCAGTATGCGCAGGCTGATGTGTTTGGTCTGCGTGGTGGTGTCTTCTTTGACAGGGCTGATCAACTCAGTGGTGGCCGGCGTGTGTGGCACCAAGGGCAGGCTCACGCGAAATGTCGAACCCTGACCCGGTTGGCTTTCAACCAAGATGTCGCCACGGAGCAAGCGTGCCAGTTCCAAGGAAATTTCCAAGCCAAGACCTGCACCAGAGGATTGGCGCGATAAACCGGAATCGACTTGGTAGAAGCGGTGAAACAATTTGCTCAGTGACGCCTCATGGATGCCAATGCCGGTGTCAATCACTGCAAACTCAAAAAACAGCTGGCCTGTGGCGTTGCTGCTTTGCTGAAACCGCATACCTACTTGGCCTTTTTCGGTGAACTTGATGGCGTTGTTCAACAAATTAAGCAAAATTTGACGCAAGCGAGTGCCATCGGATTTCACCCAAAAAGCTTGGGCTGGTATGTCGTGGAGGGTGAAGTCAAGGTTTTTTTGCAAGGCCAAGGGCAGCATGATGGCGTGTACATCCATCATGAGTGCGCGTAAATCCACTGCTTCGGCTTGGATGTTGATCTTGCCGGACTCTAGGGCTGATGCATCCAAAATATCGTTGAGCAGTTTCAAGAAATGCTCTGCGGAGTTGTTCACCGTGTGAATTAAGTCGGCTTGTTGTGGGCTCAGCGGCGTGCTTGCCAGCACACTCAAAATACCCATGATGCCATTAAAGGGCGTGCGCAACTCATGACTCATATTGGCCAAGAACAGGCTTTTGCCTCGGCTGGCCGCTTCTGCATCTTGCTGCGCTTGACGCAATTGCGCGTTCAAAGTGGTGAGTGCGGCATTTTCCTTTTGCTGCGAACGATGACGCGATAACAGGCCCATTGCTGTGACCATTAAAAAGACCAACAGAACCAAGGTCAGCCAAGTGATTTGCCGGTTTTGCGCCAATAAGTCGGCGTATTGTTGCTCCATCACAATCGAGGCCATCAGGTCTGCCGAGGTGCCCAAGGAATGGACTTGCGAAGTGAAAGCCGCCATGTCTTGAAACAGTTGGCGCAATTCGCTGGGACGGCTATCGGATGGATGGAGTGCTTGCTGCGCCCTGTGCACAAACGAATGGATTTTTTCAACGCTTTCGATGTTGTCGGGATCTTTGAAGATAAAAGCCGAGCCGGGTGACTCTCGAACAATGTCTACTTTGCTCGCCAGCAGGTCCAGACGCAGGAGCACATCATCCTTTGGTACAGGCGTGGTTTTGTACAAATACAACTCCAGCGCGTGTTGAAAACGTAAAAATTCGCGGTCAAGTAAAAAAGCCGGTGCGGCTTGTGAGTCGACTCTCAGCTGGCTTTGTTTGATCAGTGCTTGCCTTTGAATTAACTGAAATGTCAAAAGCAAGGCCGTAGCCAAAGCAATCAATGCGGTCGCTACAAACAGCCGAATGCTGTAGGACCCTGTGTTCAGGTGCATCCTCATGGGGGCTTGTTTATTCAACAACCAGTGCTTTGAGTTGCCAAACCGATCGCTGGTAATACACCACAGCTTGCAACTCCTTTTTGCTGTCATAAGGGTAGACGATGAACAGCGGGCCTTTGTTTTTTGCGGTCAGTTGCGCGCCATTGATGGAGTGCGCCAAAATGGCATCGAAATTCATCACATCCCTAAAAGGTATTTTGGATTTGTAGTCGTCCAGCGCCACAGCTTCCAACATATTGCCCTTCAGTTGAGCGTTGGCGAGCACATCGCGCACCAAGGGGCCGGTGAAAGTAACGGGTTCTTTGAACCAGGGGGTGCGGGTGGTGAAGGTTTTTTGGGGCAGTTTTTTCAAGCTGGCCAAATCCCACTCTGCCACCAAGCGCTGCGGGTTTGAACGGTCAGCGGTTTTTACAAAAACCTTCAATACCTTGTCTTCTGGCGAGGGAGGCTTGTTCTGAGCCTGCATATTCAGCGACATCATCGACAAGGACAGGACGCAGCACAACTTCAAACTGATTCTTCTAGGCAGCATATTTTAAAAAAGTGAATTAAATTGAATTACAAAATATGATATGTCAATAAATATGACTAAATTTATATTAACAATATTAAATTTTGAAATAATATCAAATTAAATATTAAAAAATTACAAATAAAATTTTTATGAATACTTAAGAATATAAATTAATACCAACACTCATGATGTTTTTTTAGATGACACCACAATGCCGCCGGCAATAAGCACAAATGCTGCCGCATGGTAAGGGTGGGGTGCATCTCCCAACAACACGGCGGACATGACAGCGGCAAACAAGGGTGTGAGATTGGCAAAAAAGCCGGCAATATTGGGCCCCACCCTTTGAATCCCTAGGCCCCAACTGCGGTAGGCCAAAATCGCTGGCCCCAGCGCCACGTAAAGCAATGCAGCGTAAAGCGGCCAGCCCCAGTCGATATGTGGGTTGTCGCTCAATTGCCATTCCAAGATGGTGCAAATGCCGCACCAGACCAAGCCAAACACCATTTGTGCCATCAAAAAATACACCCAGTTGCCGCGAATCTCTTGTGGGTCTTTGGGTTGCGACAGCAACCAGCTGTACAAGGCCCAACAAAGCACTGCGATCAACACATACACATCGCCAATCACCCACTCGACTTGCAGCAAGGTTTGCCAGTCGCCACGCCCCAGCACACACAGCACCCCCGCGATGGACATGGCCGCCCCCAGCATTTGCCGGCGGGTGATGCGTTGCTTGAACCATAAAGCCCCCATGGCCAGCATGAACACCGGCACACTGGAAGCCACCAAAGTGACATTGATGGGGGTGGAGGTGTGCAGAGCTAAATACTGAAAGCTGTTGTAGCAACCCACCCCCAAGAGACCGAGTACGGCATAGCGTCGCCAGTGAGGCCACATGACGCTGCTGGGCAAAAGCAAGCGCCAACCCCAGGGCAAGAGCAACACCAAGGCCAACAGCCAGCGGAAAAAATTCAAGGTGATGGGCGGCACCATATCGGCCACCACACTGCCCAATATCGAGTTGCCCGCCCAGACCAAGGGCGGCAGCAGCAGCAAACCGATGGTGGCAGGCGTTAAAAGCGGTGCGGGGGCGGGAGTGTTGTCTGACATGCGGGTGACACTCTAACCCAGGGTTTGTCAAATTCGTGGGAGGATATGGTTTTTCTTTTCGTATCTGCCCTACAGGAGACAAGCATGAGCAAAGCTATTCATTTCAACAAACCCGGCGGCCCTGAAGAACTGCACCTCGTGGATGTGGCGGTGGGTGAGCCCGGCGCGGGGGAAATTCGTATCCGCCACAAGGCCGTGGGCTTGAACTTTATCGATGTCTATCACCGCACCGGTTTGTACCCCTTGGAAATGCCGCATGGTTTGGGCATGGAGGCTTCTGGGGTGGTCGAGGCGGTGGGTGCGGGCGTAACGCATTTGAAAGCCGGCGACCGCGCTGCCTACGCCAGTGCGCCTCCAGGAAGCTATTGCGAAGCGCGCGTGATGCCGGCCAAAAACGTCTGCAAGCTGCCTGACAACATCGACTTCGATACCGCAGCAGCCATGATGCTCAAGGGCTTGACGGTGCAGTATTTGCTCAAGCGCACCTTGCCCCAAGCCGGCTTGCAAGCAGGTGACTTGATTTTGTTCCACGCCGCAGCCGGTGGTGTGGGCTTGATTGCTTGTCAATGGGCCAAAGCACTGGGTTACCAACTCATAGGCACGGCCGGCAGCGACGAAAAATGCGCCTTGGCCAAAGCCAATGGTGCAGCCCACGTGATCAACTACGCCAAAGAAGATTTTGAAGCCCGCGTGAAAGACATCACCGGTGGCAAAGGCGTGAAAGTGGTCTACGACTCGGTGGGCAAAGACACTTGGGACAAGTCGCTCAACTGCCTCTCACCCTTTGGCTTGATGGCCAGTTTCGGCAACGCCTCGGGGCCTGTCGCTTCTTTTGCGCCGGGTATCTTGGGTGCCAAAGGCTCCATATATGTGACCCGCCAAACCTTGTTCACCCACATCGCCACCCGCGAGGTCAATCAACACATGGCCGAAGATTTGTTCGAGGTGGTGGGCAGTGGAAAGGTGAAGATACACATTGACCAGCGCTACCCCTTGGCCGAAGTGGCACAAGCGCACCGCGATTTGGAAGCACGCAAAACCACGGGCTGCACGATTTTGACGGTTTAAATTTGCTGAAGGTTTGTAAGAGTCTTCAGCTCTTGCGAACCCTCAGCAACTCATCCAAGATCAGGCAAACCGCCCCTACGCTGATGGCACTGTCAGCCACATTGAACGCGGGGAAATGCCCTTGATAAAACACTGGCGCCAGAAAGTCCCAGTGAAAGTCAAGGAAGTCGATCACATGGCCGTAGGCCAAGCGGTCGATCACATTGCCTACCGCGCCACCCAAAACCAGTGCCAGCGCAAAGCAAAACAGTTTTTGCGTGGGGTGGTTGCGCAGCATCCACAGAATAAATCCGGTTGCCACCACCCCAATGCCCGTGAAAAACCAGCGCTGCCAGCCCGAAGCGTTGGAGAGCATGGAGAACGCCGCGCCGCTGTTGTGCACCTGCACCAAGTTGAAATACGCTGTGATGGGCTGGCTGTCGCCCCAAGCAAAGCTGTCTACGATCAGCAATTTGGTGATTTGATCGATCAGCAGCACCACCAAGGCAATGCCCAGCCACAGCAACATCGAAGGGGATGATTTTTTTTCCATGTACTAAGCCACGAGGCGGGCCTCGCCAGCGCCAAACACATTGCTGGTGCAGCGGCCACACAAAGCTGCATGCGTGGCGTCGTGCCCGACATCGGCTCGGTAATGCCAGCAGCGTTCGCATTTGGGGTTGGTCGAGGGCGTCACTTGTATGCCCAAGGCATCGCCCGCATGCAAGCGAAGCGCAGAAATGATGAACACAAAGCGCACATCCTCGCCCAAGCTTTGCAGCATGATTAAGTCACCTGCAGGCAGAGTAAGGTCGACTTCAGCTTGCAAAGATGAGCCCACCAAGCCTTGGCTGCGCACCAATTCAATTTCTTTATTCACCTCTTCACGCAGTTTCAGGATGCGCGACCATTTGCTCAGCAAGGCAGGGTCAGGCGAGGCGAGCTGCATATAGGTGCTGGTGAAGACAGTCGGGCCCAGCCCCAAGACCTGCCAAACCTCTTCCGCGGTGAAGCTGAGAAACGGTGCCATCCAGCGCAGCATGGCTTGGGTGATGTGCCACAAAGCGGTTTGTGCGCTGCGTCTGGCATGCGAGCTGGCTTGGGTGGTGTAGAGCCTGTCTTTGAGCACATCCAAATAGAAAGCACCCAGGTCTTCTGAGCAAAAGATTTGCAACTTGGCCACCACGGGGTGAAATTCATAGACCCCAAAATGCCCACCTTCAAACACGCCGCGTTCGGCGTTGTAGTGGCCCACGATGTCGGCTTGCAGTTGTGCGGTGCGACTTAAAGCGTAACGGTCTACCTCCAGCATATCGGCCAAAGGCACAGCGTCTTTGGCGATATCAAAGTCGCTGGTGTTGGCCAGCAAAAACTTCAAGGTATTGCGAACACGCCGGTAGGTGTCAACCACCCGCGCCAAAATTTTCTCGTCTATGTTCAAGTCGCCGGAGTAATCGGTGGACGCTACCCACAGGCGAACGATTTCTGCGCCTAGCTTGTCGGTGACTTCTTGAGGCACCACGGTGTTGCCAAGCGATTTGCTCATCTTGCGGCCTTGGCCGTCGGTGGCAAAACCGTGGGTCAACAAGCCTCGGTAAGGTGCGCGGTCGTACAAGGCGCAACCCAAGAGCAAAGAGCTGTGAAACCAACCGCGGTGCTGGTCATGGCCTTCCAAATACAAGTCGGCCTCGGGGCCGGTCTCGTGAAACGGTGCGCGGTTGTAAGCGTCTTTGTGGCTGCCGCGCAGAACGTGTTCAAAGGTTGAGCCTGAGTCAAACCACACTTCCAAGATGTCGGTGCTCTTGGTGTAGTGCTCAGGTTGATCGCCCTTTTCGCAGAGGATGTCTTGTACTGTAGCGCGGCTCCAAGCCTCGATGCCGCCAAGCGCCACCATGTCAGCGGCTTGGTCCAAGATGGCCATGGTGCGCGGATGCAATTCGCCACTGTCTTTGTGCAAAAAGAAAGGCACGGGCACGCCCCAAGAGCGCTGGCGCGAAATGCACCAGTCGGGACGGTTGGCGATCATGTCGCGCAAACGGGTTTTGCCGTTCTCGGGGTAGAACTGGGTTTGCTCGATGGCGTCTAGCGCCAATTGACGCAATGTTTGGGGGGCTTTGTTCGTGGTGAACACACCCATGCCCTCGTCCATGCGGATAAACCATTGGGCCGCGGCGCGGTAGATGACCGGTGTTTTATGCCGCCAGCAATGCGGGTAGCTGTGTGTGATGCCGTGGGTGGCCATCAATCGGCCGGCGTTTTTCAGCGCATCCAAAATGACCGGTACGGCTTTCCAAATATGCTGGCCGCCAAACAGAGCGAAGTCGGCGGCATACGCGCCGTTGCCTTGCACCGGGTTCAAGATGTCGGTGTAGTGCATGCCATGGGCTAAACAACTG
>Ga0187843_10001990_pt1 | contig 12688 bp, 9 predicted proteins | sample SpaLakP09_SKY_43_FD_134516 | JGI IMG/M metagenome (GOLD analysis project Ga0187843, IMG submission 134516) | Oligotrophic lake water microbial communities from Sparkling Lake, Wisconsin, USA - SP09_SKY_43 | ecosystem: Environmental > Aquatic > Freshwater > Lake | place: USA: Sparkling Lake... | reverse complement strand
TCTCGCTTCTGCTCCTCGTCTTCGTCCGGTCTGGGCGGGCCAGAGCCGCCCAGACCGGACGAAGACGAGGAGCAGAAGCGAGACGGGTGGGCAGCGAAGACATGGGATTTCCTGATTTTTGCGGTGCGGGCTGAGTGGTTTTCAAGCCAGGTCGTCGACCTGTTGGGCGCCACTCAGATTTGGAGCCGCAAGTGTAGAAACCCTAGGCTTCGCCGTCTGTGTACGTTTTGTACAAATCTTTACGGACCGGCTCTTTGGGCCTCAGCGGCTGGCCGTCGACGAGGCGCTCAGGCGGGCCAGCGCTGCTTCCAGCACCTCGTCGCGGCCGGCCCGCCAGCCGGTCAGCGTGGGTCGAGCCAGCAGGTCGGGCTGCAAACCCTTGCCGACGAACTCGGTGCCATCGGGCAATCGGTCACGCTTGCTGCAGACCCGGGCGCTGCCACCACCGGGCAGCTTGAAGAACAAGGGCTGGCCGGTGCTGCCGCCGGTGGCTTCGCCCACCACGGGTCCGCGCGCCATGCGTTTGAACGCGGCCACAAAGTCCTCCGCCGCCGAGTAGGTGCCGCCACTGGTGAGCACGGCAACCGAGCCGGTGAACTGACGCTGCGCATCGGGCTGCACCAGCCCAGGGCTGCCGCCCTCGATGGTCAGCGGCAAGCCCCAGGCGCGCCAGGCCGAGACCTGCGAGCGCGTCCACCATTGCGAAGTCTCGAAAGCCTGGGGGCTCAGGGTCGCGAGGATGCGGTAGCCGACGCTGCTGTTGCCCCCGCCGTTCTCGCGCAGATCGAACACGATGGCGCGGGCCTGAGCGATCTGCTCGAAGGCCGCGCGGTAGGCCTTGACCGGCTCGTCGTCACCGAAACCTCGCAACTCCACCACGGCCACCTCGCCCGGCAACATGCGCCAGCGGAAGCTGGCGTCGTCTGCCTTGGCCAACAGGGCCGCGCGAGCCTTGCCATCCAGCCGTGGCACCCGCAGCACCCGGCTTGCGCCGGTCTGTGTATCTTTCAGCGTCAGCCGCACCGCGCGCCGGGCATCGCCGCGCAGCAGGTTGTAGTCGTAGAGCCGCTGCGCCAGGTCCTGCGGCGTGGACGCTGAGGTGAAGGGCTGGACATGGCGCTGCACATAATCCGCCACTGGCAGCCCCTCGATGGCCGTGATCTCCAGGCCCACAGCCAGGCCGAGTTCGGACAGCTCGGGGTCCAGCAACTCCGTGATCAGCACCCGCCCCTCGATCCAGCGCGTGCGCAACGCCGGCCGAGCCTGCATGCGGTCCCGCAAGGGCTCGGGCAAGACAAGCCCGCTGTGGCCATCGTGCAGCTGCGCCATCATGCGCATCAGCTCGCGGTAGTAGTCCTCCGTGCGCGGCGTCCGGCTGACCCGCTCCAGCGTCTGCAGATAGAGCGCGTCCCAGTCCAGCCCAGGCACCAGCTCGAAATTGACGAAATGGGTCTTGACCTCGGCCCAGAGACGGGACAGTCCGGCCAGTCGCTCGTTGAGCGGCAGGGTTTCGCGAAATGGTGTCTCAAGCGCGGCAGCGCCGTAGAGGCGCTCGCGCAAGGCGTCAAACGCACGCGCCTGCGCCAATGCGGTCGGCCAGCGTGGGTCATCACGCATGACGGCCAGCTCCTTGGCCGTCTCAAGCCAGCGGGCCGGCACCATCTGCCGCTCGTCGGCCATGCGGGCCAGGGTCTGCCAGGCAGCGCCCAGCTGGCCGGCCGCGGCCTGCAGCTGCAGGAGCAGCCAGGCATTGCGCAGCAGCAAGCCCTCATCGCTGACATCGGCCTGCACCAGGGCCAGTGCTTCATCCACGCGGCCGGCCCGCTGCAGCAGTTCGGCCTGATCCAGGCGCTGCTTGGCCGGCGGCCGCGGCGCCGCCTGGCTGAGCAAGGGGCTGCTGCCGCCCACCACAAGCAGCAGCGAAGCCAGCACGGAACACAGGGGGCGAACGCTTTTCCTCATCGGACTCTCCAGGACCACCATTGGTCCACCACAAAGGTCCGGATTCTCAGTGCAGCGCCCCCGCGGCGCCAGCGCCAGAAGTGAGGGCGGATGGCATGGATGGGCGAGCTTCAGCGCGCGATCGAGGTGTAAGCGTTGTTGAGCGCGCTCGGGTCGCCCTTGGACAGGGCGGTGGCGTTGAAGATCAGGCCGGAGTTCACGCCGGGCGAGAACTGGTAGGGCAAGGTGATCACCAGGCGAGCACCGCTGGGCAGTTGCAGATCGGTCAGGGCGCTGCTCTGCAGATCGGCCGGGCAGACGGCACCGCCGCTGGCCACGCAGGTCTTGGTGCCCAGCACCGGCGTGCGGTCGGCCGCGGCCAGCAGCAGCGATTCCAGGCGCACCTTGCGCGAGGCATCGGGCCCGGCATTGCTCAGGTCCAGCACATAGGCAAAGCTGCCGCCCGAAGGCACGCGCTCGGTCGGCCCCTGGCCCACGAGGACCAGATCGGCGGCATAGGTCTGAAACTTGTGTTCCACCCGCTTGTCGCTGCTGCCGGTGTCACCTTCGGCCTGTGCGGTCACGGCGACGCTCACCTGGCCACTCGCCCCGGGCTTCACCGCGCCTTTCAAGACCACGTTGACGCTGGCCCCGGCGGCGAAATTCTTGATCGTCAGCCCCGGGCCTGATGTGCCGGGGCAGACGGGCGCAGGCACACCCAGGCTGCCGCTGCAGCTGAGCTCCAGGCTGACGCGCGCGGTGTCGGACTGCAGGCCCAGGTCCACGCTGCGCGCCTCGCCCTGCCCCTTGTTTTCCAGCGTGAAGCTGTAGCTGATGTTCTCGCCGCTGGGCACCTCGTCATCGGGCTTGCTCAGCAGGGTCAGCTTCATCTCGGGCTTCAAAGCCGGCGGCGGAGGCTCACCACCGCCACCGCCGCCACCCCCGCAGGCGCTCAAGCCCAGGCTGAGGCTCAACAGCAGCAACAAGGCCCGGCCAGGCCCGGCTTGCGAAACGAATCGTCATTCAATGGACGGCTGTTATTCATGTGCTCTTCTCCCTTGGTTAAAAATTCTTGTCGTCCAAGGCCTCGCAGGGCCCCGGCCCTCAGGCCTCTGGCAAGCTCACCCCCGCCGCCTGCGCCAGGCGCGCCGGCAGCACGGCCAGGGCGGCCGCGTCCCAGGCGCCCATCAGGCAGATCTGCAGCCAGTTGCGCTGCTGCAGATAGGCGCTCTGCCAGGCCAGCTTGAAACCGGCCCGCTCCAGCTGCGCGCCGATGCGAGCGGCCTGCAGATGTGGCGCCAGGGCCAGGGTCAGGATGCCGGGCATGGCTTGATCCGGCGCCACCACGGCCTGCCAGGGCATGGCGGTGGGCAAGGCGGCGTTGCAGCCCAGGGCACGGCGCAGCTGGGCATCGGCGCTGCGCACGGCGCGCCAGCGCGCGGTCCAGTCGATGCCGAGCGCCGCCTCAAGCGCGGCCAACAGATTGGAGCTCTGGGTGTAGGGCACGCCGTCCGCCGGCGCGAAGGCCGCCAGATCGATGGCACGCGGCAGCTGCCCCGCCGCCTGCAGCGCGCCCTCGTGCAGCACGATGGCCAGGCCCGAGAACGCGCCCAGAGCCTTGCCGCTGACGGCACTGGCCAGCCAGACCCCGCGCAAATCCAAGGCCTGTTGGCCGAGCGCACTGACCGCATCGACGCACAGGCGCACGCCGTGCCGGCGGCAGGCCGCACGCAAGAGGCCCAGGTCGTTGCGCATGCCGGTGGAGGTCTCGCTGAGCACGGCCCAGAGCCAGGCCGGGCGCTGCGTTTGGAAGGCCTGCTCCAGTGCCTCGGCCGAGAGCGGCTGGCCCCAGTCCAGGCGCAGGGCCTGGTGCGGCAGGCGCCAGCGCCGGGCGTGGTCGAGCAGGCGTTCGCCAAACTCGCCGTTACTGATCACCAGGCCCGGGCCGTCCAGCAGCGAGAGCTGGCCAGCGATCGCGTCGTTGGCCAGCGTGCCCGTGCCCGGAAAGATCAGCGCATCCTCGCTGCCGCTGAGCGTGCACAGGCGCTCGCGCACCCGGGCCAGGCGCAGCAGATGCTGGGGCCCGCGGTGGGAGTGGGCCGGTTCGGCCATGGCCTGCACCACCGCCTCGGACATGGCCACCGGGCCGGGCAAGAAGCTGGCATGGCGGCCATCCGACAGGAACTCCAGATGCGCGCAGTGCGCAGCGTAATCGGGCAGGCGCATCAGCATGGGCTGGTAAGGCGCCTCGGCGCTGCCCACCAACGGGCCGAAGGGCTGAAAACCCAGATGGCGGTAGAGCCGCGTCTGGCGCAGCGTGCCCGAGATCAGGGCCAGATCGCAGCCCTGGGCGCGGAAGTGCCGAGCCAGCACGCCCGACAGGCGCGCGAAGACACCGTGCTTGTGGAAGTTTCGGAAGGCTGGCGCCACCGCCAGCAGGCGCACCTCCATCGCCCGCTGGTGCGGCGGCAGATGGCGATCGAGATCGGGCAGCTTGCCGTCCAGCGAGAACGGCCGCGCGCTGCGGCCGGCGATCATGCCGACCAGCTCGCCTTCGTGCAGGGCGATGGCATAAGTGTTCTCGTCGTGAAAGCGGTCGACCAGGCGCCGCGCCGCATTGGGCGCATGCTGCGGGATCTCTTCGACGAAGGTCCGGTAGTTGAGCCGGTGGATGGCCTCGAACTCCCAGTCCTGATCGGCGATCTTGAACTGCAGGCGCGGGCTGGCGCAGGGCTCGCTCGGCGCTTCTTCATCAAGCACAGCCTGCGGCTGGGCGGTGGTACTGCGGCTCGTCATCGGTGATGCTCCTTTTTTCGCATCCTCCAGCCTGGCGGGCACCGACCGGACGACGAGACAAAGAACAGCACACGGGGGACAGCAAGGCGGTCGGGCGGCCCGAGCCAAGGCGGGGCAGGCCATGCTAACCAGCAATGCCTGCGGAGCGCAAGCCGGGCGAGAAGCATCGCTTCACGCGCCCGGCGGCATCGATCTTCAGGCCAGGGCGCGGCCGATCAGGATCTTCTGCACTTCGGAGGTGCCTTCGTAGATCTGGCACACGCGCACATCGCGGTAGATGCGCTCCACCGGGAAATCACTGACATAACCATATCCGCCATGGACCTGGATGGCGGCCGAGCAGACCTTCTCGGCCATCTCGCTGGCGAAGAGCTTGGCCATGGCGGCTTCCTTCAGGCAGGGCTGGCCGGCGTCCTTCAGGCTGGCGGCATGCCAGATCAGCTGGCGCGCAGCCTCGATCTGGGTGGCCATGTCGGCCAGCTTGAACTGCACCGCCTGGTGCTGAAAGATGGGCTGGCCGAAGCTCTCGCGCTCCTTGCTGTACTTGAGCGCCGCTTCGAAAGCCGCGCGCGCCATGCCCACGCTCTGGCTGGCGATGCCGATGCGGCCGCCCTCCAGGCCCGAGAGCGCGATCTTCAGGCCCTGGCCTTCGTCGCCCAGGCGGTTGGCCGCCGGCACACGGCAGTTCTCGAAATTGATCTGCGCCGTGTCGCTGGCGTGCTGGCCCATCTTGTCTTCGATGCGGGCCACCTGGTAGCCGGGCGTGCTGGTGGGCACCAGGAAGGCGCTGATGCCCTTCTTGCCCGCGGCCTTGTCGGTGACGGCCATGACGATGGCGACATCGCCGTTCTTGCCACTGGTGATGAACTGCTTGACGCCGTTGAGCACGTAGTCATCGCCATCACGAACGGCCGTGGTGCGCAGACCGCCGGCCTCCGAGCCCACATGCGGCTCGGTCAGGCAGAAGGCGCCCAGCATGTCGCCGCGCGCCAGGGGTTTGAGGAAGCGCTGCTTCTGGTCCTCGTTGCCGAAGGCCATCAGGATGGAGCAGACCGGGCAGTTGTTGACACTGACCACGGTGGAAGTGGCGCCGTCACCGGCGCCGATCTCTTCCAGGATGATGGCCAGAGCCAGATAGTCGAGGCCGGCACCGTCGTACTCGGTGGGCACGGCCACGCCGTAACAACCCAGCTCGGCCAGGCCCTTCAGCTCGGCGGCGGGAAAGTGGTGGCTCTTGTCCCACTCGGCCGCCTTGGGCGCGATCTGGTCTTGCACATAGGAGCGGATCGCGTCCTGAATGGCGCGGTGGTCTTCACTGAGCAGCATGGGTCGGTTACGGCGAGTTTCGTCGCCGCGATTGTGCCAGCCAGCCCTGCCGCGGCGGGGCGGGCTTCGACATGCCCCCGCTCCGCCAAAACAAAACCAGCCCTGCGGACACCGTCCACAGGGCTGGAGAACTCAAGCATGCGAGCCCAGACCGCCTTCGCGGCTGGTTGGGCTCCAAACAGGCTCAGCCCTGCTTGTTGCGGCGGCGGGCCAGCGTCATGCCGGCCAGGGCCAGGCCCACCAGGGCCAGCGAGGCCGGCTCGGGCACCTGATTGCGCTGGCTCAGGCTCACATCGTTCAGGGCAAAGAAGTCGGAGTTGGTGTCGCGGCCACCGGCGCCAAAGCCATAGCCGATCCAGCGCATGGAGTAGCTGCCTGCGGCCAGGCCGCTGCTCAGCGTGAGGTGCTCGGTCGCGCTGGTGGTGTCGTTGGAGGCCGTCAAGCCGGCAGCCAGATCGGTCCAGCCGCTGCCGCTGTTGATCTGCACCGCGTACTTGTAGCTGGGCCTGGTGTTGCCGAAGTTGTGGTTGTGGTAGTGGGTGAAGGACAGGGTCAGGTCATTCAGCGAGTTCGCCAGCGTGAAGTTCAGCGAGAGCGTGTTGCTGTTGCTGCCGAAAAACTGCGTCCCCACGACATTTCCATAGGGGGCGCCCCAGTTCCACACGCCCGCGTTGGCCGTGCTGAAGTTGGCGTTGCTCACACCCGCTGCGGCCGTCGATGCGGCGATGCCGCCGGGCTGGCCGGGCGCCGCGTTGTCAAAGCTCCAACCCACGACCACACCGGCCTGGGCGCTTGCTGCCAGAGCCAGGGCCACTGCGCCGAAGCTCACTTTGGAAATCAGATTGTTGGTTTGCGTCATTTGTCTTGTCCGTCCGAGCAATGAATGAATGAATGGATGCATAAATGAATGAATCCATCGTTCTCTCAATCCATGAATCACCTCGTCGATCCGTCCCTCAACTCCGGTCCAGATCGCCCCCTGCCAAACCGCGACCGCAGATCGTTGGGCGAAGCGGATTATTCAAGAGCAGCGGCCCGCCCTCACCCCCGCAGGCACGGGTGTGCAAAGTTGGCACTTGAGCCCCGGTCTGCCGGCCCGAGGCCGCACAGACCCGATGCCATCGGGCTTCTCCGGTCGGCAGCACCTCCAGCGACGCCGAACGCCGAATCCCCCCTGACTCAGGGGGTGGCCCGGGCAGCATCGCGTGCCGCGATGCCTCGCTTCGTCAGAGCGGTGCCAGCGGCCAGCTGCGGCTGAGGCCGCCGGGGCTGGGCGTCACCGGCTTGGCCCAGGGCAGCACACGCAGGCTCAACCCGTCCTCGCTGAGCGTGATGCGCTCGCGCTGGCTGGGGGTCAGGTCTTGCCTGGCCAGCCAGACCGCACGCTCAGCCACGGGGACGTTTTGTGTGGCGAGGGCCTGCGCCAGCTGGGCCACGCGGTGGTCCAGCAGCAGATCGGCCTGCTTGGCCGGGTAGTCGGCAAAAGCCGGCTGGGCCACCGCGAGCAGGATGGCGCCGATGGTGTTGCGCCAGGGCAGATCCCACATCGAGAACTCGCGCGCCTGCTGCGCCTGCAAATGCTTCAGCAAGGCCTCGGGCCCGGCCTTGGCAGCCTCATGCTGCTCCAACCACCAGGCGTCGTTGGCCTGCTGGGTGCGCTGGGGCATGAAACCAAAATTGCAAAGCCAGCGGTCGATCAGGCCGGCTTGCTCCAGCAGCTGGCCGCCTTCGTTGCGGCCGCAGAGCTGGGCCATCTCCTGCATGGCTTGGGCGCCGAAGAAGGACTCGGCCGCCATCCAGGCGCCGGCGTCGCGGGCACGCTCGGGCAAGGGCCCCAGTTGCGCACCCAAGTGCGGCGCCAGGCCGGGCTCCAGCGCCAGCAGGCCGGCCAGCAGGCGCAGGCGCTGGCGCTCCTGGTTCCATGCCAGGGTGTTGGCGAGCAGGCTCTGGCTGCCCTGCAGCAGGGCATGAGACAAAACCTGGGCCCGGCCCAGCGCCTGCAGCAGCGCCTCAGCCTGGCCCTGGGACTGCGCCCAGGCGGCTTGCAGCTGAAAGCCCCGGGCACAGACGCGGGCGCCCAGGAAGTGCGGTGCCACCGGCAGGCTCAGGTACTGGTCGCTGGTACGCCGCACCTCCTCACGCCGCTGCTGCAGCAACTCCATCAGGCCCAGGCGCCCGGCCGCCAGGCCTTCGGCCAGAGCCGCGCAGCGCTCCAGCAGCAGGGCCTGCTCGGCCAAGCGCAGGCGCAAGCCTTCCTTGTCTTGCAGCCACAGGCCCAGGCAATCGTTCAGATCCCAGCTGCAGCTCCAGGCGGCATCGCGCGGCTGGGGCAGGAGATGGGCATCGGCCACGGTGGCCTGCTCCAGTGTGGGCGTGGCCCACAAGGCCTGGCCCACGCGCGAGGGCTGGGCCTGCGGCCCGGCGAACAAGCCGCTCAGGTCAAAAAAGACATTGGCCTCGGGCGCCAACGCAACAGACCGCGGCTGCAGCGCGGCCGGGCGCGGCTGCGCCTCGGCATCCACCCACCGGTTGTTGCTGGCCAGCCAGGCCAGGACCAGCAGGATCAAGCCCAGGCACAGCCCACCCACACCCCAGGCCAGGCGCCGCAGCACCGTCTTGGTCTTCGTCGTCATGGCCATGCGCCCCACCCTCACCAGCTCAGGCGTTCGCCGTCGTAGTTGATGAAGCTGCCATTGTCGGCCGCGCTCAAACCCGCCATCACCGTGCGCATGCCGGCCACGCTGGTCTGCACATCGATGTCGCCATCGGCGCCGCCCATATCGGTGCGCACCCAGCCGGGGTGAAAGCTGATGCAGCAGGCCTTGTCCTGCATCAGCAGGGAGGCATCCTTGAGCACCGAATTGACCGCCGCCTTGGACGCCCGGTACAGCCAGCCGTGGCTGCCGCTGCGCAGGCTGATCGAGCCCATGCGCGAGGAGATGATGGCGATGCGCGCGCCCGGTGCCAGGGCATCCTGCAGCTGCGGCAGCACCCGCATGGGGCCCAGCACATTGGTCTGCATGACGGTGTTGAATTCCGCCTCGGTGGGCGTTTGCATGCCCGTGGTGCGGCTGCCGAAGACCCCGGCCACCAGGGCGATCTGGTCGAAGGCATAGCCATCGATCTGCCAGGCCAGGCCAGAGGCGCTGGCCGTGTTCATGACGTCCAGTTTCAGCGCCCCCGCGCCCAGATCGCGCAGGCGCTTCAGCCCCTCGTCATCGCGCGCCGTGGCCACCACCCGGTCGCCCGCCGCGCGCGCCTGGCGCACCCATTCCAAACCAATGCCGCGCGAGGCGCCGACGATCAAGACTGAGGCCATGTTCAAGAGTTCCAAGGGGACAGGGGAGCGGCGATTCTGCCCCAGCCTCTTCGGCGAGCCTGCGCGCCGCCTTTCCACTCACAAGCGCCGCACCAGATCCTCGGCCAGGCCATCAAAGCAGCTGCGGATCAGCGGGTTGCTGACGATCTCGCGATGCGTCACCAGCCAGAGCGGCAGCTGCGGCAGCGGCAGGGCCGGCAGGATGCGCTGCAGCCCCGTGCCCGGCCCGACCAGATAGCTGGCCGCAAAGCCGATGCCCACCCCCGCTTTCAGCGCCTGCAGCAAGGCCGCCTTGTCATCGGTGCGCAGCACGAAGTGGGCGCGGTTCAGCTCGGGCGCCACCTGCTCGAACCAGCGCCGCATCTCGGGCAGCTTGTCCGGGCCGACCAGGCGGTGCTGCTGCGCCAGCAGCTCGGCCAGGTCCTTGGGCTCGCCATGCCGCGCCAGATAGGCCGGGCTGGCGCAGGCCTGGATCTGGAACTCGCCCAGGCGGCGGCAGACCAGGTCCAGCGGCCGCGGCGGCTCGGCCACCCAAAGGCCGATGTCGGCCTCGCGCGCCAGCAGATCGGGCGGCGCATCGCCGCAGATCAGCTCGATCTGCAGGCCCGGCCGCGCCGCCAGCAGGCCCGGCAGCACCTCGGGCACCAGCAGGCCGGCCAGCAGCTGGGTGGTGTGCAGGCGCACCGTGCCGCTGAGCTGCTCGCGCCGCGCGCTCAGGCGCAGGCTCAGGCGGCTGGCCGCCTCTTCCATCTGCAGGGCATGTTCCAGGATCTGCTCGGCCGCCGCGGTGGGGTGCAGGCCGCGCCGGCTGCGCTCGAACAAGCGCGTGCCCAGCTGCGCCTCCAGCTCGATCAGCTGCCGGCTCAGCGTCGGCTGCTGCAGCTGCTGGCTGCGCGCCGCAGCTGCCACGCTGCCGGCCCGGTAAATCGCCAGAAAGCCACGCAGCAAGGCCCAGTCGAACTGCTGGGCGTCCAGCCGCGCCGCCGGAGCCGGCTCGTTCGAATCCATACGTTTTTGCATCGCCAGCTATGCATCCATGTGAATTGCGCATGGTAGCCCCAAGCCCTAGCCTCCCGCATTCAGTCTCGCGCCTCACTCGTTCACCTGTTCACTGGTTCACCGGCCCCATGTCCCTGCCCCGCCATCCCCTGCTCCGCCTGCTGCTCGCCCTCGTCCTGATCGGCACCCCTTTCGCTCTTGGCGCCAAGCTGATCCAGCTCGTCCTGCCCACCGATCCCGACTGGCGCGTCGTCGGCAATCTGCTGCGCGGCAGCTGGATGCTCTGCGTCTATGCCGGCTATGTGCGCTGGGTCGAGCGCCGCCCGGTGCTGGAGCTGGGCCTGCGCGGCGCCGGCCGCGAGTTCGCCACCGGCGCCGGCCTGGCCACGCTGCTGATCGCCGCCTTTGTCGGCCTGCTGGCCGTGACGGGCCATTACCGCCTGCAAGGCCTCGACCCGGCCCAGGGCTGGGTGGCGCTGAGCTCGGTGCTGCCGGCCATGGGGGTGGTGGCGATCGCCGAAGAGCTGCTGCTGCGCGGCCTGCTGTTCCGCCTGCTGGAGCAGGCCTGGGGTTCCTGGGCGGCGCTGGCGGCCTCCTCGCTGATCTTCGGCCTGCTGCACCAGTTCAACCCCCATGCCAGCCTCTACACCTCGCTGGTGCTGGGTCTGGAGCTGGGCGTGATGTTCGCCGCCGCCTACATGCTCACGCGCCGGCTCTGGCTCTGCACCGGCCTGCATTTCGGCTGGAACTTTGCGCAGGCGGGGGTGTTCGATGTGCCCATGTCCGGCTTCGAGGCCAAGGCCTGGTTCCAGGCCGAGATCGACGGCCCCGCATGGCTCAGCGGTGGCGCCTTCGGCGCCGAGGGCGCCCTGCCGGGTCTGCTGCTCTGCCTGGGCTTGAGTGCCTGGCTGCTGTGGCGCGCGCGGGCGGCGGGCCGCATCCTGCGGCGCGGCGAAACGCTGCGCGACTGAGGGCGCCCCAAGCCCGGCGCCGGGCGGCTGTCACATCAGGCGGGCATACTGCCGCCTGATTCTTTTGCACCATGCCGCCTCCGCCTCCGCCTCCGCCCCTGCCTCCGTCTCCCGCGCCCATAGCTGCCCCGGCCACACCCGCGCAGCCCTGCCTCAGGCCGTCTTTGCCCCAGTTGCGCCTGCTCGGCGGCTTTGAACTGCGCGGCCCCGAGGGCCAGGTCTTGCCCCTGCCCTACGACAAGGTGCGCGCCCTGCTGGCCATGCTGGTGCTGCAGACCGGGCCGCTGGCACGCGAGCTGCTGGCCGAAACGCTCTGGCCGGATTCCACCCTGGATCAAGCGCGCGCCAATCTGCGCCGCGCCCTGTTTGACCTGCGCCGGGTGCTGGCCCAGCTCTGGCCCGAGCAGCCCGCGCTGGAGCCCCTGATCAGCGACAACAAAAAACAGCTGCAGCTGCGCGAGGACCTGGGCTGGCAGCTGGATTGCCGTGACTTCGCCCTGGCCCAGCTGGACGCCGCCACGCCCCAACCCGAGGCCCGCCGCCAGGCCTTGCAGCAAGCCCTGAACCTCTACCGCGGCCCCTTGCTGGACGGCCTGCAGCTGCCCGAGGCGCCCGGCTTTGAAGCCTGGCTGCAGCCGCGCCGCGAGGCCTTGCAGCGCCAGGCCCAGCAGCTGCTGGAGGCCCTGGGCCAGCTGCATGAAGACGCCGGCGAGCCCGAGGCGGCCCTGGCCTGCGCCCGCCGCGCCCTGGCCCAAGACCCTTGGTGCGAGCCCGCCCTGCGCCGCTGCCTGCGCATGCTGGCGCCCACGGCGGCGGGCGAGGCCCTGGCCTTGTTCGAGCAGTTCCGCGGCCAGCTGCAGGCCGAGCTTCAGCTGCAGCCGCAAGCCGCCACCCTGGAGCTGGCCGAGCGCCTGCGCCACAGCGGCGCGCACATGCCGCCCGGCCCCGCCGCCCGCGCCGAGCGCCGCCGCGTCGTCGCCCTGGCCTGCGAATGGGAGGCCCCGGCCGAGCAGGCCGACCGCGAGGCCGAGGCCCTGGCCGCCGCCCTGCAAGCACGAATGCACGCCGCCCGGCAATCGCTGCAGGCGCGCGGCGCCCATGTGCAGCGGGCCGAGGGCGGCGAGCTGCTGGCCTTTTTCGGCCACCCGCGTGCGCAGGAGCAGGCACCGCGCCTGGCTCTGGATGCCGCGCTGGAGCTGGCGGCAGCGCACAACACCGAACACGAGCCCTGGGCCCTGCGCCAGGGCCTGCATGTGGGCTGGGTCCATGCCGACCCCGAGCAGGCCTCGCCCGACAGCGTCGGCGCGCTCTCGCGCCAGGCGCGCAAGCTGGCCCT
>Ga0187843_10001988_pt1 | contig 12689 bp, 12 predicted proteins | sample SpaLakP09_SKY_43_FD_134516 | JGI IMG/M metagenome (GOLD analysis project Ga0187843, IMG submission 134516) | Oligotrophic lake water microbial communities from Sparkling Lake, Wisconsin, USA - SP09_SKY_43 | ecosystem: Environmental > Aquatic > Freshwater > Lake | place: USA: Sparkling Lake... | reverse complement strand
GGAGCTGGACGTCGTCGACACCAAGCGCCTGGCCATCGGCGGCCACAGCTACGGCGCCTTCATGGCCGTCAACCTGCTGGCGCACACCGACCTGTTCAAGGCCGGCATCGCCCGCAGCGGCGCTTACAACCGCACGCTGACGCCCTTCGGCTTCCAGAGCGAGCGGCGCAATCTCTGGGAGGCCCGCGAGCTCTACCTGAAGCTGTCGCCTTTCCTGTACGCCAACCAGATCAAGGAACCGCTGCTGCTGACCCATGGCGAGGCCGACGCCAACGCAGGCACCTTCCCTCTCCAGACCGAGCGGCTTTACCAGGCCCTGGCGGGAACCGGTGGCGTCGTTCGCTTTGTGTCGCTGCCCTTCGAAGGCCACGGCTACACCGCACGCGAGTCGGTGGGCCATGTGCAGTGGGAGATGAGCCAGTGGCTGAAAACCCATCTGGGCGATCCGCGCCAACCCTGACATGGATCCCCAGGGCGAGCTCTACACCGCGCTTTACGGCGACCTGAAGCGCCTGGCCCACGGCCGCCTGCGCCAGTTGCCCGGCGGCGGGCTCAACACCACGGCGCTGGTGCACGAGAGCTTTCTGCGCCTGGACGGTCGTGAACTCCATTTCAGCCACGAGGGCCAGTTCCTGGCCTATGCCGCCAAGGTGATGCGCTCGGTGCTGGTGGACCTGGCGCGCGAACAGGGGGCCGAGCGCCGCGGCAGCGGCCTAGCACCACTGACCCTGGCCACCGAGGCGCTGCTGCACATCGCCCAGGAGCCGCCGCTGCTCGAGGTGCACGAGGCCCTGCAGTCCCTGGAAGCGCTGGAGCCGCGCCTGGCCCAGGTGGTGGAGATGCGCTACTTTGCCGGCCTGTCCGAGGCCGAGATCGGCGCCGCCCTGGGCCTGGCCGAGCGCAGCGTGCGGCGCGACTGGGTCAAGGCCCGCGCGCTATTGCGCAGCATGCTCGTCGAGTAGGCGGCGCGCCAGCGGGCTGTCCAGGCCCATGCTGCTGCCCAACAGGCGGCGGGCCTGCGCCTCGTCGGCGGCCATCGCCTCGACACGGCCGAGGGCGCGCAGCGCCCGTGATCGCAGCAACAGCAACCGGACATGGTCGACGGCGATATAGGGCTCAGCGCAGGCCTGCAGGGCCAGCGCCTGGTCGAAGCGCTCAAGCGCCTTGGGCGCCTGCCCCTGGCTCAGCGCCAACTGCCCCAACAGGCGCAAGGCGGTGGGGTGGCCGCTGTCCCGCGGCGCGTCACGCTCATACAGGGACAGGGCTTGCCGCAAGACCCGCCCCCGCTCGGCGGCGCTGGCGCCGCGCAGCTCCAGCAGGGCATGGCGGGCCAGCCACCATTCGGCACGCAGCAGGCCGGCAGCGGGCAAGGAGCCATCGAGTTCGCGCAGGACGGCCTCGAACGCCTCGCCCCGCTCCTCGGCCAGCAGCGCCCAGGCCAGGGCCATGCCCGCGCCCATGCTGCGCGACGCGCCTGGCCCCAGGCGCTGCTTCAGCATGTCCCAGCGACGCGCGGCGAGTTCGCTGGCGTGGCGGGCGTCGCCCAGATAGACCTGCAGGGTGGCTGCCAGGCCCAGCAATTGCTCGGCCGTCTCGGTATCGGCCGGGAGCGCATGCTCGATCTCGGCCAGCCGGGCCTTGAGCATTCGGCGCATGGCTGCCTCAGGCTGGCTCGCATCGGCAGCGCGCGGGTCCAGGGTCTTGATCAGGTCGAGCAGATAGTTCTTGATTGTTTCGGCACGTCGGGCCTCGACGGCGGTCTGGCTTGCCTGCCAGGCGGTGGCGCCAAAGCCCAGGCCCAGGCTCAGCAGCACGGCGGTGAGCGCACTGAAGCCCAGCCAGTGCCGGCGCCAGGTCTTGCCCAGCCGCTCCAGCGGCCCGGCGCGGCGCACCCGCAGCGGGGCGCAGATCAGCCAGCGCTGCACGTCGTCGGCCAGGGCCTGCACGCTGGCATAGCGCTGCTCGGGCGCCGCGGCCAGGGCCTTGGCAATCAATGCATCCAGATCTCCGCGCAGCTGCCTGGCGATTGAACGGTCCGGCGCCAGCTCGCTCGCGGCGCGCGCTGGCTGCGGCAGGCAGCCGGTCAGCAACTCGTGCAGCAGCACCCCCAGGGCGTAAATGTCGACGGCCACGCCGATAGCCCCGCCCTGCAATTGCTCGGGCGCGGCATAGGCCGGCGTGGCCAGGGTCAGCCGGGTGAGATCGCTGCCCCTGGTCTCCGGCCCGAGCAGCTTGGCGATGCCGAAATCCAGCAGCTTGATCTCGCCCTGGGCGGTGACGAGCAGATTGGCCGGCTTGAGATCGCGGTGCACCAGCAAGCGGCCATGGGCATGCTGGACGGCCTCCATCACCTGCAGCAGCAGGCACAGGCGTTCCCGCAGGCTCAGCTGCAAGCGCTGCGCGTAGCGCGTGATGGGCTCGCCAGCCACGTACTCCAGGGCCAGCCAGGGCTGCAAGTCGCCACTGGGCAGGGGGTCGCTGCCAGCGTCGAAGAACTGGGCGATATGGCCGTGCTGCAGTGCGGCGAGGATGTCGCGCTCGCGGGCGAAGCGAGCGCGCCCCTGGCCCATCAGGGCAAAGGCATGGGGGAGCTTCAGCGCCAGTTCGCGCTCGTAAGCGCCGTCGGCCCTGGCGGCCAGCCAGACCTCGCCCATTCCGCCACGGCCCAGCGGACGCAGCAGGCGCCAGGGCCCCAGGCGCAGGCCAGGGCTGAAGTCGCTGATGTCGGTGTCAACAGGCGCTGGCGGCCCCTCGAGCTGAGGCCCGGCGGCGTCAGCGGCGAGCACACGGTCCAGGGCCTCGAGCAGATGGGCCGGCACCTCGCTCGCCAGAAAGCCCGGGCGCTGGACGATGGACAAGGCCAGGGCCCGGTCCAGCAGGGCCGAGAACTCGGGCCAATGCTCGGGCGCGCAAGGCAGGGGCTTCATGGCGTCCCATGATGCCCCATCAGCAGCGGCGCTGGCGCAGTCCGCGCAGTCCGATCAGGGCCAGGCCGACCAGGAGCAGAGCGGCCGAAGCCGGCTCAGGCACAGCGCTGACGCTGAAATCGTGACCGCTGGCCCCGGTCACGTTCAGGCCGGCCACCGAAGGCGCCAGGAAGTAGCTGGCCGAGTGGCCGTAGTCGGCCACGGCATAACGGGCCAGGGTGGTGCTGGAGCTGACCGAGGCCCCGGCGTAGAGCATGCCGGTCACCATCAGCGAATGTCCGACCTCGGTGTCGATGGTGACGCTGTACCAGCCATTGCCCTGGTTGCGGGCATCCCAGCTGAGCCAGCGATCGACGCCCGAGCTGAGATCGCGCAGTCGCAATTCGGCCAGCGCATCGACCTGCAGGGAACCGCCCAGCTCGAACACCGGCGTGCTGCGCGTGCCTTCGATATAGAACTTCAGCGCGTAGCTGACCGGCGTTCCCAAGGCCAGGCCGGCACCACCGACGGCGACGGTGTCGGCAAAGCTGCCGTGGGCGGCGGCCCAGGCGTAGCCGTAGTAATGCGGCTCAGGGACGCCGCTGGGATAGCTGGCCTCGGCAAAGGCCTTGAGATGGCCGACGCTGCCCTCGAAGATGGCGCGGGCGAAGCCGCCGTTGTTGACCTGGGAGGTCTGATCGAGATGGCTGGGCGCCAGCGCGGCGGGCTTGTTCAGGTGGTTGAAGTTGTCAACATGCTGCTGGTCCTCGCGCGGCGCGGGCGCGAAGGTGGAGGCAATCGTGTTGACATCGGCCGTGCTCTGGTAGGTCTGGCCCCAGGCCGAGACCGAGGACAACGCACCAGCCAGCAGGCTGGCATGCAGTAAGCTCATCTTCATCGTCTAACTCCTTGAAGCGAAGGCGCACCGCGCGCCTCTCGGGGAGTACAACGGAATCGGCCGGCAGAACCGGCCAAAGCGGCCCCACCAGCCTTTGCCCCCTGTCAGCCGCCCGGGCCGCAATCCAGGCAATGTTCGACCGGCACCGGCCCCATGCGCAGCTTGCGCTGCAGCTGGCGCAAGGCACTGCGCAGACCCTCCTCGATGACCGGGTGGTAGTACGGGCTGTCCAGCATCTGCTGCACCGTCGCGCCGCGCTGAACCGACCAGGCGAGCAAATGGCCCAGGTGTTCGGCCGCCGGGCCGATCATTTCAGCACCGAGGAACCGGTCGGTCTCGCGCTCGCCGTAGACGTGCAGGGCGCCGCGGTTATGGCGCATCACGCGGCTGCGGCCCTGGTCGACAAAGGAGACCTCGCCGGTCTCGAAATGCGTGCCGGCCGCCAGCAAGTCGGCATGGCTGGCGCCCGCCAGCATCAGCTGCGGGTCGCTGAAGACGACGGCCAGCGGCGTGCGGCGCGGGCGCACGCGCACATCCGGATAGCGGCCAGCGTTGTCTCCGGCGATGCGGCCCTCGTCGGCGGCCTCGTGCAGCAGCGGCCGCTCGTCGCGCACATCGCCGGCCATGAAGACAGGGCTGCCCCCGACCTGGCCGGTGTAGCGGTCGGCCCGCGGCAGGCCATCGGGATCCAGCGGTAGGGCCGACAGCTCCAGCGCCAGGCCCTGCACATTCGGGCGCCGGCCGAGTGCGGCCAGCACGTAGTCGAACTGCTCGTCGACGCCCTCACCGCGCAGACGAACTTGATCACCCACCCGTTCGAGCTGGAGCTCCGCCTGCCCCAGGCTCAACGGCAGCTCATTGCCCATCAGCTCGACGGTCAAGCCCTGCAGCGCCGGGTCGCTGAGCGGCCCGAGCCGGCGGCTGCGGCCCAGCAGACGCACGCGCACGCCAAGACGATGCAGGGCCTGGGCCAGTTCCAGGCCGATCACACCGGCTCCGATCACTGCCACCGAAGACGGCAGGTCCTGCCAGTCGAACAGCTGGTCATTGACGATCAGCCGCTCGCCCAAGGCCGCTCGCCAGGCCGGCGGCACGATGGGCTGCGAACCGGTGGCGATGACGATGCGCTTCGCCTGCACGAGGCTGTGCTCGCCCACCTGCAAACGCCCGGCGCCGATGAAGCGCGCCATGCCCTGCAGCTTGTGCTCGGCGGGCCAGCCTTCGACCGCCTCGGTGACGAAGCCGACGAAGCGGTCTCGCTCGCTGCGCACCCGCGCCATCACTGCGCGGCCGTCGATGCGCGGCGCCTCGGCAAGCACCCCGAAGGCCGACGCCTGTCGCACCGCGTGAGCCGCATCGGCCGCTGCGATGAGCAGCTTGCTGGGCATGCAGCCGACCCTCGCGCAGGTCGTGCCGAAAACGTCGCCTTCGATCAGCAGCACGCGCTCGGTGTGATGGAGCGCCGCGCGGTAGGCCGACATGCCAGCCGTACCGGCACCGACGATGGCCACATCGCAGTCGAATTGGTTCATGCGAAGGCTCCGGACAAAACACCGATCCTAAGGCCGGCGCTTGCTACCATGCCTGCTCCACCATCAAAGGGCCTGCCGACTCCATGCGCAAACCTGCCATCGCCCTGCTCTGCGGCCTTGTTGTTGCTGCAGCTGCTGGATTGGCGTGGTATTTCACCAGCGACAAGACGGTGGAGGCAAGACCCGACCCCATCGAGGCTGCACCGCTCAGCGCGCCGCCGGCCTCAGCCGCGCCGCTGCAGCCATCTCTCCCGGCAGCGCCCGCATCGACGGCTTCGTCACCTCGCGCGCCAAAGCCGAACCGGGACACGCCGTTCGCCCTGTCGAGCGAGCACCGGGCGCTGGTGCAGGACGCCGTGCTCGCCTCCTCCGACCTGCAGAAGCTGGAGCATGAACCCCGCGACAACGAGTGGGCGACCGAGGCCGAGCGACTGATCCGCAGCGAGTTGGCGCGCCACGCCAGCGGCGCCAGCTTCGACCTGGTCGCGGTCGACTGCCGCAGCAGCTTGTGCGCGATCCAGGCCTTCAGCTATGGAGAGGAGGGCAACCGCCAATGGGTGAAGGCGCTGGACGATGTGTACCGGCAGACCTTGGTCGACTCCTTCGACGCCATCAACACCGCGTTCCCGACGCAGGGCGGCCGGGCGGCGGTGCTGACCTTTCTGCACCGCAAGCCGCCGCCGCTCACAGGGCGCTGATCTGGGTGTCCTGGGTGCCGCGCAAGGGCAGGTGGATGAGGAAGATCGCACCGCCATCCGGCCGGTTGGCGGCGCTGATGCGGCCGCCATGGATCTCGATGATCTTGCGGCAGATGGCCAAACCCAGGCCCGTGCCGCCGGAGCCGTCCTTGGTCTTGCTGGACTGCACAAAGGCTTCGAAGATGGTTTCCAGCTCGGCGGCCGGAATGCCGGGGCCGCGGTCGGCCACGCTGAGGCAGATTTCGCCCTGCGGCGTGATGAGGCCCTCGACTTCCAGCAGGCCGGCCTCGGGCGAGAACTTGATCGCGTTGGCCACCACATTGCGGATCACTTGCTGGAAGCGCAACGGATCGACCTTGGCCATCAGCGGTTCCTCGGCCAGGGTCACCGTGAGGCCCAAATGGCGGCGCGCCAGCAGCGGGTCCAACTCGCGCAGCACCGACTGCACCAGCCCGCGCAGATCGCAGCGCTCCAGGTCGAAGGTGCCGACGGCGCTCTCGATCTTGGACACGTCCAGCAGGTCGTTTACCAACGCCAGCATGCGCTGGCCCGAAGCGTGGATGTCACCGAACATGCCGGCCAGCTTGGGTTGCTCGCGCCCGCGCATCAGGCCCAGCTCGGAGAAGCCGAGGATGGACTGCAGCGGCGTGCGCAGCTCGTGGCTGATGTTGGCGACGAACTCGGACTTGGAGCGCGAGGCCTGCTCGGCCACATCCTTGGCTTCGCGGGTGGCCCGCTCAGCGTCGCGAAACTCGCTGACGTCCATCAAGGTACAGAGGATGCCGGCCGCGCCACCCTGTTCATCAGGCACCAGCACCTTGGTCACCAGCATGTCGCGGCGCGAGCCATCATGGTGGAACAGCTGGGTCTCGTAGCGCAGACGACCGCCCTCTGCCATCAGCTTGGCATCCTGCGCGGCATGCAGCGCAGCCTCCTCGCGGCGCATGAAATGGCCGACTTCGGTCCCGAGGATGTCGGCACGACGCCGACCGGTGAAGTCCTCCCAGGCCTGGTTGACGGTCACGTAACGCCCCTGCGCATCGAACATGGACACCGGCAGCGGGCTCATCTCCAGCAGCAGGCCGGTGAAGGCCAGCTGGCGCTGCAACTGCTGCTCGGCCACCTTGCGCTCGGTCACATCGACGGCGCTGCCGGCAAAGCCGACGATCTGGCCCTGGACGTGCAAGGGCACAACGGCCAAGATGAAGCGGCGCAGACTGCCATCCCAAGCACGCACCGAGGCCTCGGCATGGCGCATACCGGCGCGGTCGTCGCGCGTGAACAGTGCGGCCACGCGCTGCTGATCAGCCGGCACGACGATGTCATGCAGAGGGCGGCCGACGGCCTGCTCAGCGCCATCCTGGCTGACCGCACCCCAGCGCGCGTTGACGAAGGTGATCGCGCCCTCGGCATCGGTGCGGAAGATCAATTCCTGCACGCTTTTGAGCAGCACACTGAGCTCGCGCTCGCGCAGGGCCACCTGCTCATGCGCGAGGTCCAGCGCCCGGCGTGACTGCTCACGGGCTCGCAAGGAGCGCATCACCACCGCGGTGGCGGCCACGATCAGCACCAGCGCCACCAGGCTCAGCGCGGCCAGCCAGGGCAGCGTCGCGCGCCAGCGCTGCAGCACCGCCTGGCGGCTCTGCTCCACCAGAATTACCAGAGGCCGGGTGCGCGAGACCCGGAAGGCCACCACCTGCAAGCCGGGCTGCACACCCGCGCCGATATAGCGACCATGCTCGCGCGCCGGCAACCACTCGACGAACACGGGGTGCGTGTTCAGCGAACTGCCCGGCTCTAGGCTCACCTGCTGGGTTGCCGCGATCAATTGGCCGGCATAGCTCGCCAGAATGGCCGCCCCATCGTCACCCGAGAGAGCGACCTGCTTCTCGTTAGCCAGCGCGCCGGGGTTGATCATGGCCAGCAGCAGCAGTTCCTGGCCACCGGGCAGGCGGAGACGGCGCAACAGGGGCAGCATGCTCACCGCCGCCGGGCGCGGGCTGCGGGCCAGACCCGTCAGATCAACCAAGCCCCGGCCAGGCAGCAGAGGCGCAAGGATCTCGCCGCCGGGCTGCGGCAGCTTGCCGAACTGGCTTAGGGCCAGCCGCAGGCCAGGCTCGGACGGCACGGTGCTGGCCAGCACCTGGCCCTTCATGTCGAGCACGGCCACGCTGCGCAGAAAGGGCAGGCCAGGCAAGGAATGGCTCAGCAATGATTGCAGCCGGGCTGGCTCGGCATTGGGCTGCAGCGCGAGGCTTTCGCCGAGCGTGCTCAGCGTCAGCGCCGCGGACTCGACGGTCTGGGTCACGCGATCCTCCAGCAGCCTGGCCATCAGCTCTCCGCGCTCGCCGGCGGCCTCCAGCACCTCGCGGCGCTCATACTCGGCCAGAACCAGCACCGACACCATCACCGTCAAGGCGAGCAGCACCGCCAGCAGTTGCACCAGCATGGCCGCACGGCCCAGCACGCCGCGTGGAAAATTGGGAGGAGCCGGGGGGACGGGCAGGAACATGCGTCAGTTCACCACAATATCCAACAACCCGTGGCGTTTGGCAGCCGACTGCAGGCGGCCGTCGCGCTTGATGCGGGTGACGAACTCGTCAAGTCGGGCCAGCCAGGGCGCGTCACCCTGCCGGATCGCATAGCCGTAGGGCAGGATAAAGAAGGGCTTGGGCGGCGCGACCAGGCGTGCCCAGTCGGCGTTGTCGAGCAGGCGGCGGCTGTAGGGGTAGTCGGTCATGAAGACGTCGACCCGACCGGCTTCCAGCTCCTGCTCGCGCGTCATCGGCGGGCCCACGACGGCGATCTGCGCTTTCTTGAGCGCCGCGGTCATCACTGGCTCCATGAAGGTGCCGGCCTGCACCGCCACCACCACGCCAGGCTGGTCGATATCGCTCCACTGGCGCACTGTGCGGTTGGACTGCGTGGTCACGCCGTAGATGTCGCTCTGCAGATAGGGTTGGGTGAAGGCCAGCACCTCCTTGCGGTTGGGCAGCATGCCTATGGCGAACATGGCCACATCGCAACGCCCGGTCTTCAGGTCGTTGACCAACTGCGGGAAGGAGGACTCGACATAGTTCAGCTTGACCTTCAGGTCACGGGCGAGTTCGGCCGACAGGTCGATGTCGATGCCGGTGAGCTGCTGGGTGCGCGGGTTACGGTAGGTGACACCGTAGTAATCGGGCCAAATGCACACGCGCAGGCTGCTGCTGGCTTGCACGCGATCCAAGGTCTGGGCCTGGCTGCAGACCATCAACAGGGCCGATGCGGCAGCCAGCAGAGAACGATGCAGTTTCATGATGACAGTCTCCTAGACCAACTCGGCCAGTTGCTCGAAACTCGGCGGCTGCCGGTTGATGCGATCACGCAGCTCGATCAGGCTGCGTGCATTGCGCACGAAGCAATCGACGATCACCGGATCAAAAGCCACCCCGCGCTGCTCCTGCAACATGTCCAGGGCCACATCATCAACGAAGGCCTTGCGGTAGCAGCGGTCCATGGTCAGGGCATCGAAAAAGTCGACCACGGCGACGATGCGCCCGGCCAGCGGGATGGCCTCGGTGGCAAGTCCCTTCGGGTAGCCACCACCGTCCCAGCGTTCGTGATGCGTCATCGCCACCTCGGCGGCAAGCTTGAACAGCGGGATGCTCGAGCGCCCCAAGATCTCGGCGCCGATGACGGGATGGCGGTTCATCACCAGGCGCTCCTCGGCTGTGTAGCCGCCGGGCTTCTTCAGCACATGGTCGGGCACGCCGATCTTGCCGATGTCATGCATGGGCGCGGCGCGGCGCAGCATCTGCGCAAACTCGACCGGCTCGCCCAGCATCAAGGCCAGGGCCTCGGCCAAATAGCCGATGCGGGCGATGTGCACACCAGTGTCGTCGTCACGATAGTCGGCCGCCAGCGCCAGGCGCAGCAGGGCTTCATGGTGGGCACGGGTGACCTCAAGCAGCGCCTCATTGCGCTCGTGGTACATGCGCCCGAGGTCGACCAAGATGCGCTCCATCTGCGCATTGGCGGCGACGTCAAACACTTTGTCGGGGGTGGCCTTAGCGGCAGCGGGCATCATGGGGCGTCCTGTCTCTTCGCTGGGTTCAGGCTGGCACCCAGAGGGCGGCAATGCTGTCGATCAGTTGCAGTGGGCTGAAGGGCTTGATCAGGTAGGCGTCGGCGCCGGCCTGCAGGCCGGCCTCGCGGTCGCGGGCCTGACCCAGGGCGCTGAGCAGCATCACATGAACGTTTGCCAATTCTGGCGTGGCGCGCAGGCGCCGGCAGACCTCCAGGCCATCAATGCCGCCAGGCATCATCACGTCGAGAAGCACCAGATCGGGCTTGAGGGCCTGGGCCGCGCGCAAAGCCGATTCGCCGTCGGCCGCCTGGTGGATCTCGTAAGCCTCGAACTCCAGGGTCATGCGTATCAGCTTGCGGATGTCGGCATGGTCATCAACGATCAGGATCTTTTTCATCGCTCGGGCTCCGTTGCGCGCTGGACTGTGTTGCAGCGCATGGCTCAATTATCATATCTATCACTTATCATTTTCAAGCGATGGACGTCGCGCCGCCCAAAAAATCGGCAAAATTGCGCAATGCCCGACAAAAATCTTCTCCTCGACGACGCCCGCAACGACTTCAGCACCATGGAAGTCGCCAAATTGCTGGGCATGGCCGTGCGCTCGATCCAGCTGATGGTGGACCGCGGCGAGCTCTCGGCCTGGAAGACGCCCGGCGGCCACCGCCGCATCTCGCGCGCTTCGGTCGAAGCCTGGATGGCCGGGCGGGGCCACAGCCCGGCGGCCAAGGGCACCGACGCAGCTCCAGCAGCGACGGGCAGGCCCAAGGTGTTGCTGATCGAGGATTCGGTGCATTACCAAAACCTGGTCTCTCTGCTGATCGGCCAGCAGTTCCCGCAAGTGGAGTTGCAGATGGCGCCAGACGGCATCGTCGGCCTGGCCATGTATGGACAGCTGCAGCCGCAGTTGCTGATCGTGGACATCCTGCTGCCCGGCATCGACGGCGCCACCCTGATCACCAGCCTGCGCTCGCAGCCGCAGTTCGCGCAGAGCAAGCTGATCGTCGTGACCTCGCTGGACGAGGAGCAGCGCAAGCCCTACGCCTTCGCCCTGGGCGGCGTGCCGGTCGTGCACAAGCCGCGCCTGGTGCTGGACCTGCCGCCCTTGCTCGAACAGGCGCTGGGCACGCCCCGCCCATGAACAGCCCAGCCAGACCCCGGGTGCTGCTGGTCGAGGATGACGCCTCGCTGCAGCGCTTTGTGGCCCTGGCCCTGGACGAACTGGACATCGAGCTGCTGCTGTGCAGCAGTGTTGACGCGGCGCTGGCCCTGCTGGCACAGCAGCACGTGCAGCTGATCCTGACCGATCTAATGATGCCCAGCCGTTCCGGCTTCGAGCTGATCGAAGAGCTGAGCGCGCGGCCGGCCCTGCGCGGCGAGGCCCGGCTGGTGGTGTTCAGCGCCGGCCTGACGCCGCCGGTGCGCCAGCGACTCGAAGGCATGCAGGTCTGGCGCCTGCTGTCCAAGCCCTGTTCGGTCGCCGAGCTGGAGGCCTGCGTCAGCACGGGTGTAGGCCTGGCCAGTGGCACGGCGCCAGAGCCGCCGGCTGATCCCGGTAGCACGGCCATCGCCCAGCATTTCGGCGGCAATGCGGCGCTGTACCAGGCCTTCAGGGCCGCTTGCCTGCAGCAGTTCGCGGCGGATCTGGCGGCCGGCGATCTGGCCTGCAATCAGGCCGATGCACCCGCCCTGCGCCGCCTGGCCCACAGCCTCAAGAGTGTGCTGCTGACCCTGGGCCATGCCGAGGCCTCGGTCCAGGCGAGCCGGCTGGAAGACCTGGCGGAACACCTCCGGCAGGCCAGCGACTGGCCAGCCGCCCAGGCCGAATGGCAGGGCCTGCGCGCCTCAGTGGCCGAGCTGCGTTGATTCAGACATCACGGGCTTCCGTGATAAATGATGCAATCATTCTGGTGCAAATATCATTTTGATCATTTAATATTCGTTCATCGCATCTCAGATCGCTGGCGCAGGCCGGCTCAAAGCGCATGAACACCCAACTGATCACCACCGAATCCGCCTCCCCCGTGAGCTCCGGCGTCTTTGCCGCGGCGGCATCACGGCCGCAGGAAGTCCTGACCTTCGAGATCGGCGACGAGGAGTACGGCATCTCCCTGCTTTGCGTGCAGGAGATCCGCTCCTTCCAGGTGCCGACCCGGCTGGCAGGTGCCGGCGAGCATCTGCTCGGCGTGATCGACCTGCGTGGCGAGGTTGTGCCACTGATCGACCTGCGCCGCCGCTTCGGTCTGCCGGCCGTCGATGCCAATGACATCACCGTGATCATCGTCATCAGCCTGGGCGATCGCCGCGTGGGTGTGGTGGCAGATCAGGTCAACGATGTGGTGGGGCTGAGCCCCGCGCAGATCCGGCCTATGCCTGCGATGAAGGGAGGCGCCGACCAGCGCCACCTGGTCGCCCTGGCCAGCCTGGAGCAGCAGCGCACCCTGGTGCTGCTGGACATCGAGGCGCTGCTGCGCAGCAGCGAGCTGGGCCTGGTCAACGAAGCCCTGCACTGACCTACGCCTGCAATGGCGGCCCCGGCAGGCGGTCGCACCGACGGTGAATGGGCCGGCTTCCAATCCCACGCTT
>Ga0187843_10001985_pt1 | contig 12693 bp, 18 predicted proteins | sample SpaLakP09_SKY_43_FD_134516 | JGI IMG/M metagenome (GOLD analysis project Ga0187843, IMG submission 134516) | Oligotrophic lake water microbial communities from Sparkling Lake, Wisconsin, USA - SP09_SKY_43 | ecosystem: Environmental > Aquatic > Freshwater > Lake | place: USA: Sparkling Lake... | reverse complement strand
TTGGCTGTGTTGCTATTATTGGCAAGCCAGATGAGTTTCCAATGGCTTAGAGAGGATCCTAAAGATACGCCTCCACAAGAACCAGTTAGCACAGAACCTACTCCAGATATAGGACCAAAGCCTCAACCATACAAGCCCAATTTTAGAAAAACTAAATTTGAGTACAAAGGATCATGGCCTAATAAAAAGCCCAAAGTTGAAGAACCCATGGCTGCTATTATACCAGAACCAGTAATAGAACCAGCAAAACCTTCTTACTTAAACTCTGAAAAAAGTTTTTGGGAAAAGCCAGAAGGATGGGTAAATGTTCCTCATCAAGTGTATACTCCAGACCCAGTAATCGAAGATCTTGTTATATTGCCCCCAGTAGTAATTGATGAGCCAATTAAGGACAAAACTCAAACTCCTGAAGAGGATAATTTAGAATCTGAAAAAAAAAAGTAGCAACTGATGATGATGATCGTGTTATATTAATTGAAGATGAAATTACTGCATATATTAATACATTAAAAACTAGAGAGAAAGAATTACTTAAAAAATGGAAGGATGAAAATCCTGAAGATACTATTAAACGTCAATTAAAACTAAGAAAAATGGGTTTGATTGATCGTTTACCATGGCAAATTGATGAATTAGAACAATATAGAGTAAAACAAAGAAATGAATTTAGGAAAAATTAACGTAATTACCCCACCAGACAAGCTGTTCAATAAAATTCCCAGCATATTATTGGTCAAGCCTAGTATGGATCTAAAAGAACATTTTCAAAAACAAATCAGTAAAGTAGTATTTGAGCTAAATGTTTTTGTATTTGATGAAATAGAATCTGATATAGATTGGTTGCTAAGTGTTCATATGTTGGCCGACATCACTGTAATAGATATTGATAATTGTGATGTCATAACAAAAAGCTTTGTTACACTGATGCTTAGTAATCCAGACAGTTATTATACAACTCAAGATGAAGTCACTCCATATGGATTGATTTCAAAAAATAGAATTTATAATTTTGAAAATATTCCGTTCTTCATGGAAATAGAAGAAATGGATGAAGACGAAGACGAGGAAGAAGAGGAAGAAGAATGAACATGTTTCTTGGAAATAAAGTTATCCTAAAAGAGTACGAAGATATCAATCGTGCTCTTAGAAGATTCAAAAATAAAGTTGAAGAAAGCGGCTTACTAGATGAACTACGTAAGAGAGAATTTTACGAAAAGCCCACAACTGAGCGTAAGCGTAAGCGTGGTGCTGCCATCAACAGATTTAAGAAAAAATTAGAAAAAGAACAATTACCACCGAAGCTTTACTAAACATAAAAACTCTGTTATAATACAGTTTTTACAGTAGGTAACTATGGCAAAACATCTTATGGTGGACTTGGAAACATTAGCCACCTCCCCTAATGCTGCTATCCTAACCATAGGCGCAGTTACTTTTGATCCTAACAGCAATCGAATCTATGATGAGTTTTACCGTAGAGTAGAGCTAGAAAGTCTTGATGCATTAGATACTTATATTGATGACAGCACTTTGGAATGGTGGAGTAAACAGGACAAGATTGCTCAAGATGAAGCCTTCGACCCAGAAGGACGTGAACCAATACAAAATGTATTAGGTGACTTTTACAAGTTTTGCATGGGTTCCAGTAGGTTTTGGAGCCATGGTGCTGCATTTGACATTGTGATTCTTGAATATTATTTTAGGAAAATCAATAAGCCATTCCCATGGAATTTTTGGGATGTAAGGGATACGCGGACTATTTTTGACTTGGGTATGGATCCTGAAATGCCACAGGCCAACAAGCACAATGCTTTAGAGGATGCAAAGCGTCAGGCCATAGGAGTTCAAAATATGATGCGTAAATTGAGCAGAAAATTCGTTGAAAAATAATAGAATTTTATGCTAGTATATAAATATGTTTGTAGTGCTCATCTGAGGCTACATTACTAATCTTGCTTAACAAAGGAGAATTTTATGACACAAGCACAATTAGCTAGACTAGACGCCGCCGCTCTAAATAGAGCATTTCTTGGATTTGACCGTGTTTTCAATAATTTTGAAAATCGTTGGGCAAATCAAATCAACAATAACTATCCTCCGTTCAATATTGAACGACATGGTGATACCTATACCATCACATTAGCCGTTGCTGGCTTTGAAAAAGAGGAGATCTCAGTTAGTGTTGACCAAGATAGCTTGATTATCAGTGGCGAGAAAAAGGATACTGATAATTCTGAGAAGGAATATCTTCACAGAGGACTAGCACTCCGCAACTTTGAAAAGGCTTTCCAAATGTCTGAGCATATGGAAGTCAAGTCTGCTGAAATTAAAAATGGTTTACTTTCAGTAATCATTGAACGGGTTGTTCCAGAGGCACTGTTGCCAAGGAAGATCCAAATTTTAGACGCTAAGTAATTAGAATCTAAGTACCCCGGGGGAGGCAACTCCCCCTCTTTTTACCGGAGATAATATGTCCACGATAGATGATGTACAATTAGACGAAAAAGTTAAAATCAATGTTAAAGAACCTAAAAAATGGAAAGTGATTTTTCTAAACGATAATCATACTCCTATGGAATTTGTCGTCACTGTACTGGTTGAGATATATAAACATACTGCGGAAGTGGCAGAACAAATTACAATGCAAATTCATGACACTGGAAGTGGTGTTGCAGGTGCATATACATTTGAGATAGCGGAAATTAAAGCAGTAGAAACTACTACTTTGGCAAGAGCACAAGGCTTCCCGCTACAGATTAAACTTGAAGAGGAATAAATGAGTTTACGAGAGATCACTAAAGATCTGCATCACGAAGCAGAAACTACAAAATTTGCCAAACTACTACTAAGTGGCAAAATTTCAAAAGAAGATTACGCAAATTATCTATATCAAATGTTACTAGTCTATGGCCCAATTGAATTTGGCAATAGAATGGTTGGTAATATGGATAACCTAAAAGGCATTGAAAGATTACCTGCTATCTATAGAGATTTTATGGAATTGGCAGGTCCCGATCATAAGTATGTTTGGCTACCAGAAAGCATTGCTTACCATAACTATCTAGTGGACTTGATCAATGACGTTGATCGTAGACATTTGATTAAAGCACACTTATACTGCCGTCATATGGGCGACCTAAATGGTGGCTTGATCATTAAGAAACAAGTTGCTACTATTAGCAGTGGTCATTTCTACGAGTTTGACAACCCAGCTGAACTTAAAGTAGCTATTCGTGCAGAACTAACAGACGACTTAGGAGACGAAGCTCGCGTGGCATTCGAATGGGCCATCAGAATGATGAGAGACTTGTATAATGGCGAGTAAACTTTGGAACAGTATTGATGGCAACATATTAAAAAGTTTGCCTAATGCTGCCAAAGGATACGAACAACGGATCAGCATTCCTGAGTTTACATTTTTGGGAGTGCATGATCAACCAGACTTTGGCAATATAACTATTTGGTATTATGGTAATGCCAAAACTATAGAATTAAAAAGTCTAAAAGAATATCTTTTTCAATACAGAAATACCATAATCAGTTACGAGCGTTGTTTAGATGTATTATACAAGCATTTAAAAGAAGCATACGAACCAGATCGTATTCGTATAGAAATTGAATTCAGACCAAGAGGTGGTATTTCCAGTAAAATGACCGTGGACAGCGATTGGGGTCATTTAGGTGGAACTGATCAATATTGGCAATATCACAAAAACTAGGAATTTAAATGAACGCATTATGGAACACACTATCTGGCCTTTTCAAGCCAACAGTTAATAACGAAGCAACAGCAGATTATAAAGTAGCAGACCTGTCTTTGGCCGCTTGGGGTCATAAGGAAATTGCCATTGCCGAACACGAAATGCCAGGCATTATGGCTGTGTTAAAAGAGTATGAAGGTCAATGGCCACTAAAAGGCGCTCGTATTGTAGGCAGTCTACATATGACCATTCAAACAGCAGTACTAATTAAAGCATTAGTAGAATTAGGTGCTACAGTACGCTGGAGTAGCTGTAATATTTTTAGCACACAGGATCATGCTGCTGCTGCTATTGCTGAACTAGGTATTCCAGTATTTGCTTGGAAAGGCGAGACTGAAGAGGAATATTGGTGGTGCATTGAACAAACAGTACGCGGTCCAAATGGCTGGACACCAAATATGATTTTAGATGATGGACATGATCTAACTGGATACATCCACGATAAACATCCTAATCTATTAGAAGGTATTATTGGTGTAACAGAAGAAACTACAACTGGTATTCACAAGCTATTAGAGCGTATTGCTAATGGCACATTAAAGATCCCAGCTATCAATGTAAATGACAGCGTGACCAAAAGCAAGTTTGACAACTTATATGGCTGTCGTGAAAGCCTAGTTGATGGTATTAAACGTGCTACTGATGTAATGATTGCAGGTAAAGTTGCAGTAGTTGCTGGATATGGAGATGTGGGTAAGGGTTCCGCACAAGCTCTTAGAGCACTATCCGCCCAAGTATGGGTTACTGAAATTGATCCTATTAATGCATTACAAGCAGCCATGGAAGGTTATCGTATAGTCACTATGGATTATGCTGCTGACAAGGCTGACATCTTTGTCACTGCCACAGGCAACATTGATGTGATCACATACGATCATATGGCTAAAATGAAAACTAACAGCATTATTTGTAACATTGGTCACTTTGACAGTGAGATTGACATTGCCAGTTTGAAGGATTGTCATTGGGACGAGATTAAACCACAGGTAGATCATGTTACATTCCCAGATGGTAAAAAGATCATTATCCTAGCCAAAGGACGTTTAGTTAATTTAGGCTGTGCTACTGGACATCCTAGCTATGTGATGAGCAATAGCTTTACCAATCAAATGTTGGCACAGATTGATTTGTTTACCAATCCAACTAATTATGCAACAGGTCAATTATACTTATTGCCCAAGCATTTGGATGAGAAAGTTGCACGACTTCATCTTGGACAAATTGGTGCAGAATTAACCACATTGACAGAACCTCAAGCTAAGTATATTAACGTGGCTGTGGAAGGTCCATATAAGTTAGAAACATACAGGTATTAATATGAGTAAAGTTTGGGATTCACTTATTTCCGTACAGAACCTTCTTGAGGAAAGTTTTGCTAGAACTGGCGTAGAACAATTTGAAAAAGGCATGGAAAGATTCAATCAACCAGGTTGGGTTAATCGTGTATGGAGCAGTGAGTCCTATCGTCGTGCTCACGTTGATGTGGTTGATGCTAGAGAGAAAAAGGGCTTATGGATGATGCATTGTTGTGTGTTTCCGCATACGCATAATCCAGCCCCAATCTTTGGCTTTGATGTTATTGCAGGAAAGAACAAGATCACTGGTTGTTTTTATGATTACAGCCCAACTAGTGATGTTGTCCATCCCATGACAGAATGGTTCCAGCATGAAGTTAGTAAGATGGCATGGCACAAGCCCAGAGCATTGCCAGAGTGGGCACAGCGTATTTTCAGTCCCAGTATGGTAGCAGCAGGCAATGTGCAAGATGAGGAAGAGTTGGATCAAATAGTAGCCATGGCTCGTACAGGTGTTGATCATTATCTTGCTACGGTAGGTGAAACCAACCATACTGCCACTGATACTAGTGATAGACAGAATTATTATGCACAGAATCAAAAGCAAAACCCACATACGCCTAAGGTCATGGTTAGTTTAGGGCTAAGTGAAGATGATGTGCGGGTGTTTATTCAGGAGTGCCTGTTCCCAGAAATTGCATAAATAGTACTATGCGATTTCGTGATATTTTACTAGAAACTGTTCACACTACTATTTCTGCCCCAGAACTTGATGGCATGAAAGATTTAATCTCTAGAAGAATTAAAGAACTTCCTGATGATGAAAATACTGCTAAAGCATTAAAACAAATCGAGGATTTGTTGAAACATGTAGGTGTGGGTGGAAGATATGGATTAATTGGTAAGGAAGTTGATTCCATTCAAGACAGATCAGTACGTGATGCTAAAAAGGTTCTAGCACGATTAGTTCTAAGTATTATTGAAGAAAAAGATGCAACACCTGAACAACAAGAAGAGTTTTTTAGCACTTGGAAAGGTGATACACTAGTTAATAAAGAAGTATTACTATCTAACGAACAAGTTGACTTTGCTGCTGTATTCAACGGATATGGGCAAAATCCAATTATAACAGAATTCGTTGACGAAGTGATGGCAATTCAAGAGCTAGGCATGGGCCGTGGAGAGTTTGGTTTAAGTGTCTTAAGCAAAGATATTACAGTAGCAGGAAAAAAATCAAAAGAAGATAATGATGAAGATAGTGGATCCAAAAAAGGTGATCTTCAGATTAAATTTAGTGGCGGAACTTATCAGGTAGAATTAAAAACAGAGATGGGCGGCGCTGCTCGATTTGGTGATCAAGAAGTGCGTCCTGCTGAAGGATTTGAATCTGCTGCTATTACATTGAATAAATTTGTTAAAACTCATGAGATGTATAACAATCTCAGCAGTAAAATATCTGGCAGTGGCTTAAATCTAAATCAAGCAATTGAGTTTCATCAATTACTACAGGATGCTGATCAAAATAAATTCCTAAATCTAGTACGTAAATGCATATTTTTAATATTTGGCAATGCTAAAGATGGTAGAGAAGATTATGCAGTACTATTGAAAAAGAATATAAATGCAATCATGGATGCTATTGAGACTGGGCAAAATGGTGAAGCTGCACAACAGTGGAGCCAAGCAAGTTTTAATTATTACATGAGTAAGAAACACGATGACGGTGTGTTATATCTTAACTTAAATACTAATAATTTTGTATTTTATAAGTATGCAGAACAATTACTAGCACAAGGACTACGTTTTCATGCTAGCACTCCATATATTAGTGCTACCAAAGACCCTGTAAGAGCTGTATATCCTAAAATTAGCGTTCAGGCAAGTACGTTTGGTGGCGATGCTGCTAAATCAGAATTAAAACAGATAGCTAAAGGTAAGAACCCATTAGCTGATCCAGACTTTAGTAATAGGCTAGTTAATTGGGCTCTGACTCTAAGTTCAAGAAGAGGCGTAACTGATCAGGGAGTAATAGGTCAAATTATAGAGCATACTATGAAATTGATTCAATCTCGTATGCCAACAAATCAAATTATTCTAGAATTAGAAAACAAGTTTCCTCAACTAAAATTAAAGTTGCCTGCTAAAAAGCCAGCCGCACCGGCTCCCACAGCCGCACTCCCTGTATCAACTACGCCCATAACTCCAGCGCCAGCAGTACCTGCCACTGAAGGACCACCAGAAGAATCAGTTGAGCAACAAAGACAAAAGCTAGGACATTTACGTCAAGGATCAGAAGAAGAATCTGAACCTAAGGAAATACCTCAACCAGGTGGATTTTATGCCAAATACGGTTATCCACAAAAATATCCAAAAAAAATAACAGAAGAATTATTTTCTATTTTAAAGAACGCAGGCATAAGATAGTTAAATAGTACTAGTTAATGAGTACACCTGTGATTAATTTAAACTATCAAGAATTATTTTTAGACATATACAAAACCAACTTTTGGAAAGATGGCGAATCTAGAAGTGGCAAAGGATCCAATCTAACTAGCACAAAAAAACTAGTGGAACAACTTCCAGCCTTGTTTAGAACATTAGAAGTTACCAGTATTTTAGACATACCCTGTGGTGACTATTATTGGATGCGGACCGTGCCTATGGATGGTATAAAGTATACTGGCGCTGACCTAGTTCCAGAAATCATAGCTGACAATAGAGAAAAATATCCTCATGTAGATTTTATAGAATTGGATTTGCTCAATGATAAACTACCTTATGCAGACTTAATCATAGTGAGAGATTGTCTAGTACATTTTCCCGATGAGGCTGTTTCTCGAGCATTGAATAATATTTACGAAAGTGCCAGTAAATACTTGTTATCTACTACATTTCCAAATCATTTCAATAAGGACAAAACAATTAAAATGGGCGCATGGCGGCCACTTAATTTACAAGACGCTCCCTTTAGCTTGCCTGAACCTTTGATCATTATTAACGAAGGCCTAATTGGGGATTGTGATGATAAAAGTATGGCAGTTTGGAGCATTGATCAACTAGGATAAAACCTAGTTACATTGAACCATACTTCACTATTTGGTTTGCAACTATCAGTACACATTAGTTCAATTGGATCTGTTCTACAAGTACGTTCAAATGCTTCTATGACACGTTGGCTATAAATCCAAACTCTATCTGGACAAATATTCAACGCAATTTCTACGTTTACGGTATTAACAGCAATTTTATAAACCTGTACGGCTTGTACATTATCTTCCAAACTGAAATCTCTAGCATAGGCATCACTATGCAACCAAGTTATAGGTTCATCGGGCAAAGTTACATCACTGGCTTTCAAGCCTAAGTTAACTACATTATCGTATCCTGCAGACTTTAATCTTTCTTCAGTTTTTGGACCAATACAATAGATACGATGATCCAGTAATGATTTGCAGTAATGCTCGACAGCGTTATAATGTGTGACAAATACACTATCAGTATGAATTGGACTATGTGGAACGTCCTGACTTTCCAAACAAGGTATCCAAATGTTTTTATTTGGATCCGTCATTTGGGTATATATTTGTCTCATTCTGCCAAAATTAAACGTTTAATTAAGTTTTTATTAGACACTGAATACCCTTGTCCAACATCAATAACACAGGCTATATTGTCCATATATTGTACTATAGTCCATCCTTGTTTGTCAGTGTCTACCCAAACTACCATTTTACTTTTTTCTAAACGACCAACCCATACTGGTTCTTCCCCGGCGTTTTTTAATACGTTAAAAATTGTTTTAGTATCGCCACAAGTCACAGGTTTATCTATTTGTTTAAATTCTGAATTGGCTGTTTGGGCAAGTGCCAATGTGGGCAGGAATAAAACACTTGCTAATAATTTTTTCATAGTGTTCTCTAAAAGTCCCTATTTACAATAATTGGGTAGCGAATCCGTTATTGAGGCTTAGGGATCAAGCCACATAACCCAAACGGTCCTAGGGTATGTTAAAGATATTTACCAAAATACTAGCATTTTTTAAAAAATGCATATAAATACACGTATTCTTTATTAAGGAGGAATTATATGAAGAACGTTTTAGTTACCGCAGCCCTTATGGCAGCAACTACATTGGCATCAGCAGCAAGCGTTACCGTTGAACTTCAAGATCAACAGGGCGACCGTCGTGCCCGTGACAGCAGCAACTACGCACTTAGTATACAACAGTCTCTTAACAAGACTTTTGCAGCTGATGTTGGTGTCACTACTTTTCAAGAAGATGGTACTAAGGCATTGAGCAATAGGCTTGAAGTTGGTCTTACTGGTACTCGTCCAGTTGGTCCAGTACACTTGTATACTCGTGTGGCAGTTGGCGAAAAATTCAGCAACGGTGTTGATTTTGGATACTACAGTGTTGAGCCAGGCGTTGTATATAATTTTACCGATAAGTTAAGCGGTAAAGTAGGTTATCGTTTCCGCAATGGTTTCGGTGATAATGGCAATCTTGACACCACTCATACTGCTCGTGCTGGTGTTAGCTATGCTGTAACCAAGCAGGACACAATTGGTGTTCGTTATGACCAAGTTCGTGGTGATAGCTTCAACCACAGCGTTAACTTTGCATATACTCGTTCATTCTGATCAGTAGCAGGTTAAAATAAAAAGGGCCTCCGGGCCCTTTTTTATTAAATAAAATTATGACACCTCTTGATTTTAAAACCCAACAAATATGCGAATCTATTATGGCTGTGATAGAAGTGGCCTATAGTCAAGGAAGAACTATAACTTGGAGAACTATTTTTGAATTTCTTCAATTGCCAGAAATTCCTTGGAAAGATGATAATGATCTTGATGAAAAGATCATCATAGAGAGTGAAAGTGATTTGATCATTATGAAGGCCATGATAAGCAGTATGTTCGCCACCAAACATTAAATGAAACCCACTATAGCATTATTCATTGCCGATCCCAAATGCTCAGTACAGAGCGGTAATGGTATAATGCAAGCATTGGGCGATGACTACAAATTCAAAATCTTCAGCAAAAATAAATTAGAAACTGATTTCTTTGACAATGTAGACATGGTGGCAGTCCCAGGCGGCTTTGGCGATGCAGATTCATTTGATAAATTATTCAAACATAATGCACCTAGAGTAAAACAATTTGTCAAACAAGGCGGCAAATATCTTGGCATATGCATGGGTGCTTATTGGGCAGGGAAACACTATTTGAACATGTTAGATGGTGTGGATGCTGTACAATATATTCGTAGACCTAAAACAGACACACGTAGACCGCATGCTAAAGCTCAACCAGTGCTATGGGACGGCCAAGGGGAATTAATGTTCTTCTACGATGGGTGTGCTCTAATAGGACCAAAAATAAATGAGTGTGACATATGGAGTTTGTACCCCAACGGTGATCCCATGGCTATCATACAAGATAATATTGGACTAATTGGCTGCCATCCTGAGAGCGAAAGGTTTTGGTATGATAGCTATAGTTGGATGCGTAACCATTGGCACGACGGTAGACATCATAAATTGCTACTTGATTTTGTTAATAGATTAATATTGTAATATTTGCAACGAATTGTTGTAATAAATATGTAATCTAGGAGCAGTTATGAAACAAAATAAACTAGTTCGTAAAGTCTATGAAGCTTGTATTGAAAACAATCTTGAAAGATTACAGGAACTCAAACGTAAAGAATTTGCAAAAATCTTCAAACGTAGAGAAGAAGGCAAAAAAACATTTGGATCTAAGTGGACTGTAATTAAATTATAATATAAATACACGATATAAACATACTCTGCTTCTCGCAAACTCATTGTATGTCCAACAACAACAAGGACTAAACAATGACTATTAGAAAACTCGTAAGTAAAGCAGTAGCGGGCACCGTGGGTGCGTATGTGGGTCAAGCAGGTGAAATATCCTTTGACCCTGTGCTAGGGGCACTTAAACTATCCGATGGTGTAACACCTGGCGGCATAGCAATTACACAGCCTACCGTACCCATCCTATCAGATAATCGTTGGTATGTTGACCCCAGTAGAACAGACATAAATCCTGTGTCATCAACTGGCAACGTCACCAATCCATTCCTCACTATCACAGCCGCATTGACCTACATTGAAGCACGAATAGCAGATAGTACATTAAGCAACTTTGATGAAACTGCCAACATAGTATTAAGCCCACAGTTTATTGTTCTACTCAGTTCAACTACAGAAAACGTAACACTGACACGTGGACACATTTATATTATTGGCGACACTCCGGATGCAGGACACGTGCCTATTTGGATACAGGGACATGTGACTATTACTCCTGGTGGTGCTACCAAGGCCGCAAATGATTTTGGCCTGTTCCACGTGGCGGTGTTACCTACAGGCAACTTCCACGGTGTTAAGGTAACTGGCACCGCGGCGTGTCGTGTGTACTTAGAAAATGTTTATGTTTATCAAGGCACCAGCGGTTATAGTTGTGTGTACATGGACAACAGCGATGCTTCTACTAAGTTGGAACTTATTGACTGTTCAGTAGGAAGAGAATCCGGGTCAACATATCTAGTGGATATTCAAAGTGCTTTCTGTAAAATTGATAATCTTGAGACTAACGGTCAAGGACAAGTATTGAACTTTGCTAATGCGGCCGCTGGCAGTATGTTAAGCAGTGTGATTGATGCAGGCGTCGGCGCAGTTATTACACTGAGCGGAACTGTGCAGTTTGGCATGGGCAACTGTATTCTAAACAATACCAGTGCCGCGGCAAACACGTATGGAGTTACTATGAGTGGGACAGCCAGTATGCAGTTTGGCGTGTGTACATTTAACGTGCCTGCCGCACAGGCAACCAATCGTGCTATTAACGGTGTTGCGGGCAATGTGGTGCTGTATACTGGACCAGTGTTTCAATATGGAACTACAGACAAGATATCCTCAGCAATAACATTGATTCCTTTAGACACCACATTCACAGCAGTTTAACGTGAAACACAAAAGTAATCTTTGAAACACAATACTACGATAAATATTGCTATGCAAAAAAAATACCGTAGCATTTTTATTAGTGATGTACATTTAGGCACTAGAGATTGCAAAGCTGAGTATTTAAATAATTTTTTAAAAAATAACACCTGTGAACTATTATATCTAGTTGGTGACATAATAGATGGTTGGAAGATACAACAAAATAAATTAAAATGGTATCAAAGCCATACTGATGTAATACGTCGTATCCTAAAGCAATGTAAACAAAAAACCCGTGTTATCTATGTGGCAGGCAATCATGATGAATTCTTACGCATTATGATACCCTATGGTGTTAGTTTTGGACGTATAGAAATTTGTAATCAAGCTGATCACATTGGCATAGATGGCAAGAAATATCTTGTAGTACACGGTGATTTATTTGACAGCGTAGCTAGGCTAGCACCGTGGATTAGCTTATTGGGTGATAGAGCCTATGACTTTATTCTAAGAGTCAATAGTAGATATAATTGGTGTAGGCATAGATTAGGTTTTGGTTATTGGAGTCTAAGCCAATGGCTCAAACGTAAAGTAAAAAAGGCTGTGGACTTTATGTTCAAGTTTGAAAAAACTCTAGCAGCATATTGTAAAAAGCGTGGCTAT
>Ga0187843_10001982_pt1 | contig 12712 bp, 8 predicted proteins | sample SpaLakP09_SKY_43_FD_134516 | JGI IMG/M metagenome (GOLD analysis project Ga0187843, IMG submission 134516) | Oligotrophic lake water microbial communities from Sparkling Lake, Wisconsin, USA - SP09_SKY_43 | ecosystem: Environmental > Aquatic > Freshwater > Lake | place: USA: Sparkling Lake... | reverse complement strand
GCATTATTTGTTACCCTAATCCAAATTGTATGGGTATAAGTTTGGTAATTGACAAGATTACTAATAGGATTTACGTTATTTTGAGCGCTTATTTGATTATTATAAAAGTTTACTGTGAAATTAGATGGATTTTGACTTCCTAAAATACCTGGAATTAAAGCACTTAAATTATAAGGATAAAAACCATCATTAGTTCCGTCAGTATCACAAGTTACAAAATTTGCTGATGTATATAATATAGGACGTGGATTAACAATAACTGCCATAGTAACCGATAAACTACATTGACCACTATTTGGCGTAAACATATAAGTATAAGTACCCGGATAATTGGTGTCAATTGTTGAAGGCGACCAAGTTCCCGTAATCCCGTTAGTTGAAGTTGTTGGCAAAACTGGCGCTGTATCTCCTTGACAAATTGTGGTTGTTCCTAAATTAAATATTGGCGTAACTGGGTTATTTAACATTAATGCAAAAGCGCCAACAGCATATTGAGTGGTGCCATTATTAATAACCCTAGCATAAATTACTTGTTGATTGTTTAAACTGGTGTAAACTGATGGATTTGAAATTGGATTTGTTCCTGTAGTAGCATTTACCTGTGACAAATAATAAGTTACAGAGTAATTTGATGCTGCTCCTGATTGAGCTGCTAAAATAATTGAGGTTTGATCTGTTAAATTAAATGTAGAGCTTCCACAGTTTTGCAAATTTTGCAAACTTGGCATTACTGGATCGGTAGCAACATTTGAAAACAGTTTAGTTTCATTAATTTTATTAAAAGCATTTGTTGAAACTCCAATTAAAACAAAGCAAAGTGATACTAAAAACGTAGTGATTTTCATATAAAAAAATTAAAAATCAAATCTAAACATTTTAAAGACAATTTGTTAAAAATTTCTTTAAAAAAACAAAAAATCCCAAGCACTAACTTGAGATTTATAATATTGTGACCTCGGCAGGGTTCGAACCTGCAACCATCAGAGCCGAAATCTGATATTCTATCCAGTTGAACTACGAAGCCATTACGAGGTACGAAGTACGAGGTGTGAAATACGAAGTTATTGCTCGTACCTTGTATTTCGTATCTCGCACTTATAAATTATACTAATAACTTCTTAACGATAGCTGAAATAGTTTTTCCTTCAGCTTGCCCGCCAATTTGAGCTGAGGCTAATCCCATTACTTTTCCCATTGAAGCGATTCCTGATGCTCCAGTTTCTGTAATGATTTTAGAAACAATAGCTTCTACTTCAGCTTCTGATAATTGTGCTGGAAGGAATTGTTCGATTACTGCAATTTGAGCTAATTCTGGTTCCGCTAAATCTGGACGATTTTGTGTTGTATAAATTTCAGCGCTGTCTTTACGCATTTTCACCAATTTTTGAAGAATTTTAATCTCATCTGCTTCTGAAATTTCTTCTTTAGAACCTGTAGACGTTTGTGCTAATAAAAGTTCCGATTTAATGGCTCTTAATGCTTCTAATGCTACTGTATCTTTTGAACGCATGGCATCTTTCATCACGTCCATTATTTTTGATTGTAAGCTCATTTTATATTAAATTTTAAAAATTAATTGTAATGTATTTGTGTTTTATTAAAGTGCAACAAAGGTAAAAAAATAACCCGAAATTTCTATTGAAGTTTCGGGCTATTCCATTTAATTAACTTTAGTATTAATCAACATTATCGTGTAAGAAAGAATTGTTAGAACGTAATTGAATATCATCATTACTATCTGTTCCTAAAGACATTCTTGAATTATTGTTGTAATTTTTATTTTCTGTTAAATCAACACCCAATCTTTTGTAAGCTGGTTCTTTTTCCAATTCTTCCACTCTTGATGGATTGTTGTGAAACTTGTAATTGAAGTCTTTTAACTTACGTCTTCTTTCGTCTGCACGCAATTTTAATGTTTCTTCAATAGTCATTTCCATTGGAGAAAGATCGTCTGAATGCGTAGCGTAAGTTGGTTTTGTAGGCTCAGCAACTTTCATTGTAAAGTTTAATGACTCTTCAATTGGTTCAGCAGCTTTAGCAACTTCTTGCTTAGAACCTAACAAATCGTTTTCGATTTCCATATACTCTTCAAGAGAATATTTAATGATTCCGTTTTCGTTCAATTCAGTTACTGGAACGAATTCAATAGGTTCGTTAACTTTAATATCTTTAGTTTCTGCAGATAAATCAAAAACGATTCTTTCTTCTTCAACTTTATGCTCTACTGGTTTAGAAACAGGCATATCAAATGAGAACGTAATCTGCTCTTCTTCTTTTGCGATGAATTGTGGCTCTACAACTTTAATCTCGTTTACCACTGGAGTTGTAAATTGAAAATCAATATCTTTAATTGGAGAAACAATTTCAAATGTAACATCTAAATTACGAATGAATTCGTTCATTGCAATTAAATCATTATCAGCTTTAGCAACAACTGGTTCAACTTTTACTTCATCTTCAATTAATTCAAAAACAATTTTTTCTTCGGTAACTTCGGCAGCCACTTCAATTGGAGTCTCTACCTTCGACTGAAAAAAATCAACTGGTTTTTGAGTTAAGTCATGAACTAATTTTTGCTCATCTTCTAAAGAGTGAATTATTTTTTTCACTTCCGTATTGATGATTCCATCTTGTTGTTCTACATTAAAACCAGTAGCAATAATGGTTACTGCAATTGAATCACCTAGGCTTTCGTCTTCACCAACACCCATAATAATATTGGCATTGTTTCCAGCTTCCGCTTGAATATGTTCGTTAATCTCAGCGATTTCATCCATAGTAATCTCATTAGAACCAGAAACGATAAGCAACAATACGTTTTTGGCACCTGTGATTTTATTATCATCTAATAATGGCGAATCTAATGCTGCAATAATAGCTTCTTTAGCTCTGTTATCTCCAGAAGAAATTGAAGATCCCATGATTGCAGTTCCGCTATCAAACAACACCGTTTTAACATCTCTTAAATCGATATTTTGTGTATAGTGATGTGTAATTACTTCAGCAATTCCGCGAGAAGCCGTTGCTAAAACTTCATCAGCTTTAGAGAAACCAGCTTTAAAACCAAGGTTTCCGTATACTTCTCTTAATTTATTGTTGTTGATTACAATCAAAGAATCGACTTGCTTACGCAATTTTTCAATTCCAATTCTTGCTTGATCTTGACGCACTTTTCCTTCAAATGAAAATGGTAATGTAACAATTCCAACAGTAAGAATATCTCTTTCTTTAGCCAATTGAGCAATTACAGGTGCAGCACCAGTTCCAGTTCCACCACCCATTCCTGCAGTGATGAAAACCATTTTGGTATTGCTGTCTAGCATTTTTTCAATATCACCAACACTTTCGATTGCTGATTGTTGTCCAACATCAGGATTTGCACCAGCACCTAAACCTTCCGTTAAGTTTACACCTAATTGAATTTTGTTTGGCACAGGACTGTTTTGTAATGCCTGAGAATCAGTATTACACACGATGAAATCTACACCATTGATTCCTTGTTTGAACATGTGGTTGATTGCGTTGCTTCCACCGCCACCAACTCCGATAACTTTAATAACATTTGATTGATTTTTTGGTAAATCAAATGATATGCTTCCAAATTCTGAGTTGCTCATCATACTATTTTGGTTTTGTTTGATTTTATTCTGTATTCTAGTTTTGTCTTTTTATAACCACAAATTTCACGAATTAGCACAAATTTAATTTTACTATAAATTTCACTAATCAAAAAACTTGTCTTTTTGTTCGCTTTCAATACTGTTTTTATTGAGCATTGAAAACGGAACACTTATTACTCTGCGTTGTCCAAAAAGTCTTTGATTTTATCTACATACTTATCAAAAAAGGATCTTCTGATTTGATTTTTTGTAGTTTCAACCTCTTGATTTATCTTGTCTTCCACTTTTGGTTCTTCCACTTCTTGAACTGGCTGTGCAATAGGTTCTTCAACTATTGGTCTAACCACTTGTCTTGGTTGTGGAACTGCTTGAGTAACTTCTAATTTATAAGCACTTTGTGTATTATTTGCGATGCTATTCATCACTAATCCTACTGCTGTTGCAAATAATGGACTTGAAATATCTTCACTTGAATTTCCAGCTAAATGCTCGTTTGGATAACCAATTCTAGTATCCATTCCAGTGATGTATTCAACAAGTTGTTTAATATGTTGCAATTGCGCTCCACCACCTGTTAATACAATACCTGCAATTAGTTTTTTTCTTGGATCTTCGTGTCCGTATGCTTTAATTTCTGTGAAAACTTGCTCAATAATTTCAACCACACGAGCGTGAATGATTTTTGATAAATTTTTCAACGATATTTCTTTTGGCTCTCTTCCTCTTAAACCTGGTATAGAAACAATTTCATTGTCTTTATTTTCTCCTGGCCAAGCTGAACCAAATTTCACTTTTAATAATTCTGCTTGTTTTTCGATAATCGAACAACCTTCTTTGATGTCTTCTGTAATTACATTTCCACCAAAAGGCACAACAGCAGTATGACGAATAATACCATCTTTAAAAATGGCTAAATCAGTCGTTCCACCACCTATGTCGATTAAAGCTACACCAGCTTCTTTTTCTTCTTGACTCAAAACAGCATCAGCTGAAGCTAAGGGTTCTAATGTTAATCCTGACAATTCAATACCTGAACTTTGGATGCATCTTCCTACATTACGAATAGAAGATGCTTGCCCAACCACAACATGAAAACTAGCTTCTAATCGTCCACCATACATTCCGATTGGTTCTTTGATTTCCGATTGACCGTCGATTTTAAATTCTTGTGGCAACACGTGAATAATTTCTTCACCTGGCAACATGGCCAATTTATTTACTTGGTCAATTAACAACTGAATATCTTTTCCGCTAATTACTTCTTCAGGATTGCTTCTGCTGATGTAATCGGTATGTTGAATACTACGAATATGTTGACCTGCAATACCAACAACTACGTCGTTGATTTTGTAGCCAGAATTTTCTTCAGCTTCCATAACGGCTTGTTGAATAGACTGAATAGTTTGAGTAATGTTATTGACAACACCTCTAGCCACACCTAAACTTTTAGCTTTTCCAAGACCTAAAATTTCAAGTTTGCCGTATTCATTTTTTTTACCAATCATTGCTACAATCTTCGTAGTTCCGATGTCTAAACCAACTGCTATGTTTTCTCTGTTCTCCATATTGTCAATATAATTTGCCAATTTTATGCTTATTTTGAGCAAACCACTTGTTGTGTGAATCTCAAATTTATTTTTTTGTATTTGTAAAGCGTACTATCTAAAACTGCTTTTTGAAAAAACGCTTTATAATTTTTAAATTTTTTCTTTTCATTGACCATTTTTCCGAACTCAATCTCATAATCGAAATTTCTATTCGTCATCATAAGGTCGTCACCAGCCAAAATTTGAACGCCAATTATGTTTTTTTTCAAAAACTCATCATCATAAATCATCTTTAAAACTTTAGACAATTTTTTCTTGTTTTTATTGGTGATTTCACCTGAAACTAAGGGAACTCTAGCCGTATTAACATCTGAAAGTGGCATTGTATTCCCCTCGTAATCAATATAAAAAGAACCTAAATCATCAAACACCCTACCAATAGGCGTTTTTTGTTTAACCACTACCTTCAGGACACCATCAACAGTTACAAAAACGTCAGATTTTTCAATCATCGGATGTTGGTTGATAGAATTCTCCAATCTGTCCAAATTTAAGTCCTCTTTTGCTATACTTCGCACATCTGTTTTATTTTCTATTAACAATTTATTAACCGTTTCCTGTTTAACAAAATTGCTATTTTCTCCAACAAAAATAACTTCAGATTTCTTTAATTTCCGTTGTGAATTTCTACTTGAAGTGAACGAATACAAGAAAATTACCAATGCAAACATTAGTATTAACCTGATATTGTTCCATTTAAAGAATTTCATAACAATGCTTGTTTTATTGATGGAACTAACTCGCCAATATCTCCTGCTCCTATGGTAACAATTACTGTTGCATCGGAAGCTAAAATTGATGGAATCAAATCGGCCTTTGAAACTAATTTTATATTTTCATTTGTCATTTTAGACATCAACCAAGTCGTCGTAATCCCTTCCATTGGTAATTCGCGTGCTGGATAAATATCTAAAAGCAATACTTCATCAAATTGCGATAAACTTTTGGCAAAATCATCTGCAAAATCTTTGGTTCTGCTGAATAAATGCGGTTGAAAAATTGCCAATACTTTTTGATTTGGATACAATTCACGAACTGCTTGATGCACTGCATTGATTTCGGTTGGATGATGCGCATAATCATCTATATAAACGCGTTTTTCTGATTTTATTTGATAGGAAAATCTACGTTGTACTCCTTTGAACGAAGCCAAGGCTTTAGCAATGGATTCGGTTGGGGAACCATACGTTTTTGCCATTGCTAAAGCCATCAAGGCATTCATTAAATTGTGTCTTCCAGGTAATCCGAAAGCGATATTTTTTATAGTTTCTGAAGGCGTTTGCACATCAAAAACGTAAGCACTGTTTTCTATTCTAACGTTAAACGCTTTGAACGTTGCGTCTTCATTAACTGCGATAGTTAATCCTTCTAAATCTAATCCTTTAGGGACGAACATTTTGGTTTTATCAACTACTTTATCTGCGAATTCTCTAAACGTTTCTTCAATAGCATTTTTATCACCATAAATATCTAAATGATCAGCATCCATTGACGTTACACAAGCAATATTTGGATGCAAATGCAAGAATGATCTATCAAATTCGTCAGCTTCTACAACAGTAATTGTTTTGCCACTTCCGATTAAATTGGAGTGATAATTTTCTACAATTCCGCCAAGGAAAGCCGTTACGTCTTCACCACTTTCGTATAAAATATGTCCGAGAATACTTGAGGTTGTTGTTTTTCCGTGCGTTCCAGCTACTGCGAAACAGAAGGTGTCTTTGGTTATGATTCCAAGAACTTCTGCGCGTTTTTTAATAGTATATTCTCTTTCTATGAAATAATTCCATTCGGAATGAGAAGTTGGAACTGCCGGTGTAACAATTACCAAAGTATTTTCTGGATAAAAATCTACTGGAATTGCACTTATTTTGTCTTCAAAATGAATATTCATTCCGCCAGCAATTAGTTCGTCGGTAAGCATGGTCGGAGTTTTGTCGTAACCCGAAACATTTTTACCAATATTTTGGAAATAGCGAGCTAAAGCACTCATTCCGATGCCTCCAATTCCGATGAAATAGACGTTATGTATTTGGTTTAGGTTCATTTATTGAGTTACTAAGGTTCTAAGGTTCTGAGAAGCTAAGATTTTCTTAGAATTATTTTATTATTTTATTATTTGCTTCCAGACACCATTTATGAGGTTCCAGACTTGATTTATAGTATTCCTTACGGCTTTTATACCATTCCTTACGACTTTTTAGCCATCCTTACGACATTTATATCATTCCTTACGGCTTTTAAACCATTCCTTACGACATTTATGCTCTTCCTTACGACATTTATACCATTCCTTACAACTTTTTAGCCATCCTTACGACAATTATGTAGTTCCTTACGACTTTTATGCTGTTCCTTACGGCTTTTATTTTATCAATTTTATTATTTCTTCAACGATGTCTTTTGTTGCATTTGGTTTTGCTAAACTTTTAATGTTTTGGCTTAACTCTTTTTGTAAATTTTCATTTGAAATTAAATCTGAAAATGTGGTTTCAAATTTGTCATCCAATTCGTTTTCTTTTATAAGGATTGCTCCTTTTTTATCTACAATTGCTTTTGCATTTTTGGTTTGATGATCTTCTGCAACATTTGGTGACGGAATGAAAATGGTTGGTTTTCCTACCAAACACAACTCCGAAACGGATGATGCTCCAGCTCTTGAAATCACGAAATCTGCAGCAGCATAAATCAAATCCATCCTATCAATAAACGATACTACTTGAACGTTTTGCTTGTCATTATATTTTTTATACTCTTCAAAATATAACTTTCCGCATTGCCAAAAAACTTGAACTCCAGTTGCTAAAAGAAAATCTAATTCTTTTTCGATTAATTGATTGACTCTTCTTGCTCCAAGGCTTCCACCGAGAATTAAAAGCGTTTTTTTATTTGCATCTAATTTGAAATAAGAAATACCTTCTTGTGTTTTAGAATCACTGTCTAATAAATCTTGACGCACTGGATTTCCTGTAAAAACAATTTTATCTTTTGGAAAAAAGCGTTCTAAATTTTCGTAAGCCACACAAATAGCATTGGCTTTTTTGCTTAATATTTTATTGGTAATTCCGGGATAGGAATTTTGTTCTTGAATTACGGTTGGAATATTATTGCTGTTTGCTACTTGCAATAACGGTCCGCTTGCAAAACCTCCAGTTCCGATTACGGCATCGGGTTTGAATTTTTTAATAATCTTTCTAGATTTCCATAAGCTACTGGCTAACTTTAATGGAAACATCATGTTTTGCAAGGTTAGTTTTCGTTGTATTCCTGCAATCCATAATCCTTCGATAGTGTATCCTGCTTGAGGTACTTTTTGCATTTCCATTTTGTCTTGAGCACCTACAAATAGGATTTCACAATCTGGGAAACGTAACTTTAATTCATTGGCAATGGCAACGGCAGGATAAATATGTCCTCCAGTTCCACCACCACTTAATATGAATTTGTATTTTTTCATTGTTATTTTCAGCCACTAAGGCGCTAAGTCACAAAGTTTATTTTTTGTTCAAAACTGCTTTCATCGGATTTTCTGTAATAGAATAATCGTCTTGGTCTTCGGCTATTTTATTTTTTATGGAAGCCTTCATTTGATTTACTTTTTCTTGATTTTCATCGCCTTCATTTTCGTCTTCATCTTCTTCTTCATCTTCTTGTAATTGTTTGTCGATTAGCTTTCTTAATGCTTCTTCACGTTTTTCTTTTTCGGCTAATTCTTCTGCAATTTCTTCTTCTTTTTTGGTAACACTTAAGATGATTCCAATAGCGATACACGTCATCCAAATGGAACTTCCTCCAGAACTTATTAATGGTAATGTTTGTCCGGTTACAGGCAATAATTCAACTGCAACCGCCATATTAATTAAAGCTTGAAAGACGATTGGAAATCCGAGTCCGACGACAACGAGTTTTCCGAAAACCGAATTAGCCTTGTGGGCTGCAACAATAAATCGGAACAACAAAAGCATGTACAATCCAATAATCACCAAGGCACCGAAAAGTCCGTATTCTTCAACAATAATGGCAAAAATGAAATCGGAAGAAGATTGTGGCAAAAAGTTTTTCTGAACACTTTTTCCTGGCCCTAGTCCGTAGACCCCACCTGATGCGATTGCTATTTTAGCTTTTTCAATTTGGTAATATTCATCTGGATCTTTTGTAGAATCATCTTTATTAAAGAAATTTCCGATACGTTTTTCCCATGTTTGCACACGATTTGGGAAGGCATTCGGAAACGCTTTTACTACCAAAATGAAAAATGCGAAGGACACGATTCCCATTCCGATGATGACTCCGATGTATTTTAATGGGTATCTTCCTATAAAAGTCAGCATAGTTACCATTGCAAAAATCAAGGCTGCTGTAGAAAAATTGGCCGGCAGGATTAACATTATTGTTATAAAAACTGGCACCCATAAATCTATAATCGAAGCTTTAAATGAAGGTGGCGTTTCACGAGATTTAGATAAATATCTGGCCACATAAACATATAAAACAATGGCTGCTAAAGTTGATGTTTGAAAGGAAACCCCAATAAATGGTATACTAATCCAACGACTTGCGTTTGCTCCTTCAATTACGGTTCCTTTGACTAAAGTATAAACCAACAAAACCCATACAATTGGTAAAGCTATTCTGGAAATTCCTCTAAAATAATGATAGGGAATTTTATGTATTTGATAAATAATTACAAATCCAAGAAATATTTGAACGGCATGTTTCAGTAAATACGTTATTGCATTCCCAGAACCGTGACGCATGTAGGCTAAATTACTACTAGCACTAAAAACAGGCATAAATGAAAACAACGCCAAAAGGGACACGAATGCCCAAATGACTTTATCTCCTTTTAAACTGTTAATTAGTTCTTTCATTTTATCATTATTTAGACAAGTCGGTGACTTGTCTCTACAGATTATAAATTTCTTACCTCTCTTTTAAATTGATTTCCTCTGTCTTCGTAGTTTTGAAATAAATCGAAACTTGCACAAGCAGGTGATAGTAAAACTGTATCTCCTTTTTCTGCGATGTGTCTTGCTGTGTTTACAGCATCGTGCATGTTATCTACTTCCACCATCATATCAACTACATTTCCGAAAGCGTCAATTATTTTCTTGTTTTCAACACCAAGACAAATAATTGCCTTTACTTTTTCATGAACTAATGCCATTAATTCGGTGTAATCATTTCCTTTATCAACACCACCAACAATCCAAACTGTTGGAGTGGTAATGCTATCTAAAGCAAAGAAAGTTGCGTTTACATTAGTAGCTTTACTATCATTGATGTATTGCACATTTTGAATTTTAAGCACTTTTTCTAAACGATGCTCAACACCTTGAAAATTAGACAAACTCTCACGAATAGTTTGCTTTCTGATTTTCATCAGTTGAGCGACAGAGGTAGCTGCCATTGCATTTTTCATGTTATGTTTTCCCTCAAGTGCAATTTGAGTTGTTTCCATTAAAAATTCTTCTTCGTTGATGTTGATTTCCATAGTATTGTTGTTTAAAAATGCTCCGTTTTCAACTGATTTTGAAATTGAAAAAGGAATTAATTGTGCTTTTACTTTATTATTATTTAACCATTCGGTGATTGCCTCATCATCTGCATCGTAAATAAGATAATCCTCTTCGGTTTGATTCATTGTTATTCTAAATTTTGATGCGATATAGTTTTCATATTTATAATCGTATCTATCTAAATGGTCAGGACTTATATTGGTAATTATTGCAATGTGCGGTTTGTAATTTATGATTCCGTCTAGTTGAAAACTACTCAACTCCAACACATACACATCATAATTTTCATCGGCCACTTGCCATGCAAAACTCTTTCCAATATTGCCTCCTAATCCTACATTCAATCCGCCTTGCTTTAGTAAATGGTAGGTCAACATGGTTGTTGTTGTTTTTCCATTACTACCTGTGATTCCTATTGTGATTGCGTTAGTGAATTGTGATGCAAACTCAATTTCAGAAATAACCGGAATTTTTTTCTCTACTAATTTTTTAATTATTGGAGCTTTATCAGGTATTCCTGGGCTTTTCATTACTACATCAGCATTCAGAATTAATTCTTCTGTGTGCTGTTCGTCTTCCCATTGTATTCCATTAATTATAAGAACTTCTCTATAGTTTTCTTTTATTTTTCCGAAATCAGATACAAAAACGTCGTATCCTTTTTTCTTTCCTAAAATGGCAGTCCCTACGCCACTTTCGCCTCCACCTAGAATTACTAACCTTGGCATTATCTTAATTTTAAAGTTGCAATTGCAACAATGGCTAAGAGAATTGTTACAATCCAAAAACGCGTTACAATTTTACTTTCGTGATAGCCTTTCTTCTGATAATGATGATGTAATGGCGACATCAAGAAAATTCGTCTTCCTTCACCAAATCGCTTCTTAGTATATTTGAAATAAGACACCTGCAATACCACTGAGAAAGTCTCGGCGAAGAAAATCGCACAAAGCACTGGCAACAACATTTCCTTTCTGACAGAAATTGCTAAAACAGCTATAATTCCGCCAATAGTCAAACTTCCTGTATCTCCCATAAATACGGATGCTGGATACGAATTGTACCAAAGAAAACCAACTAATGCTCCAACAAATGCGGCAACAAAAACGGTCATTTCTCCCGAATTTGGAATATACATTACATTCAGATAGCTTGATAAAATGATATTACCCGAAACGAAAGTGAAAATCCCAATTGCTAAAACAGAAATCGCGGAGGTTCCTGCAGCTAAACCGTCAATTCCGTCAGTAAGATTAGCACCGTTTGAAACTGCTGTGATGATAAAAATCACAATTGGAATAAAAACCAACCAAGCCCAATTTTGATAATCATCCGTAAACGGTTTTAATATCATGGCATAATCCAACTCATTATTTTTGGTAAAAGGAATAGTAGTTGTAGTTGATTTAACTTCTTTAGCAGATTGACTAATTACATTTTCTGTTTGATTGAAAGTAACTGGACGAGATGATTTTTCACGAACCGTAACACCTGGATTAAAATACAATACAGATCCCACAATTAATCCTAATCCAACTTGACCAATAACTTTGAAAATTCCTTTTAATCCTTGTTTGTCTTTTTTGAAGATTTTGATGTAATCATCAATAAAACCGATAGTTCCCATCCAAAGCGTGGTTACGATTAAAAGAATGATATAAATATTATTCAATTTAGTCAATAACAAAACCGGAATTAAAGTCGCAAAAATGATGATTAAACCTCCCATTGTTGGCGTTCCTGCTTTTTGTGTTTGTCCATCCAAACCTAGTTCACGAACCGTTTCACCAACTTGTTGATTTCTTAAAAAGGTAATTACTTTTTTACCATAGATAGTAGAAATCATTAATGATAATATCAACGCCAAGGCAGAACGAAACGTAATATATTGAAACACTCCAGCTCCTGGAACGTCTAAAGTTTTGTCTAAATATTCAAATAAGTAGTATAACATATTGGTTAGGTT
>Ga0187843_10001981_pt1 | contig 12712 bp, 16 predicted proteins | sample SpaLakP09_SKY_43_FD_134516 | JGI IMG/M metagenome (GOLD analysis project Ga0187843, IMG submission 134516) | Oligotrophic lake water microbial communities from Sparkling Lake, Wisconsin, USA - SP09_SKY_43 | ecosystem: Environmental > Aquatic > Freshwater > Lake | place: USA: Sparkling Lake... | reverse complement strand
TTTTGCTGGGGAGCCGACGGCAGCATCGCGCCGAGCGGCGCGGTCGTCTCGCCCAGCCGAAGGTCCTTGAGCCCCAAGGGCAAGTCCATGGTCACCCGGCCGGCTCCGACCTCCCGCAGCCAGACGCCGTCGCGGCGCTCGCCCACAGTCAGCCAGGCTGGAGCTTGGCCACCAATTGATAGCAAGGCGGCGCTTCGCCCCGGCATACGAGACAGACCCATCAGCGTGACCGCAGGATCGGTCACCGGGTTGGCCCCCGTCGTCAGGGCAAAGAGCGGCGCTCCGCCGATCGCGCTGGAAAGGCCCGAGGTCTGTGAAACGTCCGGCCGTGGGAGCGCATCAACACGCGTTTGCAGGTCCGCGAGCGGATCATTGCGCCCGGTCGCCAGCCACGCCAAGGCCCCCAATGTCAGGCCCACCGCGCTCGCCGTAGCGACTATTGAGACGCGGAAGTCGAGCAATAGAACCGTCCTGAAAACTGCAAGGTGACCGCCGAGGTGTTGGAGACCAGATCTACGGTATCGGCGAAAACCAGAGGCCGCGCGCCTTCTAGAGATTTTAGAAGGCCAAGCACCTGCTCATAGCCGCCGGTGGCCTGGAAGCGCACCGTCCCAGCCCGTATCGCCAGCCCATCACTTTGCGGCAACGGGGCAAAGCTCAGATCTGTAAGTTCGAAGGCTCCTTGGGCGGAGGACCGCAGAGACTGTTCGATTTGCTGCCCGCCTTCCGAAAGATCGCCTTGGCAGACGGCGCCTTTGGGCAAGCTGCCCGGGCCGCCAGATATCTTGCTCAAGGTTTCGATACGCTGGATTTTCTGGTTTAGCGCTGCCCGTCGCTGGGCAAGGTCGGCTGGCTTGGCCAAGGCCGAAAGGCCAAGCGCAACGGCGACCGCCAGAACGCCTGCGGCCATAGCGCTGGCGACGGCAAGACCCGGACCCGACTGGAAAGACGGGCTCATGGCTCGTCCCTGCCCGGGGGAGGCTCGACGCCCCAAAGCCACACTCCGCGTCGCAAGGGTCTGTCCACCCGGCGCACGCTACGATCGGTGCTCTTAAAGGGCGAAGTGTCGGTGCGCGCTTCAACCGCCGAAAGTCCGCGATCCCAGCGCCAAGCTTCAATCCGCGCGTCGGGATCGCGCGCGCTCATGGCCCAGGCAAGGTCAGCCGTAACCGTCTCAACGCGATAGCCGGGCCTTGCCGCCAGAAGGGCTGACGATTGACGCCAAGCCGCCTGCGCGGCCTCAGCACGGCGCAACTTGCTCGTGGCCTGATTTTCAAGAAAGGCCAGCCGGTCCTCGGCCTGCGATCTTGCAAGCAGAGCCGCCGTCACCGCGACGAACAACGTTGTGACGACCCCGGCGCTGGCGGCCGCGACAAAGAGCGAGCGCCGCGCGCGCCGAGCCAGCGCATCGGCCGGCTCGAAAGTCAGCTGAAGGGTCTGTCCATCGACATCGACGGCGCAGGTAATCCGGTCGGAAACCTCTGCGGCGCGAACGTAGCCAGCCGCGAACTTGCCCGGTTCCCCCGATCGCCAGGGCGTAAGACGTTTGAGGCGGACCAGCATCTCGGCGATGGGCAGCGGAGCACTATGACGCGCCTCCAGTAGCGCCGCCTTGGACTGCTCCCAAGGCAAGCCAGGCGGCGCCTGCACCAGCCGCGCGAAAACAGGGGGCTGTCGCGCAGGCTCGCGATCATCGTCCTCGACACCCGAAACAAAGGGGAGTCGAAGATCGAGATCGTCGTCCTCGTCCACCAACCGCAAATCCACACCCAGCCTCATGGCGTTACAGTCCGGCATGCGCCAATGACGCCATCAAACTGGCAATCCCGCGGCTCTTGAACCCTCAGCCTGGCAAGCGCCTCGGGAGCCGAGCGTTTGCCTCTGACAATCACCGCTCGCAAAAGTCCGCCGCCTTCTCTTGGCCAAGCGTCTGTCTCACCCAGTGCGTCGACATAGGCAAACCGCGCTGGGCCGTTCCTAATCGCTAACTGCGCCGTAGTCTGGCGTCGTCCTCGCACCTGCATCACGCTATCGCTCGCTGTGGCCGACAGACTAGCCCCGCAAATGTTGTCGCCGCACTGGAACTCCAGTTTAGTCGCCGAGCCGGCAAAGTGTTGGGTGCCGTCAGTGATGAAGGGCCCCTCGCCTGCCAACAGCCGCTCCAGGCCCTGGTCGACAGCGTGGGCATTCATCATCGCTTTGTTTGCTCGATTGGCGGCCAGTTGTTGTTTTCCGATAAGGCTCGCGACCAGGCCAAGGCCGCCTAGCGCCATCCCGAGGATGGTCAGGGCCGCTAGGGCTTCGACCAAGGTATAGCCCTCATCGTTCATTGCGCAGCCGGCGCTGAACAGAGTTCGAGGGCGTTGATTTGATAGACCCGGCCAGTACGCTTTGATCTGGCGGACGCCGATACGCTGCAGGGAATGATCCGGGCTGTTGTTGCGCGCGATCTTGTGGCCTCCAGCCGCCAGCTAAGGCCGCCTGCCTCGCCCGTCTCGATCCCAGGGCGACCAGAATAGAGGACCAAGCGTTCGCGCAGGAGGATTTCGGCAGCTTTCGTCTCGGCAGCGATTTTCGAAGCACGTGCGGCGATCTGGGCCGCTACCAGCGAAAGCGAAAGGCTCGACGCCAGGATTGTCACAGCCACCAGCGCATCGACGGCCGCAAAGCCCCCTTCACCCGATCCATTAGAGTCCTGCACCTGGCGCAAAACCACCCCAACCCACGCCGACACGCGTCCCCCGAAGACTTAGGTCCTCAGGCTTTTGGTATCACGGTGCCCCGTCCGCTGAACAGTCGATTTCAACCTTGCCGGGCGAGTTGCAAGGTATGCTCTCTGGCTCTTGAACAATTTCTGGGAATGATCACAAGTCTGGCTCGATCACGCCCATGCCGACTGCGGCGGTGTGGATTCTTGTCCGGGCCGACATCGAGCGACATGAGAGCTGGCAAAAGCATTGCGGGGGTATCGGGTTCGTCTGGGCTCAAGACCATGCCTCGTCCATCGGCGGGCCTAGCGCTGGCGGTATTTGGTCACTGCGTTGCCTTGGCCCTGGCGGCCCTGGTCGGCCAAAGGCCAGACGAGCCAGTAATTGAGACGGCTATTTCCGTGACGCTCGTCGCATCATCACCAGGCGCACAAGGCGGTTCGTCTCGCCCCGTCCCTCAGTTGGCGGAATGGGGCCGTAAGCTTTCATCCCCGGTTGTCGAGCAGCAGCACCGTTCGATCTCGTCGTTGGACGAGCTTTTCGCCAAGCCGACCGATCCGTCGGAGGCGAAAGGCCATGCGACGTTGGCAGATCAAGGAGCAGGCCTTGGCGAAGGGACGATTGACTATATGGCGGCGGCTTCTCTGCCACCGGTGGGGCAGCGCCCGGCAAAGCCACGGGGCGGGATTTGGGAGCAGGTTTCGGCGTGTTGGCGGCCGCTTACGCGGCGTAAGGTGACCCTGGTGATCGACCTGCGCAGGGACGGTCAGCTGAAAAGCCCGCCGAAAGCTTTACGCCCAGAGAATGAGGCCATGGACGGCGTTCGGCGCGGCGCGGAGGCGGCCGCAGCCCGAGCTGTGGAAGCTTGCTCACCCTATTTAGGTCTTAACGAAAAAAGGTATCAGGTGCAATTTCCAGCATCGTAAAGTAGGCTGCCCGTAAACTAAGCAACGTCCAGATCAAAACCTCGCGCTTGATCGAAACAGGCTCTTGCGCAACCTTGAATGGTAAGCTCTAAGCTTAGCTATAAGTTTTGGTGGGGTTTAGATGCAGCGGTTTTTGAGCTTGTTGGTCGGTGCGGCGCTGACCGCTTCGCCTGCCGCCGCGTTGGCGGGCGGCCAAGCCTCCACGCCCTCTGGCCTGGCCCCGCAATGCGCCGGCAAACTCCTAGTTTTGCAACCGGGGCCCAGCGCAGGACCCGTCGTGGTGACCGTCAACCCAGTGTCGGCCGCTCCCGCTTGTGTTGATCGTGAGGGCGATGCCATGACCTTGACCTCGGTGTTGCTTTTCACCAACGGGGCTTCGGGTGCTCTGAAAGGTAATAACCAAGTCGAGGTGTCCAACATCCGCCCCGGTGGAACGACCTTCACCTATATGATCGTAGACAGTCAAGGCGCAGCCGTCCGCGCTACCTTTACGATTCAGCGCCCCTATAATTGATGCTGCCCAGGTCCTTGCTCCGCTATAAATTAGAGAGGCCGTTCATGATCTTGGCTGACGTATGATGGGTCATTTCCGCTCCGTGCTGATCGCCGTCTTCACATTTGCAGCCTTACTCGGTGCGAGCGCCCAGGCTCAGGAAAAAACCGACTACACCTACGATGCGCAAGGACAACTCGTCGCAGCAAAGAGAGTCGGGTCTGAGACGACCTATGCATATGATTTGGCTGGCAATCGCACAGCAATGCGCTCCCGACTGCTCTATCCGGTTCTGCAATCTTGGGAAGCCGAGGACATGGTCTGGCACCAAGTCGGTTACGCAGACGGCAACGGTTGGGCTGCTAATGCCTCGACGGCAGCGGGACTTCTGAATTTCGGCCCATACACAGCTAATGTGCCGGTAGGCGATAACACCGCCGTTTGGAAACTGACGCGCGGACCCTCCGCGCTACCCCTAAGCCAGCAGGTCGTGGTCTTGAGCGTCTATGACACCAACCAGATGGACATCATCGCCTCTCGGGCTATCACCTTGGCCGACTGGCCCGTGGCCTCACAGTACGAATATTTTACGGTTCCATTTACCCTGCCGGCTTCGCGCAAAGGGCACTACTTCGAATTCTATACGAGCTACGTCCCATCCACCTATGTGAAGGTCGACAGAGTTGGCTTGGCACTTCCGACACTAGTTGGTGCTCAAGCAGGTGTCGCTACGACGAGTTGGGAGGCCGAAGGCGTTGGCATTGGTCATACGACCGGCGTCGCAAACGCAGACGGCTGGGCAGCCGACAATTCACACAGCGCAGGCTTTTTGACTTATGGCCCTTACGTCAGCACCTTGGCCGCTGGAGAGCGAACCGCGCTTTGGACCCTGATGATTGACAGCAATGTCGGCGACGATGGGCCGTTGGAGGGGCCGGTGGTCGTTCTGGAGGTTTATGACGCCAGCCAAGGCGATGTGATTACCCACCGGACTCTGACCCGCCAAGCTTGGGCCTTGACGATGCAGTATCAAACCTTCGGCGTACCCTTTACGCTCGACGCTTCGCGCGCCGGCCACGCAATCGAGTTCAGGACTTTGTTTTGGCCACGCGCCTATGTGCGCGTCGATAAGATCGGGGTGCGGTGACGCACAGCGACGCGGCAGTTAAAGTATTCAGGAAACAGAGGCCTTAATCGGTCAATCTCTGGCACTCCCCCGGGCGGTGGCAGTTGACCTGCTCCTGAAAAATGGCAAGATCTCCATTTGTCATCCAGCCTTAACGAAAGTCCTGGATTGATTTGAGCCTTGGTGTTGGTGGGTGGCACGAGGCCGATGCGCGCCAGAAGCGGCCCTTGGCACACATCCAAGAACGCGACATTCGGCCACCGAACGCTTGTAGCGATCGTCGCGGTCATGCACCCTTGCTCCAAGGGACTCAGGGGCGGACATGACGGCGGAAATCGCGATTCTAAACCGCACGGCCGTCGCGCTTGCAGCGGACAGCATCGTGACGCTGGCTGGCGGCCTTCGCCCCAAAACCTATGATTCCGCCGAGAAAATCTTTGAGTTGTCGCGCTTTCAGCCGATCGCCTTGATGATTTACAACAATGCGCAGTTTATGAATGCGCCTCTTGAGATTATCATCCGTCGTTATCGCGAAACTCTCACGACAAACCAATTTAAAGAACTAGTTCAAGTGTGGCCAGCGTTCGAGAAGTTTCTACTCGGATTCAAGCACGAGATCGACGACGAGCTTGATCACCTTCAGAGCTTTGCAGTTTCTGAGCTGCATTTTCTTCAGGCCAAGCTGTTCAATCACATGATCGAGTCGCTGGGCAAGCGTCGCCGTAAAGGGACAGAGACTGGCGAAGATGTCCTGCTGCGGCGCTGTCTGGAACGTCAGCAGGAAGCCGAGGATTCGCCGCTTCCGAACGACGCGTTCGACGAGTTCACCCAGGAAGACTTCACCGAGCGGTACGGCAAAACGCTGGGGGAGATTGCCGCGAAGATCATCCCGCTAAGTGAACTGACGGAAGCCGTTCAATCGGCGATACGCGCGATGATGTTCGCGGTGATCAAGTCCAATACGCGCTCGACCGCTTTTACCGGCTTCGTATTCGCCGGCTTCGGAAGCGACGAGCTTTTCCCGACATTGCACGCGGTCGAAGTAGACGGCGTCTATTTCGATCGCTTTCGAATTCTGGACACAAAGCTGGTCGATATTGACCGCCGGGGCGAGACGGCAGCGGTCGTGCCGTTCGCCCAGAAGGACATGCCTGAGCGGTTTATCCTGGGAATCGATCGCGAGTTCGAAAAGGCGTTGGAAGACATCGCCGGGAATCTAGTCGGTCAGGTGATTGATCAGAACAAACGCGCGTTCCGCAACGGGCGCGGCGACCTGATCAAGTCGGCGGCCACCAAACAATTTCGGGACGGCGTGGAACGCCTTAAGAAGAAAAACGCTCACAATCTCAACTCCGTGGTCAATCATCTCTCCAAAAAAGAACTGGGTGAAGTCGCATACTCGCTCGTGGAACTGACGTCACGCAAACGCCGCTACTCCAGCGACATGGAGACAGTAGGCGGCCCGATCGACGTCGCCATCCTGACGCGCAACGAAGGTTTCATCTGGGTTCGCCGAAAGCATTATTTCGATACGGAACTAAACCCAAGGTACATGCAGTCCCTCTCAGGGAGCACACGTCATGGATGACCACCGGTTTCGGCGCGGCATTGAACCGTTCCCCCCCACGGATGACCAGTTGCGCGCCTTTATTGAAGGCGACACCATCGAGGACATCGTTCGCCAAGTGTCCGACGCCTTCGCTGAGGATCTGGCCATGATCATGCGTCAGGCAAGCGAGAAGCCGGCGGTCAGGCGGAGCGCGGCAGGAAAACGCCCTTGATCGAGCTAATGGTGCGTACGGCGATCTGGGTGTGCGTGCGACTGTAGAAGCCGCCTCCCGGATACAACGCGCCGCCCTCCACAAAGAGGCCCCGGACCGTGTCGAAGGGCGCGATGGTGGGGATTTCCCCACGCGCGGTCGCGGCGGTCGCCTCGTCCTCAATGTTCTCGTGCAGGTGCTTGATCACCGCGCAATCTAGGAAGCGCAGCAGTTTATCGCCCTCTGCCACGCCCCGAGGATCTCGGTTCTGCGGCATAGCCAAGCCCGCTGACGAACGGGCCTGCTCGAACGATTGATAGGCGTCTTCGAGCGAGGACAGATCGGTACGAGTCGTCAGGTCCAGGCAATTGCCCAATTCGATGACGGCGCCGATGACCGCGGCGTCGGCATAGCTGCCTCTGGTGACCTTCGCCTGAGCCCACTCTAGCGCCCGCAGAGGGTCGCCCTCCCAGAAATAGACTCCCGGGCCTAGCCAATCGTGATCTTCCTGGCTCAAGCGAAACACGCCGCCCTGGAGTAGCTCATCAGCGATCTGCTGGGAGCAACCGTGAAACCCGAGAACAAAGCTGGTTCTCAGTCGGCTCATTCGTCCCGAGCCGGCGCGCCGCCATATTGAGGCCTCAGGGTACCGTCGCAGTCATAGAGCCCCTCTTCGATTAGCCATTGGCGCGCCATTTCCGGCGTCTGGGTGCGTTCTTCAGCGCGACGCCGAAGCATTTCCCGGATCGCGATACGTTCGGCTTCCGTCATCGGCTCCTCCTATCCCGCTACGGGTTTGCGCAGACGAACATAGGCTGCCGTGATCATGTCGATCATGGCATCGCGCCCCTCGGCCGGCAGGCTGGGATCCGACTGCAGCATCGTGGTGATTTGGCTGAGTGGCTCGGCGTCATAACTCAGGCTGGAGCCGCCCACAAACGTGTCGGCGCTCAGCCCGGACCATTGCACCAGCGCGGCCAGACTATCGACGTCGGGACGCTTGCCCTGAGCCATCCGCGTGAGCGTGGAAGCGCTGACACCTGACTCTTCGGCGACCTGCTTCCAGTTAAGACCCTTGGCCGCGCGCGCGCTGTCCAGAGACCGATAGAATGCGCCGCCCTTGAATTCCGCTTTCGGCATTCAATTTCACTCTTGCAATCGACGCGTCGGCGCCGCATATGGATCTTGTGATTGCACACTAGCAATTACAAACCACTAACGCAAACGGAGCCCGCCATGAGCGCCAATCCGACTACCGAAGCTTTCGGCGGCCTCTTCATCGAGGTTGCCGACACCGACCTTCAATTCCGCCAGCTGGGCGTCTCGGACGCTACCCTGACCGGTCGCCAGATCCTGTCGTTCTGCGACGCCACCCCGCGGGAGGACTATGTGGTTCTCCAGTGGCTGGCCAACGGCGACATCGAGGAGCTGCGTGAGGACGAGGTCGTAGACGTGCGCGCCGCCTCCGGCGCCAAGTTTATCGTCTCCAGAAGCGACCGCCTGTTTCGCCTAGTGCTGAACGATCGCTCGCTGAGCTGGCCCGAGCGCGACATCAGCGAAGCGGCGCTGCGCACCTTGGGCAAGATGGCCGAAGACCAGATCCTCTATGTGCGGCTCGAGGAGGAGGTCGATGCTCCGATCCCGACCGGCGGGACGCTCGCGCTCGGCGACCTGGGGGTGGAAGTGGTCTATGCTAAGGCCGCGATCTGGAAGCTCAATGTCCAAGGCGTGACCGTCGATTCGCCTCGGCCGTCGATCATTGTGCGCGACGCCCTGGTTAAGGCGGGTTTCGATCCCGATCAGGGCTGGATCATCGTCCTCAAGACGGCCGACGCCAAACGTCAGGTCGGCCTGGACGAACTCATCGACCTGCGGGCCCCGGGCATCGAGAAGCTGCGCCTGACCCCGCGTGAAATCAACAATGGCGAGGCCTCGATCCCCAGGCGCGCCTTTGGCCTTCTGCCGATCGACGAGACCGGCCTGGCCCAACGCACCCAGCGCTGGGAGACGGTCGTGGAAGGCGGCCGGCGCTGGCTGCTGCTCCATGACGTGGAGCTGCCGGCCGGCTACTCGACTGCGCGCGCGACGATCGCTGTCGAAGTCCCCAGCGCCTATCCGGCCGCCGAGCTCGACATGTTCTATTGCGCTCCAGCGCTGGCCCGGATCGACGGCCTGGAGATCCCACAGACCCAAGTGCAGGAGCCGATCGAGGGTCGCCTGTTCCAGCGCTGGTCGCGCCATCGCGGCACGATCGCGCCCTGGCGCCCGGGCCATGACAACGTCATCACCCATCTGGCCCTGATCGAGGCGGCTCTTCTGCGCGAGGTCGAACAGTGACAGCCTCGGCCTTCGATCTGGTGATCAGCGGCCAGGCCCACGCGCAGCTGCAAACCCATCTCTTCCCGGGCGACGGGAAGGAGGCGGCCGCCATCCTGCTATGCCGCCACACCCTACCCGCGCGCCTCAAGCTAATGGTCGTGGCCGTCCGTCCGGTCGAGCACGCGCAATGCCAAAGGGAGTGCGACGCCTTGGTCTGGCCCGGGCAGGCGCTGAGCGCGGCCATCGACGAGGCTGAGGATCTGGGCTTGTCGATCATCCTGGCCCACTCTCATCCCGGCGGCTGGCTGGATTTTTCCCAGACCGACGATCGGAGCGACGCGGCAACCATGGCGGCCATATTTGGCGGTTGGTCCGGGCCCCTGCCCGCGGCTGGCCACGGCAGTGCGGTCATGACGCCCGACGGACGCCTCATCGCCCGGCTCTACGGGCCTGAGTTTTCGCCCATTCCCGTCGGCCTCATCGCGGTGGCCGGCGATGACCTGTGCTTCTGGGCCCACGGCGACCGGGACGATCGCCCCATGGCCTTCTCCACTGGCATGACGCGCAAGCTTGGACACCTGCGGGCCTGCGTGATCGGCGTCTCCGGGACAGGTTCGATCATCGCCGAGCAAGTGGCGCGTCTGGGCTTTGGGGCACTGACCCTGATCGATTTCGATCATGTGGAAGCTAAAAACCTCAATCGGATTTTGAACTCGACGAGCGAGGATGCGCGAAGCAGCCGGCTCAAGGTCGAGATGTTCGCCGACGCCGTCGGTCGCCACCGGCCGGATCTGGAGGTGCTGGCGCTGGCCCAGAGCATCGCCACGCGCGAGGCGGTCCTGGCGGCGGCGGGCGCGGACGTGCTCTTTTCCTGCGTCGATACCGCCGAAGGCCGGCAGATCGCCGATCTGATCGCCCAGGCCTTCATGATCCCGCTGTTCGACATGGGGGTCTCGATCCCGACCCGGCGCACGCCTACCGGCGAGGCCGTGGTGGCAGAGGTGTCCGGTCGGCTGGATTATGTTCAGCCGGGCGGCGCGACGCTGGGTGATCGCGGTGTCTACACCCCGGCCCTGCTCCGCGCCGAATACCTGGCCCGCGTCGCGCCCGAGACCTTCGCCGCCGAGCGCGAGGCCGGCTATATCAAAGGTGCCCCCGACCAGGCCCCGTCCGTCATCTCCCTGAACATGCGCGCGGCCAGCGCGGCGATGCTAGAGTTCATCGCCCGCGCGTTCCCGTTCCGCCACCAGCCCAATCGGCGCCAGGCCAGGACGATCTTCGCCCTGGCCGACGGGGACGAGGATCTCTATTCGGAAGACGACTTCACCGCCAGCAGCCAACCGGGAACGGGGGCGGTAGAGCCCCTTCTTGGCCTGCCCGCGCTGGGAGCCTGACCATGTCGATGATTGCAAGACTGTTCGCCGGGCTGATCGCCTGGCTGCAGGGTCTATTTGGTCCTCGCCCCCTGCGGGTGCAGTTCGTCGAAGGCGACGAGCTTCCGGCGACGCTTCCGGCGGGACGGCTAGTTGTGGCCTGCGAGGACGGGACCTTGTGGTCCGCCGGTATGGTGTGCCCGTGCGGCTGCGGCCGGCGGCTGGAAGTGATGTTGTTGGAAGGCGTCAAGCCGCGTTGGGATCTGCGCCTCAACCCCCGCGGCTTGCCGACTCTCCATCCATCGGTATGGGTCAAGGACGGCTGCCGGTCACATTTCTGGCTGCGTGATGGCTTGATTCAATGGTGCGGCCCGGAACGATAACAGCGCTATGACGCCCTTTCGATTCACCATACGGTTCGCCACAAAGTTGGGCACCGTGGGGGAAACGCGTGGACGGCGATGAGCTTACTCACACTACGAAATACGTTGAGTCCGAACTCACGAGACGCTTGAAGACTATCGAGGAGCACCTCGATTGCGACGTCATCACGTGCATCCACCCGATCAGCCAGCCGATGGACGATCTGATCCGAGACTCGATTGAAGACATCCAAAGGCGTCGAGCGAAATTGCTCGTCATCCTCGAGACCAATGGCGGATCCATCGAGACGGCCGAACGGATCGCTGACGTCTTTCGCCACCACTACCCCAATGAAGTCAACTTCCTCGTTCCGAACTTCGCCATGTCCGCCGGTACGGTCTTGGTGATGTCCGGCGACAACATCCACATGGACTACTACTCCATCCTGGGCCCAATTGACCCTCAGGTTCGGAACCGCGACGGCCAGTTTGTTCCGGCTCTCGGCTACCTTGAGAAGTACGACGAACTCATCAGGCGCTCAAACCGAGGCAGCTTGTCGGCTGCGGAGTTGGCATTCCTGATTCAAAAATTTGATCCCGCGCAAATTCATCGGTTCGAACAAGCGCGCGACCATTCCGTTGATCTGCTGAAAAAGTGGCTTGTTCAGTACAAGTTTAAAAACTGGAAGAAGACCGAAACCGGCAAAAAGGCCGTCACCGCGAAAATGCGTGAAGCGCGGGCATCAGAGATCGCAAAGGCTCTTAACGATACAAAGAGGTGGCGTTCACATGGCCGAGGCCTATCGATGAGCGTTATAAAATCGGATCTCAATCTCTTGATAGCGAACTTCGGCGACGATCCGGAGTTGAACAAGAAGGTGCGTTCGTACTATCGGCTCCTGCAAGATCACATGTCGGGCAAGGGCCACACCATCGCGCTACAAACACGCGATGGCTTTTTGGCAATGTGAGGGAGTCACACCATGGACGAGCTCGAAGCCCAAATCAGCAACAACCCGAAGGCCGCGCGCGAAGCTGCGGCGCTGCGTGCAGCCTTTCAGGCCGTCGAACAGCTCCGGGAAGCTGGCTTTGCTGCGGGTGAATATGATCTCGCGCCTTCGTTCGGAGGAAAGACCGCGCCTGCGCCTCGGCATGGGCTTGGTGACCTGCGAACCGTATACTCTCGGTAACGTCTACAGCGATGGACTGCTAGCTACCTGAGCCGCTGACGAGCCAGCGCTAGCGCAATGGCAGCGGCTAGCCGCGTGGCCGAAAGCGGACTCTCCGAAGGTCTGAGAAGAGTCAGGTCTGCCCGTTCGCTTCGCCCACAATCGCGGCCCCCAACCGCTACAACCAAACCAACCCGCTGCGCGCCACGCACCCCTGTGGCAGCGCCATGGGTGCGGCTTTGCGATACCCCAGCGAAGACATAAGCTCACCCACCAGCGACCCGGCGGTATTGGTGGCGAAGTTGTGGGGGCCGTAGTCGGAGCCCAGCGCTCTCGCGATCAACGGATCGACACCCGCCAGAGCTGGCAGCCCCGCCTTGGCCGCTAAGATCGCCGCTTCGCGCCCTGCTACAGAATGGATGATTTCATGCATCTTCAAGGTCAGGGGATCATCGTTGGTCAGACAGGCGCTTTCA
>Ga0187843_10001980_pt1 | contig 12713 bp, 4 predicted proteins | sample SpaLakP09_SKY_43_FD_134516 | JGI IMG/M metagenome (GOLD analysis project Ga0187843, IMG submission 134516) | Oligotrophic lake water microbial communities from Sparkling Lake, Wisconsin, USA - SP09_SKY_43 | ecosystem: Environmental > Aquatic > Freshwater > Lake | place: USA: Sparkling Lake... | reverse complement strand
GTCTTACGGATGGGATTGTCGGAATCCGCCGGGCGATGGAGTACATCTTCCCTGAAGCGGCAAAGAACATCACGTTAATCCACCGCGTGGCATCCAACTGGCCGGACCCCAAGCGCATGGAGATCTGTTAAGGGTTCTTACTGATTGATCGAGAATATACTAGGTCGCGGCGAGTAATTCATTAAAACTAATAAGTCCAATGCCCTGTCGTCTTGAGGATATTCAGCCTGGAGGAGAGTACAGCGGAATCGATGTAGGGATTCAGGTAAGGTGTTTGGCCACAGATTGGGCAGGCGCAATTGATAATTTGACCGTCACTTATCAAGAGCCCAATGGCCGAGTCGCGCAAAGGCTAATATTCCGCGCAGATGAACCTGAGATTGAACGAGTTCAAGGCCAGCAGGCGTTTTCGTTCCACGGTGACGGCAACCATTTCCGATTAGTTGCGGAAGCTTACCGAATAAAATTGGCGCACTTATTTGATCCACTTCTTGCAATACATACATCTGAAGTAAGGCCGTTACCTCATCAGCTTAATGCAGTTTACGACATTATGCTGAGTGCTGAGCATCAACCTCTTCGATTCTTGCTTGCCGATGACCCAGGGGCTGGAAAGACAATCATGGCTGGGCTTTTGATCAAAGAGTTAATTGCTCGCGGAGATGTGAAGCGCTGCATGATTGTATGCCCCGGTTCCCTCGTTGAGCAGTGGCAGGATGAGTTGCGTAATAAGTTTAAAATGAACTTCACCATAATGACAAATGAGGGACTGCAGGCTTCTGGAGAGAACTGGTTTAAGGAGCATCCGTTAACCATTTGTCGTGTTCATAAAATGGCCTGGGATGAGGAACTGCATTCAAAAATCAGTCAAGCGGAGTGGGATCTTATTATCTGTGATGAGGCGCACAAAATGTCCGCTTCACATACAGGTGGTGAGGTTAAGTACACCCATTTGTTTAGACTGGGTGAGCTTTTGGGTGGCAGAGCCAGAAACTTTCTTCTGATGACTGCTACGCCCCATAATGGGAAGGAAGAGGACTTTCAGCTTTTCCTTTCGTTACTTGACCCGGACCGATTTGAGGGAAGATTCCGCGAAGAAGAACATGCTAGGAACTATGAAGGTCTGTTCCGCAGAGCAGTAAAAGAAGATCTGCTCACATTTGAGGAGAAACGTTTATTTCCTGAGCGGATCGCTACCACATTAAATTATCAGCTGAGTGATTTGGAAAGTCGCCTTTATGAAGAGGTTACACGGTATGTTAAAGATCAGTTTAATGCTGCAGATCGTTTAACCGGGAATCGTAAGGTTACGGTTGGTTTCGCGCTTACCTCACTCCAGAGGCGTTTAGCCTCTTCGCCGGAGGCGATTTATAGGTCGTTAACGCGGAGAAAAGAAAAACTGGAAGCAAGACTCCAGTCTGAAAAACTGAATCTCCGAGGCGGGAATCTTTCAGAAGATAATACCGTTCCCAAAATTGGGGAAGATGATGTCGAAGAGTATTTCGAGAATCCTGCTGGCGAAAACGAAGAGCAGGAAAGCGAGATTGTTGACCAAGCTACGGCAGCTCAGACGATCGCTGAGTTGGAGAGCGAAATTCACACCCTCAAAGGCCTTGAAGAAACGGCCCGAACGCTTTGGGCTAGTCATATGGATCGAAAATGGGAGGAACTTTCCTCCATTCTAAGCGACAACCCTGAAATGAGGGGCGAGGACGGGAACCGGCGTAAGCTTGTAATCTTTACCGAGCACAAAGACACGCTGAACTACTTGGTTAGAAAAATCGGGGCATTTACTGGACGACCAGAATCTATTGTCTCAATTCATGGAGGACTGCGCCGTGATGAGCGGCTCAACGCGCAGAACTTGTTTAAAAACGACCCCCACATTCACTTTTTGGTCGCGACCGATGCAGCTGGTGAGGGAATCAATCTTCAGTGCGCCCATCTAATGGTTAACTATGACCTTCCTTGGAACCCAAATCGTATTGAGCAAAGGTTTGGCCGAATTCATCGAATTGGTCAGCAGATGGTTTGCCATTTATGGAACCTCGTGGCGCCACAAACACGGGAAGGTGAAGTCTTTGGCTTTCTTCTGCGAAAACTTGAAGAGGCCAGGCAGGCGCTTGGTGGTCGTGTTTTTGATGTTCTTGGACAACTTCGCTTTAACGACCGGCCTTTGCGAGAAGTCCTTTTGGAAGCAGTCCGATATGGAGACACACCTGAAGTGCGGGCCAGGTTTCATGAAAAGGTTGAGGGGTCTGTAGATTTGGCTCATTTCCAGGAACTTTTGGAAAATCAGGCACTTGCGGTGGATGCCATGGATTCGCGAAGGATTCGTAAAATCAAAGTAGAAATGGAGCTGGCCGAGGCTCGCCGGATGCAGCCTCACTTTATTGAGTCTTTCTTCAAAGCAGCCCTCAAGGAACTTGGTGGTGAAATATATCCACGTGAGGAGGGGCGATTTGAAATTACTCGCGTCCCGGCTGTGATGCGAAGCCAAGAACTAGAGCTTAATAGCCGTATGGGGGTTCTGTTGCGTTATCAACGAGTTACTTTTGAAAAAGAAAAGGAAACGATTCCTGGGCTGCCACAAGCTGAGTTCGTTTGCCCCGGGAATCCTGTGCTTAGCGCCGCAATTGAAGTCCTGCTACAACGTTATGGCGGCATTCTCAGGCAAGGAACAATCCTGGTCGATGATGCCAGTGAATCGCTTGAACCGAGAGCCCTAATCTTAATGGAGCACGAAATACGAGATGGCCGTCGTGACTCACATGGCCAAAATCTCTTGGTTTCCAAGAAACTTCAATTTGTTGAAGTCAATCAGTTGGGCCAAACCGCAACAGCGGGTTATGCGCCGTACTTGGATTACCGACCGCTTAAAAATGATGAGATTACAAAAGCCAAAACTCTAGTCGACGCGTTACAAATGCGCAGAGACCTGGAAACAAAAGCAAAAACCCATGCAGCGCAGTCCCTAGCCAAAGAGCATTACGAGGAGATCAAAAAGATTCGTGAAGATCTTTGTCGGAGAACTGAGGAGGCTGTTCGCCGGAGGCTTACGACGGAAATCACGCGATACGACCTGCGGGCGCAAGAACTTCGGCACCGCGAGCAGACTGGTGGAAAGCCTGGACGACATAATTCAGCCCAAATGCAGGGGCGAGCTGACGAATTGAGGGCTCGCATGACTAAACGCTTATCCGAGATTGATCTTATGCGGAGAGTTTCCCCGGGAGCTCCTCATATTGTAGGGGCAGCATTAATTCTTCCCAAGAGGCTTCTCGAGCAAAGCCTCTCTGGTGCAACTGCGGATGATTCCCATGACCCCGATGCCTTGGCGAGAAAAGCGGTTGAGCTCGCAGCTATGAAGGCAGTTTTTGATATGGAGCTGGCCCTTGGATTTAAGCCAGAGGATGTGAGCAAGCAAAAGTTGGGGTGGGATATTCAATCCGAAGTTCCTGCTACTGGCCAAGTCCGACTGATCGAGGTGAAAGGACGCCGAGACGGAGCCACCGATGTTACCATCACGAAAAACGAGATCTTGGCCTCGTTTAATAAGCCCGATACGTTCTTTCTTGCTGTGGTAGAAGTACATCCGCAAGAAGGCGCTAAGAGACCCAAATATGTCCCACGACCTTTCCGGCGTGAGCCGGACTTCGACGTAACGCATGTCGTTTACGAACTGAATAAACTTTTAAGCCGATCGGTGGATCCGGAACACACCAAGAGGATGCCGACTCATGTCTGACGGTCTTTATGAAAAAGTGTACGAGCTTGAAAAGAGGCTCGTTGAATGGGGGAAAGACTACTCTAGCCATCCCCAATGGGACTTAGATCTCTGGATGGAGAAGCTCCAAACAGTACGAAGACTTTTGGATGCAAAAAAGGAAGTCATTTGTGGAGTTTTAGGTCCAATGCAGTGCGGAAAATCGACCCTTCTTAACGCCATCTTGGGGGAAAAAGTTTTGCGTACTGGAGAGGGTGGGGTCTGTACCGCCGCTATAACAGAAATCCGTCACCAGCCTGAAAAGTTTACAGCTAATGTAAGTTTTCTGACCCGGGATGAGTGGGATAATGAGGTAGAAAATATTTATGCCCAGGCAGGTTTAGGAGATGGTGAGGATGTTTCTGGTCAGCAGGAATCTTTTCGGCTTCGTTCGAATCTTCAAAGAAGACTGGCAAATGTGTACAAAATTGAGCCTGGTCTTCCAGATCTTCCTGCAAGGGAAATGCTGGAAGAAAGAGATCATATTAGAGACTTCTGGAAAAAAGGGATCACAGAAGAAGTATTTGAAGAAAGCCGGGCCGATAAGCTTTACACATCGATGGGGCCCGTGATGGCCACCCAAAACCATCTTTGGCCGCTGATTAAGAAGGTTGAGATCTTTGGACCAATTCCAATTCTGGAGAACAATTTGGTCATCGTTGACCTTCCCGGACTCGGAGACCTTAATCCGACACGAGAAAGGTTGACCAAGGAATATCTTCTTAACATTAATCTACTTTTGGTTGTTTTTGATTCTGCGCCTTTAATTTCTGGCGAGATCCGTGATGTCTTGGTCGGAACAAACACAATCCGCCATCACTATATTGCCGGCACATTACCGCACATTACCTTCGTCGGCACCCAATTGGATAATGTGGCGGATGGATTGGACGAACCGGATCGCCTCGAGGATCGCCTAGCAAAAGCAGCAAGTGAGGCGACTAGAAAGCTGAATAATAATCTGGATGAAATCTCCAACGAAATCTGGGGATCTGATGTGAAGGCATTCCGTGCAAATAAAAAGTTTTTGACCAGTGCGCGGGAGTGTTTGCGATTAGAGAAAAAGATACCCGGTGATTCAAAGATATCTGAAAAAAGCCTGACCAAAGTACCGGCCGTGCGAAAGCACCTGTCAGAACGGCGTGCGATGATTGCCCAGGCATCCCAGGGGAATGCGCGGCGGTTGTACCTGGAGCTTGCCGAACAACTTCAGTTTTTTTTTCGAAGCGTCCTGAATGAGTTCAAAAAGCGAAACAAAGCCGAAGCTGCTTTTGATGAGGAGTTTAAGGCTTGGCTTGAAGGAAAAACCCAATCCCTAGCGACAATGTTTTCCCAGGCTTACGATTCTCATCAAACCATCGCATCGCAGGCCGTTAAAAAGCTCCAAGAGAATCTTAAGAACAGCGTTAGAATTGTTGGAGATGGTGAGAAGGCAGCTTTTGACAAATGGCAGGGGATGAATTGGGCGACTCTTAAAGCGGCAGTGGTCAGAGGGGGATGCTTTACCGATTCCCGGGGTCGTTTTCACGACCTCACTGCAGACGCGGAGCGCGGCTACCTGAATCTTTTGGAAACCGTATGGACTAATCAGGCAACCCCCGATGTTCTTCGTGCTGTAAAGGATTATGCTGTTTCTCTGATTTACCATGTCTCGACTCTTGTGGAAAATTCACTGACATGGCTTGAGGCTAAAAAAGCGACCCACATTAATAAGGAGCAGATCAAGGAAGATTGGGATACCTTAAAACGACAATGGGACTACAAAGTGGAAACTTTCTTGGAAACGATGAACGGTCAACTTAGTGAGAAAGCGCGGTTATTGAGCCACACCCTGGCTCATCAAATTGACCGTGAAATGGTGCCCGCTTTCAAAAAAACAAAATCCATTTCAGGCCCAGGGACTAAGCAGGCAATCCTTGATGTGCTCCAGGCCCAGCTGGGAAATATTCGAAATCGGCTGTTGGGCGAGTTTTCGAAGGAAATTCAGAACATTCCGGTTCAAATAGGCGTGCATGCACCCGGATTCACGGCCTCAATAGACAAAGAGGGAAAGCGGCAGTGGCAAATGATTAGAAACAACCTTGGGGTTCGGTCCTCCATCATTGATCGGGCGGACATGGAAAAGAAAACCAAAGATGTGCTTAATGAAGTAGTTGCCTTGGTGATCGCCGAAAAGGAAGACGATGATGGAAGTTAAGACCCGTAAGAAGCTGATCGAAGTAGCGTTGCCCTTGGACGCGATCAATACGGCTTGTGCCAGAGAAAAGTCCATCCGGCATGGGCATCCCAGTACCTTGCATCTTTGGTGGGCGCGTAGGCCTTTGGCGGCCGCAAGATCAGTAATCTTTTCCCAAATGGTTGACGATCCCTCGACCTACGTGGAGGAGTTGATCAAAGATTCAAAGCTAAAGGCAAAAGCTGAGGGGATTTTGAGAACTCGCTTGAAGCGTTGGGAGGATGCGGTCGCTTTAGCAAAGAAGGCTGAGGCTGCAAAAATCAAGGCCCCGCCGCCTGGCGAGAAGCCAACACTTGAGGAGGTGATCGCTGAAATTGAACGTGAGCGAATCTTTCGCCTTATCGAGCAGCTAGTTGAGTGGGAAAATACAACAAACGAAGAAGTGCTTGGAAAAGTCAGAGAAGAGATCTGGAAAAGCTGGAGAAGAACATGCGCCGACAACGCTAATCATCCCAAGGCTAAAGAGCTGTTTGATCCGAAAAGGCTGCCCGCCTTCCACGATCCATTTGCTGGGGGGGGGGCTTTGCCACTAGAGGCGCAGCGCTTGGGGTTGGAGGCATATGCTAGTGATCTGAACCCGGTGGCGGTGCTGATTAACAAGGCGATGATTGAAATTCCTCCAAAATTTGCCGGACAGCCGCCAATGAATCCAGACGCACGCAAAAACAAAGAGCTGATTGGCAGGGAATGGAAGGGAGCCCAGGGCTTGGCTGAAGATGTGCGCTACTACGGTCAGTGGATGCGGGATGAAGCTGAAAAAAGAATTGGGAACCTATATCCAAAGATCGAGGTCACCAAAGAGATGGCCAAAACAAGGCCAGATCTAAAGCCTTATGTGGGACGTGAGTTGACCGTCATTGCTTGGCTTTGGGCTCGAACAGTAAAAAGTCCAAACCCAGCCTTTTCTAAAATCGATGTGCCTTTGGCATCTACTTTTATGCTCTCAACCAAACCGGGCAAGGAAGCCTATGTGGAACCAGTAATTGAGGGAGGTGGCTATCGGTTCACGGTGAAGGTGGGCAAGCCTAAAGATGCTGAGGCAGCACAAAATGGAACTAAGCTCGCACGTGGTGCAAACTTCATGTGCATTATGTCTCGAGCTCCAATGGACAATGATTATGTCCGTAGCGAATTTCAAGCCCATCGTACTGGTAACCGCCTTATGGCGATTGTAGCTGAATGTGATCGTGGTCGTGTTTATCTAGAGCCAATTCCTGAGCATGAGGCGATTGCTGTCAAGGCAATCCCAGAGTGGAAGCCTGAGCAAGAAATGAATCAGGAAAGTAGCAACCTTGTTAGTGGACGAGGTTATGGGATCCATCACTGGCATGAATTATTTACCCGTCGACAGCTTGTGGCGTTAACAACGTTCTCAGATCTTATTGCGGATGCCAAGAGGCAGATTCGTAGTGATGCCCGAAAAGTTGGGTTAACCAATGATTCTAAGCTTCTCCATGAAGGAGGCAATGGGGGGGAAGCATACTCTGAGGCAATTAGTGTTTTTTTAGCATTCGCAATCAACCGCATGGCTAACACACTTTGCACAGTTGCCCGTTGGACACCTGAGCGACAACAAACAGTCACAGCTTTTGCTCGCCAAGCAATACCTATGACCTGGGATTATCCAGAAGTTAATCCTTTTGCAAATGCTGCCGGAGACTACTCAGTGTCTGTTGATGGAGTTATTAAGGGAATCTCAAACGTGACAAATCCTCCAGGGCATGCAGTTCAGTCAGATGCTGCATCCCAGAGCTTGTCACTTGGCAGGGTTGTCTCAACTGACCCGCCCTACTATGATAACATTGCTTACGCAGATCTATCTGACTTCTTCTATATTTGGCTCCGACACTCAATGCAGACCATATTTCCGGCGCTCTTCACGACCGTCGCCGTACCGAAGTCTGAAGAACTGGTCGCCACGTCCTACCGTCACGGAGGAAAAGAGAATGCTGAGAAGTTCTTTCTCAATGGCATGACGCAGGCGATGCGCAGGTTAGCCGAACAGTCGCATATAGCCTTTCCGGTATCAATCTACTACGCATTCAAGCAGTCCGAGAGTAATGGCGTTGATGGTATAACTAACACTGGCTGGGACACCTTTCTCGCTGCAGTAATTGAGGCCGGTTTTTCTATAAGTGGATTCTGGCCAATGAGAACCGAACTAAGTAATCGAATGATTGGGTCAGGCACTAATGCATTAGCCTCAAGCATAGTTATCGTTTGCCGTAAAAAGGAAAAAACCGCTTCAAAAGCTACCCGCCGTGATTTCATTTCTGTTTTAAAGAAAGAGCTGCCAATGGCTCTAAAGAATCTTCAAAAGGGTAATATTCGCCCAGTTGATCTTGCTCAAGCCTCAATTGGGCCAGGAATGGCTATTTATACTAGATATGCTGAAATCCTAGATGCAGACGGGAGTGCATTATCAGTAAATATGGCGCAGAACCTTATTAACCATACTCTTGATGAGGTCCTTGAAGAGCAAGAAGGAGAATTTGATGCTGACACGAGATGGGCAATTAAATGGTTCGAGCAGTATGGATTCTCGGAGGGCCCTTTTGGTGAAGCGGATAATCTCGCAAGGGCAAAAGTTACTGCTGTGAATGGACTAACTGAGGCAGGAATAATAAAATCAAAAGCAGGAAAAGTCGTTCTATTAAAAAAAGAGGAACTGGATGAATCCTGGAGTCCCGAAACAGATAAACGATTAACTATCTGGGAGATCGCACACTACTTAATTAAGGCTCTAGACGAAGGTGAGTCAAAGGCCTCTGATCTCCTCTCTCGAATTGGGCCTATAGCTGAAGCGGCCAAGGATCTTTCTTATCGCCTTCATGCAATCTGTGTTAATCCAAAAAATAAGTGGTCTAAAGAGGCGCAAGACTACGACAGCCTGGTGAAAGCCTGGACAAACCTGCAGGCCGGTGCAAAAGAAGCCAAAACCAACAAACTAAAGCAAGGGGAGCTGATCTAATTTATGGCGATAACGAACCTAGAACGTGTTGGGCAAACGCTTGAAATCCTCCGAGATGGTTTAGTTCCCTTTGTCGAAAGCGAACTTAAAAACAAGATCGGTGATAAGTGGCTATCTGAAGCAAAACAGATTCTCGAGCGGGATAAGATTAAGCTGCGTGGGAAGCCCGGTGAGATCAACTGGGATGTCGCAGCGCTTCTGCGGGTCATGTGGGGTCAGTGGAATGAGGTTTTTTGTCAGACACTCGGTAGGGCTGATCGGTCCCTCGTAAGTGAATTGTGGGAAATCCGTAATCTTCATGCGCATCAGGAAAAGTTCTCCTCGGATGACGCTTACCGCGCTCTTGATAGTGCCTCGCGACTTCTTTCCTCAATATCTGCTCCAGAGGTCGAGAAGATCGAGAAGAGTAAAAATGAGCTGCTCCGTGTTCGCTTTGATGAGCAGGTAAGGCAGGAACGTAGGAAGGGAGCGGGAGCTCCTATTGAGTTAGGGATAGTTGGTGGTGGTCGGTTGAAGCCATGGCGCGAGGTGGTTACCCCACACAAAGACGTAGCTTCTGGAAAGTATCAGCTGGCCGAGTTTGCAGCAGATTTATGGACTGTCTTTCAAGGGGGTGGATCGGAGGAGTATAGTGATCCGAAGGAATTCTTTCGTAGAACTTTTATTACACAAGGGATTGAGCATCTCATCATTAGCGCCATGCAAAGGGCTAACGACATGGGTGGTGATCCCGTAGTTGAGCTCCAAACAAACTTTGGCGGCGGCAAAACGCATACCATGCTAGCCCTTTATCACCTTTTCTCGGGAGTAAAAACCCTAGATCTCCCTGGGATGGAGGAAGTGACGGTAAAAGCTGGCGTGGCTGTGGCACCGAAAATGAAGAGGGTAGTTCTTGTCGGCAACAAGATCTCTCCTGGTCGGCCGGAAAGAAAAGAGGACGGCACAACAGTACGAACTCTTTGGGGAGAGCTGGCTTATCAACTAGGCGGGAAGCAGGCCTTCGGAATGATTAAGCAGGATGACGAAAGAGCGACGAATCCTGGCGCAAAGCTTGGTGAAGTCATAAGAAAGTTTGGCCCGTGTCTGATTCTGATCGATGAGTGGGTAGCCTATGCGCGGCAACTTCATGATGGCGGGACAGGGGAAGGGCTTCCTGGAGGTTCCTTTGAAACGCAGTTTACCTTTGCACAGACACTAACCGAGGAACTAAAGCAGTGTCCTAAATCGATGCTTATTGTCAGCGTGCCGGCTTCGGACTCGGCAGCGGCAAGTCCCCACGGAACTCTGGTCGAGGATGTGGAAGTAGGGGGAACTAGAGGTAGGGCAGCCTTAGCTCGCTTAAAAAATGCGATAGGTCGTGTAGAATCATCTTGGAAGCCAGCTGGACCGGATGAGGGCTTTGAAATTGTCAGGCGCCGACTCTTTGCGCCGATCGAGGATGCCCAGCTTTATAAAGACCGGGATGTTGTCGCAGCAGAGTTTTCTAAAATGTATCGTGAGCATGCAGGTGATTTTCCGTCCGAGGCAAAGGAAAGGGAGTACGAGAGAAGAATCAAAGCTGCGTACCCGATCCATCCAGAGGTATTTGATCGTCTCTATAACGACTGGTCGACCCTAGCAAAGTTTCAACGTACTCGTGGAGTACTGCGCTTAATGGCGGCAGTGATTCATAGTCTTTGGAAGAACGAGGACAAGGGTCTCTTAATTATGCCCTCTTCAATTCCAATTGATGATCAGCCCGTTCATCAAGAACTGACGAGGTATCTGGAGGATCGGTGGGATCCAATCCTAGAGAGTGATGTCGATGGTCCTAACTCTCTGCCTCGTGTTATCGATCAGGAGCAAACAAACCTAGGCCGCTTGTCGGCATGTCGAAGAGTAGCCCGAACGGTCTACATGGGGTCAGCCCCTGTGCGCCAGGCAGCAAACCGAGGACTCGAAGAATTAAGGGTAAAACTGGGATGTGTGCAGGTTGGAGAGCCTCCTGCGGTCTTTTCAGATGCACTACGGTACTTGAGTCGGCGCGCGACCTATCTTTATCAAGATGGGAGCCGTTACTGGTATGACACCCAACCCACAGTAACGAAGAAGGCTGAGGAAGAAGCCGAAGTTCTTAAAAGATCGCCAGAGAAGGTTTTGGAAGAGTTGAGAAAACGATGTGTGGCAGAGGTCAACTCCCCAAGGAATCGCGGGCAGTTTCTTAAAGTGCATGTATTTCCAGCGGGCCCAACAGAAGTCACCGATGAGATGGAAGCTTCGCTAGTGATTCTTTCACCGGAGAGTAGTCATGGAAAAGGGGATGGATCGAAGGCCGTTGCCGAAGCGAATAGGATCCTGGAGAAGAGGGGGACTCAGCCCCGGTTGAATCGTAATGCATTAATGTTTTTAGCTTCCGATGAGGGAAAGTGGTCGGACCTTGAGGAGTCGATTCGTAGGTTCCTTGCGTGGAGTGGGATTGTGGACAAGGTGAAAGAGTTAAACCTAGACCGGTTCCAAGAAAACCAGGCAAAGGCTCAGTTGGAACAGGCAGATAAGTCGGTTTTGGCCAGAATCCCAGAGGTGTTTTGCCATTTGTTGGTGCCCTCTCAGGAGGATGCAAAAGGGGCTATTAGTCTAAAAGCGATTCGGTTGACCGGTGAAGGACTTGCAGCGAGAGCATCGAAGAAACTCAAGGCGGAGGGATTATTGTATGATGAGATGGCCGCGATTTATCTTCGGCAGGAGATTGATAAGATTCCTCTTTGGAAAGGTGATGATTTAGGTCTGAAAGAGCTGATCAGCTACTACTTTCAGTATCCCTATCTATCTCGGGTCACGGCGCCAGAAGTACTAATTAATGCAGTTCGGGAAGGGATAAGTAATTCCTCTTGGGAGAAAGAGACGTTTGCTTACGCGTCTGGAAAAGATCCTAAAACCGGAAGATATCTAGGGTTACTGGGCGGAAAGATGGGGAGCGTAATTCATGATGGGGCAAGCCTATTGGTGAAGCCTGGAGTTGCGGCCAAGCAAATAGAGGCCGACAAGCCGAAGGAGCCGACTTCTACCGGGGGAACCCAATCAGGGGGTGCTACGACTGGAGCAGGGACAGGTAAGGATATCCATCTACCGCCAATCGTTCCCCCGAAAGAAAAAACACTGCCGAAGAAATACTTTGGGAGCGTGAGGCTAGATCCAAGCCGGGTAGGACCTGATGCTGCAAAGATAGCTATGGAGGTAATTCAGCATTTGGCGTTGGAGCCGGGAGCGGATGTTGAAGTCAGCATGGAGATTAATGCAACTATCCCTGGTGGAACTCCGGAGAATATCCAGAGGACCGTAAGGGAAAATGCAAGGACACTAAAGTTTAAGGTAAGTGACTTCGAGGTGTGATGACTATGGATGCTAAGGGGCTGAGGGCAGTAATTGAGAAGCTTCCTAGCCACAGCCACTTTAGTCAAAAGCTAGAAGCCAACCCGCTTTTAGCCATCAATCGAAATCCTTGGTACAAAAGCCAAAAAGAGCACTGGATGGGATGGCTCGGCGAATACGATGGCCCCGGATTTTATGAAAGGAAGACTTACGCCGGACGTGATTCAAAATACATCTATAATCATATTATGTGCTCGCCAATGTTGCTCTATCTTCCCGAGGCACTGGGGGTCTCAACCGTACTTATAAAGAAGGCATATGATGAAGTCATAAAGACGAATGACCCCAAAATGGCAAAGCAGTGTGGAATTATACGAAAAACTATCCCTTTT
>Ga0187843_10001979_pt1 | contig 12714 bp, 26 predicted proteins | sample SpaLakP09_SKY_43_FD_134516 | JGI IMG/M metagenome (GOLD analysis project Ga0187843, IMG submission 134516) | Oligotrophic lake water microbial communities from Sparkling Lake, Wisconsin, USA - SP09_SKY_43 | ecosystem: Environmental > Aquatic > Freshwater > Lake | place: USA: Sparkling Lake... | reverse complement strand
GTACTAGTGTTAGTGCTAATGGATCAAACACACTTATAATAAGAATTATTACCCAACGTACCGCACGTTCAAGTAAATTGGCATCAGGATTATCTCCATAGATAACCGCAGCTATGTATTTGATTGGTCCAACTTCAGCTTCTACTTTACGGACCTCGGCAGCAATGGGTGCCCTCTCTTCATTAATACTACTAATCTTTTTCTGTTCGGCTTCAATTTCAGCAAGGAGACGCCCACGCTCTTTTTGTTGATTCCTACGTAGAGCCACGGCTTTATCGGCACCTTTCTCATCCGAACTTCGACCCATAACTTGATCCACTGACTCATCAAGCTGTTTAAGCGCCTTGCGGTTGACATCTATATTTTCCCTTGCTGTTTTAATCTTTTCATCATAGACTGCAATTTTAGCAGCCACATCACCTGATACTAGGCCCTGATCACTGTGTGCTTTACTTAAGAATCCAAAGATTCCCATACTGGTCAAGAAAGCAAGTGCTATCACTGCGGCTACAAGATAGACACGCATAGTCCATTTGACTTTGGACCAATATTTGTGCAACCAAACAGTGGTCACCACTTTTGATATTTCTAGTGCTCCGCCCATTATAATAATGGGAATAACAGCAGCCGCAAAGATTGCTGTTAATCCTAGAATACTATACCAAGCCGCTATCGTACTTAATGCTAATGCTGTGATTAAAGTAAGATTGGTGAGAGTGAATAACTTTCTTATAGCCATAGATATATTTAGTCATCTGGTTGGGGAGGAATATCACTGCTATCTAAATCAAACAGATAGCCATATGTGTCAATGAATTCATCTATTGTCATTACTAATCGTTGTGGTATTCCGGGTCCCTGTTGTATTTGATAGGTGACCCAATAGCGATTACCATCACGTTTTTTAATTTGCGCTATGGTAATGCTATTGCCATCTTCAAATACGTATGACTTACCTACTAAATCATTCATTGTGATGAACTGAGAATTCGCTCCATTGCCCACGCCAGTTATCTTTATGTGAGTCCATACCCTCATCTTCAAGTTCATAACCATCGTACATCAAACGATGAACTACAGAACTTCCTTGAACATCCCAAGTTTTATAACCTAGTTTGCGTGGATCAAATTCTTCTCCTTCAGTATCAATTGAAGTTTGAATACAACTGCCCTTACCACCTTGAGTCCACATTACAAAGTAACCTTTACCCAAGTGTTCAGGATACAACTCTTCTTCTTCCTCAGTAGCGTCCCAACGTGAAAAGTCATCACCGTGTGCTTCATAAATAAAATCTTCTAGAGTACCTGAATAGATTTCCTCATTTTCACTATTGGTGATAGTCATGTGAGTATCATCTTCATCAAATCCCCAAAATGATTTTACATCTTGATATTCATAGTATTCATGGTCGAATCTAGCATTTTCAGGAGTTTCGTTTTCTTCATAATCATAACTACCATTTAGTGCATCGCTGAGATCATCTTCATGATCTGAATTACTCCAGTGTTCATACTGTTCTTTGGAGATAGTACCTACACCGATCTCACGGGTGCGACCCCAAATACGAATAGTATAATCACCTGCAGGATAGTTAGGAAGTTTTTCAACTTTGGGAAATGGCCACTCTGGTGCTACTAATTCTTCTTCATCAGTGATTTCTTCTTGTTCGTTAACAGCACTCAAACCACCGTCAATATCAATCTCTTCTGATTCAATAGCCATTTCTTTTTCTTCCCGAGCTTTGGCCCATTTCGCTTTCTGCTCTTTACGTTTTTCTTCTTCAAGAACACCTGCTTCCGTCAATTCAACTGGACTATCACACATTGGACATACATCACTGGTATGGTCTGATTTTTCTCCACTGGCGTGGTAATCTTCAATTACAGTGCTATCCGCACGATGATGTTGAGTTCGGGTTTCATAGTTTTTACCAGTCCAACGACACTTAGTACATTTGGTTGTGTCAGGTGCTTCTTCGGGAGTAGTGTGCCAACTTTTTTCACTACCTAGTTCATAGGTAATATCATACCCGCCCTTACGATCGGTCCACCAATCATCATACTGGCGTTCCCATTCAATCTCTACATCATTGTCCCATGCTTCGTTAACAATTTCTTCAACGCTAACTTCGCCGGCTTCAATCTTCTCCATCATTGCTTGAATTTCTTCTTCCTCTAACTCAGGATAAATTTCGCTGAGTGTATCAGAGTCTAACTCAAAGGCAAATTGTGAATCAACTTGATGCCATTCATGTTTAACTAGTGTTACCATTTTAAATCCCCTTTAGTGTTTCCTGTATTGTAAATTACTTTATCGTATTTGTCAAGTACATCAAATTCCAAAACCTCATGACCAAGTGCTGTTTTCAATGCTTCTATTGCCGAATCAGCAACTTGGCGCCCTTGTGTGTTGGGCTTGAAAGCCACACGCATCCACTCTAATGCTTCTAGAGCCTCACGCATAGCTTCTTTACTCATTTATCATCCCTAAACCGAACAAAGCGCGGGAAACGCAAACTATATGTACCATCTTGGTTTTGTGAAATTACATCACACAAGATTTCACAAGTGCGACCAATGATAAAATTGCGATTAGTCCAATAATCATCTCTATCACCGTCGCTAAAACCACTACCAACATTGACTGTGATAAATTTCCCATCATCCACGCCTGAGCAAACCAGTGCTCCAAGACGTCCTTCATTTCGTCCAGTGCCTTCTTCAAGACCAATAACCTCTAAGTCAACCGTAATAGTTGGCTTCCACTTCATCCAAAATGTGTTACGCTTACATTCATATGGAGCACCAACATCCTTAATCATAATGCCTTCAAATCCTGCATTGACTTGATCCTTAGCATAACGCATAAGTTGGTCTTTGCCTTCAGCCGTATCAAGGTCGACCATAATATGTGGTAGCAACTCTACATTGGGCAATACATCAATTACAGGACGCATGTATTCTAGAATTTCAATACGCTTTTCAAGCGGGGCGTTCCAATACCCTCGACGAAAATCATCAATTGGAATAATGTCAAAAATGTTGAATACTGAATCAGTAGCCTGCACATTTTCTTTACGCCGAGCCTGTCTCATTAATTCTTGGAATGAATTTCCAATAACCTCACCGTCAAAGACGAAACCTTTCATCAATGAGCGGTTATGCCTAACTAATTTTGTTAGGTAATCACTGATTTGTTGTTCAATGTGAGTAAAGTTCTCAAACAATTTACCATTACGGCTATACGAAAAAACTGCATTGCCATCGTCATTTAGCATGACCATCATCAATACACGCACACCATCTAATTTAGGCTCAAGACGTTTGATACCTTTCATCTCAGGTCGACCCTCGCTATTAGTAGCAAGTTGGCAACCAAATACAGGGATTTCATAATCTGTTTTCTTACAGATTTTGTTAATCGTTTTTTCTGAAACACCTGCACGGAGATCACGCCTAAGTACAGGAGCGCAAAATGTATTCCATTCTTCGCTATCAAATCTAAAACTCATATCTTCAATAGCATCTCTAGCAGTATTACCAGTCAATTTTCGTTGACTCAATAAAGACAGCAAATTATTAAAATCTTCCCAAGGATTTTCAGCATCTACAATTCCCTCAGTATTAGGAATCTGTTTAACACCATATGTAGCATATGGATTATAACAAGCCTTAGTAAAGGTCAAGAAATTGATAGCATTGGTACTACCTAGGACACTTGCCTCAAGGGCTTGGCGAATAACATCTTCCTTATACAGGCGGCTATCACTCTCATTCAGTTTGCGAATCCAACTTGCGCTCATTCTTTTTCTCCTTTAGTGATAATGCTCACCAATTGGCGATTGCGTTCATCTTGTTCTTTGCGTTCACGGTTCTTTTCATGTTTCTGACCAAACAACATTTGGTCATACTTGCGAGCCCACTGAATGCCATTCAACCAAATACGAATTTCATTCAGTGTACCAACCATAACTTCAGCATCACGGCTATAGACAGGTAAACTCTCAGCATCTTTGGGCTTAACACCTGCACGATCACCTATATCACTGCCCCAACCATGTTTAGGGGCGGTGAGCATAAGACCAATTTGATCTAGATCCGATTCCAGTCTGCGAAGTTCTAGTATTGCGTTGTAGCCTGCCATGATTACCAACTTGAATTGTAAAAAACTTTCAACCCTAGGAACAATTCTGTTTTAGCATTAATACAGAATTCCAAATCCCGTTCGTAGTATACATCATCTGAGGAATTTCCAAAGAAAAATCCCTGAGTAGAAGGAAGCATACTATGCTTAACCGCCCGCTCAAGGTTGTCAACATCTTCCCAAGTCAGTTCAAGTTCAATGCCATTGAAACTGGCATTCTTGTCTCCTGTACTAGGCATACCTCTACTAAGCCAAAGTTTCTCCATCCAACCATGAAGATTGGGATGTTTACGCCAATATGCAATTTCACGCGGCTTGGGAACTTCGACCTCATCATTATAATAGTGATCTCGGTATTGGCCCTCACGACCAACATAAGCATACATATCAAGACCCATTTTATTCTCTACTTGTCTGCGTTTAAAATTCACTGCGCCTTTTCTTGCACAACCTCTTTTACCTTATTTACTCCACCGTCGAGAATTTTGCTGATACCGCTAAATCCAACAGTAGCGACAATAATACCAAAAATAGTTCCTGCAATAAAATTAGTCATTATGACACCTTCACACGGTTGAGTTGAGTGGTATTATCACGGTGAGCCTTAACAGTTCCCTGAGCAACAATTGACTTGCCATTTGGGATAGCTTCACGATAGCTGAAAAACACCGGCTGATCATCGCTAGTTATACCAGTGATAAAGTAAACGTTCCACTGCTGACTGAACACGCTACGAACAACCTCAATCTTGAGATTGACCTTATCACCAACACGACCAACAAACCCGCCCGATGCACTTTCAATCTTACGGTTAAGTGTGTCACGCTTGACAGCCCGCTCATATGAAGCAGGGAGACTTGCGATCACCGCAACATCATACGTGGCTTCGATAACATCACGGTTAGCGATAACCATTGCATTGTTATCAAACTCCGACAACATCTTGCCTTGGAGGATTTTGAAAGTAAATGCTTTGTAGTACTTGCGAACAGCTTCAGCCTGAACACGGTCAGCATCGGTGATCAGACTAGGATCGGCAACCAAACGGTTGATAATATCGCGGTTGATTTCTTTAGGAGGAGTCTGCTCAGACTCGGGAAGAATGTCCTCGTTAGTCACATAAGAGGTAACAGCCTTGACATATTCACCATTGATTCGTTGAGCCGCACAAGCAGCCGACCAAACAGTGTCAGCGTCAAGATTCAGAACTGGGCGTTGATATCGAGCCATTTGTTACTCCGTTTTCTCAGTGTATGTGTATATTATATAGCCAAACCGATTTATCGTCAACCGTTTAGTACTTGAGAACCTGAACCACTTGATCCAAGTAAGCCCAACTACGACCGTAAGTAATGCCAGGCTTGCCGTTTTTGATATTGTCTGCCATATAGTCTACCGAGACAATTTGAGACATTCCTAAACCAAAGTCTCCCCGCACAACAACAATGCTGCCAGTACGGATATCGCTGAGACGGACAGTGCTTAGAACGGTTGAGTATTGTGTATACATTATGTTTCCTATTAGCCGATTACGATAACACGGGGAGAAGTGTGCCGATCCATAAATTGCTCACCTTGAAGGGGAGCGGTAAAGAAGTCAGTCTTGAATTTGCGATCCTCGACACCTTCCCAAACCCGCTTAACAAACTTAGCACGGAAAGTACCGTCACGTTCGTAAACTCCCACGACCTTACCGATCATGTAGCAATTGTCAATACCGTTGAAATCCAAGCTCTTAACAATATCACCTACCTGCATCACTTACTCCGCTATCTAACTGTCTAAGATTCTATTATACGCCCAAATCTATTTAATGTCAACCTGTGAACAGTTGTATGATTTTCGCAACACCCGCACAGACCACAAAAAATACCATGAAGCCGGCTATCAGAATCGGCATCCAAGAGAACAGTTCCGTAAGGCTAAATCTCATGATTTAACTCCAAAATGTTGTTTAACACGCCAATCCTAATGCTTTTCGTCCAGGTGTATCATAATCTTTATACTTACTAGTTTTGTATGCATGACAACACTTACATAGTGTTTGAAGATTACTCAGCCTATTATCTGAAGGATCGCCATTGATATGGTCTACATCCAACATGCCATGCCAATGAATTGTGGTAGTACAGAGGAAACCCAAACGGCTATCCTTGTTCTCGCAGTAGGTCTTGCGATAACGCAAATAAGGATGCCAACTGTTAACTAATTGAGTTACACTCTTGCCATTAATGGCCGCAACATGTTTCATATGACAGGTACCACATACACTACGGTAGTTAGCTGTACCATTATAATAATCTTTTATTAAATGGGCAAGATTGTTACAACCGAGCTTTGTACATTTAGGGCGATTGCTATATAAAGTTGTAGGCATCATTAACCTCTAAAATGTTCTAGTAATTGTTACGTGGAAACTGATTTTGCTAATTCGCTAAATTAGCAATTCATTCTTTATATACCAGTGATTTGGATTCTTCCTGTGTTTTAGGGCACACAAAATGCATAATGTCTCGGCCCATATAATCTTCCTCAACATTGAGGAATTCTACCTCATCCACATAATGCCGTTCCTGACACTCGGCACAATGAACATAAAACTTAGCTTTCATTATTAAATACCTACCTTAAGCGGCCTTTGTCAAATATTCATTAATCATCGTACCAGGAACAATGTCGCCGTTACGCATCATAAACACTGTACTGTAGTTATCGCGCTCACCACCGGGGAACATATCATACTGCTCGGTTTTGCTGACAATCTCACGGCGCATGTGGCCGTCGTTATCAATGACACGGCTAGCGACCCATTTGAGACCAACATAACGAAGTTCAAACGGGGTCTCCCACTCTTGACAGGCCTTGTCACCGTCATCGGCGATGTACCAGTCAACCACATACTCTTCGAAATCTGCGTTACGGGTTTCGATCAGGGCCGTCAGAGTAGGAATACCCGAGTCCTTGACCTTAAGGACCTGCGCGGGGGTGAGGTTAGGGACAACGTAAACGTCTCCGCCCTTGAACTTCCAGTAGGGGGTGAGGGCCGAACCGTAGTTTTCGCGGATTTGAGTGTTGATGACGATTTTCATATCTGCTCCTGTTTTCTCAGCGTATGAGTACATTATACGCCCAAATCCATTTATTGTCAAAGTTTGGCAATCAACTGATTGTGAATCAGATCCATCTCAGCCTGTTCTATGTAGAAGTCCGACTGAGGATCATAGTACTGACCCTCTTTCGTATCATAATACAGAACCCGACCCGAGAAGTTGAACGGACCTTCCAAACCCTTACGTGGGCCGTATTTGGTACGCATCTCGTCCATCTGAAACTTGTCTGCCAAAACTTTGTAACCCACGGTGTTCTCCTTGTATGCCTGATTAGGCTTCGACGGTGTAAGGCTTATCCCACTTACCAACGTTAACATCAATATACCAGCCTACTGAAAAATAATCAGATTGGATATCTGAATTATCATAGTTGCCATCGTTCATGGCTACAATCACTTCCTTGAGAAAGGACAATGCAACGCCATCATAGTGTTCCTTGTACCAGTAGGGGTTAACATCACAGTAGCCCGAGGTGTTCGGCTTGAAACCACGTGAAACTTGGTAAAAATCATTACCGCACACTTGGTTGCTGTTGCCGATGAAATCAATTTTTCCCGACTTAAGGGTCAGAACCAGTGTACTGTGATTACGAACACTTAGCGAACCCTTGACACCATACTTGGTCAAGATTGCCTTGATTGTGGGGGCCAATTTCGCTTTACGTTCCTGATCAATATAAGCCATTTGTTTCTCCGTTTTCTCAGTGTATGAATCTATTATACAGAGGAATCCAATTATTGTCAAATTTTGGGCTGGGCAATCAAGCGGCTTCAAGCATGTTAGCAGGGACACGCCAAGTACTGAATGCCTTACCGTTTTCACGCACAATTATGAACTTTCGATTTACCTTTTCAACGGTACCAAGCACAGTTTGACCGGTACGGCTAGATGTAAACTTGACATTAGTACCCTTAACCAAGGTAAACTTTGCCTTTGCGGCTAGTTGATTGCGGGCAAACTTGATTGCCATTGCAATGGAATCCAGTTGTTCGTTTGTGAAAGAACCGGCGATAATAGTAGAATTGATGTCTTGAATTGTTACCATTTCTGCTCTCCGTTGTTTAACTGTCTAAGATTCTATTGTATAGCCAAGCCCAATTATTGTCAAATTTTGAGCTTGTTGTTTTTAAGCAACACGATAAATCACGCCCTGAGGAGTGATGTTTTTTTGGATCCCTTGCATAGCCCAATCACTTTCCAACTGTTGGAGGGCTTTTTTGTCACGGACCGTCCCACCGTGTACCTTAACGCGGATCCATTTTTTACAGTTAGTAATTGACACTTCCTTAGCCGTATAGACCAACTCTAGAGCTAATTTTACTCGGTCAGCCCTGAGTTTTTGAGCGTTACTGAACCGGCTAGCGTTGACTGCGCTACGCATACTTGCGTCCCTAGAAGCACACCATGCATAGTAACCGGCGCTTTTGAACTTGGTTTCCTTTTCTAGCATCTTCATGACAACTCCGTTTTCTCAGTGTATGAGTCTATTGTACGCCCAAACCCAATTAATGTCAAGCCAAAAAAATACCCCCTTTCGGGGGCGTTGGGTAGTGAACCCTTACTTCTTGATACCTGCGTTAACAAAGCCGTACATTTTTTCTGCTGTGGCTAGTACTTGCTCAAGTCCAGGAAACTGTGGCATGCCAATTGTAGTAACAACTTGTCCTGATTTTTCATCACGCTGTGCCGAGATTTCCCAACCGTGGAATTTAGCGTGGTATTCCTCCATCATAAGGCTTTTGGCCATATCGAGGATTTCTGTGCGGATTTCATATCCGTTCTTGTTGAATTTAACTTCGGGAAGTTTTGGTGTGTAGTCTGACATTTTATTTCTCCTATGTGTGTGTAATGTCAATCCGTAAAGTGGATTAGTCTTTCTTTGGAAAGTACCTGTTTGTGATACAATCCATAGAATAATGAGCAAGATCAACTGTATTTTTAGTCAGCATCTTGGCAAATTCAGTTTGACTGTTGATATAATTATGAGCAGCACGATTTAATGTGGGATCTGTAATAATCTTATCAGTTAAATCACGTTTGACCCCTTGAAATGCATCAATAAAAAATGCTGCATCCATTTTGGGTTTGAACCATGGTAGTAAGGGATTAATCATAATGTAATATTTATCTTATTTAGATTTCTCAGGGAAATTTAATATTTCCCATTCTTCATCTGTAACAGGCCACCGATATCATTCTGGGAACTATCCGATCAACCACAGTTCTAGACTAGTCATTAACTTTGATTTTGAAATTACGAAAAATTAAACGATAGCGATACACGTCGGTCATCTTCATCATTTGTTATATTTTGTTGCACATAATGACTAAGATGTCCTGGAAACAATATTAACATTCCTTCTTTTGGATCAAACCAGTGCTCTGTGTTGGTTCTACTATTATCAGTATTCAACTTTTCGTCGTACAGAATTTTGGTTAAAAAATTCATTCTATCAGCCTCAGTTTGTGCCCGTGTAAAGTATATGTTTCCACTGTCCTTGGGCACTTTTAAGTAATATACTCCGCTGATAAACGAAGCGCCATGATAGTGTTCTCGATTATATGTATATTTTGGATTTACATTATACCAATAACTAATTTTATCAGTAGTACATGGCAGCTGCCAAGATTCAATAACTATTTGTGCGGCAGGAACTATATATTTTTCAAAAAGTTGCATTACAGCATAGTTGTCATAGTTGGGATTTTCCATTGGCGGCGATTGCCATCCCCCGACATTACTTCTAATATTTCCAAGCTCAGTTTGTTGCATTTGAAAAATACTGTCAGTAATGCCCTGATTGTCTACAGTTGTTAAATAAGTAGTAAAGCAAGAAGAAACAAATAGTAAATTTTCTTGTAATGTAGTCATAAAAATATTTATAAACATTGACCTTTTAAATGAACAAATTAGAAAAGATGTCGTTCATCGATGGCGAAACTGCTGCATTCATTTCGGGCTTGAACCATGGTAGTAAGGGATTAATAATAGTGTAATATTTATCTTATTTAAATTTCTCAGGAAAATTTAAATCTTCCCATTCTTCATCTGTAACAGGCCACCATGTCATGGATGGACCTCAAAGTTTTTGGGATCAAACCGTAAAAAATAGCATAATGCCATGATGAAGTTTAACAGGTCCATAGTTCAATAATAGTGATGAATATTATTGCGTTTGCGGTATGCATACACAACTTCACTCCAAACTGCTAGCCACTCGTAAAATTTGCGGATATATTTCATATTAGGCCTTTTTTCCATATGTAAATTGACGGATTAGATTATCTACATCACCGCCATGACATGGGTTGTGTGCAATGATATATCGCTCTAAATCTGTTTTATGTGAAGTAAAGCGGTCTAGTAAATTAATAAATTTTTCAAATAATATAAACATTATATGTTTCCTTTTGGTTGATAGTAGTTACTTATGGTTTCTACTAGTGTATTTAGTCCTAATTTTTGCAGTGCAGCATTTTGAGTGCTAAAAATGGGGATATTATCCCCATTTCGTGTCGTACATTCTAAGTGCTAAGTACCTAGATAATGCTAATCTAAATTTAATATAATCATTAAACTCAGATTCTACTACCTTTTTTGGTAAAACGATATCACGACGGTAACCTGCATGTAAGTCTAAGTCCTCAACAGTGGTACCGTCGTCATCATCATCAAAACAAAGATTACTTAGCTGCGGGAGCGGCCGTGGTAGCTGGCGCAGCAGCCTTTGTGTCTGCTTTGGCAGGAGCCTTGTCTTCACTTTTGGTAGGCTTTGTAACGTCATGCTTGTCCAATTTGGTAACTGCATCTACTTTAGCAGGGGCAGCAGCAGGAGCCTTAGCAGGAAGCTTAAGCTCAGTAGGAGCAGCAGCAGGTGCCTTAACAGGCTCAGAAGCAAAAGCGGTAACAGCAAAAAGACCAGAGATCAAAGTAGCGATTGTTTTCATTTGTTTTTCCTTTATAAAAAATGAAACGTAGATTTTTGTGTCTACATATATATTAACGTGCGAGATACAGATTCCGTTGACAGTTTGTAAAAACTCTTTGCCCATTATTATCATAAATACTAGATGTTATACATATCCTATCAAGGTGTTTTCGATGGTCAAAATTTTGACAAGGCCAACACTCCTCAGCAAATTACAAATGCATTTAACGCCGGTTATTCGTGTATGGTCAATGTTTGGCGTATCAATGGTATACTATACATTGGAACTGGGCAGCCTGTAATTGAAGTAACTCCAAAATATCTACAAGGTAAAAGATTTTGGATTAACGCTCTTAATACTGAAATGCGAAATTGGATTGTTACACAACCAGTTAAGTTATATCCAAATTATTTTTGGTTTAACAATGTTAATGAAAACAACCCAACTACTGCTAGTGGAGGTCAAATCATTACTCCGGGAACCATTCCTATAAGTACTTCCAGTATTCTTTTCCTTCCTGAAATAAATGATAGAGGACTATTCAGTACAGTACATGTAAGGTGTTACGGTATATGTAGCTCATACCTGTCATTTATTAAAAGAATGCGTAATGAAGGTATTTATTATTAACGACCTCGGCCAGTCCTACGCACTACACTAGCTCCACCAAAACCCTTTGTATTTGGCTTAGGTACTTTAGGTTGATTGTATGCCTGATTCTTTTTTGGAGGGATCGTAATTTTTGGTTTCTTGGTTTTATCTTCTTCTGTCATCTTTTCACCTTTATAGATTCTAAGTAATTTGGAATGCTACCGTATAAACCAACCATCATTGCAATTTTGCTATCAAACAATTTAATGCGTGGTTTATCATTAAGCTCACTAGTTGGATGTTTTCTATTTGCATCAATATAGTAAGGGCATTTAATTTTTTTATTTAATTCTAATAAGTATTCGTGCCATCTACCTACAGGAGCTAGCAAGTCGTATTCATAATATTCAATTTCTGCTAATAAAAATGCGGCTAGACCTTCTTCTTTTAATCTAAGTCCCTCTTGTCTACCTGTTAACCACCATTTAAATATTAGTTGGTCTATTGGCAAATCACTGTCAGCAAACAAGTGTTTGGGTATTTCTGCTAGAACAGCTTCAGTAATATACTGTTTAATAGATTTACGTGGAGTCATCTGGGTAAACGCATGTCCCTGAATTCATAAACACCACAGTAAACTTATCTGTTTTAAACTGTGAATTTAATCTACGACATAAATTTCTAGCATGACCTGGATTAGAGAAACTTGTTTTTTTGTATTTAGGAGTAGCCTCGTTGTCTAAGTAATGTTGTGATTTAAAATTAATAGGTTGGTTTTCATAGAATACAGCCCAAATACCAAATGCTTCCACGATTTGATCACACTTGTATGTAGTTTTATCTACTATCTCCATTAGTACTTTGGGTTTAGTTCTACTCATTTAAACTTGCCGCCTTTAATTTCTAATTTAATTTCTTCTGGTGCGTCTTTTTTCTCAT
>Ga0187843_10001978_pt1 | contig 12716 bp, 11 predicted proteins | sample SpaLakP09_SKY_43_FD_134516 | JGI IMG/M metagenome (GOLD analysis project Ga0187843, IMG submission 134516) | Oligotrophic lake water microbial communities from Sparkling Lake, Wisconsin, USA - SP09_SKY_43 | ecosystem: Environmental > Aquatic > Freshwater > Lake | place: USA: Sparkling Lake... | reverse complement strand
TGAAAGGAAAGGACATGGGGGAACGGGAGTTTCAGTGCCAACCCGCATAGCGGGCGACGTCGTTGGAAAGGGCCAAGGCCATCATCAGCATCAGGATCAGCAAGCCAGCTCGCTGCAATTGCTGCTGCCACCACTCAGAGAGGGGGCGGCCACTAATACCCTCGAAAAGATAATACATGAGGTGTCCACCATCGAGCATCGGCAGCGGCAGCAGGTTCAGGACGGCCAGCCCCATGGAGATGCTGGCAAGGAAGTAAAGGAACGGCGACAGGCCGGCCTGAGCCGACCTGTCGCCGTAGTCTGCAATCGTCAGCGGGCCGCTGAAATTCTTTACCGAGGCTTCGCCGATCAATATGCGACCGATCAGCTTGACGGTCGTGACCGCCATGTCCCAGCTCTGCTGCAGGCCGCGCCACAGGCCGTCGATGGGGCCGTAGCTGACAGACACGGTTTCCGGCGCTGCGCCAACGCCAATTTCCAGGCGCGCGATTCGCCCACTCACATCGTCCACCAGGCGTGGCGTGGGGCTCAGCTCGACGGACATGGCCTGCGCGCTCGACACGCCAGGCCATCGTGCGCGGCTGCTCGCCATCGTGAGCACGTCGGATGGCATCACGCAGATAGCCGGCATCGGGCACGACCTGGCCGTCGATGCTCAGCACGCGGTCACCGGCCTGCAGGCCCGCCGCGTCGCCAGCTCCGCCGGCCACCACCTGGCGGATCGCCGGGTCGGCGAGCGGCACCAGGCCGATTTCGTTGAACAGCTTGGCATCCGGCGCGCGGCCGGCCAGGCGCTCGGTCTCCAGACGCAGGCTGCGCGAGGCATGGCCCCGGGCGTCGGTGACGGACAGGTGCAGGCCCTCGCCCAAGGCCTGCGCGCGCCCGACCGCAGCCTGCAGCTCGGTGAGCGACGGCACCTCGTCCCACTGCTGGCCGTCGCTGGACACGGCGCGCACCCAGTCCCCAGCTTGCAGGCCGGCGCGTTCGGCCAGCGAGGCGCCAGGCGGCGTGCCCAGCAGCGCCTTGGGCTGCTCGCTGCCGACCCAGGCCACGACCGTAAAGAGAACAATGGCCAGCAGCCAGTTGGCCGCCGGGCCGGCCGCGAGGATGGCGGCACGCTGGCGCAGCGGGCGGTTTCTGAAGGCCTGATCGTGCTCATGCGGCGCGACGAGGTCGTCACCCATGCCCAGCATGCGCACATAGCCGCCCAGCGGCACGGCGCTGATCGCGAACTCGGTGCCGTTGCGGTCGACCCGGCTCCACAGCACGCGGCCGAAGCCGACGGAGAAACGCAGCACCTTGACACCGCAGGCGCGCGCAACGCGGTAGTGGCCCCACTCGTGGATGGGAACCACGATGCCGATGACGATGAAGAACCAGAAGGCCTTCTGGATCAGGTCCATGCGAGCACCTGCTTTTGGGCCAGTTCACGCACGCGGGCGTCCAGCGAGAGCAGGCCGTCGATGCTGGTGCATTCCCCGGCGTCGGGGCTGACGGCACCCAGGCAATGGGCGTTGAGCGCGTGGATGCGGTCGAAGCGCAGCCGGCCATTCAGGAAGGCATCCACGGCGACCTCGTTGGCCGCGTTCAGCACCGTTGTGCTGCCTTCGGCGCCGCGCAACGCCTGCCAGGACAGGTGCAGGCCGGGGAAGCGAATGGCGTCGGCTTCCTCGAACGTGAGGCTGGGCGTCGTCAACAGGTCCAGTCGGCTGGCGCCCGACGTGATGCGCTCGGGGAAGGACAGGCCGTAGGCGATGGGCACGCGCATGTCGGGCGTGCCGAGCTGGGCGAGCACAGACTGGTCGCGGCAGACCACCATCGAATGGATGATGCTCTGCGGGTGGATGACGACCTTGATCTGCTCGGGCGTGAGATTGAACAGCCAACGCGCCTCGATGACCTCCAGCGCCTTGTTCATCATCGTCGCCGAGTCGACCGAGATCTTGCGGCCCATGACCCAGTTGGGATGGGCGCAGGCCTGGTCGGGCGTCACGTCGGCCAGCGTGGCCGGGTCGCGGCTGCGGAAGGGACCGCCGGAGGCCGTCAGCACGATGTGGTCGACGCGCTGGTGCCAGGTCTTGCGGTCCTCGGGCAGGCACTGGAAGATGGCCGAGTGCTCGCTGTCGATAGGCAGCAGCGTCGCACCGCCCTCCTCCACTGCCCGCATGAACAGGGCGCCACCGACGACGATGGCCTCCTTGTTGGCGAGCAGCAGGCGCTTGCCTGCGCGGGCGGCGGCGATGGCCGGCGCCAGACCGGCCGCGCCGACGATGGCCGCCATGACGGTGTCGACGTCCGGATGCGCGGCGATGTCGACCAGCGCCTGCGCACCGTCCAGCACCTCGGTGCGGCTGCCGGCCTCACGCAGGCGCTCGCGCAGAAGGGCGGCGGCCTCACGCCCGGGCATGACGGCGAAGCGCGGCTGCCAGGTCAGGCACTGAGCCAGCAAGTCGTCGACGCGACTCATCGCGCTGAGCGCAACGACCTCATAACGCTCTGGATGGCGTGACAGGACATCCAGCGTGTTGACGCCGATAGAGCCGGTCGAGCCGAGCACGCAAACGCGTTGACGGGTCATAGGGAAATCAGGGCAAGTGCCAGCGGGAACACCGGCAGCAGCGCGTCGATGCGGTCAAGCACGCCGCCGTGGCCCGGCAGTAGACCACTGCTGTCCTTGGCGCCTGCGGCACGCTTGACGAGGGATTCGAACAGATCGCCGACGACGCTCATCGCGCCCAGAAAGACCAGGGCCAGCAGCGAGACAAAGCCGTGGCGCTGGACCAGCAGGGTGTAAAGGCTGGGCGAGTCGACGGCGACCCGCACGTCGATGACGTGGACCCAGACGAAGCCGAGCAGGATGACGCCGACCAGCCCGCCCCAGACGCCTTCCCAACTCTTGCCCGGGCTGATGGCCAGCGCCAGCTTGCGCTTGCCGAAGGCGCGGCCGCAGAAATAGGCCGCGATGTCGGCCATCCACACCAGGCAGAAGACGGAGAGGATGAAATTGATGCCATGCACCTTGGCCTGCACGATGGCCAGCCAGGCGCCCCACAGCAGCAATGCGCCAAGACCTAGCCGCACGCCGCGCGCGATCTGCGGCCAACCTGCCGGGCCGGCTCGCAGCGCGAAGGCACCACCGAGAACCCACACGAGGCTGGCCACGGACCAGACCCAGGGCGGCGGCGCGTTCAGCCCCCCAATGAGCAACGTCCAGACGCAGGCCAGGGCCAGGGCAACGCCGGCAGCAATGGCACCGGTGCCGGGCAGGCCATTGAGCCGTGCCCACTCCCAACCCGCAGCGCCGATCATCGGCACAGTCACCCAGGCGAAGGGCCAGGGCGAGGTCTGAAACAGCACCGGCAGCAGGATGGCCAGCAGCACGACGGCTGTGGCGATGCGTGTCTTCAGCATGAAAAGGCCCTCACGCCGCCACAGACGGCGTTTCCTTCACGCCGCCGAAGCGACGGTCGCGCTCATGGAAGGCGGCAATCGCCGCATCCAGCTCACGCTCGCCGAACTCGGGCCAGAGGCAGTCCGAGAACACGAATTCGGTATACGCCGCCTGCCAGAGCAGGAAGTTGCTGATGCGCACCTCGCCGCCGGTGCGGATGAACAGGTCGGGGTCGGGCGCATAGCTCATGGCCATGAACTCTGACAACCGGGCCTCGGTCAGCTCATGCGCGGGCACGCCGGCTTCGATGGCCTTGCGGCAGGCCTGCACGATGTCCCAGCGGCCGCCGTAGTTGAACGCGACGTTCAGGGTCAGCTTGCTGTTGTGCGCCGTGGTCGTCTCGGCCTCGTTCCAGGCATTGCGCAGCTTTTCGGAGACGGCTTCACGATCACCGACGATGCGGATGCGCACGCCCATCGCGCCCATCTTGGCCAGGTAGCGGCTCACCGCCGCCAGCACGAGACCCATCAGCCCGGAGACTTCATCGCTGGGCCGCTTCCAGTTTTCGCTGGAAAAGGCAAAGACCGTGACATGCTCGATGCCACGATCCATGCAGGACTGGACGATCTTGACGAGCGAATCCACGCCGGCTTTGTGGCCAAAGAAGCGCGGCAGAAAGCGCTTCTTGGCCCAGCGGCCATTGCCATCCATGACGATGGCCACATGGCGCGGTGGCGCCGGGCGGTCTTGAGACACGAAGGCCAGAGCGCTCAAACCGCCAGGATCTCGGCTTCCTTGCCCGAGATCAGCTTGTCGATCTCCGCGATCACACGATCCGTGAGCTTCTGCACTTCGTCAAGGCTGCGACGCTCGTCGTCCTCGCCGATTTCCTTGTCCTTGAGCAGCTTTTTGGCTTGCTCGTTGGCATCGCGGCGCAGGTTGCGCACGGCAATCTTGGCGTCTTCGCCGGCATTGCGAACGACCTTGGTCAAGTCCTTGCGGCGCTCCTCGGTCAGCGGCGGCATCGGCACGCGGATCAGGTCGCCCTGCGTGGCCGGGTTAAGACCCAGGTCGCTCTCACGGATGGCCTTTTCGATCTTGGCGCCCATGCCTTTTTCCCACGGCTGGACGGAGATGGTGCGAGCATCCAGCAGCGTGACGTTGGCCACCTGCGAGATGGGAACCAGCGAGCCGTAGTAGTCGACGCTCACCTGATCAAGGATGCCGGGGTGGGCGCGGCCGGTCCGGATCTTGTGCAGGTCGTTCTTCAGTGCCTCGATCGACTTGGCCATCTTGGCCTCGGCGTTCTTCTTGATGTCGGCAATGCTCATGACTTTTTCTCTCTATCGTTCGCTTAAACGTGGACCAGCGTGCCCTCGTCCTCTCCTTGCACCACGCGCTTGAGCGCGCCGGTCTTGAAGATGCTGAACACCTTGATCGGCAGCTTTTGGTCGCGGCACAGCGCAAAGGCGGCGCCGTCCATCACCTGCAGGTTCTTCGAGATGGCCTCGTCGAACGTGATGCTCGAATAGCGCGTCGCGCTCGGGTCCTTCTTGGGGTCGGCCGTGTAGACGCCGTCGACCTTGGTGGCCTTCAGCACGATCTCGGCGCCGATCTCGGCACCGCGCAGCGCTGCGGCCGTGTCGGTCGTGAAGAAGGGGTTGCCGGTGCCGGCCGCGAAGACGACGACCTTGCCTTCTTCAAGATATTGCAGCGCCTTGGGGCGCACATAGGGCTCGACGACCTGCTCGATGGCGATGGCCGACATCACGCGGGCGACCATGCCCTCCTGGCGCATCGTGTCGGCCAGGGCCAGCGAGTTCATGACCGTGGCCAGCATGCCCATGTAGTCGGCCGTCGCGCGGTCCATGCCGACCGAGCCACCGGCGACGCCGCGGAAGATGTTGCCGCCGCCAATGACGACGGCGACCTCGACACCCATCTGCGTGATCTCGCGGACTTCCTGCACCATGCGCACGATGGTGGCGCGGTTGATGCCGTAGGCGTCGTCACCCATCAGGGCTTCGCCGGAGAGTTTGAGCAGAATGCGCTTGTACGCGGGCATGGTGTCCTCTGGAGTCTGGAAGTCTGGGAACAGGCTGGCAGTGGCCCGGAAGTTTAAAGGGCGCCAACTTGGCGCCCTTTCATTTCGCAAGAGTCTTTACTGACCCTTGGCCGCCGCAACCTGCGCGGCCACTTCGGCGGCGAAGTCGTCGACCTTCTTCTCGATGCCTTCACCGACGACGTAGAGCGTGAAGCCCTTGACCGTCGTGTTGGCCGCCTTGAGGTGGGCGCCCACGGTCTGCTTGCCGTCGGCGGCCTTCACGAAGACCTGGTCCAGCAGCGAGACTTCCTTCAGGAACTTCTGCACCGAGCCTTCGACCATCTTGGCGATGATGTCGGCGGGCTTGCCGGATTCGGCCGCCTTCTCGGTGGCAATGCGACGCTCCTTCTCGACCAGCTCGGCCGACACGTCGGCGCTGGACAGTGCGGCGGGCTTCATCGCGGCGATGTGCATGGCGACGTCCTTGGCAGCGACGTCGTCACCTTCGAACTCGACAACCACGCCGATGCGGGTGCCGTGCAGGTAGGTCGCCAGCTTGCTGCCGGTGTAGCGCTGGAAGCGGCGGATCGACATGTTCTCGCCGATCTTGCCGATCAGGCCCTTGCGCACGTCTTCCACCGTCGGGCCGAAGCCTTCTTGCGACAGCGGCAGGGCCGACAGGGCAGCCACGTCGGCGGGGTTTTGTTCGGCCACCAGGCCGGCCAGTGCGCTGACGAACGCCAGGAAGGCGTCGTTCTTCGAAACGAAGTCGGTCTCGCAATTCACTTCGATCAGCGCGCCGTTGCCGCCGACCACGGCCGAGGCGACGATGCCTTCAGCGGTGATGCGCGACGCAGCCTTGCCGGCCTTGTTGCCGAGCTTGACGCGCAGGATCTCTTCAGCGCGGCCCAGGTCTCCGTCGGCCTCGGTCAGTGCCTTTTTGCACTCCATCATCGGGGCGTCCGTGCGGGCGCGCAGTTCGCCCACCATGCTTGCGGTGATAGCAGCCATATCTCTTCTCCAGATTTCGGTTGGCAAAAGGGGCCTCGCGGCCCCTTTCAGATGCAGGTCGAAAGGGCTTCAGGCCTCTTCGGAGACCTCGACGAACTCGTCGCCGGCGGGGGCAACCGCAGCCAGCACTTCGTTCGTGGCGTTGGCCTTGCCTTCGAGCACGGCGTCAGCGATGGCGCGGGCGTACAGGGCCACGGCCTTGGCCGAGTCGTCGTTGCCGGGGATGACGTAGTCGATGCCCACGGGCGAGTGGTTCGTGTCCACCACGCCGATGACGGGGATGCCGAGCTTCTTGGCTTCGGCAACGGCGATCTTGTGATAGCCGACGTCGATGACGAAGATGGCGTCGGGCAGCGCGGTCATGTCCTGGATGCCGCCGATGTTCTTTTCCAGCTTGGTGATGTCGCGCTGGAACATCAGCGCTTCCTTCTTGATCGCGGGCTGGGTGCCGGCGTCGACCTGGGCTTGCATATCCTTCAGGTTCTTGAGGGAAGTCTTGACCGTCTTGAAGTTGGTCATCATGCCGCCGAGCCAGCGGGCATCGACGTAGGGCATGCCGGCGCGCTGGGCTTCCAGGGCGACGACTTCACGGGCCTGGCGCTTCGTGCCAACCATCAGGATGGTGCCGCGCTTGGCAGCCAGCTGGCGCACGAACTTCATCGCATCGTTGAACGCGGGCAGCGTCTTCTCGAGGTTGATGATGTGGATCTTGTTGCGATGGCCGTAGATATACGGGGCCATCTTGGGATTCCAGAAGCGGGTTTGGTGGCCGAAATGGACGCCGGCTTCCAGCATCTCGCGCATCGTGACAGACATGGGTCTTACTCCGAAGGTTGTGTCTAAAATCCGGCCCGAATTGCGTTGCAGCACCTGGATACAGCGGTTTCAGCTGATTTCCCGAGAGCCGCAAACCACAACACCTTTGTGGGCCGGTTTGCGATTTGTTGCGACGAGTGGGCGCTGAATTCATCAGGCACACACCCCTCACAACCGTTTTTTTGCCAAGGTCTTGCAGCACTCCAAAGCGCTGCCGCCTCCGGCAAAACCCGCAGAGTATACACAAGTCCATGGCCTCTTTCAGCCGACGCCACGCCGCAGTGGCCGCCAGCTTGCCCGTCAGGCCCTCCCGCCAGGTGTGCGCTTGAGCCGCCGCGTCGCGGTGGTGGGCGCCGGCCTGGCTGGAGTGACAACGGCCTATGAACTGGCGGCACTGGGCTGGCAGGTGCAGGTGTTCGAGCGCGGTGGCAGCGTGGCCGAGCAGGCCAGCTTTGCGAGCAGCGCGCTGTTGTCGCCCGTCGTGCCCCATCTGGGTGATGCCCCGGCGCCCGCACCGCTGGCCTGGCGCTGGCGTCGCTGGCGGGCCGGTCGGCGCAGCAGCGATGCGCCGTCGACTTTGACGGCGCTGAGCCAGCTCGGCCTGGCCCGCACGGACGAGTTGCGTCGCAACCTGGGTCTGGACGACGAGGCGGCCGGCGGCCTGCTCGTCGCCCTGGTCGACGCCAGGCGTGTCGCGGCGGCGCAGGCCCGGCTTGACGCCTGGAAGGCGATGGGCCTGACCATCGAGTTACTCGACCCCGAACAGGCCCGCAGCCGCGAGCCGGGGCTGAACACCGACGCGCCGCTGGCCGGGGCGCTGGCACTCGCAGGCGGCGGCGCCGCCAATGCCCGCCTCTTCGCACAGCAACTGCGCCAGCAGGCCCAGCAACTGGGCGCCACCTTTCGCTTCCACACCACGGTGCGCGCCATTGCTGCGGACGGCGCCGGCCTGACTCTGCGCCAAGAGCACACGCCGCCACCGGAGGCGCCGACCCGCGCCTTCGAGCGCGAGGCGGGTGACACCTTGCCGCAGTCGCTTGAGACCCAGGACGAACGCTTCGACGCCGTCGTGCTGTGCAACGGTCTCGACGCGCCGGCCCTGCTGGGCCGCCGCTTGCCGCTGGCGGCCCGGCACGAAGCCTCCGTCACGGCGCCACTGCGCCTGCTCGAAGCCCACCCCGACCTCGGCCCCAAGGCCGGCTGGATCGACCCGTCGCGCGGCCTGACCGTCACGCGCATCGGTCAGCGGGTGCGCGTGACCGGCGGCATCGTGGTGACGGGCGCCAAAGGGCGCAGCACCCCCGACTTCGAGACCCTGCACCGCGGCCTGCAGCACTGGTTTCCAGGCTCGGTGCTGCACAGCCAAGTTCAGCAGGGCACAAGCCGGCGCGCGCTGGCGGCCGACGGCCTGCCGCTGCTCGGCGCCAGCGGCCGGCCGGGCCTGTGGCTCAACCTGTCGCCCGGCGGCAATGGCTGGGGCCTGGCCTGCGGCGCAGCCCAGGCGCTGGCGCAGCAGATCGCCGGGCAGACACCGTCGCTCGACATCGGCCCGCTGGGCCCGCAGCGTCTGGCCTAAGCTCTCGGGCATGCACCTGCTGCTGCCCACAACCACCACCCTGCCGCTGTTCGACGTCGCCGCCAGCCGGCGCATCGAGGCGCGCGCGCTGGTTCACTCACCCGACCTGATGGAACGCGCCGGGTTGGCCCTGGCCAAGCTTGCTCTGGCACTGCGGCGCGGCGCGGGGCCGGTCTGGGTGGCCTGCGGCCCGGGCAACAACGGCGGTGATGGACTCGTCGCGGCGCGGCGACTCCAGGAAGCAGGCGTAGCCACACATGTCGGCCTCGACGCACCTCAGCGCCCTGCCCTCGTCATCGACGCCCTGCTGGGCCTGGGCCTCAACCGCGCGCCATCGCCCGAGTTGCTCAAGACCTTCGCTGCGATGCAGGCCTGTGGCGCCCCCATCCTCGCCGTCGACCTGCCCAGCGGCCTGCTGGCCGACACCGGTCAGCCCGCCGGCGCACGCGCCGTGCGCGCCGATCACACGCTGGTGCTGCTGACGCTCAAGCCCGGACTGTTCACTGGCGAGGGCCGTGCGTATGCCGGCCGCCTCTGGTTCGACGACCTGGGCATTGCGCCTGACGAGGCGCCATCGGCCGAGCTGCTCGGCCCCGCCGCACGCCCGGCACGCAGCGCCACCAGCCACAAGGGCAGCCACGGCCAGGTGCTGGTCGTCGGTGGCGCTCCGGGCATGCAGGGCGCGGCAAGGTTGGCCGCTCGCGCGGCGCTGGCCTGCGGCGCGGGGCGCGTCTACCTTGATCTGCTGGGCCTACCCGCCGATGAAGTCGCCGACCCTGGCCGGCCTGAACTGATGCGCGGCATGCTGGAGGAGCTGCCTGAGGCGGTGGGCGTCATTGGTTGCGGCGCCGGCGTCGCCATTGCTGCACTTCTGCCCGAGTTGCTGCCCCGGCTGTCCCGGCTTGTCATCGACGCCGACGCACTGAACGCCATCGCTGCCGAACCGGCCTTGCAGAACCTGCTCCGCGCCCGCCCCGCCGGCACCACGTTGCTGACACCCCACCCACTCGAGGCCGCACGCCTGCTCGGCCGCGATACCGCCGGCGTGCAAGCCGACCGCCAGGCCGCCGCGCGCGAGTTGGCGAACCGCTTCAACTGCACCGTCGTGCTGAAAGGCTCGGGCAGCGTCCTCGCCTCACCCGGTGAGCTCCCGGCGATCTGCGCCAGCGGCGGGCCTGCGCTGGCCACGGCTGGCAGCGGCGACGTGCTGGCCGGCTGGCTAGGCGGCCTATGGGCGCAGCAGCCGGGCCACAGCGCGCACGCCATCGCCTGCGCCGGCGTCGACGCCCACGGGCGCGCCGGCGAGGTGAGCGGCGCGCTGCGCGCCGGCGATCTCATCGAACGCCTGGCCGCGCAGCACTGACGCCTAACGGCGCTTGCGCGTCGGAGGCTTGGGCGCCGTCTTCTTGGCAGCCCGGCTGGACGCACGCTTGGCAGCCTGCTGCGCCGCCTTGACCGGGTGCAGCGCCGCGACGACGGCCTTGCGGCTCTGCTTCACGTCGCGGTCGGTCTGCTGCACCTCATCGAGCGCCTCGACGGCGGTCTTGGGCGCGCGCTTCTTGGCCGGCGCCCTGCCCGATGGCTTGCCTGACGGTTTGCCCGCTGCCGAGCGACTCGACGCCCGCGCCTCGTCCGCATCGCGCACGAGACGGAAGTCGATGCGACGCCCATCCAGGTCGACACGGCTGACCTGCACCTGCACGCGCGCGCCGGTGGCGTAGCGGATGCCGGTGCGCTCGCCGCGCAGTTCCTGGCGCACGTCGTCGAATCGGTAGTACTCGCCGCCCAGCTCGGTGATGTGTACCAGGCCTTCGACGTAGAGCGCGTCGAGTTGCACGAACAGCCCGAACGATGTGACGGCCGATACCGTGCCGGCGAACTCCTCACCGAGGCGGTCGCGCATGTAGCGGCACTTCAGCCAGGCCTCGACATCGCGGCTGGCCTCGTCGGCACGCCGCTCGTTGGCACTGCAATGCGCGCCGACGACCTCCCAGCGCTCGGCCTCGTTGCGCGCTTCCGCCGGGTTGGGCGGTGCCGCGCGGCCAGGGCGCTTGGGCGCCTGCGGCACGTTCATCTTGCTGGCGTCCAGCGTGTACTTCTTGCTTCCCAGCAAAGCCTTGATCACGCGGTGGACCAGCAGGTCCGGATAGCGCCGGATCGGGCTGGTGAAGTGCGTATACGCCGGATAGGCCAGGCCGAAGTGGCCGGAGTTGGTGCCGGTGTAGATGGCCTGCTGCATGGAGCGCAGCAGCATGGTGTGGATCTGCTGTGCGTCCGGGCGGTCCTTGGTTGCCTGGGCGATCTGCTGAAACTCGCGCGGGGTCGGGTCGTCAGAAACGCCCATGCCGATGCCCAGCGAGCGCAGGTAGTTCTGCAGCGTCGTGCGCTTCTCGGGCGTGGGGCCTTCGTGCACGCGAAAAAGCGCATGGTGCTTGTTCGACTGGATGAAGTCGGCCGAGCAGGTGTTGGCGGCCAGCATGGCCTCCTCGATCAGCCGGTGCGCGTCGTTGCGGGTGCGCGGGATGATCTTCTCGATGCGGCCGTTGTCGTCGCAGACGATCTGCGTCTCGGTCGTCTCGAAGTCGATGGCACCACGGCGGCCACGCTCGGCCAGCAGCGCGCGATAGACCTCATGCAGATGCAGCAGGTGCGGCACCAGTTCGCGCCGCTTGGCAGCCTCGGGGCCATGCGTATTGGCCAGGATGGCCGCGACCTCGGTGTAGGTGAAGCGCGCGTGTGAACTGATCACCGCCGGGTAGAACTGGTAGGCGCTGACGGTGCCGTCGCTGGACACGAGCATGTCGCAGACCATGCTGAGCCGGTCTTCATAGGGGTTCAGCGAGCACAAGCCGTTGGACAGCTTCTCCGGCAGCATCGGGATGACGCGGCGCGGGAAGTAGACGGACGTGGCGCGCTCGTAGGCGTCGGCGTCCAGCGGCTCGCCGGGCTTGACGTAGTGCGACACATCGGCGATGGCAACAAGCAGCCGCCAGCCCTCGATGGCCTTCTTGCCGCGGCCCTGCTTGAAGGGCTCGCAGTAGACGGCATCGTCGAAGTCGCGCGCGTCCTCGCCGTCGATGGTGACCAGGGGCACGTCGCGAAGATCGATGCGTCCCTTGAGGTCGGCGGCGCGCATCTTCTCGGGCAGCTTGGCGGACTGCGCCAGGGTCTCCGGGCTGAAGCGGTGCGGCACGTCGTACTTGCGCACCGCGATCTCGATTTCCATGCCGGGGTCGTCGATCTCACCCAGCACCTCGACGACGCGGCCGACAGGTTTGGAGTAAAGCGATGGCGGCTCGGTCAACTCGACCGCCACGACCTGACCCGCGGTCGCGTTGGCAATGCCGTTCTTGGGGATGAGGATGTCCTGACCCATGCGCCGGTCTTCCGGCGCGACCAGCCAGATGCCCGACTCCAGCAACAGGCGGCCGATGAGGGGCCGCTTCTTGCGCTCGAGGATTTCCAGCACCTTGCCCTCGGGCCGGCCGCGCTTGTCCAGGCGCACGACACGCACGCGCAGGCGGTCGCCGTGCATGACGGCGTGGGTCTCCTGCGACGAAAGATAGATGTCGGTGGAGCCGTCATCGGGGATCAGGAAACCATGCCCGTCCCGATGCCCTTGCAAGGTGCCTTCGACCTCGGCGAGCAAGCCCGCGCCATCGCCCGTAGGCGAGCCGTTCGTGTTCTTCAAGTTTTTGATGATAGAATCCTTGCTTTCCTGAAACGACTCAGGGCTTCATATGAAGTCTTGAGTACTTGCCCAGGTGGCGGAATTGGTAGACGCACTAGTTTCAGGTACTAGCGGGTAACTCCGTGGAGGTTCGAGTCCTCTCCTGGGCACCAAACAGAAAAGGCCAGCACGAAAGTGCTGGCCTTTG
>Ga0187843_10001975_pt1 | contig 12725 bp, 9 predicted proteins | sample SpaLakP09_SKY_43_FD_134516 | JGI IMG/M metagenome (GOLD analysis project Ga0187843, IMG submission 134516) | Oligotrophic lake water microbial communities from Sparkling Lake, Wisconsin, USA - SP09_SKY_43 | ecosystem: Environmental > Aquatic > Freshwater > Lake | place: USA: Sparkling Lake... | reverse complement strand
GTGTAGGGGAAAGGGGCGACCTGCAGGGTCGCCTTTTCACTTTCCCTTGGCTCACCAACCTCCGCGAGCGCCAGACCAGGAGCAGTCATAATTCGGGCCAGCCGTCGGCTCCTCCGAGGCAGCATGAGTCGGGCTTTTCCTCGTGACTCGAACTGGTTTGGTGATGATTTGACTGCACAGAAAGTTGGTCGTAACGACATTTGTCCATGCGGCAGCGGCAAGAAGTACAAGCATTGCTGCCAGCTTGGAGAAGCCAGGACGGCCAAGCCGGCCCCGCTTGGCGCGCTTGCGGCCAAGCAATTGATGGATGGATTCGCGCTTTTCCAGGCCAGGCGCTTCGATGAAGCCGCCGGCGTTTGCGCGCAAGTCCTGCGCTCACACCCCATGCAGGCCGACGCCTTGCATCTGAAGGGCCTGATCTACCAGGGGCTTGGTAGCCTGTCCGAGGCCTTAGAGCAGATTGACCTCGCCCTATCGATCGGCGCCAACTTCTCCATGCATTCAAGCCGCGGCCTTGTCTTGCAGGCACTTCGACGTCACGCCGAAGCGGCGGACAGCTATCGCACGGCGCTGGCCGGTCAGCCGCACGCGCCCTTGCTGCATTGCAACCTCGGAGCCAGCTTGGTTTCGCTGCGCCGATGGGATGAGGCCCTGGCATCGTATCGCCAAGCCTTTGTGTTAGATGCCAACAATGCCGTGGCGCTGAATGGCATCGGCTATTGCCTGCAGATGTTGGGCGATCTGGCGGGGGCCGAAAGCCAGCTACGTCAAGCCCTGGCCGTCGATTCAAGATATGGCCTTGCAATCGCCAATCTGGGGAACGTCCTGTGGGCGCGAGGCGAGCTTGACACTGCCCTGGATACCTACCGGAAGGCCACCGACCTTGAACCCCAGAACCCCCAGGCCTGGGAGAATCTCGGCGAGGCCTTGCTGCAGCAGTGCCGCATGGCCGAAGCCAGGGAGTGCTTTGATCAAGCCATTCGGTGCCAGCCGTCGATCGAGCGACGCATCCGTCGCGACTTGATGTTGCCCTATATCTACGAGTCACGTCAGCAGATGTTGCAGTGCCGAGCAACCTTCGAGGCTCACATCGACGCAATGCTTCGGGAGAGTCTGCCACTGCTGGAAGTGACGCCTTCCGCTGCGCTCTACTGCAGCAGCATCTTCAAGCTTGCTTTTCAAGGCATGGACGATCTGCCCCTGATGCGCAAGCTGGCCGACCTCTATCGCCACATATGTCCTGCACTGAACTATCAGGCGGCACATGTAAATCGGCAGGTGACGCTGGGCAGCAAGGTACGCGTTGGATTCTTCTCGACCAAGACCCAAGACCATTCGGTTTCCCGCTGCTTCAGTGAACTGATTGCTCGGCTCGCAACAGACACGCGACTCGAGATTGTGTTGCTGTCCACACGCGATCCCTCCGATTCCCAAGGACCCAACCTGTACTCGGAGTTCACAGGCAAGTTCGTGCTGGTTGATAGCCAATATCGTGCCGCGCGCGATGTGATTGAGGCACAAGAGTTGGATGTTCTGGTCTACCAAGATATCGGCATGGAGGATACGAGCTACTTCCTGGCATTCGCTCGATTGGCTCGATATCAGTGTGTGATAGGTGGACACCCTGTGACTACGGGCCTATCGACGATGGATTTCTATATATCGAGCGCCCTCGCAGAGTCCGCAGATGCGCAGTCGCATTACGCCGAGGAACTGTTCCTGGTAGGCACGAGCCCGACGGTTTTCGTGCATCCACCCGTGCCATCGGCAGCAAAGGAGCGAGATGCCTTTGGCCTGCCACCTGACGGAGCGTTGTACGTATGCCCAATGATGTTGCAGAAGATTCATCCTGACTTTGACGCGGCGGTGGCCCGTATTCTTGAGCTGGATCCGGACGGGCACGTGGTCTTTTTCGAGCATGCCAATGCACACTGGCAAGACATATTGAAGGCGCGCTTCGAGAGCAGTATTTCGGAACCGCTTCGATCGCGCATTGTCTTCCTGCCCTGGTTGCAGGATTACGCCGATTTCATCACAGTGAATGCGTTGGCTTCAGTCGTACTCGATCCCTTTCACTTCGGTATCGGCTCAACCGCCATCGCAACTTTCGCCGTTTGCACGCCGATAGTGACTTTGCCCGGGAGCTATCTCCGGGGGCGAGTAGGTCTTTCTTGGTGCAAGCTGATGGATCTGCCCGAATGCATCGCTCTCGATCCTGAGGACTATGCAGTTCGTGCCGTGGCGCTGGCGCACGACATAGCTCTTCGACAAAAAGTCAGTGGCAAGATCGCCGCCAACAAGCCTCGCTTTTTCGACAATTACGAGCCCGTGCACGAGTTGGCAGCGTTCTTCGTGCGATTGGGCGCCAGCGCGCACTCGCGCGCCATAGCAGCATGAGTGCCGTGCCGGGCCAGCGGCGGCCGGATCAGCGTGACGAGCCTTCAACGCTGGTGGAGAGCGATGCAACCCGTTCGGTTTCGGCCAAAGCACCGATCTATGTAACCCAGCCGCACTTGCCGCCGTTTGAGGAATTCGTTCCTTTGCTGCGCCGTATCTGGGACAGCAAGCAATTGACCAATGGCGGGCCCTTTCACCAAGAGTTCGAATCGGCGCTGGCAGCCTATTTGGGCGTCAATCACATTGCACTGTTCGCCAATGCGACTTTGGCTTTGGTTACTGCGCTTCAAGCAATGCGCATCAGCGGCGAGGTAATCACCACTCCCTACTCATTTGTGGCCACGTCGCACTCGTTGCTGTGGAATGGAATCAGACCGGTGTTTGTCGATATCGATCCCGAGACGCTGAACATCGATCCGCTGAAGATCGAGGCCGCAATCACGCCGCACACGACGGCCATCATGCCGGTGCACTGCTATGGGCGGCCCTGCGATGTGGAGCAAATTCAACGCATCGCTGACACCTACAACCTCAAGGTGATCTATGACGCAGCACATGCCTTTGGTGTTGAAACAGTGGCTGGCCACAGTGTGCTTCGCCACGGTGATTTGTCTGTACTGAGCTTTCATGCGACCAAGGTTTTCAACACCTTCGAGGGCGGCGCAATCATCTGCCCCGACGCGAAAACAAAGCTTCGCATCGATCAGCTGAAGAACTTTGGAATTGTTGACGAGGTGACCGTGGTTGCCCCGGGTATCAACGGCAAGATGAGTGAGTTCAACGCCGCGCTCGGGTTGCTGCAACTACAGCATATCGACACGGCGCTGCAGCAGCGGTCCGAAGTGGATCAACGCTATCGGCAACATTTTCGGGAAATTGCAGGTATTGCATGCCTGCCGGCCGCAGCGGATCTGCGCCACAACTATTCTTATTTCCCGGTGGTGGTCAACAAAGATTTTCCATTGACGCGAGATCAGTTGTATTCGCGGCTGCGAGATGAAGGCATCTATGCGCGGCGCTACTTCTATCCCTTAATTAGTGCCTTCCCAATGTATCGAGGACTGGCCTCGGCGGCGCCAGCCAATCTGCCAGTGGCCACCTCGGCCGCTCAACGAATTCTCTGCTTGCCCATCTATGCGGGGCTGCCGGTGGCCGATCAGATGCGTGTGATTGACGTGATCCGATCCTGCCGTTGACGGCGCGTAGCGTGCCTGAGGTGCGATGCATGAAAGCAAATGCGACAGGTCCAGCGCTACGCTTGGCCATCATGCAGCCCTACTTTTTCCCCTATCTGGGCTACTTTCAGCTGGCGGCGGCGGTAGATCGTTTTGTCTTCTACGACGATGTCAATTTCATCAAGAACGGCTGGATCAACCGCAATCGCTGGTGTGTGAACGGGAGAGCCGGCTATTTCACAATTCCGCTGGCAGGTGCCAGTTCGTTCATGCGGATCCACGAAGTTTGTGTTTCGGTCGATCCACGCTGGAAGTACAAGATGCTGCAGACCTTGCGGCATTCATATCGCAAGGCCAGGCATTACCCCCAGATTGCCGCACTGTTTGAATCGGTGCTGCTGCAGGACGATATGGACTTGGCGAGCTACGCGAAGTCCAGCGTGATGCGGATCTGTCAGTATCTGGGGCTATCTGTCCAATTTGTCGCTAGCTCGCGGACCTATCGCAACGAGAAGCTGCATGGCGAGGCCCGTGTTCTGGATATCTGTGAGCGGGAGGCTATCGACACGTATGTCAACTTGCCGGGTGGGCGCACACTCTATTCGGTCGATCAATTCGCGGCCCGCGGAGTGACGCTGCGCTTTCTCGACGTGCAATTGCCCAGCTATCGGCAAGACGCACCAATCTTCATTTCCGGCCTGTCAATCATTGACATCCTGATGCACAACGACACCGACCAAGTATTGAGAATGCTGCGGCCTGTGCAGGGGCTTCAGACGTGAGCGAGCCGGGCCGACGCAATGGCGGCACCCAGACCCATGGTGGGGCAGAGATGGCTGTCGGTGGCTACTTTGAACTGGAGCTGCCGCAGGTCCGTGCCGGCGGGCCATTGCAAGGGGCTAACTTGTATCAATCGGCCCGGGCCGCCTTTCTGAGCTTGCTGCGGTCGGTTCGACCCACCGCCGTCTGGATGCCCTGGCTGCTGTGTGACAGCATGGCGGAGCCCTTGGCTCAGGCCGGTGTCGAGGCCCGGCGATATAGGCTCGATGTGGACTTCCGGCCGCAACTGCCGCGCCCAATGGAAACGGGCGAACTGCTTCTGTACGTCAACTACTTTGGACTCTATGGTCAGGTGGAGGTCGAGCTGGTCTCGAGCATGGGCGTGCAGCTGATTCTTGACCACGCGCAGGCGCTATACGCCAGACCGGGCGGTGCACTGGCAACGCTGGCATCACCGCGAAAGTTTGTAGGCGTGCCGGATGGCGGCGCACTTTGGACCAGCGTGACGCTAGCTGTACCTACTGAACGTGACGAGGGTTCGCTGGAACGTGCCCAGGGGATGTTGCGCCGCCTGGCCTTCGACGCGGAGGCCGGGTATGAGGCCTTCGGGCAAGCGGAGCGTGAGCTGAGCTTTCAGGAACCAATGCAGTTGTCGTTCTTCACGCAGCGGCTCCTGAAAGGGATCGATTTTCCAGCGGTCGCTGAGCAGCGCTGCCAGAACTTCGATTTTCTCGATCAGGCCTTGGCTGAATTCAATCAGCTTGAGGTGCCACCAAGGGCGGGCCAGGTGCCCTTGTGCTATCCCTTCTGGCCCAAGTCCGACGTGGCGCGAAGCGAGCTTCATGCACGGCGCATCTATGTGCCGCGCTACTGGCCAGAGCTGCTTGACAAGCCCGAGCTACCGGAGTTTGAGAGGCGGCTTGCGACCCAACTGCTGCCCTTGCCGGTGGATCAGCGCTACGACCCTGCAGCGCTGCACAAGCACCTGTTACTGCCTTTGCTTCGCTTGCTTGGCGCGTGAGCGCCGGCGCGGTCAGGGCGCGCTTTCCATGGTGATCAGTTCGGGGCCGAATTTCGCCTCGAGCTCCACTTGTTGAATGTGTGGGCCGCGTGCGTTGAAGGGCCTTATCGCGACATGCTCACAACCAGCGGGCACGCAGTTCAGAGGCATGGCCACGGGGTTCTGAAAAGACGCCAGCCACGACAGATGATGAAGTTCCGCTAGCCAGGTCGGGAACACGTCGAAGTGGTTGCAGGCCAGGTTGAGCTTGCGCAAATTCTGCAGGCTGGCCAGCGATGCCGGGAGCGCGCTCAGCTGGTTCTGGTAGAGCGTCACTTGCTCAAGCTTTTGCAACTTGCCGAACTGCTCAGGCAGGGCTCGCAGCTGATTCTTGTGCAGGCGTGTGGCGACCAGTTCGGGCAGGTCGCAGAAGGCGTCGGGAAGATATTCAGTCTTGTTGCCGACGAAGGTGAAATACCGTAGCTTGCGTAGGTTGGCAATCTTGTCGGATATCTTCCTGACGCCGGATAGTCCCCAGCTGAAGGTTTGCAGCTTGGTAAACGTCCAGACGCTCTCCGGGATGTCCTTGATCTGATTCAGGTAAAGATTCAGATAGTCCAGTTCGGTGAGCGCCTCATATTCGACCGGGAAATGGCGAATGTTGTTCTTATGGAGCAGGAGCGTCTTTAGCCGGCGCAACTCGCCGAGCGCAGCAGGCACTTCTTCAAGCTGATTGACCGCCAGATTGAGATAGCTGAGCTGCGGAAATCGGGCGAGCCAGTCAGGCAGCTTGCCGAGAAAATTCGAACCGAGATCGAGATGGTGCAAGCGGCCCAGATTCATCAGGAGGCTGGGCAGCTCGAACACCATGCAGCGGCGCAAGTCGAGCAGCTCAAGCTGCTCCAGCTGTGCGACCAGTGCCAGGATCTCCTGTTTTTCCGATCGCGTGTGGTGTCGAATCAGGCTCTGGAAGATCAGGTCTTCCGAACTCAAGTAGAGCGCAGTCACTTGCTGCGCGTCGTTCAATGTGAATCGAAAGTCGCGCCCAATGAGCGCGCGTAGCTTGCGCAGAATGTCCTGGTCGGTCATGGCAGCCCGCGAAGCTTGTCGTTGAGGAGCGTCAGCCAGCGCTGGAAATTCTCCAGATCTTTTCTAGGTAGGCTGTCCATGCAGAACGGCTCGATCAGCTCGCGCCCTCCGCTGCGCGCTAGAAGGCCTTGCATGATGTGCAGCGCGCCGAACTCGAAGTCGTCATAGCCGTAATAGTTGCCGAGTTCGCAAATGGCGTAGGCCTTGCCGGTCAGCTCAAGCCGGTGCTTGACGAAAAAATTCTCCATATCGATCTGCAACTCGCCGTCGCCCCAGGTCGATGCAAAGAACAGGTAGACGTCGTAGCCGTCGATTTGCTCTAGCGACTGGATGTTGGCGGCGTTGAACACGTCCAGTGGCACGGCCAGTAGCTGCGGCAGGCTGCGCGCGAGCCGAGCGGTATTTTCTCGGGTCGAGCCGTAGACCAGGACCGCCTTAGCCATGGGAAGTTGGGCTGCAAACCAGGAAGATTGCGCTGCTCAGGTCTGGGTATTCGTGCCCCAGGCGATACAGCCCTTGCACGTGGTCGGCGGTGAGGAGCTTGCTTTCAAACAGCTCGTCCATCTGGAAATCAGCCAGGGGCTTCAACATCAATCCGGTTTGATGAATCACCTGGAACCCGGCTTGCTCGGCCTCGGCAACCAGGCGGGCACGGTCGTAGGCCCGCACGTGACCGTGGTTCCGGTCGTTCTCCGTCAACGCGAAGAGATCCTGGATCAGATTCATGTGCAAGGCCAGCTGGCGGGAAAGAACCCGCGCATTTGGCGTGACGATGAACAGCCGCCCATCGGGCTTCAACCAGGTCCGGATTCGACTCAGCAGGCCTTGGGCGTCTTCGATATGCGTCAGCACCCAGGTCAGGAAGATGCAGTCGAACTGCTGCGCCGGGTGAAACGCTTCAACCATCTCGTGGTAAACATGTACGTTGGCAAGTTTGCGGTTCTGCACGGCCTGGAAAAAATCGCTTGCTGCTTCGACGACGGTCAGCTGGCTCAAGTTCTGCGCCAGCATTTCGGTCATCAAGCCATTTGAACAGCCGATCTCGAGGCCGACGTCGCCAGCGCGCAACCAGGGCAGCATCGAACGCACGCACAGTCTGCGGATCCAGTCGTCCTGCGTCGAGTCGACGCGATAGGTCTTGGCGACGGACTCCAGCAGGCTTCGACGTTGCGCGCTTGGCTTGCTCATTGACCTTCTTGGCGATGCCGGCAGATCGAGATGAGCGCACCGCACAGATCGGGATACTCCAAACCCAGGCGATACAGGCCATCGATCTGGCTCGGGCCCAGCATGCCGTTGTCGATCAATTGATCGAGCTGGAAGTCGGCCAGTATCTTTAGCATCAGGCCGGTTTCGACAATCGGGTCGAAGCCGGCATTGCGCAACTCCCGGTTGAAATAGACGCGGTCGTAGACGCGGCGGTGCCCGTTGACTAGGTCATTGTTCGTCAGCGCCTTCAGGTCCGGGATCAGGTCCATGTGCATCGCCAGCTGACGCGACAGCGCGCGGGCGTTCGGAACCGTGACAAACAGGACGCCGCCAGGCTTCAGGACGCGTTTGAGCATGGCCAGGACCGTTTGCGGTTCCAGGACGTGCTCGAGGATGAAACTGGCGAACGCATAGTCGTACTGCTGCTCAGGCTCGAACTCCTCAAACAGCGAATAGATGTAGTTGACGTTCTGCAAACCGCGTTTGCGGGCCGCTTCCAGAAAGCTCTTGGAGCCATCGACGACGTCAAGATGCTCAACCTTGGATGCAAGCATCTCGGTCATATAGCCGTCAGAGCAGCCAAGTTCCAGAGCGCGGCCGCCCTTGATGAAGGGCGACACCGTGCGCACGACGAGTTCGCGCATGACCCGGGTCTGGGCCGAATGGTCGACCGTGTAGGTCGCATACACCTTTTCCAGGAAGTTGCGTTCCTCGCTCAGTGCCTCCGGGCTGACGTTGCTACTGCTCATGGGCCGATTCCGTTCAAAAAGTTCATGAATGTTGGGAGGCAGGTGCCAGGCAGAACTCGAGTGCCTCGGCAACGAGCTCTAATGGAACGTAATAGTCCAAGTGATGCTCATGCCAGGAGGATCCCGGAACAGGATTGCCAGCGACGTAGAGGTGTTTGACGCCGATCGAATGGACGGCATGGCTCCAGGCAGGAAAATTGGCTGCATAACTTTGAACCAGGCAACCGGCCCTGGCTCCTACGGGACAGAAAGCCAGATTGCAGAAAGCAGAGCTGTGAGGGCCGAACACGACTTCGGCCTCATTGAACATCTTGACCTGCTCGCTGAAAGGAAATGCCTCAGGTTTGACAACTTCAAAGCCATGGCGCGAGACGAGTAGTTTTTCGATCTCGTCCTGATTCAGAAGTCGCCGCAGCCCGCCATCACGACGAAGAAAAATCCGGCGCCCCGTGCCATCGGCCTTGCGACTTGGATCCAGTCCCAGCGCCACCAGAATCCTGGCGCGAATGAACCTCATGTCATCAGTATGAATTGGTGCCAAGTGGACACTGGCCGGTGTCTTAGCCTTGCAGATGTACGGGAAAAAGATCGAAGGCGTCGCAACAATGAGTTGCTTAGCGATGACGGCGGTGCCGCCTTCGATTTCAACAATGTGATGCTCTTTGCCCACCAACAGCCGAAGTGCCTCCAGATGCGCAGGCGGCATCTCGGCATCGACATAGATGGGTGCTTGGCGGAACGAAGCGTGCTGTTCGAGCGCACGCAGCCGCGGCAGATATTCGAACATCCAGTGCCCGAAGTTGTAGGTCGAGATGCCGGTCATCGCGATGGCAGAGTCGGCTGCCAGCTTGGTGGTGAAGCTGGTGACGTTCAGCAAGAGCCGCGCTTCATCGCGAGCAACAATGACGTCTTCTCGCGACGTGTCCAAGACGATGCCGAGCGGGTGCGAGAGCTTGTCATGAAGTGCCTGGTCAGCTCCAGCAAGGATCAGGTCTTGCTTTGCAATCAATGTAGCGTTTGCAAGCGTTGTGCAGTAGACATCGTTGGACCAGGTGATGCCAATTGCCGGTTCGTAATCGAATTGCGTACCTATGAACGGAGGCGCCTCGATTGAAATGGCTGATTGCCCGGCGATTTTCTGAAAGTCGAGCCCCTGATCGCGACAGTATTGCTTGATACTGACGAGGGCAGACTGCCTCATTTCCGACGACCGGAATGGGGCTCCTTCCAAGCAAGGTTGCAAGTCGGCAAGCGAGTTGCCGCACTCAAACTGCACACGGACCATGTGCTGCTTGGCAAAGGCATTGTGTGGATCAAGGCTCAAGGCCTGAGCCAGGTGATCTCGGGCTAGTGCCAGGTTGGCCTGGGATTCCTGCGCAAGTACTTTGACCGCGAAAGCTGGTTGCTGGCCGTCTGGATCTCCTTCGCTCTTCGAGTGCTCGGCAATGAGACGGCTGAAATCTGCGTTCAGCGAGATGGCCGCGCCGAGCAGAGCCCATCCTTCTGCCCAGCAAGGCCAGTCAAGTAGCCTGGGTTGGAGTTCTTCGATGAGTGAATCGAACTGTCGCAACAAAAACTTGTTGCGGTACGCCCTAGCCTGTGCTGCGGTCGGGTGCCGGCCGGCAGCGATTTCCGAGGCCAATCGCCTGAGCCCTTCAAATTCCTCACCTCGAAAACTGAAACGTTTGGAAGAACTGCTTGCGAATTGCTGGGCTTCAGCAACTCTGCCCAATTCCAGCAAGCACTTGAGCAGAACCACACCTACCTGCTCGTCTCCACGCAGGCCATCCCACGCCGTCTTTATTAGGTTCAATGCTGGCTCGGGGTGCGCGCACTGGAGTGCCAGCCGCCCGAGGTGGAAGCTTGCCTTCGGATGCTTTGGCGATTCATGCAGAATCTTGAGGTACAGCTTCTCTGCGGCTGGCAGATTGCCCGCCTGATGCAGGGCTATGCCTTCGGACAAAGTTGGTTCCATGGCGGTGACAAGAGTTGGCTGAAATATGACTGGGGTTTTGGCAGTTTTGTAGGCGGGGGCCGCCTGCAAGACGGCGTCGTAGTCAACTCAAGCTTCCCGCCTTAGCGCCGGGAACAAGATCACATCCCGGATGCTCGGCGAATCGGTGATCAGCATCATCAGCCGGTCGATGCCGATGCCGCAGCCGCCGGTCGGGGGCATGCCGTATTCGAGGGCGCGGATGAAGTCGGCGTCGTAGTACATCGCCTCCTCGTCGCCGGCTTCCTTGTTGGCCATCTGCGCCTGAAAGCGGGCGGCCTGGTCCTCAGCGTCGTTAAGTTCCGAGAAGCCGTTGGCGTATTCGCGGCCGGTGATGAACAGCTCGAAGCGCTCGGTGATCGCCGGGTTGGCGTCCGAGGCGCGTGCCAGCGGTGACACTTCGACGGGGTAGTCGATGATGAAGGTCGGCTGCCAGAGCTTTTCTTCCACAACCGCTTCGAACATGCCGAACTGCAGCTCGGGCAGCTTCCAGTGCTTGGGCGCCTCCTCGCCATGCTCCTTCAGCTTGGCGCGCAGCAGGTCGGCGTCCTCGGCCTGCTCGACGGTCAGGCCGGCGTGGACGACCAGCGAGTCGCGCACCGACAGCCGGGTGAAGGGCTTGTCCAGATCGACGGGCTTGCCGGCATAGGTGATGGCGGCCGAGCCGGTGGCCACGCGGGCGGCATGGCGCAGCACCTCCTCGGTGAAGTTCATCACGTCATGGTGGTTCCAGTAGGCGGCATAGAACTCCATCATTGTGAATTCCGGGTTGTGCCGAACCGAAATGCCTTCGTTGCGGAAGTTGCGGTTGATCTCGAACACGCGCTCGAAGCCACCGACGATCAGGCGCTTCAGATAGAGCTCGGGCGCGATGCGCAGGAACATCTCCTGGTCCAGCGCGTTGTGATGCGTGATGAAGGGCTTGGCGTTCGCACCACCGGGAATCGGGTGCAGCATCGGCGTTTCCACTTCCAGGAAACCGTGCTCGACCATATGGCTGCGGATCGCCGACACCGCCTTGCTGCGGGCCACGAAGCGGGTGCGGGTCGACTCGTCGGCGATCAGGTCCACATAGCGCTGGCGGTACTTCTGCTCCTGGTCGCTCATGCCGTGGAACTTGTCCGGCAGCGGGCGCAGGCTCTTGGTCAACAGGCGCAGCTTGGACACGCGCACGGACAGCTCGCCGGTCTTGGTCTTGAACAGCACGCCTTCGGCGCCGAGGATGTCGCCCAGGTCAAGGTGCTTGAACTCGGCATAGCCTTCCTCGCCCAGCGCATCCTTGGTGACGAACAGCTGCAGGCGCCCGGTGGCGTCCTGCAGGGTGCCAAAGCTAGCCTTGCCCATCACCCGCTTGAGCATCAGCCGGCCGGCCACCGTGACCTGCACCGCCTGCGGCTCCAGCACCTCGTTCTCCAGATCGCCGTAGCGGCGCTGCAGGTCCAGCGCGCGGTGGCCAGGCTTGAAGTCGTTGGGGAAGGGCACTGCCACGCGCTCGCGCAGGGCGCTGAGCTTCTCGCGGCGCTCGGTGATGAGCTGGTTCTCGTCGATGGCGACAGGGGCGGGGTGGTGGGGTGCGGTGTGCTGGGTCATCATCAACTCGTTGAATTTGCTTGCAATTTTAGGCTGTGCGCAGGGCATGCGCCGAATGCGCGCCGTAAAATCGTCGGCTTGGGCCCTTCGCGGCCGCGCCAGGCCTTTTGCATGAGCATCAATCTCCCCATCGTTGACCGCACGATCCGCTTTGCGCTGGTGGGCTGCGGCCGCATCTCGCGCAACCACTTCGAGGCCCTGCGCATGCACCAGGCGCAGGCCCAGCTGGTGGCGGTCTGTGATGTGCGCGCTGAGGCGCTGCAGGCCGCGGTGGCCGTCACCGGCGTGCCGGGCTTCGACTCGCTGGAGGCGCTGCTCGCCGGCAGCGATGCCGATGTGGTGATACTGGCCACGCCCAGTGGCCTGCACCCGCGCCAGGCCATGCAGGTGGCCGGCGCCGGCCGCCATGTGCTGAGTGAGAAGCCGATGGCCACCAAGTTCGACGAGGGCATGGCGATGGTCCAGGCCTGCCGCGATGCCGACGTGAAGCTGTTCGTCGTGAAGCAGAACCGGCTGAACAGCACCGTGCAGCGCGTCAAGCAGGCGATCGAGCAGGGACGCTTCGGCCGCATCTACATGAGCACGGTGAATGTGTTCTGGACGCGGCCGCAGAGCTATTACGACGACGCCCCCTGGCGCGGCCGCTGGGATATGGATGGCGGCGCCTTCATGAACCAGGCCAGCCACTATGTCGATCTGCTGGACTGGCTGGTCGGGCCGGTGGACAGCGTTCACGCCTACAC